>Ga0335085_10009689_pt1 | contig 14503 bp, 12 predicted proteins | sample Lox_Sample_45_FD_206712 | JGI IMG/M metagenome (GOLD analysis project Ga0335085, IMG submission 206712) | Soil microbial communities from Loxahatchee National Wildlife Refuge, Florida, United States - Lox_Sample_4.5 | ecosystem: Environmental > Terrestrial > Soil > Wetlands | place: USA...
CGGAGCGGCTATGGTCTTCGCACTCGCCATCCCCGTCGCGATCCGCATCGCCCGCGACACCCGCGGACGACGCCTGTCCGCCCACGCGCTGCCGATGATGGGCGCCCTCGCGGCGCTCGGGGTGGGCGAATGGGCCTCAGCGTTGCTGGTCCTCCTCCTCGTGCGGCTCGCGTCGATGGTGGAACGCGATACCATGCGTCGCGGACGAAGCGCGCTGTTGGAGCTCGATGCCTTGCGGCCGGCGATTGCCCGCGTGGCACATGGCGCGCACGAGCACGTCGTGCCGGCCGATCGCGTTCCGCTCGGTGCGACCGTCATCGTCCGACCTGGGGATCGTGTCCCGGTGGACGGCGTTGTCACCGCCGGCGAGGCGCGCCTGACGCAGTCCGCGATCACGGGAACGGATGACCTGGTGCACGTCCAGGCCGGCGACGAGGTCTTCGCCGCGTCACTCGCACACGGAGGCGCGCTCCACGTTCGGGCGACGCGAGTGGGCGGCGAGACGACCTTCGGCCGCATCGTGGAAGGGGTGATACTCGCGGAATCGCATCGCCCACGGATCGCCGCGACCGTGGATCGCTTCGCCGCATGGTACACGCCTCTCATTATCGCGGTCGCCCTCGTCTCCTGGGCGGCCACCCGCTCGGTCGTGGCTGGGGCGAGCGTGCTGGTCATCGCGTGCTCCTGCTCGTTGGTGATCACCGTCCCGGTCGCGATGGTCATGTCGATCGCCACCGCGGCGCGGAGCGGCCTGCTCGTCAAGAGCGGGCGCGCGCTGGAGCTGCTGGCGCGCAGCGACGTGTTGCTCGTCGACAAGACCGGGACCGTGACGTTTGGCGAGCCGGCGATCGACGAGATCGTGGCGTTCGACGGGACGACCGAACACGACCTGATACGTCTGGCGGCGGCGGCTGAGCGGAACGCCGAGCATCCACTCGCGCGCGCCGTATGCCGCCTGGCCGAGTCGCGAGCGATTGCGGCGACGCCGACCACCCGTTTTGCGGCGTTCCCGGGGCGCGGCGTCGAGGCGGACGTGGAGGGGGAGACGCTGCGCGTGGGCAACGAACACTGGGTCGCGAGCGGGCGGGCGTCGGACGCGGCCGGCGCCGACTGCACCGGCGCCCTGCTCGATCACCGGCCCACGATTGCGGAATGGCACGCGCGGGGAATGAGCGCGATCGTCGTGCGGCGCGGCAACCGGCTGATCGGGTTGCTCGGCGCGGCGGACCGCCTCCGCCCTGCCGTGGAGGACGCGCTCGACGACGTGCGTCGCTTGGGTGTGGCCACGATTGAGTTGATCACCGGCGATCATCCGGCGGCGGCGGAGCGCCTGGCGCGACGGCTTCGGGTCGCGTGTCGCGGAGGACTGCTTCCGGATGAGAAGCTCGCGATCGTGCGCGACTATCAGGCACGCGGGCAGGTGGTGACGATGGTCGGAGACGGCGTCAACGACGCCCCCGCGCTCGCGCAGGCGGACGTGGGGATCGCCATGGGCACCACCGGCACGGCGGTCGCATCCGACGCCGCGGATATCGTGCTGCTGCGCGACGACTGGGTTCTGGTCCCCGATGCGATCGGCATTGCCCGCCGCACGATGCGCGTGGTCCGGATGAACCTCGCGGGGTCGGCCCTCTACAATGTGCTCGCGGTGTCGCTCGCCGCGTGCGGATTCGTGCAGCCCGTGCTGGCGGCCGCCGCGCACTCGGCGCCCGACCTGGGTGTCCTCGGCAACTCCGCTCGACTCATGCGGCCGCGCCGCCGTCGGACCTCCACACCGCCGGGGGTCGCCGGGGCGGACCGGGGCGCGAACATGGACGGTTGACACCCGTTGACAACGTGTCTACGTTTCATCATATGATGAAGCGTTCACGCAAGCCGACGGTGCGTCCCGCGATGTCCGATCGGACCATCGAGCGCGCCGCGCGGCTGCTCGCGGCGGCGGGAGACCCGGCCCGGCTCCGCATGCTGGAGATCCTCGCCGCGGGTGAACGCGACGTCGGCGGGCTGGCCGACGCCTTGGACGCACAACTCTCGACCATCTCGCAACGGCTGCGGCTGCTGCGAACGGAGGGGTTGGTCGCGGCGCGGCGCGACGGAAAGCACGTCTACTACGCGCTGGCCGATCATCACGTTCGCGCGCTCATTCACACGGTCCTCGCGCACGCTGATCATGAGGCGTCAGCGGTCGCGTAGCCATTCACCGTTCCACTTGGAGACACGTCATGCCCAGCACACAAACGCATTCGGATCACTCGCACGTGCACGGCCCCGCCTGCGGCCACTCGACCGTTCGCCATGAGGGCCATGTGGATTACCTGCACGATGGCCATCTGCACCATCAACGCGGTACCACGGTCGAGGAGCATTCCATCGCGCTCGGCAGCACCAACCCGGGCGCCTGTACCCCCGCGCACCGCTGCGGCGGCCACGACAGCGGCCACGTGCATGGCGCCGGGTGCGGCCACGCCGCGGTCCCGCACGGAGATCATACGGATTATCTCGTGAAGGGCCATCTGCATCACGCACACGGCGATCACTGCGACGATCACGGCCCGGTGGCGGTCAGCTGACATTGGTGCGTTCGTTCGTCGCACGGCGATGGGACCGGGCGTCCCATCGCCGTGTGATTGAGGCTGCTGATCGGGTCCGGCAAGCCATTGGTTGAGGGAGCGTCCCGCGATCCGCGTTCCAGGCCTTCTTGGAAGCGCGGCGATATTGATCGGCCGCTCCCACGATGCCAGATATCGCAACGATCTCGCACCTCACCGTGTCGTACGAGGGCACGCCGGTCCTCAAGGATCTGTCCTTCGCCATCGAAGCGGGGAGCACGCTGGCGATCGTCGGGCCGAATGGGTCGGGGAAAAGCACCCTGCTGCGCGCGCTGCTCGGGATGATTCCGTACGAGGGGACGATTACGTGGGCGGGCCCGCGTGCCATCGGCTACGTGCCGCAAAAGATCGATGCCGACCGCCGGCTCCCCGTCAACGTCAGAAACCTCCTTGCGGCAAAGGCCGGAGTGCTCGCGCTCACCGCGTCGGACATCGACAAGGTCATCGGGGCGGTCGGCCTCGACGCCAGGGTCTTGGACACTCCAGTGGGGCAGCTCTCCGGCGGAGAGTTTCAGCGCGGCCTCCTCGCGTTCGCGATCCTGGGACACCCCCGCTTGCTGCTGCTCGATGAGCCGACCGCGAGCATCGATCACATGGGCCAGGACCATCTCTATGAGATGATCCATCGGCTGCAGGAGGATGCCGGCATGACCGTCGTCCTGGTCTCGCACGATCTCAACGTCGTGCAGCGGTACGCGACCCGCGTGCTGGGAGTCTCCACGGGGGAAATCGCGGTTGCGACACCTCGCGACCCGCTCACGACCGAGGTGCTCGAAGGGCTGTATGGGTGGCCGACAAGTCGCACCGGAGTCGCGCCGCCGAATGCTTAGCCCCGCGTACTCCATCTTGCTCGCGATGGTCGCGGCGGCCGCGGCGGGCCTGGTCGGCGCATTCGCCTTGATGAAACGCACGATCCTCGCCGGCGACGTGATGTCGCACATCGCCATTCCCGGCCTTGGCCTGGCCGTCGTCTGGAAGATCAATCCGCTCGTCGGGGGCGGCCTCACGCTCCTGCTGGGGATCGTCCTCATTGCGCGCATCGAGCACCGGACAAGGCTTTCGACAGAAGCGGCCATCGGCGTGATGTTCGCCTCCTCGGTGGCGATCGGCGCGCTGCTGATCCACTCCAACGAGGCCCTAATCGACGCCCTCTTCGGCGGCTTCGGTCAGCTCTCGGCGGGCGAATTCGCGTTTGGGATGGTCGCGAGTCTGGTCGTGATCGTCGCGATCTGGGTCATGCGGAACACATTGATCATCGCGCTCTTCTCGCCGGAGCTTGCCGCGTCCACGGGGATCGTCGTGAATCGGGCGGATCTGTACTTCCTCCTGATCTTCGGCCTGTCGATCCTCTCGAGCCTTCGCTTCCTCGGCGCCCTGCTTGCCGGATCGTTGATCATCCTCCCGGCGTCGGCAGCGCGCCAGCTGACCGACACGTTGGGACGGTTCCTGGCGGTCTCGACGATCCTCTCCGTTCTCGCCATGGCCGCTGGCCTCTGGTTGTCAGCCAGGTATGCCTTGGCGTTCGGGCCAACGGTCGTCGTCGTCGCCTCCGGCCTGTTCGTCCTCAGCCTGCTGAGGCGTCGATAGAGCGGGTCGCGCGGCATCGCCAGCCTGACACGTGATGAGCGCTTGACACGTAATGATAGACGCTTATCATTACGGGCCATGACGCACAGAAGCTTGGTCTCGTTCGTTTGTGGATGCGCCGCGTGTGTCGCGTCATCCGCAATGCTCCGAGCGCAATCCGGTTCCGACCGCATCCGGATCTCCGGCACCGTACGGGACAGTGTATCCGGGGTCCCTGTTCCAGGGGCAATCGTCGACGTGGTACGGGGCGCGGGCGCCGCGCTGACCGTACACGCGAATATCCGCGGTCAGTACGAGGTCCTCGTCGCCGCGCCGGGCCCGTATCGGCTGACGGCGCGCCAGATCGGGTACCAGCCGACAACCCGGATCGTGGACGCGACGCCGGCAACGCTCGACATCGCCCTGGACGTGAAACTGGCGCACGCGGCCGTCAGCGTACAAGGGATGGCCGTGACCGCTTCACCGGTATCGATCGACGTGGCGACCGGTGACCAGACCTATCAGGTCACGGATACGCATGCGGCACCCACGACCACAACATCGCAGGTCGTGCAGCAGGCGATCGCCGGTGCGGCGCGAGCGCCCACAGGCGAGGTACATATTCGCGGGCAACACGCGGAGTACACCTACTACATCGATGGCGTCCCGGTACCCGCCGGGATCTCGGGCAGCCTCAACGAGCTCTTTGATCCCGAGGTGGCTGACCGGATCGACTTTCAAACCGGCGGGTGGGACGCGCAATACGGCAACAAGAACATCGCGGTCATCGATGTGACCACGCGCATCCCGCAAGGTGGGTTTCACGGGGAAGCATCGGGGTACGGCGGTTCCTTCAACGGCGATGGGCAGACGTTCCTGGCGACCACGAACAGCGGCCCGTTCGGCTTCCTGGCGTCGGGCACCCGCCAGGAGACCGCGATGCGACTCGAGCCCGTGGTGGGGGGCGCCGGAAACGTGCCGGAAAACTTCCACAATTTCGGACTGGACCAGTTCGGCTTCGCCAAGATGTCGTACACGCCCTCGTCCCGCGACCAGGTCACGCTCGACGTCAATGGATCGCGGACCCACTTCCTGATCCCGTTCGATTCGGGCGCGGGGATCATCAATGATCAGCAGACGGACGTGAACGACTTCGCGAACCTCGGCTGGCGCCACACCTTCAGCGATTCGACCGCCGCCGGACGCGCGTCACCACACCCCTTTTCGCACGACGTGTTCAGCGCGGTGTACGTGCGACGGGGAACCCTCGACTACGTGCCGGGCGCCGAGGACCAGCCGTCGTTCCTCTTCTATCCTGACACCGAAAATCTCTACAGCGTGCGCGAGAGCCGGTCGGCCACCACCGTTGGTGTTCTCAGCGATTACACCCTCCCGCTCTCCAGCGCGTTCACCGTCAAGGCGGGCATCGACGCCTCGCTGGTGCGGGGACGGGAGGACTTCAACACGATCGATTCGCTCCAACGCGCCGGTCCGTCGGTGAACGGGAATATCCGTGGCGGGGACGCGGGCGCGTACCTGCAGTCGGTCTACGACTTCTCGCCCCAGTGGGAGTTGCGGGCGGGGGTCCGACTCGATCACCACGTGGCCCCGCTTGCCGGCGATCAGCACGGAGTGAGCCCCCGCGTCCGCCTCAACTGGTTTCCCGACGCGAACACGTCGGCCTTCGTCTACTATGGCCGTCTGTTCATCCCGTCGAACGTCGAGGATTTCCACGTGTTGGCGATCGCCGGCGATTCCGGCGAGGCCGGTCAGCCCACCTACCCAGCGCGCGACAATCGGTACGAGGGCGGCATCACCCACCGATTCGACGGCGGCGTGGTCGCCAAATTCGCCGCGTATCACCAGGATGATTCGCCGGCGCTCGACGACAACACCTTACCGGGCACGGCGATCACCACGGACGTCAACCTCGCACAGGTGCACGTGAGCGGGCTCGAAACCGCGGTCGAGGTGCATCCCGGCGGCGAGTTGTCCGGATACGTCAACGCGGCCTTGAGCCACGCCATCGCGCACGGACCGGTCACCGGCGGCTTCTTTCCGACGGACTATCCCGTGGGGTGGTTCGACCAGGATCACGATCAGCGGTTGTCGATCGCGCTGAACGCCAACTACGCGCCGCGGTGGGGGTACCTGAGTGCGACCGGCATCTTCGGGTCGGGCTTGACCAATGGCAATCCCGAAGGCGCGGTGAACCGCACAGGGCTCTTCGACTTCAATCCCGCGATCAAGGTCGCCCCCAGCTTCATCCTCAACCTCGCCGCGGGAACAGGGCCGGCGTGGAAGGTTGGCGGCGTGTCGATGCGCCCAGAGCTCTTCGTCGACAACGCGCTCGATCGACGCTACATCCTCAAGGGCGCGTTCACGAGCGGCGCGTCCGTGGGGCGCCCGCGGACCGTCGAATTGCGAATGGACGCGGCCTGGTAGAAGTGGCCGAGACTCGCGTCGAAGCAGGCAGGGACCTGGGATGGCGCCGGGCTCGTGCGGCGCCGAGCCTGCGCGAGGTCTACCGGTCCGTCCCCGTACCCCGGTTCGGGTGGTGGCGGCGGGCGCTCGCGTTCGCCGGCCCCGGCTACCTCGTCGCGGTCGGCTACATGGACCCGGGCAACTGGGCCACCAGCCTCGCGGGTGGGTCGGCCTACGGGTACACACTCTTGAGCGTGATCCTGATCTCGAATTTTCTCGCGATCCTCCTGCAGGCGCTCGCGGTCAAGCTCGGGATCGCGACCGGTCGCGACCTCGCCCAGGCCGTTCGGGATCACTACTCCCCCAAGGTCGTCGTCTTCCACTGGGTGATCTGCGAGCTGGCCATTGCGGCGCTCGATCTGGCGGAGGTGATCGGCTCGGCCATCGCTCTCAATCTCCTCTTTCACATCCCGTTGACGTTCGGCGTCCTCCTCACGGGCCTGGACGTACTCATCGTGTTGGCCCTCCAGAACCGCGGGTTTCGCCTCGTAGAAGCGCTCGTCGTCACGCTGATCGCGACCATCGCGGGCTGCTTTCTCTTCGAGCTGATCCTGTCTCGTCCGGACGTGGGCCCCATGCTGCGCGGGTTCATTCCGGCGGCGGTCGTCGTGAAAGACCGGCAGATGCTCTACATCGCCATGGCGACCCTTGGCGCGACCGTGATGCCGCACAACCTCTATCTCCACTCGTCGATCGTCCAGACGCGGCGGTACGAGCAGACGAGCACCGGGAAGCGTGAGGCGATCCGCTTCGCGATCGTCGACTCCACCGTCGCGCTCATGGGCGCCCTCTTCATCAACGCGGCGATTCTCGTCATGGCCGCCGCCGTGTTCTTTCGGAGCGGGCATACCGACGTGGCGGAGATCCAGGACGCCTACAAGTTGCTGACCCCGCTGCTCGGCGGGACCGGCGCCAGTCTCGCCTTCGCGGTGGCGCTCCTTGCCTCGGGCCAGAACTCCACGCTCACGGGAACGCTCGCCGGTCAGATCACCATGGAGGGGTTCCTCCACATCCGGCTGCGCCCCTGGCTGCGGCGGTTGATCACCCGGAGTCTCGCGATCACCCCGGCCATCATCGTGACGTTCATGTTCGGCGAGCACGGAACCGCACGACTCCTGATCCTCAGTCAGGTCATACTCGGCATGCAGCTCTCATTTGCCGTCTTCCCGCTGGTCGCGTTCACATCCGAGAAGGCGAAGATGGGGGAATTCGTCAACGCCCCGTGGCTGAAGTGGTTGTCCTGGGGGGTCGCCTATCTCATCGCGGCCCTCAACGTGTGGTTGCTCTCGCAGGTGTTCTTCGCGCACTAGCATTGCGCATCCAAACCCAAGACGCCGGGTTGTATCGCTTTGGAGGCAGTTAGCACGCCGCTGGGCGTGAAGCTCGAAAATGGGAGGTCGTGCGGGGCCTCGAGGCGCGACATGATATTATGCGATCAATAAGGCGTCGACGCTGGGATGCGCGGACTCGCGTGGCAGGAAACCCCCGCGACGGTGCCCAATCTGGCGGCCGAGAGTGATATCTTTCCCTCAGAACATCGGGTTCGGGACCAATGGCCGATGCGGGTGAGCGAACGGAGGTGGGTATGCAACGCGACACACAACAGCGGCGCGCCATCCGGCGCGCGTTCCTCGACGCAGCAAATCCCCTGACGCCCGACGAGGTGCTGAGTCGGGCTCAGGGCGTAATGCCGTCGCTCGGGATCGCAACCGTGTACCGCAACCTGAAGCTGCTCACCGACGAAGGATGGCTCGCTCCGGTGGAGCTGCCCGGTGACAGTATTCGATATGAGATCGCGGCGCGTCCCCACCATCACCACTTCGTCTGTCGCCAGTGTTCCCAGGCGTTCGACGTGCCCGGGTGCCCGCCGGGCGTCGAGCGGCTGGCGCCCCGAGGCTTCACCGTCGACTCACACGAGCTCGTCCTGTTCGGTCGCTGCGCGGCCTGCGCGTGAGGCGGTTGACTCCGTGGCCATCAGGACCGTAGCAGGCCGAGCTGCGGCAGATATGTCGTCTCGAAGTCCTTGGCGTACGGACACCAGTCGGTGGCATCCACGCCGGGCGTCAGGGCTCGGCAATCGCGCGCGACTCGGCCTCGGTGTCCATCATCGCGATGACGTCGACCTTGGGGAGCGGGTCGGTGGGGACGGCGCCGGCACAATCGGCGTCGGGGTCGGCCCGAGGCCGACGGGGAACGAGATGGCGGCCGCCCTGCGCAGCTGAGTCGGCCGGACGACCGGCTCAGGTGTTGCACGGCGAATCGCCTGGGTGGATCCGCGCGGGTGCAAGGATTTGCTCCATCGTGCGGCCTTTCGGTGCTGGTCGCGCCGAGGGTACCTTGCAGAATCCGCGACGTTCAATGGAGCGCGCGGATGCCGGTGACGGCCAAGCTGTCCAAACTGTTTTACGAGCGTTTTGGCGATCAGATCGCCAACGAGCTCGCGGAGTGGCTCAACCAGGTGGGTCAGCCGTACCGCTCGGAGCTACGCGAGATCAACGAGATGAACTTCGCTCGATTCGACGCGAAGCTCGAGCAGCGCGTCGCCCAGGTGGAGGCGAAGATCGACCAGCGCGTCGCTCAGCTCGACGCGAAGATCGAGCAACGCGTGGCGCGTCTCGAGGCAACAGTGGAGCGCCGGCTCGGCGAGCAGACGCGCTGGCTGTTCGCCGGTTGGGTGACGATGCTGCTGGCGATAGTCGGTTTCTGGGGTTCTCTACTGGCTCGCCTGAAGTAACGCCGGAGGCGCCTCAGGTTGGTTGGCGCACCAAAGCCGTCGAACTGGTACCCGGAGGGGCGCGTGGCGGGTACCGGTGGGGGCTTCCTCAGCCAATTAACCGCGAATCCGCGGGCTTTGGCGGTCCAAAGCGGTACCCAAACGCGAAGAGGGCGGTTTGGCGACCCGGGTACCAGTTTGGGGGGGCGAAACCTGCGGCACCCCAACGGACACTGATCCCTCGCCTCTTGCCGAGCGTGCTCTCGCCGCTCTGTCGCGGTCCCACGAACGTCCATGGGTCGTAATGCAAAAGGTGTTCGACTCGTGCGGAATTCGCACCGTTCTACCTGATCGGCGCGCGGGCGATCACAATGCCGTTTGCTTCCCGCGACGACAGATAGACGACGCCCGAGCCTACAGCCAGCAGCGATGTCCCGCCGGGAATCTGCACCCGGTCAATGAGGGTTCCGTCACGGTTGATGACGTCATAGGTGACGGGACCGCGCGCGAACCCGTTCGGCGTGGTCCGCGCCCACACGTTGCCTTGGAGATCGCAGCGCGATTCGTGGGCCGCGAACGGCGTCGCGTAGTCGGGGAGCAGGCTGGGATCGAGCGTGACGTAGCGCGAACTGTTAGTCCCCGCCGCGTTGAGGCTGTCCAACACGGCCGCCACGGAGTCGATCACCCGTTTCTTGTCGGCGTCCCCAAGTCGCTTCCAGGCATGCTGAATCGGCTTGGTCGATGAACGCGTACCGTCGGCCCGGATCCAGTCGATGTGATAGTCGTGCGCCCTCAGGATGGCGACCCATCCGTCTGGGCATACGGTCCAGTCGTCGGCGGGCTCCAGCGGCCGCACGCCCGCGACCGTGCGTTTGCGGCCATCGATCGCCTCGGTCGACAAGAGGTTCGGTCGGCCGATGTTCAAGGTCGCAATGGTATCAACCAGACGGGTGCGGAGATCCGCGCGAGCCACGAACATGGACTCAGGGTCCGACTTTCCTTCAAAGTCGGCGGCGACTGGTGGCCGACCAAGATTTGGCCTGCTCGGCAGCACGCGGAAAATGAGTCGTCCCTGCGCATCGCAACCCGGCGGCCCGAGGGGATAGTTCGCGACGCCCGAGATGAGCAATGGGCTTGGCGATGCGACCACGCGGATCGCCCGACCCTGCGGATCCACAACCACAATCGCGGACGCGACCGCGTCGACGAATAACGTGGTATCGCCGTAGCACCGCACAATCCTGTCCCGCTGCGAATCGTAGCGTCGGGCCGCGGTCGACATCGTGTCAATGATCGGACTCACCGTCCTGAGCGTTGAATCGAAGAGCAGCACACGGAGTGCGACGTCATCGTTGAGCATCAATCGCCCACCGGACAGCGCAAACGCCCCCATCTCGCCTCCGATGTAGCTCGTCGAGCGTGCGACGATCTGCCCGACGGGATGCACGGGCGGGCCTTGCGCAGCGCTTTGCGCAAAGGTCGCTGATCCTGAGGCGAGCGCGAGGCTGGCCCAGAGTACGCGCGGGGTCGCGCCACCGCTAATAGTGATCACGATAGCTCCCATGATACCACATGTTATGAGTCACGAACAAGCGCCTCGACGCGATGGCCCTCAATGGTCGACACGCGGCTGGCGGACCGGGTCTTGAGGGTTGAGGGCATCGGCTAGCGGATGGCCGGCGCGGCCTTCCCATCATGCGATCAAACGCCCAGCTTATGAGCATGGGTGATTCATCCAACGTCACACGTGGACTCGCGCGATATTTGATGACGTGGACGGTGCGGCCGCAGTTAGGAGCGGAAGATTGAACGGCGCACATTAGAACGCGAGGTAAACGTGCTTCATACCACTGTGCTGCTGCGATCTTCCGCGACCTGTTCGGTCCTGATCGGAGCCGCGGCGCTGGAACCCCGGGCGAACCCGCCGGTCGCAGTGCACACCATGCCGACGGACGTCGGCGCGAGCGAGACCCGACTGTGCAATTTCACCCGCCAATTCTGTTCAATTTGGGACCGCCGCTAACAACCATACAACAGAAGCAAGCTCGAGGAAGCCGGCAAGCCGTAGCGACTAACACCCCTGCCACCCACCACGCGGCGCAATGGGCCGCGACTAGACTCGTGTTAAGTTGCCTTGTCTTGACCACCGGCTCGCTCGGATGGTTGATGGAGCAGGGCTAGGCGGGAGCATGAATGGCACGTGCAAGCCGGCAGGCCTACTCACCGTATCCGGGCGCGCGCGAGCGACCCGCTCGCCCCCATCCTCCCTTGCAGAAATACTACGCCTGGGCCGAACCCTGCGATGCTCGTGCCGCCGGGGATCTGGACGCGGTCAACCAATACGCCCGCGCGGCTGATCACGGCGAAGACCGGCCCGCCATCGATGGACGCGACTGGTCGCTCCTGAACCCAGATGTTGTCATCGGCGTCGGCGAAGGCGCCCGCCGCGGGCCGGAACTGCCTGGTAAACGGAGGCAAGTAATCCGGGAGTTCTTCCGCTGCAATAAAATCGGGAACCCACGAGCGAGTCTTCGGCGGGCCGTCCCCGCTTAAGAGGCGGCCAGTTTGCATCCCAGGGTGCGTCACTCTGTATCGACGGACTGAATCCAGTAGGGCGACCTTTTCACTGTCCGTCAGGCGATGCCAGTCGTGCGCCATTGGCGGGGTCGCGATCCGGGTTCCATCAGACTTGAACCAGTCCACGTGATAGTCGCTCGTCCGGACGACTGCGACGGTCCCATCGGAGAGAAGAGCCCACGCGTCCAAGGCGATAATAGGATTCTGTGTATTAGAACTCCAGACGTAGCCTGCCGTGTCCATGATTCGACTGTACTTTACGGGCCCCTGACCAACCTTCATAGTCGTGAGTGTGTCGGCCCGCCGGGTCGCGAGGTTGAGCCGGATAAGCGGCGCCGAGTCGGATTCCGCGGATTGCGGCTGGTCCGAGCCGAGAACGGGTACCTCGATTCTCGGCGGCAGGCCCGTGTATGCGAGACTGCCGTTTGCGATTCCGGCCGCCGCGTCAAGTGTTGGGTTCGCCTCTGGCCCCCAAGGGAAGCTGGTCACTCGGGCGATCGCGCCGCTCGGCGCGATGACGAGCGCGGCTCTTGCTGCATTATCCAAGAACAGGGTGGAATCGCCGGCTATCGCGAGGAGCCCGTTGTGATATCCTGATCCATACAGGCGCACGGCGCTGCCGCTCGAATCCAGAATGAGCCGACCCGCCCTGAGTGACGAGTCATATAAGGTCAGGCGATGCCGCGACATATCGTTGACAAGAACCGCGCCACCTCGTAGGACCCGCACGGTGAGATTAGCCCCTACCGTATCTGCGACGGCTGCCGTGACCGCCCCGAGCTGTCGAATGGGTGGGACATCCTGCACCTCAATTGCGGGCGAGCCGATTGTGACAATGGCACCAACGAGCAGCCCTGCGCTGGCTGGGAGGGAGTTCGTCGCCGATCTTTTCCGACCGCTCCGCGCACGAGCGACACCGACGGTCGCTGGAGGGAGCCAACACTTTCCAATTCGAGGCGCGATTCTCACTTGAGCCTCCTCGCGTGATCACCTAACCGGGCGAGGCTCCGGTCGGCCGCGCCAGCTGTACGCAAAGCGCGGCCGGCCGAAAGCTGAAGCCGGCGCCGAGGAGAACGCCAATCAACAATCGACGTTCCAGATCCGGGAAGGCTCCCGCCCCTAATGAATGGTGCCAGAAGTGGCGCAATAGATCAATGCGTTGCCGTTGCAATCCGACCCCGGGTTGTCGCAGTTCTGCATGAAGATCCGCGGGCATCCAATGTCGTACGGTCCCCCGGTCGTCCGCGGCGGGCGGCGCCGCCTCAGGTCGCGATCACGACCGCGTCGTCGCCGATGTTGACTTCGCCGGTGATCCCTTCGACCGCGGCGACGTCGCCCACCAACGACTTGCGGAGCGTCGAACGACGCACGGCGCTTCGCTCCCCGATCACCGAATCGCGGATCGTCGAATCCGCCACCGTCGTTCCGTCGCCGATCGACACGTTGGGGCCGATCGTGCTGGCCGAGAGGGTCACGCCGTCCCCGATGTACACGGGATCGACGATCCGGACGCCCGCGGGGATCGCGGCCGGCCGCCGCGCCCTGCCCTTCTCCAGCATCGTCTGATTGGTCTCGAGCAGGGTACCCTTTTCCCCGGCGTCGTACCACCCCGCGACCGGCTCCACCCGGATCTTCGCCCCATGGTCGATCATGTATTGGAACGCGTCCGTGAGGTAATACTCACCCTTGTTCTTGGGCTGCGTCAGCACCCACTCGATGCCGGCGTAGAGGAGCCGCCAGTTCTTGATGTAGTACAGGCCGATGTTGGCCGCCTTGGAGATCGGATCACTGGGCTTTTCGACGATCCGCGTCATGAAGCCGTCGCGGTCCGTGACGACCACGCCGAACCGCTGGTAGTCCTCGACCTCCTTCACCCAGATGATGCCGTCCGCGTCGCTCCGCTTCACCACCGTGAGGTCGGCGTCGAAGATCGTGTCGACGAAGATGATGAACACGGGCTGATCGACCCACGGCCGCGCCAACGCCACGGCGCCGGCCGTCCCATCCTGCACCTTCTGCTCGACGAACACGGACTCGAACGGCGACCGCGCCCGCACGTATGCCTCGACCCGCTCCTTGAGGTGCCCCGTGATATAGATGACCTGTTCGACGTCGCCCAGCCGCTCGAGGTCTTCCATCACGTAGTCGATGACCGGCTTGCCGGCCACCTTGAGCATGGGCTTGGGCGTGACGTGCGTGTGCGGCCGAAGCCGCGTGCCTTTGCCCGCGAGCGGAATGATCACCTTCATGGCGTGCTGGTCCCCTGGCGGCCGTATTTGTCGGTGAGTCGGACCACGTCGGCGAGATGCGGCGTCGACACCTCGAGCACGTCGCAATCCGTGACGGCTTCCATCTGGTGCACCGTGCCCGGCGAGATGCGAAAGGCCTGGCCGACCGTGAGCCCGACGTCGCGCGGCACGTCGTGCTCCCACACGCGGTACGTCAACGTTCCCGACAGCAGATAGACGGTTTCGTCTTTGATATTGTGGTACTGCACCGAGAGGGCCTCGCCGGCCTTGATGTGGAGAATCTTGCCGACGTACTGGTCGGTGCT
>Ga0335085_10009691_pt1 | contig 14502 bp, 14 predicted proteins | sample Lox_Sample_45_FD_206712 | JGI IMG/M metagenome (GOLD analysis project Ga0335085, IMG submission 206712) | Soil microbial communities from Loxahatchee National Wildlife Refuge, Florida, United States - Lox_Sample_4.5 | ecosystem: Environmental > Terrestrial > Soil > Wetlands | place: USA...
CCCCCGATCGGCTCTGTTAGCCGGGGGGGCGACCCCCCGAGCCCCCCGATCGCCGCTTCGCGCCGAGTGGCTTCTCGGCGGGAGCCCGCCTCCGGCGGGTCCCGCCTCGGCGCCAGCGGCGGGGGAGACCCCCGCGACCCCCCAGTCGCCGGCTCGGAGGGGACACGCCTGCGGCGCGCCCCGCCTCACCAGCGAGCCCGCTACGCTTGATCATCGTGCGCCTCACCGTGGTTGGCTGCTCCGGCTCCATTCCCGGGCCGGACAGCCCAGCGTCCTGCTACCTGTTCGAGGAACAGGGCTTCCGGCTGGTGCTCGACCTGGGCAGCGGCGCGCTCGGCCCGCTGCAGCGGCACACGCCGCTGACCGGCATCGGCGCGATCTGCCTCAGCCACCTGCACGCCGACCACTGCCTGGACCTGTGCCCGCTATGGGTGGCCCAGATCTATGCGCCGGACGGCCCGCGGCCACGCATCCCGGTGTCCGGCCCGGACGGGACCCCGGAGCGGCTGGCCCGGGCCTACGGCTTTACCGAGGCGCCGGGCATGACCGGGGCGTTCGAGTTCGGCACACTGCAGCCCGGGACGCGGCAGATCGGCCCGTTCGACATCACCCTGGCCCGGATGAACCACCCGGTGGAGACGTACGGCTTCCGGGTCGCGGCGGCCGGCCGGGCCATCGTCTACTCGGCCGACACCGGGCCGTCCGATGCCCTGGTCAGCCTGGCCCGGGATGCCGATCTGCTGCTCTGCGAGGCGTCCTTCCTGGACGGCCCGGGACTTCCGGAAAACCTGCACATGTCGGCTAAGCAGGCGGCCGAGCACGCCGCCCGGGCCGGGGTAGGCCAGCTCATGCTCACCCATCTGGCGCCGTGGAACGACCGGGAGCGCAGCCGGGACGAGGCGGCCGCCGTGTACCACGGCCCGCTCGCGCTGGCCACCTCGGGGCTGGTCGTCGACCTGGGCTGAGCCCGCCCGGGGGGGCGCTTAGGATGCTCAACCATGCGGGTACTCGTGACCGGCGGCGCCGGGTTCATCGGCTCACATCTCACCGACGGGTTCCTGGCCCGGGGGGATGAGGTCACCGTGGCCGATGACCTCTCGGCCGGCCGGGCGGGCCGCCTGGACGGCCAGGTCCCGCTGCACAAGGTGAGCATCGCCGACGCGGCCGCGCTCACCGCGCTGGTCCGGCAGGCCCAGCCCGAGCTGATCTGCCACCTGGCCGCGCAGATCGACGTCCGCTCCTCGGTCAACGCCCCGGCCGAGGACGCCGGGGTCAATGTGGTGGGCACGGTCAACGTGCTGGAGGCGGCCCGGGCCATTGACGCCCGGGTACTGTTCGCCTCCTCCGGCGGTGCCGTCTACGGCCGCGACGCGCCCATCCCGTCCCGGGAGGACGTGCTGGCCCTGCCCGAGTCGCCATGCGGGATCGCCAAGCTGTGCGCGGAGCAGTACATCGGGCTCTACAACCGGCTGCACGGGACCCGGCACTCGGTCCTGCGGCTGGCCAACGTGTACGGGCCCCGGCAGGATCCCGGTGGCCAGGCCGGGGTCATCCCGATCTTCTGCGGCTGCGTGCTGGCCGGGCAGGACGTGCCCATCTACGGTGACGGCACGCAGACCCGCGACTACGTGTACGTCGGTGACACGGTCAGCGCGTTCCTGGCCGCTGCGGACGCGGGCCGCCCGGGGACCTGGAACATCGGCACCGGGGTGGAGGTCAGCGTGCTGGACATCGTGGCCATCATCGGCCAGGTGGCCGGCCGCCCGGTGGCCCCGCGGTTCGGCCAGCCGCGCCCCGGTGAGCTGCTGCGCAGCGCGCTCGCGGTCGGCCGGGTGAACCGGGACCTGGGCTGGCGGGCCCAGACTCAGCTGGCCGCGGGCATCGGGGCGGTGTACCACTGGATCGAGTCCGGCACCCCCGACCGAGTCGGGTACTGAGTTTTCCGGGGGGCGCCCCCTGGACCCCCCGATCGCCGCTCCGCGCCGAACGCCGACGAGACGGTGCTACATCCCGCCCACAGTCCAGCACATCCCGTGGGCAGCGCTCGGCTGCCATAGGCTGTCCCTCATGTCCCGACCCGATGGGCGCAGCAATGCCTCGCTGCGCGAGATACGGATGACCCGCGGCTGGCTGGACCACGCGGAAGGCTCGGTGCTGGTGGAGTTCGGCGCTACCCGGGTGCTCTGCGCGGCCAGCGCCACCGAGGATGTGCCGCGCTGGCGGCGGGGCAGCGGCCTGGGCTGGGTGACGGCCGAGTACGCCATGCTGCCCCGGGCCACCAACACGCGCGGCGACCGGGAGTCGGTGAAAGGCCGGATCGGCGGCCGGACGCACGAGATCTCCCGGCTGATCGGCCGCTCGCTGCGGGCCTGCGTGGACGCCAAGGCGCTGGGCGAGAACTCCATCGTCATCGACTGTGACGTGCTGCAGGCCGATGGCGGCACCCGGACCGCGGCCATCACCGGCGGGTTCGTGGCTCTCGCCGACGCGGTGGCCTACCTGCGCACGCGCAAGCGGTGCAAGGGTGACCCGCTGGTCGGATCGGTGGCCGCGGTCAGCGTGGGCATCGTGGACTCGCAGCCCCGGCTGGACCTGTGCTACGAGGAGGACTCGGCCGCGCAGACCGACATGAACGTGGTGTGCACCGGCGACGGCGGGTTCGTGGAGATCCAGGGCACCGCGGAGCGGGAGCCGTTCAGCCGTGAGCTGCTCGACGAACTGCTCGACCTCGGCGTGGCCGGGTGCGCTGAGCTGACCCGGATCCAGCGCGAAGCGCTCGGCTGGTGACCAGCAGGCTGGTGCTGGCCACCCGGAACCTGGCCAAGCTGGCCGAGCTGCGCCGGATCCTCGAGGCCGGCCAGGTCCCGGTCGAGGTGGCCGACCTGGGGGAGTACCCCGGGATGCCCGAAGTGGCCGAGACCGGGCTCACGTTCGAAGAGAATGCCCTGCTCAAGGCGCGCGCCGTAGCCGCGTTCACCGGGCTGCCCGCGGTGGCCGACGACTCCGGCCTGTGTGTCGACGCGCTGAACGGGATGCCCGGCGTGCTGTCCGCCCGCTGGTCCGGGAAGCACGGCGATGACGAGGCCAACCTGTGGCTGGTGCTGGGCCAGATGTCCGACGTGCCGCCCGGCCGCCGCGGGGCCCACTTCGCCTGCGCCGCCGCGCTCGTCCTGCCGTCCGGCGCCGAGCAGGTCACCGAGGGTGTGCTGGACGGGTCACTGACCCGGGAGCCGCGCGGCAGCAATGGGTTCGGCTATGACCCGATCTTCGTCCCGGAGGGCGGGGAACTCACCACGGCCCAGCTGAGCGCGGCCGAGAAAGACAAGATCAGCCACCGCGCCCGGGCGCTGCGCGCCCTGGCCCCGGTCATCGCCGCGCTGCTCGGCTAGCCCTCACGCAGAACGGGCTGCCCGGGTAGCCCGGGCAGCCCGTTCGGTCAGGCTGTGCCACTCACCAGTGCGTCGGCATGGTGCTCGGCGTCGTGGTCGGAGTGGTTCCGGCCGGCACCGTGCTGGCCGGGGTCGGCGTCGTCGCGACGGTCGGCTGCGCGCTGGCCGTGGCGGCCATCGACGGGGTCGGCGTAGCTGTCACGGCGCCCGTGCCGGGCAGGATGAAGACCACCGTGGTGGACGGCATCGCGATGTGCATCGGCTGGTTGAACGAGTTGATGCTCAGCGTGATGGTGAAGGTGGTGTTACCGGCCACCTCGATCAGCACCAGCTTGCTCACCATGTGCTGCGGGGTCAGCCAGACCCGGAACCGGGTCATGCTGATGCCGCTGTTCATCCACGACTGCACCATCGGCCGCATGCCCGACGAGAGCTGGCTGAGGATGTTAGCCAGCACAAAGTGCCCGCCGTACTCACGGTTCCGGTGGCCGCCGAAGAACGAACTGCCCATGTAGCGCATGTTCGACCCGAGCGGGAACAGCTGGGTCTGCACCAGCGGGCTGCTGCCCTGCAGAAGCGCCAGCAGCGGCCCGAAGTTCAGGCCCGAGCTGCTGCTCATGCTCGACATCGAGCTCTCGATCCACCGGTGGTGGTACGCGCTCAGGAACAACGGGCTGCGGATGTAGGCCATGCCGCTGCTGGTCAGGATGATCTTCACGTTGCCGAGCTGGCCGGCGTTGGCCATGATGGAGATCGTCGGCGCGGTGGGGGTGGTAGCCACCTCGTTCATCGTGCCGAACAGGTTGGCGTTAGTCGCGCCGGTCGCGGTGATCTGCACGTTCGCCGAGAACGTGTTCACCTGCTGGGTCTGCTGCGCGGCCAGCGTCAGGAGCTGGCCCACGGACGACGAAGACGCCGTCGTACCCAGGCTGGAACCACTCCCTGACGACGTGCTGAAGCTGCTGGGCTTGCAGCCAGCAACGGTTACTGCTGCCACCACCGCCACGGCGGCGAAGCCGAGCGGTCGAACAGCCTTGAAACGCGGGAACACGCCTGGTCCTCCTTGGGTTGGCGATTGCCTTTTGTTCGCAATCCCCCGCCACCCGTCGGTGACTCTACGTGCGTCACGGCGGCCAGCAGGAGGACGCGCCGGTCCGGTAAGGGGGACGTAACATCCGTTCACATCCGGCTAGCAAGGCCGGTAACGTGGGTTCGGCTTACCGGAGGGAGCATCGTGACCGACCAGAAACTGGCGCCCGGAGATGTCGCGCCGGACTTTTCCCTGACCGACGCGGACGGCCAGCAAGTAACGCTGTCCGGACTGCGTGGGCAGCGGGTGATCGTGTACTTTTACCCGGCCGCGATGACCCCAGGCTGCACCAAAGAAGCGTGCGATTTCCGGGATAACCTCGGCGTGCTGGCCGGGGCGGGGCTGACCGTTCTCGGCATTTCCCCGGATAAGCCGGAAAAGCTAGCCAGGTTCCGGGACAAGGAAGCGCTGAATTTCACCCTGCTGGCCGATCCGGACCGCGAGGTCCTGCGGGCTTATGGCGCCTACGGCGAGAAGATGAACTACGGCAAGAAAACGGTAGGCGTAATCCGCTCGACGTTCGTGATCGACGCGGACGGCAAGATCGAGCGGGCTTATTACAATGTCCGGGCGACCGGGCATGTGGAGCGGCTGCGCAAGGACCTGGCCGCCTGATTCACCGTCCGCGGTCGCGGGCGCGTGGCAGCGCCGCCAGTGCGCGGCACCGGGGCCGTAGCCCAACGGCAGAGGCACAGGACTTAGGATCCTGCAAGTATGGGTTCAAATCCCATCGGCCCCACTAATACCGGCGATCCGGAGTCTGGGATCATGCCGGACAATCACGTTCATTCGCAGTGGTCGTATGACACTGGCCCGGACGCGTCGATGGTTGCAGCGTGTGCCCGCGCGGTCGAGCTCGGGCTGCCTTCGGTCGCGTTCACCGAGCATCTGGATTTCACCGTGGCCGGGCCCGCCGACCCGATCAGGGCGGCTGGCATCGACCTGAATCCATCGGCCCGGATGCGCCCGCTGGACGTGCCCGGATACCTCGCCGCAGTGGCCGAGTGCCGGGACCGGTTTCCGGCGTTGCGCATTCTGTCCGGGGTGGAGGCGGGTGAGCCGCACCTGTTCGCGGCGAGCGCCAGCGCGGTGCTGGCCGCCAGCCGGTTCGAACGGGTGCTCGGGTCGGTGCACGCGGTGCCCACCGGGGGCGAGCTGTTGTATTCCGGCTGGCTACTCCGCCACGAGCCACCCGACCAGGTCATGCGCCGGTATTTCGCCGAGGTGGTGGCCATGATCGAGGGGAGCGGCCTGTTCGAGGTGCTGGCCCACCTGGACTTCCCGCGCCGGTACTGGCCCGAGTCGGCCGGGGAGTACGCGGAGGCGGCGTTCGAGGAGGAGTACCGGGCGGTGCTACGGGCGCTGGCCGCTTCTGGGCGCGTCCTCGAGCTGAACACGGCCAGCCCGCTGCTCTCGGTCAGGGTGCTGCGCTGGTGGGCCGAAGCAGGCGGCACCGCGCTGTCCTTCGGCAGCGACGCGCACGTGCCCTGGCATGTCGGCGCCCGGTTCCGGGAGGCGTCCGGGATCGCGGCCGCGGCTGGTTTCCGGCCCCGCCGGGACCCGGCCGGGTTCTGGCGCCGCTAGCCCGCGGCCAGGCTGGCCAGGATGCTGGCCACTGCCTCAGGCGGCACGCCCAGGGTCATGTCACCTACCGTCAGCTCGACCCGCTGGGTCTGCGAGTCCACCGTGCTCATCGCCTCCGGCCAGGTCCACACGCCCTGGTCCTTGGCCAGCCGGACGGCGGCGGCGCGGAAACCGGCCGCGCTGGTGCTCAGCAGCAGGTGCATCATCGGGGTCTGCGGCGGGTCCGGGATCACCCGGACCCCGGGCACGCCGCGCAGCGCGCCCGCGATGGCCTGGGCGTGCTCCAGGTACCGCGGCATCAGCGGCAGGCGCCGGTCCAGGCAGGTCAGCGCGGAAGCGGCGTTCGGCCACAAGCCGAACAGCGTGCCGCCCATCCGGTGCCGCCACTCCCGGACCTGCCCGATGATGTCATCCGGCCCGGCCACACAGCAGCCCGGCAGCGCACCGAGGCCCTTGTAGAAGGACACGTACACGGTGTCGAACAGCTCGGCGATGCCGGCCGGCGGCCGGCCGTAGCCGGCCGCCGACTCCCACAGCCGGGCCCCGTCCAGGTGGGCCGCGGCGCCGTGATCACGGGCCCAGCCCACCTGAGCCACCAGCTCGGCCCAGGGCGGCAGCTGGCCGCCCAGGTCACGCTGCGGCAGCTCGATCACCAGCGCGGCGGGCGGCTCGGCCACCGCGGCCAGGTCCGCGGCACACAGCAGCCGGTGCGGCTCGCCCACCGGCCGGCCGGTGAGCTGATGCAGCCGCTGGTAGCCGCGGCCTTCGTGCACGTCGAGATGGCAGTACGGGTGGAACAGCACGGTGCGGCGCTGCCGCTGGTCGGCGTGCACCCGGAGGACCGCCTGCTGGGCCATGGTGCCGCTGGGCAGGAATACCGCGGCGGGCTTGCCGAGCAGCGCCGCGGTCCGGGCCTCCAGGTCGGCCACCACGCCGCCGTCGCCGTAGCGGTCCGGCACCGTGTCGCCAGGCACCGTGGCCAGCAGGTCAGCCGCCCGGATCGGCCCGTGCCAGTGCAGGAACCGGATGCACTGCTCGCGCAGCGCGGTCAGCTCCGCCGGGCTCGTTTCTTCGCCACGGGGTTCTTCGCCACGGGGTTCTTGGTCAGCAGGCATACCGCCCATTCTCGGTCAGAGCAGCTCGGTCTCGGTGATGCCCGGGCCCTGCCCATCGCGGATGAACCACTCGGTGCCGAACGCCGCCGCGAACTGGTCATCCGGCATGGCCAGGAAGAACGACTGCTCGCTGATCTGGCTGGCGTGCGCCCGCATCGCGCGCCGCTTGGCGTCCAGGCAGGGCGTGACGTCCACCGCGGCGGTGATCACCGACTCGGGCTGGCCGAACGTGTCCGGGTCCCGTTCCGGGAACTCGACCCCGTCCGCCGCGTCCCGCGCCGCGAACCGCGCGATAGTGCGGTCCACGTGGTCCCGGTTGATGGTGCTCTGGTAGACCCGGGGCGTGCCGGCCAGCTCGGCCGCTCGCATCCCGACCCGGTGCACTTGGATGTGGTCCGGATGCCCGTAGCCACCGTTCTTGTCGTAGCAGGTCAGCACGTCGGCCTGCTCGGCACGGAGCAGGTCTGCCAGCCGTCCGGCGGCCTCCTCGGCCGGGGCGGTCCAGAACGACCCGGGCCGGTCGTTGGCTGGGGTGCCCATCATCCCGGAGTCGCGGTAACCGAGGAACTCCACGCGCTGCGCGCCCAGGATGTCCGCCGACGCCTGGGTCTCGGCCACCCGGCGCTGCCACAGTTCCTCGCCGTCGGCCAGCAGGCCCTCAGGGATCTCGCCTTCCTCGCCCCGGGTGGCGACGACCAGCACGACCCGGTGCCCGGCGCCGGCCGCCTTGCGGATCACCCCGCCGCAGGCGATGCACTCGTCGTCCGGGTGGGCGTGAAAGGAAACCAGTGTGGCCATGCCTGCGACGCTACCGGACCGGCGCTAGGAAACAGTGTCACCGGATGGGCCCTGACCAGGCGTCCAGGTGGGCGGGCAGCTCGGCCAGCCGGGTGATCACCGCGTCTGGCACGGCGCTGTCATAGGCCGGCACGGCGCTGTGCGGGATCAGCACCGCGCGCATGCCCGCGCGCTGCGCGCCGTGCACGTCGTCGTATGGCCGGTCGCCGACGAACACGCAGCTGGCCGGGTCGGTCACGCCGACCGCGGTCATCGCGGCCCGGAACGCCTCCGGGTGCGGCTTGGCCCACGGGATCTCGCTGCTGTAGACCGCGCCGTCGAACAGGTGCAGCACATTGTCCCGGCGGAACACCCGCTCGTGCGCGCTGCGGGGCCACATCGTGTTGGACAGCACCCCTGCCTTGATGCCCCGCGCGCGCAGCTCGCCGAGCAGCGGGATCACGTCCGGGTCGGTGAACGTGTGCGGGTCCCAGGCGGTGAAGTAGGCCTCCAGGAAGGCGTCGGTGGGGGTCACCCCGGCCCGGTCGAACACGTCGGCCATCCGGGCGCTGCGCTGCGACTCGTCGCTGACCTGCCACAGCGCCAGCTCGGCGGCCACGATGGCCGCGGCCACCTCGTCGCCGCGGCCGGGGAAGTGCGGCGCGCACACCGTGTGCCAGAGCGCCCCGGCGTCCACCGAGTGCCAGGGCGTGAGCGTGCCGCCCCAGTCGAAGATCACCGCACGGATAGTCACAGATCGCATGGTATGTGAGCCCGGGCCCGCCGTCGCGTCAGTAACCGCTGGCCGGCCGCGTGCCGGGCCGGCTGCGTTGGCGCAAGATTTGGCGTGCGTTTCCTTTCCCTCAACCCGGGAATTCGGCCCTTGTCCCTAGGGTCACCGGCAGGGCTGCCCGGCACTGTGCCCGGGCAGGGGAAGAGGAGGGAACGATGCCACATCACCCAGGCCGGCGGAGGCTGGCTGTGCGCGCCGCCGCCGTCACCGGATGCGCCTCATTGCTGAGTGTTTTCGCCCTGGCAGGGGCGGCGCCCGGGCTCGCGGCCAGCGGGCAGCCCTTAGCTCGCGCCGCCCAGCGCGGCAGCGCCGGGAATGGCTGCCATCTCGGCAACGGGATCAAGCACGTAGTCGAAATCGGCTTCGACAACGTGCACTTCTTCCGCGACAACCCCGACGTGCCGTCCGACTTGCAGATGATGCCGAACCTGCTGCACTTCTTCGAGGACAACGGGACGTTCCTGTCCAACAGCCACACCCCGCTCATCGCACACACCGCCGATGACCTGCTGACCACGGCCACCGGCCTGTACGGCGACCGGCAGGGCATGCCGGTCAGCAACAGCTACCAGGCCTACAACGCGGACGGCACGACCGACCCGGCCAGCTCGTTCGCGTACTGGACCGACCCGATCTACGACACCGCCAAGACGCCGAACGCGGGCCACGACACCAACCCGTCCATGGTGTACTCGGCCACCCCGCCCGCCACCACGTCGCCGGCCCCGGCCGCCGACACCACCACGCCCGCGCCGTGGGTGCCGTTCACCCGGGCCGGCTGTGACGTGGGCGACGTGTCCACGGTGAACCAGGTGCTGGAGAACACCTCGGTGGACATCCCGAAGGTGTTCGGCGCCAACTCGCCCGAGGCCCAGCAACTGGCCGCCGACACCGATTCGTTCAAGGACGCGGAGACCGCGGACTACGTCGGGCTGGCCGTGCACTGCGCCAAGGGCAACGCGTTCTGCGCCAATGCCGAGGCGGTCAAGTACGGCCAGACCACGCCGGGCCACACCGCCGTCCCCGACCTGCTGCCCGACGAGCCGGGCGGGTACACCGGCTACCAGGGCCTGTTCGGCCACCGGTACATCGCGCCGCAGCTCGGCGCGGGCACGCCGAACCTGACCGAGAACGGTTACCAGGTGACCAACGCCGCCGGGAACCTGGTCGACCTGAACGGGAACCAGATCAACGGGGCCTTCCTGACCAACCACCCCGGGTTCCCCGGCTTCAGCAGCATCAACGCCTCGCAGACCCTGGCCTACATGGCTGACCTGCTGCAGAAGGGCGTCCCGGTGGTCAGCGGGTACATCTCGGACATCCACGGGAACGAGGACATCCCCGGACTGTCCGCGTGTGCCAGCGCGCCGGCGGCGCTGGGCAGTGGCGATCCCTGCTATGTGGCCCAGGCGCAGTACTACAACCAGGCGTTCGGCACGTTCTTCAAGCGGCTCGCCGCGGCCGGGATCACGGCCAGGAACACGCTGTTCGTGCTCAGCTCGGACGAGGGTGACCACGAGGCCGGGGCCAACGTCGGCCGCGCGGTGCAGCCCAGCCCGCAGGGCTGTGACGGCGCCACGGTCAGCGGCGCCGTGGTGACCGCGGACGTGCCGTGCACCTACCCGGCCGGCACGTTCGGCGAACTGGACGCCAACGTCACCGGGCTGCTGTCCAGCCAGGAGAACAACACCGTCCCGTTCAGCCTGGAGAACGACACCGCGCCGGAGTTCTACGTGACCGGCAATCCGGGGCCGAACGATCCCTCGGTACGCAGCCTGGAACACGGCGTGGCCAGCATCACCGCGGCCAACCCGTACACCGGGACCACCCAGAAGATCGACAACTACATCGCCGACCCGGCCGAGGAAGCCATCCTGCACATGGTGAACGCCGACCCGGCCCGGACGCCGACGTTCGCCATGTTCGCCAAACCCGACTACTACCTGCAGTCCTCGGCCCTCACCGGGAGCTGCGCCGGGCAGCTGGTGTGCCAGAGCACCGGCTTCGCCTGGGATCACGGCGACTACGCTGCGGAGATCAACACCAACTACGCCGCGTTCGCCGGTCCCGGCGTCAGGCAGCTCGGCCTGGACGGCCCCACGGCCAGCCAGGGGCCGAGCTCAGCCGGGGCCAACAGCGGCCAGATCGTGGTCTCCGGCCAGCACCTGCCCGGGCCATGGGTGGACGAGACCGACATCCGCCCGACGCTGCTGTACCTGACCGGGCTGCGTGACGACTACGAGTCCGACGGCCGGGTGATCACCCAGATCCTGGCCGACCCCAACCGGGCGCTCAGCGACCCGGCCGTGACCGCCCTGGGGGAGTGCTACAAGCAGCTCAACTCCAGCGTGGGCCAGTTCGGCGCGGCCACCCTGGTCGCCTCGACCAACGCGGTGGACAGCACCAGCCCCGGTGATGCCACCTACACCCACATCAACCAGGCGCTGACCGGGCTGGACAAGATCCGCGACGCGCTCGCCCTCAAGGTCAAGGGTGAGCTGGCCGCGGCCGCGTTCAGCGGTACCCCGGTGTTCGGCGCGGGCGCCCAGACGGCCGCCTGCCAGGGCATCATCAAGGCCGCCCAGCACCTGGCCTCCGCCAGCTGACCAGGCCGGGACGGAAACGGTCCCTGGCGCGCACCTGCGCGCCAGGGACCGCCGGCCTTCAGTCGCCCTTGACGTTGACGATCTGGCGCAGCGTGTGCCGCACCTCCACCAGATCCTTGGCGTCCTCCATGATCACGTCGATAGGTTTGTAGGCGGCCGGGATCTCGTCCAGGAACGCGCTGGTCCGGCGCCACTCGATGCCCTGCATGGCGGCGTCAAGCTCGGCCGGGCTGAACGTCTTGCGGGCCGCGTTCCGGCTGTACTCCCGGCCCGCGCCGTGCGGCGAGGAGTTCAGCGACAGCCGGTTGCCCTTCCCGGTCACCACGTACGACCGGGTGCCCATCGACCCGGGGATGAGGCCGGGCTGGCCCAGGGACGCGTCGATGGCGCCCTTGCGCGACAGCCACACCTCCTTGCCGAAGTGCTTCTCCCGCTCGGTGTAGTTGTGGTGGGTGTTCACGGTCTCGCTCGCCTCGACGTCCTGGCCCAGCCAGCCGGCCAGGCAGCCGATGACCCGGTCCATCATCTCGGCCCGGTTGAGCAGCGCGAAGTGCTGTGCCCAGCGCAGGTCGCGCAGGTAGGCCCAGAACTCGCCGGTGTCCTCGACCAGGTAGGCCAGGTCCGGGTCGGCCAGCGGGATCCACCACTTCCTGGCCAGCCCCTGGGCGACCTTGATGTGCCTGGTGGCCAGCCGGTTCCCGACCCCGCGTGAGCCGGAGTGCAGGAACAGCCAGACCCGGTCCTCTTCGTCCAGGCTGACCTCGATGAAGTGGTTCCCGGAGCCCAGGCTGCCCAGCTGCAGCCGCCAGTTCGGGCTGATCTGCTCGGCCGAGTCCGCGCCGTCCAACTGCTCCAGCTCCGTGACCCGGTCCGCGGTGTGCCGGCCGAAAATGGCAGTGTTGTACTGCCCGGCCGACAGCGGAATGACGCTCTCGATCGACTCGCGCAATGCCCGCAGCTCACCGCGCTCGCGCATATCCTCCGCAGTGAACTGGCTCCGCACCGCCATCATCCCGCAGCCTATGTCAACCCCGACCGCGGCTGGAATTATGGCGCCGAGAGTTGGAATTACCGACCCGACGGTGGCGCCTTTACCCAGGTGAGCGTCGGGCATCAGGGCCACCCAGGGGTGGATGAACGGCAGCTGAGACGTATTCAGTGCCTGCTGGCGGGTTTGGTCGTCCAGGATTGACGCCCAGTTCATCAACTTCTTGCTAAGCCGTTCCACGGCTGATCTCCCGTGCCGCCCCGATAAGAGCTCCAGGATAATGCGCCCCGTGTTCGCGCGCATCATAATTATTGCGACAAATACCGGGTTATTCGGTGGCGGTCCAGGCGAGGGGGAGGGAGTCGACGCCGTAGATGCCTTCGACGTTGCCGAGCTGGACCGGGCCGGCCGGGTGCAGGTCTGGCATCCGGCCGGGCAGGAACGTGAGGGCTTCCTCCAGCTCGGCCCGGGCCAGGTTGGAGCCCAGGCAGAAGTGCGGCCCGGCGCCGAACGTGAGCATCCGGTCGGCCGGGGCCCGGCTGGTGTTGAACTCATCGCCGCCGGTCCCGTCGCGGTTGGCCCGCTCGGCGCAGATGGCCACGATCGAGCCGGCCGGGAACGTCACCCCGCGGTGCTCGATCGGCTCCAGGCAGATCCGCGCGGTGAACGGGGTGATCGGCTCGAATCGCAGGACCTCGCTGACCGCCGTGGGCACCAGGCCCGGATCGCCGGCCAGCGCGGCCCACTGCCCCGGATGGCTGGCGAACAGCCGCATGGCGTGCGACAGCTGGGCCTGCGTGGTGTCCACCCCGCCAGCCACCACATCGAGCACCAGGTTGACGCACTCGGCGTGGGACAGCCGGTCGCCTTCGGCTTCCGCCGCCAGCAGCGTGCTGATCAGGTCGTCGGACGGCTGGCTGCGCCGCTTCTCCAGCAGCGCCTCGACGTAGTCGTACAGCTCCTGGACGGACCGCTCGATCCGGAGCCGGTCCGGCTCGCTGGCCAGCGCGCGGATGTCGAACTGCCGCTGTGCCCAGCTGGACCAGTCGTGCAGCTGCGGCGCGTCCTCCGCCGGGGCGCCCAGCACCGCCGCGATGGTCAGCGAGGGATACGGCTTGGCGAACGCGGCCACGAACTCGCAGCCGGCCGCGCCGCCGAGGTCCTGCCACAGCCCGGCCAGGAAGCCGCGCATGGCCGGCCGCCACCGGTCCGCGGCCCGAGGCGTGAACGCCGGGCTGACCAGCCCGCGCAGCCGGCGGTGCCGCTCACCGGTCTGGTTCAGGATGTTGGCGTCGACCATCTCGCGCAGCCGGCCACCGGTGATCCCGAACAGGTCGGCGATCTCCCGGCCGGGGAACGCGGTCTGCCGGGCGCGCAGGAAGAACTCGCCCGACTCCCGGTCCAGCACCACGTAGCTCAGCGGGGAGCGGGCCAGCCAGCCCCGCTGCCGCACCTCGGCCAGCCGCTGGTGGTATACCTCGCCGGTCAGCCCGGGCTCGGTGTAGTCGAAAACCGGCAGTTCAAGATCATCTACCACGGGGGACGGCATATTTGATCCTTTCCGCCGACTGCCTGCACCCTACGCTGCCGGGCTACTCGCCGGTAGCCTCCAGTTTGCGCTGCCCACAGCGATGGCGGCGGGGCCAGGGGCAGGTGCGGACAATTGCGACACCCAGGCGGGCCAGGCGTGCGTTACGCCCAGCTGCCTGGTTGACTTACCGGCAACGGATCCGTGCCGAGAAGGGATACCAGCAATGGCCGAGCCGAACGGCACGGTGGCGGTTCGCGACCCGGACGCGCTGCTCAAGGAGATCGAGGCGACCCGGGAGAACCTGGCCCGCACCATCGACGCGCTGACCGAGCGGGCCAGCCCGGCCAACATCGCGCGCCGGGCGGCGGCCCGCGCCCGCGAGCAGCTGGACCGCCCCGAAGTGCGGATGTACGGGGGCATCGCCGCCGCGGTGGTGGCCGTCGGCGGCATCGCTTACCTGGTCCGCCGCCGCCTCCGCTAGCCCAACCCCCTTTTTAGCCGAACGCCATTCCCTCACCGCGGTACGTCGGCACGGTGGCGGTGACCGCGGCGCCGTCGATCAGGTGCAGCTCGCTGAAGCGTTCGCACAGCTCCCCGGCCTTGGCGTGGCGGAACCAGACCCGGTCACC
>Ga0335085_10009692_pt1 | contig 14502 bp, 7 predicted proteins | sample Lox_Sample_45_FD_206712 | JGI IMG/M metagenome (GOLD analysis project Ga0335085, IMG submission 206712) | Soil microbial communities from Loxahatchee National Wildlife Refuge, Florida, United States - Lox_Sample_4.5 | ecosystem: Environmental > Terrestrial > Soil > Wetlands | place: USA: Florida...
GGACGCGAACACACTGTTCAGCATTACCGAACGGCTATCGGGTTCATTTGGCATCGCGTTGCTGGCGACGTACTACGCGCAGCGGGTCAGGATCACCGGGCTGCCGGTCGCGGCGTTCCATGACTGCGTGGCGGTGCTGGCCGCGGCCGCCGCCGCTGGCGCGCTGGCCGCGCTGGCCCTGCGACGTGGCACGATGGGCACACCGCCAGATTGACAACCTGATCCAGGGAGATCCTCATGGACGCCGTCAGCACCGTCCCACAGCCTGCCAACGAGCCGGTCCGGCCGTACTCGCCGGGCAGCCCCGAGCGCGCCGCGGTCGAAGCCAGGATCAAGGAACTGGCGGCCAGCCGGGCCGAGCTGACCATGACCGTCGGCGGACAGCAGCGGATGGGCGGTGGCGAGCGGATCCCGGTGGTCCAGCCGCACAACCACGCGCACGTGCTCGGCCACCTGGCCAACGCCACGGACGCCGACGTGGCCGCCGCGATCGGCGCCGCCGCGGTGGCCGCCCCGGCCTGGCGGGCGATGTCCTTCGACGACCGGGCCGCGATCTTCCTGAAGGCCGCCGATCTGCTGGCCGGGCCGTGGCGGGCCACCATCAACGCGTCCACCATCCTGGGCCAGTCCAAGTCGGTGTACCAGGCCGAGATCGACGCGGCCTGCGAGCTGATCGACTTCTGGCGGTACAACGTGCACTTCGCCCGGCGGCTGCTGGCCGAGCAGCCGTCGTCGGCCCCGGGCGAGTGGGACCGGATGGAGTACCGGCCGCTGGAAGGCTTCGTGCTGGCCATCACCCCGTTCAACTTCACCTCGATCGCGGCCAACCTGCCCACCGCGCCGGCCCTGCTCGGCAACGTCGTGCTGTGGAAGCCGTCGCCCACCCAGCAGCTGTCGGCGCACTACACGATGCGGCTGCTGGAGGCGGCCGGGCTGCCGCCGGGCGTGATCAACCTGGTCACCGGGGACGGCCAGGCGGTCTCCCGGGTCGCGCTGCCGCACCCGGACCTGGCCGGCATCCACTTCACCGGGTCGACCGGGACGTTCCAGCACCTGTGGCGCACGGTGGGGGAGAACATCGCGGGCTACCGCGGCTACCCCCGGCTGGTCGGCGAGACCGGCGGCAAGGACTTCGTGATCGCGCACCCGTCGGCCGACCCGGACGTGCTGTCCGTGGCGCTGCTGCGCGGCGCGTTCGAGTATCAGGGGCAGAAGTGCTCGGCCGCCTCACGCGCGTACGTGCCCCAGTCGGTGTGGCGCCGGATGGAGGACTCGTTCCTGGCCCAGGTGGGCTCGCTGACCATGGGCGACGTGTCGGCCGACCTGTCGCTGTTCCTCGGCGCGGTGATCGACGCGCGCGCCTTCCGCAAGCTCTCTGACGTGCTGGCCAGTGCACCGGACCGGCCGTCGATCCGGGTGCTGGCCGGCGGGACCGCCGACGGGTCGCAGGGCTACTTCGTCCAGCCGACCGTGCTGGAGTGCGCCGACCCGGCCGACGAGGTGTTCCGCACCGAGTACTTCGGCCCGATCCTGGCCGTGCACGTGTTCGACGATCAGCGCTACGACGAGGTCGTGGCGCAGGCGGCCACCGCGGCCCCGTACGCGCTGACCGGCTCGATCATCGCCCAGGACCGGGCGGCGATCGCGGCCGCGGCCGAGGCGCTGCGGTACTCGGCCGGCAACTTCTACATCAACGACAAGCCGACCGGCGCGGTGGTCGGCCGCCAGCCGTTCGGCGGGGCCCGGGCCAGCGGCACCAACGACAAGGCCGGCTCGATCTGGAACCTGACCCGCTGGGTGAACGCGCGGGCCATCAAGGAGCTGTTCGCCCCGCCCACCGACTACCGCTACCCCCACATGGGCTGAGCCGTCCACCCAATCAGCGGTGTACATCACTGCCCCTATGAGGGCAGTGATGTACACCGCTAACGGCTGGGCCCGGCGCTTCAGCGGGCGGGGTGGTGCGGCGCGGTGTTGGTCCAGCCGCTGCTGACGTACTCGTTGTAGGTGAGCACCGAGCCGGCCGGCAGGCCGGCCACCGTGGCCACGGCGATCAGATCGTCGCCCAGCAGGTAGGCGTTGGCCGGGTCGATGAACTGGTAGTCCACCGTCTGGTCACCGGGGTGGCTGAGCCAGACCGCGGTGCCCACCTGCCCGGTAACGTCCCGCACCCCGGGCTTGACCTGCACGCCTGGCACGGTGGCCAGCACCCGGTAGGCGGCCGCCTGGACCGCGGGCCGCACCGGGTCACGCAGCACCTGGACGGCCGCGTAAAACAGCATGTTGTTGCGGACCACCGGGTACGACCAGCCGGTGCTGTGCTCCTCCATCTTGGTGACCGGACTGGCCGGGCCAGGCAGCTGGGCCAGCAGTTGCGCCCTCAGCGTGGCCGGGTCGGCGGACAGGCTCGCGTCGTGGCCCCAGCCGGTCTTCGGGCCGGTCCACACCCGCGGGCCCGGGCTGAACGAGTCGGACTGGCTGGCGTACCAGGCGCCCACCCGGGTCGGGGATCCGTCCCGCTGCCACGCGGCCCGGTCAGCCGCGGTCGGGAACTGGGCCCCCAGCGACTGGTTGTAGCCGCCGACCGTACCGCCCGGCCAGCTGCCATGCGGCGGCTCCAGGCAGTCCTCACCCTGGTACCGCTCGATGACCGAGTACTGGTAGCCGGCCGGCCGGGCCGCACTGAAGTGCGCGGCGCCGTTGAGCCACGGGGCGGTCAGTTCCTTGTTGCCCGCGCCGATCATCTCCCGGCTGCCCTGGCCGATGACCGAGCACCAGTACCGGCCGGTCACCGTGGCCTGGCCGGCCGTGCCCGCCAGGGACAGCAGGTACTGCCGGGCGCCGGTCGCGGTCAGGCTGCGGGCCAGCCCGGGTGCCTTCCGGTGCGCCCGCCCGGCCGGCTGGCCGCCGGGCAGCAGGGTCACGGCCAGCAGGGCGACGGCCGCGCCCGCGGCCAGCACGCCGGTGACCAGCAGGACCGGCCGCCCGCGCCGGGGCCGCCAGCGCGGCCGGCGGCGGTCGTGCATGCGGGCATCCAGCCGGTCCCGGGCGGCCGCGACGACCGGCCCGGCCGGCGGCGGCGCGTCCGGCAGCAGCTCGCGAACCAGCGTCAGCGCTCTGTTTCCTTGCGCCTCCGGGGCGCTGAGATCCGGCGGGTATAGCGCCACCGGAGGCGCAAAGCAAGAAGGGCGGCGAACTGCTCCGGGTCGGCCCAGGATTTCTCGATCACCCTGGCATCGGCCCCCGGCGGGCCCGCGATTCCAGTGGTCACGGTCAATGGTCACGTCCTTCGGGTGGTGACTCTTTCACCCGGTTCTTAGCCGGACCCGGCTGTCCCCTTCGCGCTACGCTGACCGCGGTGCCCCGCCGAGACAACCCCCGGAGGCTTCCATTCACCGCCTGGTTTTGTGGAATATCGACCTGACCCTGCTGGACGTCGGGCGGGTCACCCGGGACGCGTATGTCGAGGCGTTCCGTAAGGTCACCGGGCGGCCGCTGGTCCAGCTGCCGCAGCTGCCCGGCCGGCTGGAGTCGGGGATCTTTTTCGACGCGCTGGCCCTGAATGGGGTCACGGTCGCGTATGGGGCGGCCAGCGAGGAGCTGCTGGGCCGGTTCAGCCACGAGCTGGCCCGCGCGTTCGCGGCCCGGCGGGACCAGCTGACCGAGCGGGGCCGGCTGCTGCCCGGCGCGGCCGACGCGGTGGCGGAAGTGGCCGGCCTGCACGGGGTGGTGCAATCGGTGCTGACCGGCACCATCCGGCCCAACGCGGTGCTGAAGCTGCGCGAGTTCGGCCTGGACCGGTTCTTCGACACCGAGGTGGGCGGGTACGGCTCGCAGGTGTACCCGAAGGGGGCGCTGCTGCTGATGACCCGGACCCGGGCGGCCGAGAAGTACGGCGTCGCCTTCGGCGAGGACGCCACCGTGTACATCGCCGACTCGACGCTGGACGTCGAGGCGGCCCGGGCCGGCGGAGCCCGCTGCCTGGGTGTGGCCAGCGGCCGGTCCACGGTCAGCGAGCTGCGCGCGGCCGGCGCCGACGCGGTGTTCGGCGACCTCACCGACACGGCCGCCGTGGTGGCCGCGGTGGACCGGCTCACCCTGGCCGCCGCGGGTTAACCGCCGCGACGTATGTTGACCCCGTGTCTGGGGACGCTGTGCCTGGAGACGGAGTGCCTGGAGACGGAGCGCCGGAGGGCGCCCCTGAGCAGGCGTCTGCCGTGCCGCTGCGCACGATCGCCCGTGAGTGGGGCCGGATCGGCTGCATTGGCTTCGGCGGGCCGCCCGCGCATATCGCGCTGCTACGCCAGCTCTGCGTCGAGGACCGCGGCTGGCTGCCGGCCAGCGAGTTCGAGGACGGCATCGCGGCCTGCAACCTGATGCCCGGGCCGGCCTCCACCCAGCTGGCCATCTTCTGCGCCTGGCGGCTGCGCGGCGTGGCCGGGGCGCTGATCGGCGGGCTGTGCTTCATCATCCCCGGCCTCATCGTGATCCTCGCGCTGTCCACCCTGTTCCTGGCCAAGCACCCGCCGGGCTGGATCCGCGGCCTGGCCGACGGCGCCGACGCGGCCGTGCCCGCCGTGGCGGTGGCGGCCGCGATCGGGCTGGCCCCGGCGAGCTGGCGGCGCCTTGTCCGGGGGGACGACCCCCCTGGACCCCCCGCTCGCCGCTCCGCGCCGAACGCCGGCTCGGCGAGCACCCGCCTGCGGCGGGCCCCGCCTCGCCAGCGCAGCTGGTGGCCGGCTGAGCTGCGGGCGAAGCGCGCTCGATGGGTAGGGTACGCGCTGCTGGGTGGGGTGGCCGCAGCCACAGTGGGGCCGTGGCTGGTCCTGGTGCTGATCGCCTGCGGGCTGGCCGAGGTGCTGCTGACGGCGCGCCCGGCGCGTCCGCGTGGCCCGGCCCGTGCGGGCCGGGGCGCGTGGCTGCTGCCGCTGGCCACGGTGCCGGCCACGGGCGGGCTGCTCGCGGTGGCCTGGGTGGCGTTCAAGGTTGGCGCGCTGTCCTACGGCGGCGGCTTCGTGATCATCCCGCTGATGCAGCACGACGCGGTGCACACCTACCACTGGATGACCGCCGCCCAGTTCCTCGACGCGGTCGCGCTGGGCCAGGTCACGCCGGGACCGGTGGTGCAGACCGTGGCCGTGGTCGGCTACGCGGCGCACGGCGTGGGTGGCGGGCTGCTGGCCTCGGCGGTCGCGTTCACCCCGTCGTTCGTGTTCGTGCTGGCCGGCGCCCGCCACTTCGGCCGGCTGCGCGGCAACGACCGGGTGCAGGCGTTCCTGACCGGGGCCGGGCCGGCCGCCATCGGCGCCATCGCCGGCGCGGCCATCCCGCTCGGCCTAGCCCTCGGCCACCTGTGGCAGGCCGGCCTGCTGGCCCTGGCCGCGCTGTGGCTGATCGGGCTGCGCCGCGGCGTGGTCAGCGGCATCGCCGGCGCGGCCGCCCTGGGCGTGCTGGCGTTCCTGGCCGGCGCGCCGGTCGGATAGGCCCGTGCGATAGATCCGTGCGATAGATCAGTGGGATAGATCACCTGGTCGGCTGCGCAGCGGCGCATTGCGCGACCCGGGCTGACCCCCGATGCTGGGGCCTATGCCACGAGACGAGGACGTCGCCGCGCTGCTCGGCGCCGGGTACGGCACCGTGCTCTGGACGCCCGGGCCTGAGGTCATCGAGGAAGCCCAAATCACCCGCTACCAGCGCTGGCTGGCCGGGCAGCGGGGCGTGGCCACCGGCAGCTATGCCGAGCTGTGGGACTTTTCCGTCACCGAGCCCGCCGCGTTCTGGGACTCCATCTGGGACTACTTCGGTGTGCTCGGCCAGCGTGGCACCGGCCCCGCGCTGACCGGCCCGCTGCCGGACACCGAGTGGTACCACGGCGCCACCCTGAACTACGCGCGGAACGCGCTGCGCATGGCGGAAACCGATCCCGGCCGGGTGGCCATCATCGCCGCCGCCGAGGACGGCGAGCCGCGCAGCATCACCTACGGGGAACTGGCCGTCGAGGTGGCCCGGGTCCAGGCGGCGCTGCGCGAGCTGGGGGTGACCCGGGGCGACCGGGTGGCCGGCTACCTGCCGACCGTGCCCGAGTCGGTGATCGCCCTGCTGGCCACGGCCAGCCTCGGCGCGATCTGGTCGTCCTGCTCGCCCGACTTCGGCGCGCACAGCGTGATCGACCGGTTCGCCCAGATCACCCCGAAAGTCCTCGTCGCCGTGGCCGGCTACCGCTACAACGGGCGGGCGTTCGGAAGGGAAAATGCCCTGGCCGAAATCGTCGCCGGCCTGCCCGGCCTGGGCGCGGTGATCATGGTGGGTGGCCCGTCTGGTGGACTGGCAGACGCGCCGCCGCTGACCGAAGCGGTGCAGGCGGCCGGGGCCAGCCTGCTGGACTGGGACCAGCTCCCCGGCGCGCCCGGCGGCGGCCCGGAGTTCGACGAGGTCCCGTTCAGCCACCCGCTGTGGGTGCTGTACTCGTCCGGCACCACCGGGCTGCCCAAAGCGATCATGCACGGGCACGGCGGCGTCGTGCTTGAGCACCTCAAGGCGCTGTCGCTGCAGCAGGACCTCGGGCCGGATTCGGTGTTCTTCTGGTACACCACCACCGGCTGGATGATGTGGAACTACCTGGCCGGCGGCCTGCTGGTGGGGGCCACCGTGGTGCTCTACGACGGCAGCGCGACCTACCCGGGCACCGACGCGCTGTGGCGGCTGGCCGCCCGCACCGGGGTGACCTACTTCGGCACCGGCGCGCCGTACCTGCTGGCCTGCGCCAAGGCCGGGCTGTCCCCCGGCCGCGAACTGGACCTGGCCGGGCTGCGCGGTATCGGCTCCACCGGGTCGCCGCTGCCCCCGGAGGGCTTCGAGTGGGTGTACCGGGAGGTCGGCGCGGACCTGCAACTCGGCTCGTTCTCCGGCGGCACCGACCTGTGCACCGGGTTCGTCGGGCCGTCGCCGCTGCTGCCGGTGCGGGCCGGCATCATCGCCGGGCGCTGCCTGGGCGCGCGGGTCGAGGCGTTCGACGAGTCCGGCCAGCCGGTCACCGGCCAGGTCGGCGAGCTGGTCATCACCGCGCCGATGCCGTCCATGCCGGTCGGCTTCTGGGATGATCCCGGCCGGGAGCGCTACCACGCCAGCTACTTCGGCGCCTATCCCGGGGTGTGGCGGCACGGGGACTGGATCACCCTGCTGCCGGACGGCGGCTGCGTGATCTACGGGCGGTCCGACGCCACGCTGAACCGGGGCGGCGTGCGCATGGGCACCAGCGAGTTCTACCGGGTCGTGGAGCGGCTGCCCGAAATCACCGACAGCCTGGTGGTGGACACCGGCCAGCTCGGCCGCTCCGGGCGGCTGGTGCTGTACGTGGTGCTGGCCGAGGGCTGCGTGCTGGATGACGAGCTGACCGGGCGGATCCGCGGCGCGCTGCGCGGCGAGCTGTCGCCGCGGCATGTGCCGGACGAGATCCACCAGGTGCCCGGCGTGCCGCGGACGCTGTCCGGCAAGAAGCTCGAGGTCCCGGTGCGCAAGATCCTGCTCGGCACCCCGGTGGCCCAGGCGGCCGACCCGGACGCGCTGGCCAACCCGGAGGTGCTGGCTCTGTTCGCCAGCCAGCCGGACCCCGCGTACAGTCGGGACGAAGTGCAGCGCGGCCAAGAAGGTGACCAGGGAATCGGGTGACTACACCACAACGGCGTGGTGCGGGCGGATCCAGTTCAGCCTCCTCAACGCGGCTGGCTTCGCCGAGCCCGCGCAACTTCGGCGAAGAAGGCGGGCTGCTGACCTACGGCAGCTACCTGCGGCTGCCCGAGCTGCTCGCGCAGCAGGTGCCACAGGCCGACCCGCCCGCCCATGACGAGCTGCTGTTCATCACCGTGCACCAGGTTTACGAGCTGTGGTTCGGGCAGCTCCTGCACGAACTCGAGGCGGTCCGGGACGCGATGACCGCCGGTGAGACCTGGCGAGCCCGGCACCTGCTGCGCCGGGTCCACGTGATCAGCCGGCTGCTGATCGCCCAGGTGGACATCCTGGAGACGATGACCCCGCAGGACTTCCTGGAGTTCCGCGCGGTGCTGTCGCCGGCCAGCGGGTTCCAGTCGGTGCAGTTCCGCGAGCTGGAGTTCCTGTCCGGGCTCAAGGACGAGCGGTACCTGGCCCGGTTCCGCGGTGAGACCGAGGCGGAGCGCGAGCGGCTGCGCCGCCGCCTGGCCGAGCCGGGCCTGTGGGACGCGTACCTGGCCCTGCTGGCCGCCCGCGGGCTGCCCGCCGGGGCCGACGCCGAACTGCTGGACTCGCTGGCCGTGGTGGCGCGGGACCGGGCCCAGTACGACGACCTGTGGCAGCTGGCCGAGGACCTGCTCACCCACGATGAACTGGCCGGGCTGTGGCGCGCCCGGCACGTGGCCATGGTGGAGCGGCAGATCGGCACCAAATCCGGCACCGGCGGGTCGACCGGGGCGCCGTACCTGCGCTCCCGGGTGCCGATTCGCTACTACCCCCTGCTCTGGGAACTGCGGGACATGCTGTGACCACTTGGAGCGTGACTACCTATGTCGGATAACCGGGATGCGCTGCTGGCCGAGGCGGCCGGGCTGGCCAAGGCGGCCGGGCCGGCCGAGGACGGCGAGACGGGCGTCGGCGATCTGCTGGCCTACTTGCGCGCCTACTACCGGCACGTCCATGACGAGGACCTGGCCGGCGCCGGGGCCGGCCCGGTGGCCGCGGTGGCCATGGCCCAGGCCCGGCTGGCCGCCGGCCGGCCGCAGGGCCGGGCCCTGGTCGAGGTCGGCCACGGCGGCTCGGTGGCCGCGTTCGACCCGGCCGCCACGGTGGTCGACATCATCACCGACGACATGCCGTTCCTGGTCGACTCGGTGACCATGGAGCTGGCCCGGCACGGCGTGAACACCTACCGGGTCGTGCACCCGCAGCTGCTGGTCCGCCGGGACGTGGCCGGGGCGCTGCGTGAGGTGGTCGGGCCGCTGGACGCCAGCCGGGCCGGGCACGACGAGCTGGCTGAGTCCTGGACGCATATCGAGATCGACGGCCGGGCCTGCGACGTGCCGCTGCCCGGGCTGGAAAGGGACCTGCACCGGGTGCTGCACGACGTCCGGGTCTCGGTCGAGGACTACCCGCGGATGCAGGCCAAGGCCACCTGGCTGGCCGACCGGCTGTTCGCCGAGGGGGCCAGCGCGCCAGCCGAAACCATCGCACTGCTGCACTGGCTGGCCGACAACCACTTCACGTTCCTTGGCTACCGCGAGTACGACCTGGTGGACGAGCCGGAGGAGATGTCGCTGCGGGCCGTGCCGGGCACCGGCCTGGGCATCCTGCGGCACGACCGGGCGGGCTCGAAGTCGTTCGGCGCGCTGCCGCCCGAGGTGCGCGCCCGGGTCAAGGAGCCGGTCCGGCTCATCATCACCAAGGCCAACAGCCGGTCCACCGTGCACCGGCCGTCCTACCTGGACTACATCGCGGTCAAGCGGGTGGACGAAGCCGGGCAGATCAACGGCGAGTACCGGTTCCTCGGCCTGTTCACGCACGCCGCCTACCACGAGAGCATCACCCGCATCCCGGTCCTGCGGCGCAAGCTGGCCAGCGTGCTGGAAGCGGCCGGGCTGACCGCGGACAGCCACGACGGGCAGGACCTGACCGAGATCCTGGAGGGCTACCCGCGCGAGGAGCTGTTCCAGATCACGCCGCAGGAACTGGTCCCGATCGCGCTCGGCGTACTGGCCCTGCGCGAGCGGCGGCAGACCCGGCTGTTCCTCCGCCGGGACCGGTACGGCCGGTACATGTCCTGCCTGGTCTACCTGCCCCGCGACCGGTACACCACGGCGGTGCGGCTGCGCGCCCAGGAGGTCCTGCGGCAGGCCTTCGGCGGGGTGACGGTGGAGTACAGCGCGACCGTCGGCGACTCGGCGCTGGCCCGGCTGCACGTCGTGGTGCGGGCCGAGCCCGGCACCCGGCTGCCCGAGGTGAACACGGCCGAGCTGGAAGCCCGGCTGGCCGCCGCGGTGCGCTCCTGGGACGAGGACCTGGCCGCCGCCGCGCACGAGCGGCTGGGCGAGGCGGAGGCCAAGGCGCTGCTCGGGATCTGCGCGTCCGCCATCCCGGAGACCTACAAGGCCGACGTGCCCGCGCTGTACGCGCTGGACGACCTGACCCAGATCGTCCGGATGCTGGAGACCGGTGAGCCGGTCGCATTCGAGATGTGGGAGGCCGAGGGGTTCTCCGGCGGGGTGCCGGTGGAGGACGCCCCGCCCGGCCGCCCGCTGGTCTGGCGGCTGACCATCTACCGCACCGGGTCCCCGATCACGCTGACCGACGTGCTGCCCCGGCTGCAGCACATGGGCGTCGAGGTGGTCGACGAGCACCCGTACGAGTTCAAGGGCCCAGGCCTGGCCACCCCGTTCTGGATCTATGACTTCGGGCTGCGCCGGGCCGGGTCCGCGGACCCGGCCGCGGTGCCCGCGCCGAGCGCGGTCAAGGGCCTGTTCGAGGACGCGCTGGCCGCGCTGTGGCGCGGCCAGATCGAGGACGACGGGTTCAACGCGCTGGTCCTGGACGCGCACCAGAGCTGGCGGCAGATCATGATGCTGCGCGCCTACGCCAAGTACCTGCGCCAGGCGGGCACCCGGTTCAGCCAGGACTACATCGAGCGGGTGCTGCGCTCCAACACCACCGTGACCCGGCTGCTGGTCCGGCTGTTCGAGTCCCGGTTCGACCCAGCCCGGCAGGCAGGCCAGGCCGAGCGCAGCGAGGCCATCACCGAGGAGATCCGCGGCGAGCTGGACGACGTGGCGGTGCTCGACCACGACCGGGTGCTGCGCGCCTACCTGGCGCTGATCCAGGCCACGCTGCGAACCAACTACTTCGCCGCGCCTGTTAACCCGGGGGGACGCCCCGCCGGACCCCCCCGATCGCCGCTCCGCGCCGAGGCCGCGGCGGCGGCCGGGACCGTAGGCGGTGCCGCAGGTGGCACGGCTGACGGGTCGACGAGCGTGCCCTACCTGGTCGTCAAGCTGGACGCGGCCCAGGTGCCCGACCTGCCCGCGCCGCGGCCGCAGTTCGAGCTGTTCGTGTACTCGCCGCGGCTGGAGGCCGTGCACCTGCGCTTCGCCGCGGTCGCCCGCGGCGGGCTGCGCTGGTCGGACCGCAGCGAGGACTTCCGTACCGAGATCCTCGGCCTGGCCAAGGCCCAGGAGGTGAAGAACTCGGTCATCGTGCCGTCCGGGGCCAAGGGCGGCTTCGTCTGCAAGCGGCTGCCGGACGCCGCCGACCGCGAGGCTCACCAGGCCGAGGTGCTGGCCTGCTACCGCACGTTCATCAGCGCCATGCTCGAGGTGACCGACAACCTGCAGGCCGGCCAGGTCGTGCCGCCGCCCGGCGTGGTCCGCTTCGACACCGACGACCCGTACCTGGTGGTGGCGGCGGACAAGGGCACGGCCACGTTCTCCGACACGGCCAACGAGATCGCGGCCAGCTACGGGTTCTGGCTCGGCGATGCGTTCGCGTCCGGCGGCTCCGAGGGCTACGACCACAAGAAGATGGGCATCACCGCCCGCGGCGCCTGGGAGTCGGTCAAGTTCCACTTCGCCACGCTCGGCGTGGACACCCAGACCACCGACTTCACCGTGGCCGGCATCGGCGACATGTCCGGCGACGTGTTCGGCAACGGGATGCTGCTGTCCCGGCACATCAAGCTGGTCGCCGGGTTCGACCACCGGCACATCTTCCTGGACCCGGCGCCGGACCCGGAGGCCAGCTTCGCCGAGCGCGAGCGGCTGTTCGGCCTGCCCCGGTCGTCCTGGGCCGACTACGATCCGACGCTCATCTCGGCCGGCGGCGGAGTGTGGCCGCGGACGGTGAAGTCCATCCCGGTGGCCGAGCCGGCCCGCCAGGCCCTCGCCCTGGCCGAGGACGTCCGCGCGCTGTCCCCGGACCAGCTGATCTCGGCCATCCTGGCCGCCCCGGTGGACCTGCTGTGGAACGGCGGGGTCGGCACCTACGTCAAGGCCAGCACCCAGTCCCAGGGCGACGTCGGCGACCGGGCCAACGACGCGGTGCGCATCGACGCCCCCGCGGTCCGGGCCAAGGTCATCGCCGAGGGCGGCAACCTGGGTGTGACCCAGGCCGGCCGGATCGAATACGCGCTGGCCGGGGGCCTGATCAACACCGACTTCATCGACAACTCGGCGGGCGTGGACACCTCCGACCACGAGGTGAACATCAAGATCCTGCTGTCGGAGAGCGTGAGCCGCGGCGAGCTCAGCACGGAGCAGCGCAACCGGCTGCTGCAGGAGATGACCGAAGAGGTCGGCGACCTGGTGCTGCGGGACAACTACCACCAGAACCGGGCGCTGGCCTCGTCCCGGGCCCAGGCCCCGGAAATGCTGCACGTGCACAGCCGGATGATGCGCAAGATGGCCCGGGACGGGCGGATCAGCCGGCGTCTGGAGGTGCTGCCCGGCGACAAGGAAGTTGCCGAACGCCGCTCCGCGGGACTGGGGCTGGCCACACCCGAGTTCGCGGTGCTGCTGGCCCAGGTCAAGATCGGGGCCGAGCAGGAGATGCTGGCGTCGGCGCTGCCCGACGACCGGTACCTGCGGTCGGTGCTCACCGACTACTTCCCGGTGCCGCTCCGGGAGAAGTTCGCCGCGCAGATGGACGGTCACCCGCTGCGCCGGGAGATCATCACCACCGCGGTGGTCAACGACATGGTGGACCGGTCCGGAACCACGTTCCTGTTCCGGATGAACGAGGAGACCGGGGCGTCGGTGCCCGACCTGACCGCGGCCTACCTGGTCGCCCGGCAGGTGTTCGACATGCCTGGTTTCTGGGCCCAGGTCGAGGCGCTGGACGGCCAGGTGGACGTGCCTACCCAGCTCGCCCTGCTGCTGGAGGGGCACAAGCTGACCGAACGTGGCACCCGGTGGCTGCTGTACAACCGGCGGCCGCCGTTCGACATCGCGGAGACCATCGACTTCTTCTCCGGCGGGGTGCTGAGCGTCACGTCCGGGCTGCCCAAGCTGCTGACCGGCCGGGACCGGTCCGAGTTCGCGGAGCGGCTCGACTCGTTCACCGCCCGCGGGGTGCCCGGGGCGCTGGCCGAGTGGGTGGCCGGCATGGTGCCCGCCTACTCCGCGTTCGACCTGGTCGAGATCGCCGCGGCCATCGGCCGCGATGTGGAGGAGACCGCCGAGGTCTACTTCGACCTGGCCGACCGGCTGCAGATCGCCCGGCTGCGGGACCGGATCACCGCGCTGCCACGGGACGACCGGTGGAACACCATGGCCCGGGCCGCACTGCGCGATGACCTGTACGCGGCGCACGCGGCCATCACCCGGGACGTGCTCGAAGTGACCGGCCCGGGACGCCCGGAGGAACGGCTGGGAGTCTGGGTGGAGCGGAACGAGACGGCGGTCAGCCGGGCCGCGCAGACCCTGACCGAGATCTGGGAGAGCGACCGGTTCACCGTGGCCACGCTGTCCGTCGCCGTCCGGGCGATCCGGACACTCGTGACGGCGAGTTCGCTTCCCGAACATCCTGGGTGAGTTGGCGGGCGATCGTCCTTTCGAATGCCTGCGCTCGCGTAGGCTTTCCCGCATGGCAGGTACCGATCCCGCAAATGAACTCTCGGAACTGTCGTCGACGCTAACCAGCGTGGAGTCCGTCCTCGATCCCGAGGCCATGCGGCGTGAAGCAGACAATCTGCGCGCCCGTGCCGCCGACCCCGGGCTATGGGATGACCAGGAGAAAGCCCAGGCGGTTACCCGCCGGCTCTCCTACCTGGAGGGGGAACTCAGCCGGCTGGACAGCCTGCGGCGCCGCCTCGACGACACCCGGGTGATGTTCGAACTGGCAGACCAAGAGCACGACGAACCGACCCGTGAAGAGGCCACCCGTGATCTAGCCGCGTTGCGCAAAGAGATCGACCAGCTCGAGGTGCGCACGCTGCTGTCCGGCGAATATGACGCCCGGGAGGCGCTGATCACGATCAACGCCCAGGCGGGCGGGGCCGACGCGGCCGACTGGGCCGAGGGGCTGCGGCGCATCTACCTGCGCTGGGCGGAGCGGCACGGGTACCCGAGCGAGATCTACGACACGTCCTACGCGGAAGAGGCGGGCATCAAGTCCACCACGTTCGCGATCAAGGCGCCGTACGCCTACGGGACGCTGCGCGGCGAGCACGGCACGCACCGCATGGTGCGCATCTCCAAGTACGACAACCAGGGGCGCCGGCAGACCTCGTTCGCCGGGGTCGACGTGATCCCGGTGGTGGAGCAGGCCGATCACATCGACATCCCCGAAGACGAGATCCGGGTGGATGTCTACCGGTCCAGCGGCCCGGGCGGCCAGGGCGTGAACACCACCGACTCGGCGGTGCGGCTGACCCACCTGCCCACCGGGATCGTGGTCTCCTGCCAGAACGAGCGCAGCCAGATCCAGAACAAGGCCACCGCGATGGCGGTGCTGCAGGCCAAGCTGCTGGAGCGGAAGCGGGCCGAGCAG
>Ga0335085_10009693_pt1 | contig 14502 bp, 10 predicted proteins | sample Lox_Sample_45_FD_206712 | JGI IMG/M metagenome (GOLD analysis project Ga0335085, IMG submission 206712) | Soil microbial communities from Loxahatchee National Wildlife Refuge, Florida, United States - Lox_Sample_4.5 | ecosystem: Environmental > Terrestrial > Soil > Wetlands | place: USA...
CTGCACTTTATGCGCTAGTTCCAATGCTTCCGCATCCCGGATCAGTATCCCCTTCTCCGCGCCCTTCCCTGTGCCCACCATTATGGCGGTTGGTGTTGCAAGCCCAAGGGCGCATGGGCAGGCGATAATGAGGACCGCGATAAAGTTCATGAGGCTTAGCGTAAATGCCGGCTTTGGTCCAAATACAAACCATATCACGAATGTCGCAACCGCAATAGAAATTACCACGGGCACGAATATGGATGCCACTTTGTCTGCAAGACGCTGAATGGGCGCCTTGCTCCCCTGCGCCTCCTCCACAAGCCTTATGATCTGGCCGAGGGCGGTCCCTTTTCCCACCCTCGTGGCCCTGAGTTTGAAACTTCCCGATCTGTTTATTGTCCCTCCAAAGACCCTGTCCCCCACGCTCTTCTCCAAGGGAAGACTTTCACCCGTAAGCATGGACTCATCCACTGTTGAATATCCCTCCGTGATCTCTCCGTCAACCGGTATCCTTTCTCCGGGCCTCATGATCACGATATCCCCTGCCATAACCTCTTCAGTAAGGATTTCCCTCTCGCTGCTATCCCTCATTACCCTTGCGGTCCGGGGCTGGAGCCGCATAAGCCCCTTGATCGCCTCGGAAGTCCTTCCCTTGGCCTTGGCCTCCAGCATCCTTCCGAGGAGTATGAGGGTTATGATCATGGCTGAGGTATCGTAATAGACGTCAGGGGCAATGCCACCCTCCAGAAAGAGGCCAGGCGCGAAGGTGGCGAGGACACTATAAAGGTATGCAGCGAAGGTCCCCACCGTAATCAGGGTGTTCATGTTCGTGGTTCTATGTTTAAAGGCAGCCCAGGCTGCTCTGTGAAATCTCATGCCAGCCCAGAGCTGCACAGGCGTTGCGAGCACAAAGAGTACCGGCCATTCTGAAAGGAGGGGAATCCTCACCATACTTCCCATGAAAATGAGCGCGGAAAGGAATGCGCTGATCAGAAACCGCTTTCTGATATCAAGGAACTCCCTTTCTCTCTGTTCCTTCTCCCTGTCAATAAAATCCCCGGTGATCTGCTCTGCGGCATATCCCGCGTCCCCCACGACCTTCTTGAAATCATTGAAATCCACAATAGTGGACAGGTATTCAACTGAAGCCCTCTCAGCCGCAAGATTTACCGTCACTTTAAGAACGCCGTAAAGCCCCCTCAGTGCCTTTTCCACTGCAGCGACGCACGCGGCACAGGTCATCCCCCTCACCGCAAAATCTATTCTGCCCACAAGAAGCCCGTACCCCTCTGCCTTTATGGCCTCCCCCAGAAGGTTCAGATCCACGGGAGTTTCCAGTTCCACAGTGGCCTTTTCAGAGGCAAAATTTACTGCGGCACTCCTCACCCCGTCAATTCTCCTCAGGCTTTTTTCGACAGCCGCTGCACATGATGCACAAGTCATCCCGGTCACCGGCAGGTCAATTTTCCTGCTCATTCCCATCCCTTCATCCTTCGTTTTCCCTTCTGGTGTGCGTGATCAGTACCTTCTTCATTATATCAAAAATGGCTGCTTCTGCCTGGTACAGACCGTTTATGTGGAGTGCTGGGTTCTTCTTACCGTTGCAACGTACGCTTCCCCATCCGGGAGAGCCTCTTGCGCTTATTCTTGCTTTTTGCTAAAAGTGAAGGAGGAGGTGCACGATGAAATCATTATATCCGCTGCTTATCGGGGGAACATGGGAACAGAGTGACGAGGTCATGGATGTCATCAATCCCTATAACAATCAACCAATTACCAAAGTCTGCAGGGCATTGCCTGAACATGCTGAGAGGGCATTACATACTGCGCACAAGGCCCGTCCTGTCATGGCATCCCTCCCCTCGCACCAGAAGGCTGAGATCCTGCGCAAGGTGGCCGAAACCATTCAAGCAAACAGGGAGGAACTCGCGCGAACCATCACCCTGGAAAACGGCAAACCTGTCCAGGAGTCAAGAAGCGAGGTGGACAGGGCCGCACTCACCTTCACAATTGCCTCTGAGGAAACATCCCGGATAGGGGGAGAATTCATCAGTCTTGACAGGAACAAATTGTCAGAGGGACGATGGGGCATCACCAGGAGATTCCCCTGCGGCCCGGTGTTCGGCATCACCCCTTTTAATTTCCCTTTGAATCTGGTAGTCCACAAGATTGCTCCTGCCATCGCTGCAGGGAATCCCATACTCCTTAAACCGGCCTCAAAAACGCCCCTCTCTGCCCTTATGTTGGGTGAAATCATCATGGGTTCCGGAATCCCCAAAGGCTGTCTGAGTATCTTGCCGTGCGGCAGTAAGATTGCGGAAAAGATCATCACAGACGAGAGGATCAAGGTCCTCAGTTTTACCGGTAGTGCATCGGTGGGCTGGCAACTGAAAAAGCTGGCCAACGAAAAGAGGGTCCTCCTGGAATTGGGAGGGAACGCAGGTGTTGTCATTGACAGACAATGTGATCTCGAATATGCAATAGCCCGGTGTGTGACCGGCTCATTTTCATATGCAGGCCAGGTATGCATCTCTGTGCAGAGGGTTTATGTGCACAAAGACATTTTCGACGATTTCGTCGAAAACTTCACCCAAAAAGTGAGGGGGCTCAGAATGGGTGATCCCCTCGATGATGCTAACCACCTTGGTCCCATGATCGATGAAGAGAACCTTGCACGGGTGGAGGCATGGGTGAATGAGGCAAAGGCTGCTGGTGCGAAAGTCATCACCGGGGGGAAGAGGAAAAACAATTTTTATGAGCCCACCGTTATCCTGGATACTACTTCCCAGATGAAGGTGAGCTGCATGGAGGTCTTCGCACCTGTGGTGACCATAACGAAAATAGATGATTTCAAGGACGGCCTGAATGCGGTGAACGAATCGGTCTACGGGCTTCAGGCAGGGGTCTTCACCAATAACCTGAAGAATGCCTTCCTCGCCTTCGAGGTTCTTGAGGTGGGCGGTGTCATCGTCAATGATGTGCCGGCATACAGGGTTGACCATATGCCCTATGGAGGGGTAAAGATGTCGGGATTCGGGAGGGAAGGCCTGAAATATGCCATTGAGGAGATGACCGAGATACGGCTCATGGCCCTGAACATACGATGAGTTTCCCTTGTGAGGTGAGGACCCCCTAATATTTCCCTCGCTTGACATCAAGGGGGAAAGCGGATATGATTTTTCTTGCCCGAGGTGTGTGTATTTAAATCTGGTCTTTTATAAAGGTGGTGATTCTGTGAAGATTAAGAAGGTCTCAAAGAAAATGGCAACAACCTGTAAGTGCAAGGGCTCTTGCTGATTACCGCACCACGGTATCGTGAAGACACTCCCGGGCTTTTCACTCGGTCTCTGCTCTGCTTATGCCCATAGAGAGGCAAGAGACCGCTTCTTATGCAATTTAGGCAAGAAAGTGTCCAATCGTCTACCTGGCAAGGTCCTTTCTTCTTCCCCTGTCACGAAATGCTTAACAGCAGTTTTTCAATATCCGCCCTGTGCTCCTTAAAGCCCACGAATACTCTCTTCCCTATCACTATCGTGGGTGTTGCGAGCCTGTGGTACTTTTCGACCAATTCCTTTCTTGCCGATTCATCATGGACAACATCCTTTGCGAGAAAGTCAAACTTTTTTGATGAAAGAAACTCCTTCAGTGCATTGCATTCAGCTCATGTGGGCGACGTGTAAATAGTTATCACCACTCTTCTCCCTCTTTCTTGTGGTCCTTATTTCCTGTTGATACCAATATGTCTTTGTCCCATAGATTAGGGGCAAAGTGGTTCGGTGTCAAGATCCCTGCATAGACGTACACTGAGTGTTCCCCTATCCTGGCGAGGAAACATGCGGTATAATGAGGTTATAGTGACATGCTGCGGGACTTGTTAAAGACCCGGAAAGGAGGACTAGGTATGTTAAAAGAGTTTAAGGAATTTATAATGAGGGGAAACGTGGTGGACATGGCGGTGGGAATTATCATCGGTGCAGCCTTTGGGAAGATTGTCACCTCGTTCGTAAATGATATCCTCATGCCGCCCATAGGGCTCATGCTTGGAAAGGTTGATTTTTCGAATCTCTTCATCAATTTATCCGGACAGCACTATCCGACAGTGGCAGCGGCAAAGGCCGCGGGTGCAGCAACCCTCAATTACGGCATTTTTTTCAACACAACGCTGGACTTTATCATCATTGCCTTTGCGATCTTCCTGCTTATCCGTCAGGTGAACCGGATGAAGCGGCCCGCGCCGGCACCAGCGCCTTCGACAAAGGATTGTCCTTTTTGTCTTTCGGCGGTTCCCCTCAAGGCTATACGTTGCCCGCACTGCACCTCTGAACTGAAATCTGAATAGAGTATCAAACTGCCAGAGAATAAAGGGAAAAAGGCATGAAAAAAGAGAAGGTCTTCATCTCCCCGGGAAGTGGTACAGATCGCATGGTTGCTTACAGGGGATCACTGGATTCAGCTCAATTCAAATAAGTGCGGGCCTCTTGGAAAATACCTTTGTCTTCCGGGTGGGTACACACCCATCACCTGGATATTGGTGGGCGGCGAAGGGTTCTTGTTGATTCAGCGCCGGAGGTATTTGGTATATGCTTTGTGATCCCGAATCTTATCCTCTATTTCCCTGATCTTCTGTCCCTGAGAAATCAGTAGTACGTAAGAGAGTGCCATGCCGGCCAATGAGATTGCTCCCCAGAGGAAGAGATAGTCAAAGAACACATTCACCTTCAAGGGATCGGGTACCAGCTCATAGAAAAATCTCTTTACGCCATAAAATATAACGACCAAGGTAAGAATAAACTGCATAAGCCTCAAAAAACTTTTCACATTCCTTTCCTGGGTGGCAAGATTTTGATAGAGCGTTAAGCGCTCCTCGGCAGCGCATGCCGAACATAGTTTGTACTCTCTGTCCATATGTTCGAAACAGAGAGGTGACTTTCTGCACCTCTTGCATACAAAGGTTTTCCGGCTCTCCATCTGCTTTCCGCAAATTGCGCAGGTGGCTGCCTTACCTCCTCTCGTATCATGGCTGGTTGTCCCAGGAGTCAAGGACTTCTCACTTTTCGTCTCTTTAATTACTTTTGCCTTCGCCCTTCACTTTATGGCATTTCAGACACTCTCTCTTCGGAGGATGAGCTTTCTTTAATGGCGCTCCCTTACCGGGTCCATGACATTCCAGACAGGCTTTGGGATCGTCAAGAACGATGTGCTGGCTGTCTTGTGGAATAAATGGCGGGGGAACCCGCCTCCCCGAAATCATTGAGAGGAATGCAAGCACTGCAAGGACAAAAACGAGAAATATCAGCGTACCTTTCATTAGGCCCCCTTGTTTGAAGAAGCAGCTGCTGTTTCTTCGAACACTCCAATCTTTCTTAACCGTCTATACCTCTCTTCCACAATCCTGGCGGGCGTTTTTGTCTTCAGCTCTTCCAGAGCCTTCATCACCATATCCGCTACCTTCTCCGCTGTCCCGGAAGGGTCCCGGTGGGCGCCACCGGAGGATTCCGGAATCACCTCATCTATTACCTTAAATCTGAAAAGGTCCTGGGCAGTGAGCTTAAGCGCATCCGCCGCTTTTGTGAACTCCGCAGTACCCAGGTCTCCGCTCTTTCTCCACAAAATGGCGGCACAGCCTTCGGGGGATATCACTGAATATACCGAATATTCAAGCATATAGATTCTATCTGCAACCCCCAGGGCGATGCCACCCCCGCTTCCTCCTTCCCCAATCAACACGGAGATAATCGGGGTCTTGAGTCTCGACATTTCCATAAGGTTTGTGGAAATTGCCTCTGCCTGACCCCGCTCTTCCGCACCTATTCCGGGATATGCCCCCGGGGTGTCAATAAAGGTCAATACCGGTCTCTTAAATCGTTCTGCAAGTTTCATAAGTCGCAATGCCTTCCTATATCCCTCCGGGTGTGGCTGACCGAAATTCCTCAGAATCCTTTCTTTCGTGCCCCTGCCCTTCTGATGTCCTACAATCATAAACGTGGTATTTCTGATCCTCCCAAACCCTCCCACCACGGAAGGGTCATCAGCAAATCGCCTGTCTCCGTGGAGTTCAATAAAGTCCTCTGACAAAAGGTCGATGTAATCGAGGGTATAAGGCCTGTCAGGGTGTCTCGCAACCAGAGTCTTTTGCCAGGGAGTGAGATGGGAAAATATTTCGGAACGCAGGTCTTTCGCTTTTCTTTCCAGTTTCCTTACCTCTGAGGTAATATCAATATCCTTACCGTCAGAGAGGCGTTTCAGTTCCTCAATCTTTGTCTCAAGTTCCTCGATAGGTTTTTCAAAATCCAGATAATATTTCATGGAACAAAATCTCCCCTTCGTGTCAGGCCTTGGTGATGTGAGGCTTTCATTGTGCTGTACGGTCCGTTCCTAGCGTATTCTGACCGCACCCTTTCCCATGAGCCCTTCAATCCGTTCGACCAACACAGAAGATGGTTCCACGTGAAGCGCGGTATCCATCAGGGCATAGGAGCCGTTCAACTCTATCCTGAGGGAGAGGGGGCATCTTCCCGGATAGTCGGATATAAGTTCCTTGAGCGTCCTGAGGCCTTCCCTGGCCGCGGGATGGGCCGCGAGGGTTATCTCCATCCTCTGCATACCATTTTGCGCCGTAGGAGAATGTTTGGATAACCGCAATGGCACAGCATTTAAGAAGTCATCGAGCCTATACGCTTCTCTTGTGATAAGCTTACTTCCTTTCTCAGTCTTATCGATGGTACCCTTTATAACAATCACGCTCTCTTTACTGAACATATCCAGCATGTTCCTGTAGAGATCCGGAAACACGATAGCCTCCATGCTCCCCTCTTCATCCTCTATAGTCAGGTAAGCCATAATTTCGGCCTTTCCTTTTGTTTTGATTTTCTTAACGCTGCTTATGACACCCGCGATCTGCACTTCCTCTTTATCGGCGACATCCTCAAGATGTGAGATTTCCCTCACCTTCATTGCGGAGAGGGATTCCCGGTACCTGGAGAGGGGATGTCCAGTGATATAAAAGCCGAGTGCTTCCTTTTCATAGCGGAGGAGCTCCATCTCATCCCATTCTTTTCCTTGTCTTTCACTCCCTTCATCAAAAATATCCTGCTGAGCAAACAGGCTGCTCACCGAGGTATCACTGTTAAGTACGGTGCTGAGGATTTCAAGTGCTTTTGCCCTTTGCATACCAAAGGAATCAAATGCTCCTGCCTTAATAAGGCTCTCAATTACCTTCTTGTTCACCTTCTTGCCATCCACCCTGCGGAGAAAATCCTCCATGGTTTTAAAAGGTCCGTCCTCCATCCGCGCCGCAAGTATGGTCTCAATTGCGGAAGAGCCCACCCCCTTTACCGCTTCGAGGCCAAAGCGTATGGACTTTCCGATTACCTTAAATTCCCGGTTGCTCTCATTGATATCCGGGGGCAGAATCTCTATAGACATCTTCCTGCATTCCGCGATCGACTTCACGATCTTATCGGTGTTGTCCGTATCAGTACTTAATGTCGCCGCCATAAATTCCACCGGATAGTGAGCCTTCAAATAGGCGGTCTGATACGCAATATACGCATACGCCGCAGAATGGGATTTATTAAATCCATACATTGCGAAGGGAGCCATAGTTTCAAAGAGCTGCGCTGCCTTCTTTTCCGTGATTCCATTGCCCACCGCACCCTTAATGAAGCTTTCTTTCTGTTTCTCCATTTCCTCAGGCTTCTTTTTTCCCATGGCCCTTCTCAGGATATCCGCCTGTCCCATAGAGAACTTTGCAATCTTGTTGGCAATCATCATCACCTGTTCCTGGTAAAGGATGATCCCGTAGGTCTCATCAAGGAACTCTTTCAACTGCGGCATTTTATAGGAGATGGCTGCCTCGCCTTTCTTTCGCTTGATAAAGTCGTCAATCCATGCCATGGGGCCGGGCCGATAGAGGGCCACAAGTGCTATGAGGTCCTCGAACCGGTTTGGCTGCATCCTTATGAGGATATCCCGCATACCCGGGCTCTCAAGCTGGAAGACCCCGGTGGTCTGACCGGAACTGAGGAGCCGATATGTCTCGGGATCCTCAAGGGTAATTTCGTGGAGGGAGATTTCCCTGCCCCCCGCCTTGAGATACCCAAGCGTCTTTTCGATAACGGTGAGGGTCTTGAGACCAAGGAAATCAAATTTCAAGAGGCCGATGGCCTCGACTGAACCCATATCGAATTGGGTCGTGATGGTACCATCAGTGGGATTCTTATAGAGGGGCGCATACTCGGTGAGAGGTTCCGGAGATACTACTACGCCTGCAGCATGGGTTGAGGCGTGTCTGCAGAGCCCCTCCAGTCTCTTTGCGATATCAAGAATTTCCTTCACCTTTGCATTACTCTCGTATAATGCCTTCAGTTGCGGCTCTCCCCGCAGCGCCTCGTCAATACTGATATTCAGTGTATTGGGGATAAGTTTTGCGATCCTATCAACCTCCGCGTAGGGAACATCCAGGGACCTCCCCACATCCCTGATGGCTGCCTTTGCAGCCATCGTCCCGAAGGTGATAATCTGCGCCACATGGTCATTGCCGTATTTCCCTGACACGTACGAGATTACCTCACCTCTTCTGTCCTTGCAAAAATCAACATCTATATCCGGCATACTCACCCTCTCAGGATTGAGGAACCTTTCAAAAAGGAGATTGTAACGCAGGGGATCTATCTCGGTGATTCCAAGACAGTATGCAACAAGGCTCCCCGCAACAGAACCTCTTCCCGGACCCACCGGTATTCTATTTTCCCTTGCATAACTTATGAAGTCCCACACAATAAGAAAATAGGACGCATAGTTCATCCTGTTGATAATATCCAGTTCCGTTCTAAATCTCGTTCTGTATGAATCGGGAGGATTATTGCCAAACTTCTTCCTCAGACCTTCTGCGGCCAGTTGTTTGAGGAATACTTCGGGAGATACCCCATCTTCCCGCGTATACATCGGGAGCAAACTCTTTCCCAGGGTAAATTCGACATTGCACCGTTCGGCTATCTCTCTTGTGGACAACAGCGCATCGGGGAGTTCACTGAAAGCCCTTTTCATTTCCTCGGGCGACTTGAAATAGAATTCATTGGATTCAAAACGCATCCTGTTACTGTCGCTCTCTGTCTTGCCTGTCTGGATGCAAAGGAGGATATCGTGTGCACGGGCATCTTCTTTCCTCAGATAGTGGCAGTCATTGGTTGCGACGATACCGACATGAAGTTCACGCGCGAGTTCAATGAGCTTTTTGTTTGCCTTTTCCTGAACCTTGAGGCCATTATCCTGTATCTCGATATAAAAATTCTCAGAGCCAAGGATGTGTTTGTACTCAAGGGCGCACTGTCTTGCCTTATCCACCATGTCCTTGTTCACATAGGACGGTACCTCACCTTTGAGACATGCAGACAGTGCGATAAGTCCTCCACTGTACTGTGCGAGCAAATCCTTATCTATCCTAGGTTTATAATAAAACCCCTCGGTATATGCCTTTGACACGAGGGTTACAAGGTTTCTGTACCCTGCATTGTCCCTTGCGAGGAGGATAAGGTGAAAGGGAGTCTCCCCACCCGTGACCCCCTTTTTCTCGAGATGGCCGGAGGGAGCCACGTAGACTTCACAGCCTATAATAGGCTTTATTCCTGCCTTCGATATCTTCTTATAAAACTCTATCGCCCCGAAGAGGTTCCCGTGGTCTGTCATGGCAACTGCCGGCATCTTATAACGGGAGGCGAGCTCCGCAAGCTCATCAATCTTAATGGAACCGTCGAGCAGGCTGTATTCTGTGTGGAGATGGAGCGGAACGTAATCCGAATGTTGGTGCATACAAAAATATTAACCCATGCGGACACACAAGTTCAACCCAAAAACCTTTCACCTCACTACGGCACTGGAAAATCAAGAAGGATGCGACAGGGGAAAGGGGCGAAACCTTAACGCATGCGGAATACCATTGACGCCCTTGGGGTGAGCGGTATACGTATTCGCTCGTTTTCATGCCCCTGCCCGTGGCGTTAGGTAATCCCATCGCTCAGTAAGGGCGACTATTCCTCACCTCCTGGGCTTCGCGCCCATTTGTGCGTGAGTTCGTTCTCCAGGGGTCAACCCAAGGTTTCTGCTGTTTATTTTCCTAATGCAAATGGATAACTCCCTTCCAGCTTGATTCATACCCTATTGCCCTTTCCTCTTCGGCCTCTGCCGGGAACGGGTAATTCTCCGCCACTTTCATAAGAAGTGATTCTTTCTCTTTCAGAGACAACTTCTTATACAGCAGCGATTCCAACAACACACAGACAAGCTTTTTGGTCCGATACATTGCCATGGTGATCACCTCCGCGAGTATTAAGCAGCAAGTTATGTACCAGCTTTTCATTTGGCAATGCGCAAGAAATGTTTTTTGTTGCAGGGCCTTACGAGTTAATGGCCAATGGATGAGACCGATCATCTGCCGTTTTTTGTCATAAAGCGATTGATTTCCACCCATGGGGAGGGTTACACTGCCTGCCGGTTTATGACCCCATGCATGGTTGTAAATTCGCTTATCCTGGGAACCCCCCTGACATGTTGATGCATATCTGTCTCCCCAGCTCACAATAATTGCATTCCATTCTTTTACCTGATAATATTTAATAAAGGTGTTTTTTGATAATCACCCCTGCGGAGTATATATGAGGAGAAAACCGGCGGTTGCAGGACAATTTTATCACGAATCCTCAACGAGACTAAGCCATCAGGTCCGGCAGTATGTGGCGGATGATCTTCCCAAGGAACATGCCCTTGCAATTCTCTCCCCCCATGCAGGTCTCGTCTATTCAGGCGCAGTGGCTGGAGAGGTGTATTCAAGGATCATCATTCCGGAAACATTCTTATTACTCGGTCCAAACCACACCGGCCTTGGTGCACGCATGTCCTTAATGCCCCAGGGTGAGTGGGAAATTCCCATGGGAATATTCCAGATCGATGAACAACTCGGAAGAAAGATCCTTTCCAATTCCCCTTTTGTATCGGGTGACAGCCAGGCCCATATGTTTGAACACTCCCTTGAGGTTCAGCTCCCTTTTATTGCCCACTTTTCGAAAACCCTGAAAATTGTACCCCTGACCATCATGTCAGCGACCATTGATGAGTGCAAGAACTTGGGCGAGGGACTCGCAAAGTCCATTAAAGAGACCGATTATCCTGTCGTAATTGTGGCTAGTTCCGATATGAGCCACTATGTATCAGACGGGGTGGCACGGAAAAAGGATAAAATGGCAATTGATAAAATCCTTTCCCTGGATCCGGAAGGTCTCTTCGCCGTCGTGAGAAAAGAGCAGATTTCCATGTGCGGGTACCTCCCCGCAACCATTATGCTCTTTGCGGTGAAATCCCTCGGTGCCCGGGAGGCAAGGCTTGTCCGCTATGCAACATCAGGAGACGTGAGCGGCGATTATGACCATGTGGTGGGGTACGCAGGGATTCTCATTGTGTAGTATTCTCCCGTTTTCTGTCACCGGACGCGGGTATGGCCTTCATGGGAACCAAAAGATCCTTATTCCCTGGGTTTTCATTTCTTCTATAAGCAATAAATTCCCCTTGCTCTAACCCCTCCATTTCTGTTATAAATATAATTAAGATAAGATTGAGGGCAGTTAGCCTGCCCTGTTCGTGATGGGTGAAAAAAGTTGATCCGGCAAATTAGATCTTTTGGGAGTCTGCGTAAGGGGTACGGTGTGCATGCCGAGCACTCACGTGTTCGGAAGCCTGATGTCGCCTTCAAGACACCCACCTATATTATAGGCGGATCTGATTATTCACTTGCACGGCAGGGCGGGTTTATATTGCGGATAATTATGACAGCTTTGTTTTTTGTGGAGAATATAGATAAAAGGATAGAGATTCTGGTACTGTGGCTATCTTCAACGATAGAAACATTACTTTACGCGACTGTGAAGATCGTGATTGTTCAGCATAGAGGTCTCGATTTGAACACATCACAGTCCCACGTACTATCCTCTCACTGACAAGCCCACGTCATAAGCCCGCAGCTCCCTCATGAACGCAGTTACGAAAGGGGGAATAATAATGATGTTTGATGCATTGTATCTGCTCATTACCGTTCTCATCGGCATTTCACTCGGACTTCTCCTGAACCTCATATACAAACGTTCTCTCCGGTCCCAGCAATCAGCCCTGAAAAAAGAGCGCGAAGACATCATTGCAGAGGCAAAGAAGGCAGCGGACGTAGTAAAAAAAGAAGCTGCAGTAGAGGCAAAAGATGTCGTATACCAGGCAAAGTCAGATGCAGAAAAAGAGCTGAGGGAGCGCCGGCACGAACTGAATCAGCTGGACCGGAGGCTCAGGCAGAAGGAAGAAACATTGGAGCGGAGGGTAAGTCAGGCGGAGAAAAGGGAGCATGAACTTAACAAGAGGGAAAAGGAATACAACTCAAAAGAACGCGGACTCCAGGATAAGGAAAACCACTACCACCAGATTATCAAGGAGCAGATGGTGGTCCTGGAAAGGGTGTCGGGACTGAGCACCGAAGACGCCAGACAGGAATTCCTGAGGAGGGTGGAGGAGGAGACACGTTTTGAGGCCTCGAAACTTGCAAAAAGGCTTGAGGATGAAGCAAGGGAGCAGGCAGAAAAGAAAGCAAAGGAGATTGTGAGCCTCACCATCCAACGGTATGCAAGTGATTATGTTGCTGATGGAACCGTAACTGCGGTGAGTCTCCCCAACGACGAGATGAAGGGGAGAATCATCGGAAGAGAGGGGAGAAACATTCGTGCCCTTGAGGCGGCTACCGGTGTTGATCTCATCGTGGATGACACTCCCGAACTTGTGACGCTCTCCGCCTTTGATCCGGTGAGGAGGGAAATTGCGCGTCTTTCTCTGGAAAGGCTGATTGCTGACGGCAGGATACATCCCACGAGGATCGAAGAGATCGTGGAAAAGGTCAAAAAAGAAGTGGATGCCACCATCAAGGAAGAAGGGGACAAAGCGGTCTTTGACCTCGGTCTCTCCGGCATACATCCCGAAATCATCAAGCTTGTCGGAAGGCTGAAATACAGGACCTCATATGGGCAGAACATGCTCCAGCATTCCAGGGAAGTTGCATACCTTGCAGGGACCATGGCTGCGGAACTCAAAGTTGACATCAAGCTGGCGAAGAGGGGGGGCCTTCTCCATGATATAGGGAAGGCGGTGGACCACGAAATGGAGGGCTCCCACCAGGAAATTGGTGCGAACATCGCAAAGAAGTATGGAGAAAACCAGAAGGTAATCAATGCAATTTTCGCACACCATGGCGACGAAGAACCTACCACAGTGGAGTCTGCCCTCGTTGCAGCTGGAGATGCACTTTCTGCAGCAAGGCCGGGGGTGAGAAGGGAAAGCATCGAAAACTATTTAAAGCGTCTTGAAAAGCTGGAACAGATGGCGATGTCCTATAATGGTGTCGAAAAATGCTATGCCATTCAGGCGGGCAGGGAAGTCAGAATAATCGTGAAACCCGAGGATGTGACCGATGAGATGGCTTCCATGCTTTCCAGGGACCTCTCAAAAAAGATCGAGTCAGAGATGACCTATCCCGGCCAAATAAAGGTAACGGTAATAAGAGAGTCACGATACGTGGAATATGCAAAATAAGCCTATGACGCGCCAAGCCCGCTTTGGAGTTTCGTGGAATTTTAATGGTGCATACCTCGTGGGTGGACATTTGTCCGCATGAGGGTTCTCTTCATTGGTGATATCGTAGGCACGGTGGGTAGGATGGTGGTGAAAGCCCTCGTGCCGACCCTCGCTGACCGCTACAAGGTTGATTGTGTCATTGCGAACGGCGAGAATGCCGCAGGAGGGTTTGGTATCACCGAAAAGGTGGCCGAAGAGCTCTTCAGCTGCGGAATCCATGTGATTACAAGCGGGAACCACATTTGGGACAAGAAGGAAACGGTCCCTTATATCGGAAAGGAAAATCGTCTTATCAGACCTCTCAATTATCCTCCGGGCGTTCCCGGCTACGGGAGTATTCTCTATCCCCTTCCGCACGGAACCAAGATCGCGGTACTCAATCTCTCGGGAAGGGTCTTTATGCCCAGCATCGATTGTCCGTTCAGGGTTGGCTTGGACGAGATCAAAAGGATGCAGAACGAGACCAGGTTTATCCTCGTTGATTTCCATGCTGAGGCCACCTCAGAAAAGATAGCCTTCGGCTATTTTGTCGACGGAAAAGTGAGCGCAGTGATAGGCACGCATACCCATGTGCAGACCGCTGATGAAAAGATACTTCCTGGCGGCACCGCCTATATCACAGACGTGGGGATGACGGGGCCTGAAGTCTCGGTGATCGGAATTGAGAAGGAACAGATAATAGAGAGGTTTCTTTATCAGATGCCCAAAAAATTCGAGACAGCTAAGGGCAACGGGATGCTTTCCGCAGTGGTGATAGAGATGGATGATAAGACCGGAAAATCAACCGCCATCCAGCGGTTACAGTTAACTTATCCATAATTCACGGGGAAAGACTCCCCGGTGACCTTTACAGGTTCGGGGGGG
>Ga0335085_10009694_pt1 | contig 14501 bp, 7 predicted proteins | sample Lox_Sample_45_FD_206712 | JGI IMG/M metagenome (GOLD analysis project Ga0335085, IMG submission 206712) | Soil microbial communities from Loxahatchee National Wildlife Refuge, Florida, United States - Lox_Sample_4.5 | ecosystem: Environmental > Terrestrial > Soil > Wetlands | place: USA: Florida...
CTGTTCTATGCCGACCCCCTGGCCGCGCTGCTCGACGCCTGGACACTGTCCATCCAGATCGAGGATGCGATGGAGAGCGAGCTCGGCACCGAGCGGATCGGCCCGCTCAAGCCGGTGGCCGTCGGGGCGGCGCGGAAGATCCGCGGCCAGATCGAGTCGGCGGCCAAGGACAACGCCAAGTCGCCGGACGGCTTCGAGCGTGCGAAAGAAAAGGTGGAGGCGTGGGCTCACGCCCATCCCATCACCGGGTCGTTCTCCGACCGGCCCTCCATCCTTCCCGACCTCACCCGGCTGGCGGCGGGTGGGCTGGACATCAGCGTCTTCGAGGCGGTGGCGGGCATCCCGGCCACGGTGCAGGACATCGCCACGCGGCTCGACATCTATGCCGCCTACCTGCCCAAGGCCGCGCACTGGCATGCCGAACTGCTGGTGGACGAGGTCGCCGACCGCAGCGACTCCCAGCGCGTGATGGCTGCCCTGGAGTCCGTTCAGAAGATGACGGAGCGGACCAACGCCCTGCTCGCTCCCCAGGCGCTGCAGGCCGCGCTGGACACCGCCCGCGGCGAGGTTCGTGCCGAGCGCATCGCCGCCCTGACCTCCATCGACACCCAGCGGGTGGAGACATTGGCGTACCTGACCCGCGAACGTGTGGCCGCTGTCTCCGACATCGACCGGGAGCGCATCGCTCTCCTCCGCGAGCTGGACGAGCTCCGCGGACGGAGCCTGCGGGACGTGGAGGACCTCTCCACGCGCCTCATCCGCCGCGGAGCGCTCGCTGCAGCGCTCCTCCTCGTCCTCGCCGCCGCCCTGGCCTTCGCCGTCGTCCGCCTCGCCCCGCGCGCCGTGGTTCCGAGGGCTTGAGGCGGGTGCGCGTGTGACCCATCTGGTGGGTTGAATCCCCGCCAGGGGACGTGACGGATTGACCCGTGCCGAGACAATCGCTGGGCCTCTCGGAAGGTGCCTCCATGACCCTGCTTCGCACCCTGGCCTTCCCCGCTGCGCTGGCAATCGTCGTCGGGATCGGCTGCCTCGGAGACTCCACCGGCCTCCCCGGCGACAACGGCAATCCCTCCAACCCCACCGGCACCGGAACAGTGGCCGGCAACATCCCGTGTGACGTCGCCGCCATCGCGTCGCAGTACTGCACCAGCTGCCACGGATCGCCGCCGACGCAGGGCGCGCCGGACTCGCTCACCACCCTCGCCGGATGGCACGCCGCCTCGGTGTCCCAGCCGTCCAAGTCGGTCGGCCAGCTCGCCGTGGAGCGCATGGCCAACCACAGCGCGCCGATGCCGCCTCTCCCCAGCGCCGGGGTGCCCGCCGCCGGCCAGTCGACCATCTCAGCCTGGGTGAGCGCCGGGATGCCTGCCGGCCAGTGCGGCGTCGCCCCGCCGGACTCGGGGGTCGTCCTCCCGGGCAGCTCGGATGCCGGCTCGGGTCCCAGCGATGCCGGCGTGAGCGGTGACCTCCCCTGCCCCATCGCCAGCATCCTGGTGGCCAACTGCACCGGCTGCCACGGATCGCCTCCGAGGAACAACGCGCCCAACTCGCTCAACAGCCTGGCCGCGCTCCGGGCTCACTCCGTCAGCCAGCCCACCAAGACCGAGGGTCAGCTGGCCGTGGAGCGGATGGCCGCTACCACCGCCCCCATGCCTCCCCTTCCCGCCGGGGCGGTCTCGGCTTCGGACCAGGCGACCTTCTCCACCTGGGTCAGCTCGGGGATGCCGGGCGGAACCTGTGGCGCCCCGACGCCCGACGGCGGAACGACCGGGGGCGGACCCGATGGGGGAACGGTCGACGCCGGGCCGAGCGACGCCGGGGTGAGCGGCGACTTGCCCTGCGACGTGGCCAACCTCCTCGCCGGCTACTGCACGCTCTGCCATGGCGCGCCGCCCGCGGGCGGAGCGCCCGACTCGCTGAACTCGCTGGCCTCGCTGCGTGTCGCCTCGGTCACCGAGCCCACCAAGACGCGCGGCCAGGTCTGCGTGGAGCGCATGGCGAACGCCGCCGCACCCATGCCGCCCGCCGGCTACGCCAGCCCGCCGGCGGCGAGCCAGACGTCCTTCGCCAACTGGGTCAACGCGGGAATGCCCGCCGGGACCTGCTCGGCGCCGACCCCGGATGGCGGCCCGCCCCCGGACCCGATCTTCAGCGGCCCGCTCACCTGCACCGGCGGGACCTACTGGACGCAAGGGAACGAGGGCAGCTCGAGGATGCACCCCGGCTGGGCCTGCATCGCCTGCCACCGGAACAGCGACGCGCCGCACTTCTCCGTCGCCGGCACCGTCTACCCCACCGGGCACGAGTACGACGACTGCAACGGCTCGGCCGCGTCGGGCGCGGTGGTGGTGGTCACCGACAGCAACAACGTGAGCCGGAACTTCACCGTCAACAGCGCCGGCAATTTCTCCGGCTCCGACCCCACCGGGGTCTTCCCCGCCTTCCCCATCACCGCCAGGGTGACCTTCGGGGGCAAGACGCGCTTCATGGCCACCGCGGTGAACAGCGGCGACTGCAACAGCTGTCACACCGAGGGCGGCATCAACGGCGCCCCGGGGCGGATCGCGCTGCCCTGAGACCCGGTCGGCGGGACACCGCGCTGGCACACCCCGCGGGGATGGCGGGCGAGACGACGCCCAGCTTCGCTAGGGCGAGCGGCCAGGGGCGCCGGAGCCGCCCGCCGGGACCAGAGGCCGGTACTCAGGCATCCAGGCCCTCTCGGCCACCAGCCGGCGCAGCGTCTCCTCGCCGGCGGCCGGCGCCACGCCCGCCCGGACCGCCTCCACCGCCACCGCGGTGGCGATGTTCGGAACCAGGGAGCGCAGCGCCTCGAGCGGCGGGAGGAGCGGCGCGGCCGGGTCCGACCGGACCGGCGAGACGTCGCCGAGGGCCTGGGCGGCGGCGAGCATCATCCCGTCGGTGACGCGGCTCGCCCCCGAGGCGGCCACCGCCAGGCCGACGGCGGGAAAGATGTAGAGGTTGTTGCACTGGGCGATGAGGATGCTCCGGCCGCCGTGGCGCACCGGAGGGAAGGGGCTCCCGGTGGCCACCAGCGCCCGCCCGTCCGTCCAGCGGCCGAGGTCGGCCGGCGTCGCCTCCGCGCGCTCGGTGGGGTTGGAGAGGGGGAGGATGATCGGCCGGTCGACCTTGGCCGCCATCGTCCGCACCGCGTCCTCGGTGAAGGCTCCCCCCTGGGCGGACACGCCGACCAGGACCGTGGCCGCGACGTTGGCCAGCACGTCGCGGAGGCCGATCTGCCCCTCCGGGCCGCTGGCCCAGGCGGCCACCGCCTCGCGCGGCTGGGCGAACCGCTGCTGGACCGGCGACAGGTTGGCCATCCCGGTGTGGAGCAGCCCGAAGATGTCCACCAGGTACAGGCGCCGGTAGGCCTCGCGCTCGCCCAGCCCGTCGCGCACCATCGCCGCCAGGAGCTGCTCGGCCACGCCCATCCCGGCGCTGCCGGCCCCGAGGATGACCACCGTCTGCTCGGCGATGCGCTTCCCCGTCACCCGCAGCGCACCGTACACCGCCCCCACCGTCACCGAGGCGGTGCCCTGGATGTCGTCGTTGAAGGTGCACAGCCTGTCCCGGTAGCGCTCGAGGATGGGTCGGGCATGGGACTTGGCGAAGTCCTCCCACTGGAGCAGGACCCGGGGCAGGGTGCGCTCCACCGCCGAAACGAAGGCCTCGACGAAGCTCCAGTACTCGTCGCCGCCGATCCGCTCGTGGCGCCAGCCGATGTAGTCCGGGGCGCGCAGCCGGTCCACGTTGTTCGTCCCCGCGTCGAGGAACACGGGGAGCGTTCGCGAGGGCTCGATCCCGCCGATGAGGGAGTAGAGCTGGAGCTTGCCGATGGGGATGCCCATCCCGCCGGCGCCCTGATCCCCGATGCCCAGGATGCGCTCGCCGTCGGTGACCACGATCACGTCCACGTCGCGGTAGGGCCGGCTCTCGAGCAGCTCGGCGATGCGATCGCGGAGCGGGTAGGAGATGAACAGGCCCCGCGGACGCCGGTAGATCTGGGAGAAGTGGCTGCAGCCCTCGGCCACGATGGGCGTGTAGACGATGGGCGTCATCTCGGTGATGTGGCGCGCCAGGAGCGCGTAGCAGAGGGTCTCGTTGGTGTCCTGGAGGGCGCGCATGTAGATGTGGCGCTCGAGGTCGTTGTCCTTCTGGCGGTAGGCCTCGTAGGCCCGGGCGCACTGCTGCTCCAGCGTCTCCACCACCGGAGGGAGGAGGCCGTGGAGCCCGAAGGCGGTCCGCTCCGCCTCGGTGAAGGCGGTCCCCTTGTTCAGCACCGCGTCGGTGAGCAGGCGGTGTCCCTTGAGCTCCGTCTCGACCCGGCTCCCCTTGCGATTCTCCCCGGACGCCATCGCCCGAGGACCCTAGCGCAAACCCCGGGCCTCGGCCCTCTTCGAGACCGGCACCGAGACCCTGGAGCAGGCCCAGACCAACAAGCGGAACATCGTCGGCCAGACGCTCCAGCTCCAGCCCGGCCAGAGGCTGCTCGACGTGGGCTGCGGCTGGGGAACGCTGGTCCGCCACCTGGCCGGGCACTCCGGCGTCGACGCCACCCGGGTGACGCTGAGCAGCCGCCAGGCAGAGCTCGGGAAGCGAGCGACGAGCGGACTCGGCTTCGTCACGACCCAGCTGGAGCGCGCCGGGTTCGAGATCCAAAGCGCGGCGGAGACGGTTGGGCGAGGTCCCCGAGCGCAGGCTCGGCGCGCGCGGGCCGGCCCCGCGCCCCTGACGCGCCGCGGCGCGCCCCGGGTCCGAGCACCGGGTGCGGGTGGGGGTGACCCCCGCACCTGGGCGGAGAGCCCTCACCTCGCCTGGCCCTCGACCTCCCTCGCCACGGGCACTTCCGCTGCCCGGCGGCCCCCGCGGGCGAGCTGCCCGCCCGGCCGGTGCCCTGGCACGTCCCCTGCTTTGGGAAGGGACGATGGTGTGGAAGCTCACCAGACGTCAGGCGCAGGCCGAGCCGGTCCGCTGCAACTTCTGTCGTGCCCAGGTGGCGACGCAGAACGGCGCCGCGCTCCAGCCCCCCGCCGCCGACCTGCACGCGTCGGGGGCGGTCTCGGTGAAGCGCCTCGGCTGGTTCTGCAGTCGACGCTGCGTGACGCTCTACGAGGCACGCTTCCGGGTCATTCTCGAACCGGACACGCCCGAGGCGCCGCAGGCCTCCGCCTGACCCCGGGCGCGGTCTCCCCAGCCCGGACGGTGACGGACACCGACCCACTCCGACAACAGCGACGACAGAGGAGGACCGACACCCGGGGGGATGCTGCGACGGGAAGACACGTCGAGCGGGGAGAGCCGGTCCACTGCAGCTTCTGCCGGGCGCAGATCGCCGTCCGCCGCGAGCACGGGCTCCATCCCGCTCCCCCCCAGCTGGCCGCGGCCGGGGCGGTGCCCATCAGACGGGTGGGCTGGTTCTGCTCGCGCCGGTGCGTGGGCGCCTACCAGCTCCGCTTCCGCGTCATCCTCGAGCCCGAGGCGCTCGGCGTGTTCGACGCCCAGGGCGAGTGCTCGGGGTCAGGGTCGAACTGACACGCCCCCGTGAAGGGACCGCGGATTTTAAGTCCGCTGCGTCTACCGGTTCCGCCACCCGAGCGGGTGCGCAGCGAGCCTAGCGTGGTGTAAGAGCACCGCTCCATGCTGGAGACGGTTACCAGGGGATTCCGGGCCGCGAAGCAGCGGCTCTCGGGCCAGGAAGAGCTCACCGCCGAGCTGGTGGACGAGTCGCTGGCCGAGGTGCGGGTGTCGCTGCTCGAGGCCGACGTCGCCCTGGAGGTGGTGAAGTCCTTCGTGGCCCGCGTCCGGGAGAAGGCGGTGGGCCGGATGGTGCAGACACGGGCCACCGACCGCTCGGGCAAGCGGGTCACCGCCTCCGCCGCCGACCAGTTCGTCAAGATCTGCCACGACGAGCTGGAGCTGCTCATGGGCCCGGTGGACACCGACCTCCACCTCCGCCCCAAGGGCCAGGTCTCGAGCGTGATGCTGGTCGGGCTGCAGGGCTCGGGGAAGACGACCACCGTGGCCAAGCTCGCCGCACGGCTCGCCGCCGAGGGGAGGAAGCCCCTGCTCGTCGCCGCCGACGTCCAGCGCCCGGCGGCGGTGGAGCAGCTGCGGCTCCTCGGGGAGCGGATCGGCGTTCCTCTCTTCTTCCAGGGCGGCCTCACCCCGCCCCAGCTGGCCGAGGCGGGGTTGGCCGCCGCCCGGGAGCAGCGGCGGGACGTGGTGCTGCTGGACACCGCCGGCCGGCTGGCCATCGACGAGCCGCTCATGGCCGAGCTGGAGGCGATGAAGACGGTGCTCCATCCGGAGAGCGTCCTTCTCGTCTGCGACGCGATGATCGGCCAGGACGCGGTGCGCACCGCGGCGGAGTTCGACCGGCGCCTCGGGCTGGACGGCTTCATCCTCACCAAGCTCGACGGCGACGCGCGCGGCGGCGCCGCCCTGTCCATCAAGGAGGTGACCGGCAAGCCGATCAAGTTCCTCGGCCTGGGCGAGGGGCTGGACCGGCTGGAGGAGTTCCGGCCGGCCGGGCTGGCCAGCCGCATCCTCGGCTTCGGCGACATCGTCGGCCTGATGAAGGACTTCGAGTCCGTCGTCGACGAGGAGAAGGCCGAGCAGGACGCCGCCAAGCTCCTCTCCGGAACGTTCAACCTCAAGGACTTCGTGGAGCAGATCCGCACCGTGCGGAAGATGGGGCCGCTCAAGGACCTGCTCGAGAAGTTCCCCATCTTCGGGGAGATGTCCGAGCAGCTCCATCCGGACGAGAAGGAGCTCCACAAGATCGAGGCCCTCTACGACTCGATGACCGAGCGGGAGAGGCTCCAGCCGAGCCTGATCGACGACTCGCGCGCGGCGCGCATCGCCCGCGGCTCGGGCCGGACGAAGAAGGACCTCTCCGAGCTGATGGGGAAGTTCCGCATGATGCAGCAAGTGATGGGCGCGGTGGGGCAGAACCCCGGGCTCCTCGGGCGCATCCCCGGCTTTCGCCAGCTCGGTCAGCTGGCCCGCATGAAGAGCCTGGACCTCGGCTCCGTCTTCGGGAAGGACGCTCCGGCCCTGGAACAGGCCCTGGGCGGAAGGAGCCCGCTCACCCTCCCCTCCCTCGCCCCCGGCTACACCGCGCCGGTGGGGCAGGCGGCGATGAACCGGGCCCGGCTGATGGGCTACTCCACCGGTCCGGCGAGCAAGCCCCTGGACCGCGACGCGCTCAACGAGAAGCGGAAGCGGGAACGACAGGCCCGCAAGAAGAACCGGAAGCGGCGATGAGGCAACCCCAGGGGCGCCCGCGGCGTCGGGGGTTGAAGCTGGCGGGCACCTTCCTCTTCGTCGTCCCCGCGACGGCGGCGGCCCAGTCCTCGACCATCGTCGTCGCTCCGTCGATCATCGCCCCGAACTACGACCGCGTCTTCCCCGGGGTGGAGGAGTCCATCGAGGCCGGCGCGGACATCGCCCGGGCCCGGTCCGCAGCCGCGGTCTGGTACAACCCGGCGGGCATCGTCCTCACCCGGCGCACCCAGCTCAACGCCAGCTCGCAGGGCTACGAGCTCACCCTCATCGGCGGCACCGGCATCCGCGAGGTGGGCACCGAGGTCTCCAGCTTCCGCACCCTGCCCAGCTTCGTCGGGCTGGTCCTCGGCGAGGAGGTCCTTCCCTGGCGCAACCTCCGCCTCGGGTTCGCGGTGGTCAACCCCATCTCCTGGGACCAGAGCCTGGACGTCTCGGTGGCCCAGACTCCGGGCGAGCGGGTGACCTACATTGCCCAGTCGAACTTCCAGAACTTTCAGGCCATCGCCGCGCTGGGCTGGGCGGTGAGCCCGGCCTTCCGGCTCGGCTTCGCCGTCGTCTTCCCCCACACCACGGCCAATGGCCAGGTGCAGCTCTCCACCGAGGCCACCACCGCCTCCTCCACCGCCTCCACCAGCCGCTCGGAGTCCTTCAGCGGCTACGTCCAGTACGTGCTCGCCGAGGCGAGCCTGCAGTGGGACCCCCTGGCCTGGCTCTCGCTCGGCCTGGTGTTCAAGACGCCGGGCCTGCGCGTCTTCGGCGGGGGAAGCCTGACCTACCAGTCGCTGGGCACCGAGCAGGGAACGATCGGCTCGCAGTCCACCCAGATCTTCCTCCGCGATAACGACGCCTCCTTCAACTACCGTATGCCGCTCGAGCTCGGCGCCGGGGTCGCGGTGCGCGTGGACCGGGTGGCCGTCGAGCTCGACCTGCGCTGGCACCAGGCCTCGGGCACCTACCTCGCCCTCGGCTCCGCGGTGCCCGGCCGAGTGGTGACCGGCGTGGACGGGCAGCCGCCGGTGGTCACCGCCACCAGCTTTCCGGATCTCACCTGGGGCACGCGGGGCATCCTCAACGGCAGCATCGGTGGCCGCTACCGGCTGAGCGAGCTGATCACCCTGCACGCCGGCTTCTATCTCTCCCTCGCGCCCGGTGACGACCGCTCGCCCATCCTCCAGCAGATCGACCTCTACGGCCTGCGGGCCGGTGTTTCCTTCAGCGCCGAGACCTTCAAGACCCAGGTGCTCTCCGGCTCGGTCGGGCTGGGCTACGAGTTCGGGAGCTCGAGCCGGGCCCTGGTCACCGAGGCGGGCGACGCCCAGAACCAGACGCTCAACGCCCAGACGATCAGCATCCTCTTCGCCCTCTCCTACCAGTTCTAGGCTGCGCCCGAGGGAGGAGCCAGGCCCGAACCGCGAGGCCGCCGTCTCCCCGGCTCGTCAGTGCCGCCGCCCCGGCGCGCCGGAGTGCTACTCCGCCTCGCCTGGCTCCGGCTCTGTGTGCCGGGGAACGACCAGCCCACGGGAGAGCCGCCGCAGGACCCTCAGGCCCTGGCGGTGCTTGTAGCGGACATGCGCGCTGTCTCCCTGCTCGTTGGTCAGCGCCGTCCGCTCGTCGAGGATCTGCAGCTCCACCAGGGCGAAGCCCACCCGCCCCTTCCGCTCGCGGACGTCCTCCTCCGGCGGGGGAAGCCAGGCGTCGAGCCGCAGCGGCATGTCCACCACGAAGTTCAGCATCCGGTAGGTGGCCCCGCTGAACGGGTTGTACATCGCGTCCTCGCGGTCCTCGAAGTTGGGATCCAAGTGCAGCTCGTGGGCGTGGGCGGCGAAGTGGGGGAAGTCCCTGAGCAGGCTCTTGAAGGGGAGGAGCGAGTTCTCCGTCTGTCCGGGCACGACGAAGTTGAAGGGAAAGAGCCGCTGGGTGAGGAAGTAGAGGACGGGGAGGATGTCCGCCCGGGTGCGGGTGACGATGCGGAAGCGCGTCCGGTCGTAGACCTGGGCGGCCACCGTCTCCTTCTTCGCCAGGAGCTTGGTGACCACCGACTCGCGGGTCTTCACCGAATGGTAGAACTCGGACACCGGGAGCCCCTTGCTCCGGGCCTCGTCCATCGTGCCGGAGACCTTGCGGATGGCCATGTCCGCCAGGTCGGCCTCGGAGACGGCCAGCCGGTAGAGGAGATCCCGCCCCTCGATGTGCTGCACCACGTGCATCACCTTGAGGACGATGCAGGCGATGCGGCGCAACCGCGGCTCCTTCAACCCCGAGGCGAAGAGGAAGAGGTCGTGCACCTCATGGGGACGGGCCACCGCATCCGCCACCCGGTAACCAAACGTTCGACGCAGGTACTCCACCGCATCGCCGAGCACCGTCCGCGCCCAGGCGTCGTCGTGGCTCCGGGACAGGTCCAGGCAGCAGAGCCGCAGGAAGCGGTCCACCTCGTCGCGGGTGCGGAAGTGCAGCCGCCTCCAGTCGATGACGCTGCCCCCGCGGAGGATGAGCCGGACGCGCTCCAGCTCCTTGAGGCCCATCTCGCGGACCGGCCGGATGGGCAGGTCGGGCAACGGCGGCTCGAGCGGGAGTCGCATCGGGGAGAGGAGGCGGCCGCGGGGCCGCCCCGCGGTCAGAACTTGAAGGGGAAGTCTACCGCTTGGCCCGGCGAGAAGCGGTGCTTGGGGAAGGTCCAGGTCTTCACCAGACCGCTGGTGCAGGTGGCGAAGTACGAGCTCTTGTAGGCCTCGGTCACCGGCGCCACGTTGGTCGTCTTCCCGGAGGTCTGGATGACCCAGTGCATGACCAGCGTCCCGTGGAGGTTCGGGTCCCGCGAACGCTGCTCGTCGGCGCAGCGCTGCACCGCCGCCTTGTTGGCCAGGACGACGGACATGATGTCCCCGTCGCCCACCTTCTCCGGGACATCGGTCACCCCGGGGGCAGGGGGCACGTAGGCGGCCACCTTCTTGCCCTTGTCTCCGGCGGGAGGCGCCTTCTTGCCGTCCGGGGTCCCGAACACCTCGTCGAAGAGGTCGTCGGACTTGGTGCGCGCCTTGCTGCCCTCGATGGTGTCCTTGCCCGGGCCTTCCAGCCCCGGGGCGTCGGCCGGCCCGCTGGAGGTGGAGCGGGCCGAGCGCGTGCCGCGGCTTGTGTTGGAGCGGCGCGGCGGAGCCTCCGCCGCCGGGACCGGCGTGGGGGCCTTGGCCAGCGCCGGGGGGGGTGAGGCCTTCGCCGGCGGAGGCGGGGGGCTCTCCTTGGCGGGGGGCGCGGGCGTCTGGGACGGCGCAGCGGTGGCGGAGGCGGCCGCGGGCGGGGCGGGAGGCGGCGCCACCGGCGGAGCGACGGGCGGAGAGGGCGCGATGCTGACCACCGCCGGCGGGCGGAAGAAGGTCTGGTAGCCGACCACCACCACCAGGGCGGCGACCACCGCGCCGAGCACCGCCAGGCCCATGGTCAGCCCCCGGCGGGCGGCGGGCGAGGTGGCGGTCGGCGCGCGGTAGGCAAAGGGCGTGGGGGCGGTGGGCGCTCCGTTGCCGCCCGGACGCACCGCCGGCATCGCCGTGGCCGAGGGGCCGGTCCGCTTCACCGGTTCCTCCGGCACCTCGAGCAGCTGCTTCGGCGCGGGAGGCGGGGGTTCCTTGGGCGGAGGCGGCTTGTTCAGGGCCTCGATCTCGTCCTTGGCCAGCGAGGCCAGCGCCGCGGAGGCGGCGGGGCGAAATCCGGAATCCGGCGTGGCCATCGGGACCTCGGCACGCACGGTGCGGGTCACCCCGCCGGCGCTGAACGCCGACTCCACCGGGACGGTGACCACCGAGGGCGGCGCGGGGGTGCTCCCCGGGGAGAAGATGGGCCGCGACGGGCGCGGAGCGAGCAGCGCCGCCAGCTCGGTCACCTCGGAGAGGGGGATCCAGTCCGGCAGCCCCTGCCGCCAGGTCAAGCTGTCCGGGCCGATCTCCCCGCGGTCCCACAGCTCCTTCACCCGCGACTCGGTGACCGGCCCGGTCTGGACCTCGTCCACGGCCACGAACCACTCGTAGGAGACGACCGCCGGCGGAGCGGCGACCGGGGTGGGCGTGCCGCCCTGGGACATCTCGGCGAAGCGCTTCACCGACTCCTCGTCCATGACCCGCGTGGAATCGATGTCCGTGGGCTGGAAGGGGTTGGTCACCTGGACCCCCTCGCCCCCGAGCGCCTGGTCGAAGGCGGCGCCGATCTCGTCCTCATCCACGCCGCTGAAGATGCTGTTCTCCGCGGTGGGGGTCTCGCTGGCCGGGGCGACGGGCGGCTCGGTCTCTTGCAGCCCGGCCACCGCTCCTTCGGCCTCGGCCTCCGGACGGCGCACGTGGATCACGTGGCCGCACTTCTTACAGCGGACCTTGACGCCGCGCTCCCCGACCTTTTCGTCGGCGATGTTGTACTGAGCGCGGCAACTGTCGCAGGCAAAACGCATGGGACCAGCGCGAAGCCTCTGAAAGGTCGAGGGTTTCTTCCGCCGGTCATCACCTTACACCGGCTCCGGCGGCACGGGTCAAGGAAGGGCCCGGGCCTACCCCGGAGCACCCTGCCCGCCCTGCACACGCGAGAACGCACGCCGGCGGGCGCCGGATCTACCGCCGGGTGGGCACCTCGACGGCCGTGCCCACCGCGGAGCGGAGCGCAGCCAGATCCTCGGAGACGGCGAAGCTCATCAGCTCGCGGATCTTCGCCTTCCCCGGAACGCGGAAGGCGGACCCGCTCTCCCCCTGCACCAGCCGTTTCACCGCCTCCACCTCCCCGGCGACGAAGAGGGCGCAGCGGACCCCGGTCAGCTCCACCCCCTCCAGGTACTCCTTGACACTGTCCGCGCCCCCGCGCCGGGCCACCTCCTGGGCGGCCCGCATCAGCGCCACCCGGGCCGGCTCGGTGAGCACCGGCTCGAGCTTCTGGCGCTCGGCCTCGATGACCGCCGGCGGCGCCGTCCAGCGCCAGCTGAATCCGGCCAGGGCAAGAGCCGCCTGGAACATCGCCTCCAGCTGCTCGGGGAGGAGCCTCTGGGCGAGGACCAGCTCCGGCCGCAATCCGGCCAGCGTCCGCCCGAGCAGGGCGTAGGTGTCCTTCTGTCCCGGCGGCTCGTTGAAGAACTTGCCGCCGACCTTCAGCGACACCGGATGGGTGTGGCAGATCTCGATGCCCACCAGCGGGTCGGGCGCCGGCTCGGAGGTCCGTTTGGCCATCTTGTCGCGCGTGGCCACCAGGAAGGGCGAGTAGAGCTCCACCGCCTCCAGCCCGAGCAGCTTGGCCACGTGGCGGTAGTGGTGGATCTGGTACTCCGGGGCGCTGCCCACGTCGATGCGGTGGCGCTTGGGGTTGATGCCTGCTTGGGCCAGCGGCACCGCCGAGAGCTGGCCGGCATGCTGGAAGAGCAGGCCGAAGAGCTCCGCCAGCGGCGTGCGCACCTTGGGGTGAAAGAGCTGCGAGGTCCACAGCCGATCGCTCAGGCCGCGCTGCGCCAGCTCGCGCTTCTTGGCGTAGGGTCCGAGCTTGGTGAGGATCTCCTTCTCCGCCGGGCCCGGGTCGCCGAGCAGCCCGGAGACCACCTGGGCGGCCATCCACGCCCCGTCGTAGTCCTTGCGTTTGGCGGCCAGCTCGGCCAGGGCGGAGGCCACCTTGCGCGGGTTCTGCGTGCCGCCGAGCGCCCGGCGGTAGGCGGCCATCGCCTTGTCCTCGTTGCCCGGGGTGGCGTTGAGCAGGTCTCCGTAGGTCTCCTGCACCGCCGCGTCTTCGGGCAGGCCGGCCGCCGCCACCCGGAAGGCGGTCAGCGCCTCGGCGGGCTGCTTGAGAACCTGGTGGTACAGGTCGCCCAGGGTCCGCCACAGCGCCATCCGCGCCGCATGGGTGTCGTCCGTCTTGGGGAGCCGCTGGATCATCCGGGCGTAGTTCTCCTCCAGCGCCTTCCACTCCTTTTCCGCGGAGAGCAGGTGCTCGATGGCCCCGAAGGCCTCGATGAAGCGCGGATCCAGCTCCAGGGCGGCGTTGAAGGCGTCCACCGCCCGGGGGACGTCCTTCAGGTCGTCGCGGTAGGCCTCCCCCAGCGCGAACCACACCCGCTTGGCGCGCTGCGGGTCGGCCTGGAGCGCCGGCGCCTGCAGCATCGTCTCCAGAATCTCCGCCGCCTTGAGCGGCTGCCGCGTCTCCTTGAAGAGGACGTAGAGCGCGTCCATCACCTCGACGTCGTCCGGCCGCAGGCGGTGTGCGACCAGGTAGGCGTCGATGGCCATGTGGGCGTCGCGCAGCTTCTCGCGCGCCAGCTTGCCCAGGTCCAGCGCCGCCTCCGCCTTGGGGTCGCCGTCGAGCGACTGGAGGAGGCTCTGCCGGTACTCCGCCGAGCGCTCCCAGCGGCTGCCGGCGTCGGCGATCTGGATCAGCGCCCGGAGCGAGGGCTCGTGGCCGGGGTCGATGGCCAGCGCCTTCTCGAAGTGGTTCTGGGCCCGGTCCACCTGGCCGAGCGCGGTGTGCACCTCACCGATCTGCCAGTAGACCTCCACCACCTCGAGGTCGGTGAGGTCCTCGCGGTGGTGGATGAGGATGGTCTGCAGCACCTTGAGCGCCTGCTCGTAGGCCTTGGACTGGACGAGGAGGTGGGCGTAGCCCTCCAGGGCCGGTAGGTAGGTGGCGTCGAGCTGGTAGGCCTCCTCGTAGCGGGCCAGCGCCGTGTCGCGGCGTCCGAGCTTCTCCGCCACGTAGCCCAGCCGGTAGACCTGCCGGCAGAGCTCCTTCTCCACCCCGCCCTCCGGCTCGGCTGCGGCGCGCGCCTTGAGCTGGCGCACCACCACCTCCAGCATCTCCTCCGCCCGGTCCCACGCCTCCTTGGCGATGTACAGGTCGGCCAGGGGGAGCGCGGCGTCGACCAGGTCCGGCTGGTGGCGGATGGCCTCCTCGTACCAGTGGGTGGCCGCGGCCACGTCCTCCCGGCGCTCACTGTGGAAGCGCGCCAGGGCCAGCTCGGCCTGCGCCTTCTCCGCGCCCTCGTCGGTGGCGCGGGCCTCCGCGGCCAGCACCTGCTCGTAGCTGTCCCAGTCCTGCTCCGTCTCGTGCAGCCCGCGGAGCGCGCGCAGGGTGGCCAGGTGGTCGGGGTCGATGCGCAGGGCCTCGGCGTACCAGCCCTTGGCCGTCCCCACGTCGCCGAGCATGTCCTCGTTGATCTTCCCCATCCGGTGAAGCACCTCCACCGC
>Ga0335085_10009695_pt1 | contig 14501 bp, 16 predicted proteins | sample Lox_Sample_45_FD_206712 | JGI IMG/M metagenome (GOLD analysis project Ga0335085, IMG submission 206712) | Soil microbial communities from Loxahatchee National Wildlife Refuge, Florida, United States - Lox_Sample_4.5 | ecosystem: Environmental > Terrestrial > Soil > Wetlands | place: USA...
CCTTCATCCAGTGGCCGGCACCCCCGAAGTGACAGCCGCGGACGCGGCTGTCATCCTGAGCGCAGCGAAGGATCTCCCTACGCAGGGAACTGCGCGCATTGAGCGGCGCAGCGGCGACGAGGGATCCATTTCGGCCGGACCTACAGCGAATTGAAATAGTCCAGCATCATCTGCCGCATCGCCTCGTCGGGAAGCGGACCCGAGGCTGCGCCGAGGTTGTCGGCGACGTGCTTCGGGTTGCGCGTGCCGGGAATCGCGCAGGTCACCGCCGGATGCGCGAGTATCCACTTCAGGAAGAGCTGCGCCCAGCTTGCGACGCTGATCTCGATCGCCCATGCGGGCAGCGGCTTGCCTTTCACCCGGTCGAACATCGCCCCCTCGGCGAAGGGCCGGTTCACGATAACCGCCGTGCGGCTCTCTGCCGCGGCGCGCAACAGGCGGTGCCCGGCCTCGGGCTCGGCCAGAGAATAGTTCACCTGCACGAAGTCGATGTCGCCGGGCCTGATGAATCTCTCGAGGTCCTCGTGCGCGCCGGCGCTGTAGTGGGTAACGCCGACATACCGCACCCGGCCGGCCTTCTTCCACTCGCGCAGGGTTGCGAGCTGCGTCGGCGCGTCGACGAGATTGTGCACCTGGATCAGATCCAGGCGCTCGACGCGCAGCTTCTTCATCGAGTCTTCCATCTGGCGGATCCCTGCCTGCTTGCCGGTCGTCCACACCTTGGTCGCGACAAAGAGCTTCGATCGCACGCGCAGCTCGGCGGCGAGCTGGCCGGTCACGGACTCGGACGAGCCGTACATCGGCGAGCTGTCCACCATGCGGCCGCCGAGTTTCACGAAGGCCTTGAGGGTTTCCCGCGCCTGCGCGAGTTCACGGGCGTTGCCGGCCACATCGAACGCCTGCCAGGTGCCGAGGCCAACCGCAGATATCTCTTCCCCGGTTCTTGGAATGCGCCGCTGCAGGAGCGCAGGCGTGGCGTGGCTTGGAAGCATCGTTCCCCCGAGCAGCAGTCCGGCGGCGCACTTGAGCCAGTCGCGCCGCGAGAGCCGGTTGTCGAATCCTTGCATGAGGTTTATTGCGCGGTAAACCGACGCATCATACTATTCCCACCCTCCGGGGCGGAACCGGCGCGACGCGACCGCATTGCCCGAAGCCCCGGCCCAAGGGAGAATGCACAGATGGAAAAGAAGATCTACGATGCCGGCCTGCCGTCCTCCAACGCGCCCTTCAACCTGTGCGTGCGCCACGGCGACCTGATTTTCGTTTCCGGGCTGCCGCCGTTCGATGCGGAGTTCAGCCGGCAGGTGCGCGAGGCCCGCGAGAAGGGCTTGCCGATCCCGCCGTTTCCCAATCCGCCCTTTGAGCAGCAGGTCCGCCTGGTGATGGACAACATGAAGAAGCTCGTGGAGGACGCCGGCTCGAACATGGACTGCCTGCTGAAGGTTATCGTCTGGCTGAAGGACCAGCGCGATGCCGAGCAGTTCGACCGTATCTACCGCACCTACTTTTCCAGCCGCGAGACGCTGCCCGCAAGGACGCGCATCCAGGCGGGGCGCACGCCCATGGACTGCGGGCTGGAAGTCGAGGCGATTGGCTACGTGCCCGGGAAGATCCCGCACAAGTCGGCTTCGCGGCGCAAGCGCGGCAGGGTCAGATCCGGACGCAGCAAGTGAACTCACAGGGAGCCTCCTGACCTCGTTGTCATCCTGAGCGAAGCGGAGGACGGACGGAGGCATGGGAGGCAGAGGCGTACTCACGAGGCTCGACAAGGCGGTCGACGACTTCTGCCGCCGCACGCGCTATTTTCAGGAAGAAATGACCGAGGGGCGCGCGCGCGTTTTCGCCATGCAGCACCGCCTGAACACGCGCCAGCGCAATTCCGTCCTGAAACTCAAGGTCGCGACCAACTGCCCCGACTGGGACACGCGCATCGGAATCATCAAGGCCTGCAGCCAGGAAGTGATCGCCGATCACGAGCATGGTCGGGGCAGGGCGCACTGGGAGATCCTGGAGGATCTGGGCACGAAGATCGGTCTCAAGCGCAGCGAGATCCGTACCGCGCGGCCGATCGCGTCGACACAGACGGCCTGGGCCGCGTGGGAAGGCCTGATGGCCAACCGCCATTGGCTCGAGGGCATCGTCGCCAACACCTGCGCCGAGCGCGCCAACGTTCCGGGCTACGGGACCGGGATCATGAAAAGGCACGGCTGGTTCGGGCTGGAACGCGAGCGCTGGGGGAGGCTCTTCCGGCTCTCGGACGATGACCTGGAATTCTTCGAGCTGCACGAGAAAGCCGACATCGAACACTCCGACTCGGGCTGGCGCGCGGTCGAGCGCTTCGCGAATCAGCTCAAGATGGAAGACGCCGTCGTGGCCGCCTGCGAGAAGAACCTCTACGTCTGGGAGATGTATCTTAACGGCATCGGCGCGGCAGGTGACGCGTTGGGCCGGGGCTAAGGCGTGCCGCGCGTCAGGCTTCCAGCCGGCGCGACGCTCGATTGAGCTGAGCCCCGAGCCCCGCATGAAGTCCCGCTTCGCGCAGGGCGTATTTCTCGTCTTCGTCACGGTGCTGCTGTGGGGCGTGCAGTTTCCGGTCGCCAAGGACGCGTTCGCCTTCGTCGACGCCTTCCACGTCACCGCGATCCGCTACGCGCTCGGCACGCTCGTGCTCGTCGCGCTGCTTGCGTGGCTCGAGGGGCCGGCGACACTCTCATACTACGGCCGGTTCTGGGCAACGGCGCTCTTCGGCCTCGTCGGCATGTGCGCTTCCCCCATGTTGGTGTTCCTCGGCATCGCGCTCTCCAGTCCCGAGCACGCAGCCATCATCGTCGCGCTGCAGCCTTCGATGACGGCGCTCGCCGACTGGGCGCTGCGGGGAAGGCGCCCCGGACGGTTCACCCTCGGCTGTCTCGCACTCGCTTTTGCCGGCGTGGTCACGGTGGTGACGCGAGGCGACCCTGTCCATGCCTTTGAGAAAGGCGGGATCGCCGGCGACGTCTTCGTGATCCTCGGGGCGGCCTGCTGGGTGACTTACACCATGGCGGCGGAGTCTTTCAAAGGCTGGTCGGCGCTGCGCTTCACGACGCTCACGATCATCCCCGGGTCGCTCGGCTGCATCGCCGTGACGGCAGCGCTCGTCGCTGCCGGACTGGCCGCCGTACCTGGAGCGGCCGCCCTCGCGGCGGTCGGCTGGCACCTCGTCTATCTCACGCTCGGCGGCATCGTGATCTCGATGCTGTGCTGGAATGCGGGGAACCAGCGCATCGGGCCGCTCAACACCATGCTGCTCATGAATCTGATGCCGGTCGTCACCTTCGCGGTGAGGTTTGCGCAGGGCGCGCGCCCGGCCCCGCTCGAGCTTTTCGGTGCTGCGCTCGTGATAAGCTCGCTCGTGGCGAACAACCTCTACCTGCGCCGGGTGTCGGCGCGAAAAGCGAGCGAGGCAACAAGATGAAATCGTATTGGATCCGCCCCGAATCGGGAAGAACCGTTCTCGAGCTGCGCGACGCGCCCGCCCCCGAGCCCGCGCCGGGGCAGCTGCTCGTGCGCATGCGCGCCGCGGGCTTGAACCGCGGCGAGCTGATCGTGGGGCACAGCGTCAAGGCGGGCGGCGCGGCGAAGGCCGCCGGCGGAGAGGGCGCGGGCGAGATCGCGAAGCTCGGTGAGGGGGTGACGGGCTTTAAGGCGGGCGAGCGCGTCATGGGACGCTGCTCCGGAGCGTTCGCCGAGTACGCTCTCATGGACGCGCGGGAAGCGATGGCCATTCCAAAACGTCTTTCCTGGGAGGAAGCTGCGAGCATTCCCCTTGTTTTCTGCGTAGTGCACGACATGCTGGTCGCGCAAGGCAAGCTCCGCGCCGGAGAATGGCTGCTCGTCACCGGGATCTCCTCCGGCGTCGGCGTCGCGGCGCTGCAGACCGGCAAGGCGCTCGGCGCCAAGGTGATCGGCACCTCGGGCTCGCAGGAGAAGCTCGACAAGCTGAAGGGCGTCGGGCTCGATCTGGGCATCCGCACGCGTGGCGGCGACTTCGCGGAAGGCGTGATGAAAGCGACGGGCGGAAAGGGCGTCAACCTCGTCGTCAACAACGTCGGCGGCTCGGTGTTCGCTGAGACCATCAGAGCGCTCGCCTACGAGGGGCGGCACGCGACCGTCGGCTACGTCGACGGCGTGCTGAAGAGCGAGATCGACCTCGAGGCGCTGCACACCAAGCGGCTGACGCTCTTCGGCGTTTCCAACCGGCTGCGCACCGCCGAGCAGCGCGCGGTGACGGTGCGCGGCTTCGCAGCCGACATCCTGCCCTTCGTCGCCGACGGCCGCATCAAGCCGCTCGTTGACCGAGTCTATTCCTTTGCCGAGCTGCCCGCGGCGAAGGACTACATGGAATCCAACGCGCACCTCGGGAAGATCGCGGTCACTGTGCCTTGATGCCTGCCTGCTTCACCACCTTGCCCCAGGTTTCGTATTCGCTCTTCATGTAGCGCGCGAGTTCCTCGGGCGTGCTCGGGCTAGGCGCGAGACCTTGCTTGTTGAGAAGGTCCCGCACCTCCGGCGCGCTGAGGGCTTTGGTGATTTCCCGATGCAGGATGTCTATGACCGGTTTGGGCGTTTGCGCCGGCGCCACGTAGGCGTACCAGTTCATCGCCTCATATCCCGGATAGCCGGACTCGGCCACGGTGGGCACATCGGGCAGAAGCGGATCGCGCTTCGGGCCGGTGGTGGCAATGGCGCGCACCTTGCCGCTCTTGATTTGGCCGCCCGAGGACACCGGAGTGGCGAAGATCGAGGAAACCTGGCCGCCCAGCATCCCCTGCATTGCCGGCCCGCCGCCCTTGTAGGGCACGTGCACGATGTCGATGTGTGCCATCATCTTCAGGAGCTCACCGGCCAGGTGGCCGGCGCCACCGATTCCGGATGAGCCGAACGTAACCGAGCCTGGTTTTTCGTTCGCAAGCTTCACGTAATCGGCGAGCGATTTGACGGGGAGCGAGGGTTGCACGACGAGCACGTTCGGGAACACCGCCGCCATGGTGATGGGCGCGAGATCCTTGAGGGGGTCGTAGGGAAGGTTGGCGACGATGTGCGGAGCAACCGCAAGCGAGCCGACGTTGCCCAGGTGAATGATGTGGCCGTCCGGCGCCGCTTTGGCCGTGTAATCGGTCGCGATATTGCCGCCCGCGCCGGCCCGGTTCTCGACGATGACCTGCTGCCCGAGGCTCTCGCCGACGTATTTCGCGAGAATGCGCGCGACCGTGTCGGTGCCTCCGCCGGGGGCGAAGCCTACGACCATGGTGATGGGCCTGCTGGGATAGGGGCTTTGTGCGAATGCATTGCCGGCCCAGGCGAGCATGGCAAGCGCGGACAGGATTTTTCTTGTCATCGTCATTCCTCCTTGTGGATCGTTTGAGACGGGATCACTTGCCCTGGAACACGGGCTTCCTCTTCTCCATGAAGGCGCGCCGGCCTTCGGTGTAATCCCGGCTCTCGAAGCATTGTTTGACCAGCGCCGCGCAGGCCTGCGCGTCGTACGCAGTCTTGAGCAGCTCGCGCACGATGCGCTTGGAGGCGCGGATCGTGAGCGGCGCGTTCTCCGAGACCATCGCGCAATACTCGAGCACGAGGGATTCGAGCCCGGCGACCGGAGCGACGCGGTGCACCATGCCCATTTGCCTCGCTTCATCGGCCCCGAACTGGCGCCCGGTGATGAGCACTTCGCGCGCATAAGCGGGCCCCACCGTGTCGAGGAGGTTCTTCAGAGACGAGGCGCGGTAGCCGAGGCCGAGCTTCGCCGCCGGGATGCCGAGCCGCGCGTCTTCAGCGGCGATGCGCAGGTCGCAGGTGAGCGCGATGTTGATGCCGGCGCCCAGGCAGTAGCCGCGGATCATGGCGATCGTCACCTTGTCGCAGCCCTGGAATCGCTCCTGCACCCTTCCCGCGATCTCCTCGTAGCGCTGGATGCCTTCGGCGGTCGAACGCTGTTTCTCGTACTGCGAGACGTCCGCGCCGGAGACGAAAGCCTTGTCGCCCTCGCCTTTCAGCACGATCACGCGGATCTGCGGGTCGGCCTCGAAGCGGTCCAGGACTTTCGGAATCGCCTCCCACATATCGATCGAAACAGCATTGCGGCGCTCCGGGTTGTTGAAAGTGAGCCAGCCGATCGAGCCCTGCTTCTCGGCGACGATTCGCTCCGTGAGCTCGCCCGCCGCGAAGGCCGGTTGTCTGGGGAGGGCGGTGAGTTCTGCCTGGGTCATGAACTTCCGGGTAGCGAAAAACCGCGATTGTATGCCGCGCAGCCCGCACGCAACAGGTCGAGGGGCAGGGCGTGTATCCGCTTCACCAGAGCTTGAGCGGGATCAGTACGGGCGCGCGCCGAACAGATAAGGATGGGCGAGCAGGAGAACGAAGTAGAGCGCCAGCCCGACCAGTATCTTCCACCAGCCGATTTCGTCGAACCTGAACCGGTTGCGGGCCTGGATGATCGCCACAAACGGGACATTGGACGTGCTCGCCGCAAAACGCTGCCAGTCCGCCCCGACCGACCTGTTCTTGCGGGCATCGATCAGCACGGTGCCCGAGATCGAGAGCAGCGCGAACCCCCCGAAGAAGATCACCGATGCGCTGTCGCCGCGAGCGATCAGGTGCACGAGCGCCCAGAGGGCGATCGCCCACAGGACCGGATGGCGCGTCACGCGCAGGATGCCGCGCGCCTCGCCCATCGAGCGCAGCAGGCCCTCCTGCCGCACCGCGCTCGGGTTTTTCGCCAGCAGCCCGCAGGCGAGCAACACCAGCGACACCGGCATCAGCACGATGGCCCAGGCCTTGAATTCGTCTCCCCACCAAAGGCGCTCGTAGGGGGCCCTGGCGTAGGCCCAGATCATCCAGCCGAGCGCGACGAGCGAGACCGCCATATACAGGCCGAGATAGGCATTTTCGCCGAGCGCTGCGACGAGGCCCGAGCGCAGCGGCGTGCTCGATACGTAGTGGGTTGCGAGAAAAACGACAGTGGCGAGCGCGAGCATTGCCATGGGATCCATACCAACCTCCTCCGAGTCGGGTGGGTACCTTGACCCGCGGTCGTGTAGCCGAAACCCCTTTTTGCCGCAGGGAGTCGGAGTGTATACGATACGAATCCTTCGTGGCGGACGTGCCAGCCAATGCTCGCATTTCATCGACTCAGCCGAAGCGCCGATCACCCGTCGTGACCCGGACTGGTCCTATGGCTGTGACCAAGAACGGCGGCGCACCCGGGAGCGGCGGGAAGGAATGCTTCCTGTCGCTGCGCGGGGTGTCCTTGTCGTTCGGCCTCGGCGACCATCGCAGGCCCGTGCTCTCGGAGGTGAGCTTCGATGTCGCGAAGGGCGAATTCCTTTGTGTCGTCGGACCGTCAGGCTGCGGCAAGACCACTCTCCTCCGATTGATCGCGGGCCTGCTTGCGCCCTCTGCAGGGGAGGTCGTCTATCAAGGCCGGCCCGTCACGGGTCCGTCGCGCGACCGCGCCATCGTCTTCCAGGACTACTCGAAGGCGCTTCTGCCCTGGCGCACCGTGAAAGGCAATATTGCGCTCGGCCTCGAAGCCTGCGAAGTCGCCAAATCGCAGAGGGAGGCGCGCATCGGCGAATTGCTCGCGAAAACCGGCCTGCAGCACGCCGCGCACCAGCATCCCAATCAGCTGTCGGGCGGGATGCAGCAGCGGGTTCAGATCGCGCGCAGTCTCGCCCAGGAGCCCCGCCTGCTGCTGATGGACGAGCCTTTCGGTGCGCTTGACGCGATCACCCGGCAGACGCTGCAGGATGAAGTCGTGAGGCTCGCCGCCGAAACGCACACCACGGTCGTGTTCATCACCCACGATCTGGAAGAGGCGATTTATCTGGGAGACCGGGTGATCGCTCTCGCTGACAATCCCGGGCATGTCGCCGCGATGATCGAAATCGGAATACCGCGGCCGCGCAGCCAGCTCGAAACGCGCGAAGACCCACGCTTCCTCGCCCACCGCCACCGCCTGTTCGGTCTGCTTCAAGGGCACCGGCAATGAGGCGCAGGATCCGAGGCGCATCGATCCCCATTCTGTTCGTGGCACTGTGGGAAGCCGGCAGCCGCGCGGGGGCGCTGCCGAACGACACGTTTTCGCGCCCCTTGGACATCGTCGTCGCGGGCGCGCGCGCCTTCACCGACGGCTCCATCCTCATCGCCACCTGGCAGACCATCGAGGCGGCGCTCGCCGGCTTCGCCTTCGCCGCGTCCGTCGGGGTCCTCTGCGGCGCTTTGCTGGGACTGGCGCCGCGGCTCGAGCGCATCGTCGGCCCGACGGTCGACGCCTTGCGCCCCATCCCCGCCATCGCGCTCATGCCGCTCGCGCTGCTGATGTTCGGATTCGGCCTTACGATGGAAGCATCGGTGGTGGCATTTGCCTGCGTGTGGCCGGTGCTGCTGGTGACGATCGCCGCGGTGCGGGGGATCGAGCCGCGGCTGCTCGAATTGGCGCGCACGCTGGAAATGCCGTTCGGTTCCAGCCTGCGCAAGATCATCCTTCCGGCGGCGCTGGCGAGGATCGTGGTCGGGCTTCGCGTGTCCGTCGGGGTTTCCCTCGTGGTCGCCATTACCGTCGAGATCGTGATCAATCCACGCGGCCTCGGCTACGGGATGATCATTGCCTCGCAGTCGCTCAAGCCCGACCTGATGTACGCGCAGCTGCTATGGCTCGGCTTCCTCGGCTGGGGCCTGAACGAGGCGCTGTCCCGGGCCGCGCGCCGCTGGCCTGGCGCGCAGCCATGAGGCGTCTCCGGCTCGTCTCCGGCGTGGGGGCGGCGCTCTTCGCGGCGGCCCTGCTCGTTCTCTGGCAGGTGCTGGCCGATCGCGAGTTCATTTCCCCGGTATTCTTCCCCACGCCCACGCGGACCCTCGCGGAGCTCTATCGCCAGGTCGCGGAAGGGACGATCTGGACGCCTCTCGGAGCGACCACGCTGAGGATGTTCTACGGCTGGGTTCTGGCGTCGCTGCTCGGCGTGGTAATCGGTGCCGCAATCGGCTCTTCGCGGACGGCCCGGGAGTTTCTGGAGCCCTTGCTCGAGTTCACGCGACCACTGCCCGCTTCCGCGATCATTCCGGCGGCGATTCTGTTTCTCGGCCTTTCCAATGCGATGTCGATCTCGGTCATCGCGTTCGGCGCGATATGGCCGGTGCTGCTGGCGAGCGTCCACGGATTCTCCTCGGTGGAGCCGCAGCTTCTGGAGGTTTCCGGAACCCTGCGCCTGACCCGGGCGCAGTTCATCGCCAAGATCGCCGCTCCGAGCGCCCTGCCCGACATCCTGGCGGGCGCCCGCGTGAGCCTCGCGATATCGCTCATCCTCGCGGTCGTCACCGAGATGCAGGCCTCGCAGCCGGGCCTTGGGCACAACATCCTTCTCGCCCAGCGCTCGTTCCGCAGCCCGGAGCTGTATGCCGGCATCGTAACCCTCGGGCTCATGGGATTCGTCGTCAACCAGGGGATATTGAAGGTGGAGGAGCGGCTGCTGGGCTGGCGCGCGCCGGGGCAGCCGTGACGGGATCGGGGGGAGTGGAGAGGTCGTGCACAAAGCGCGACGTCCTTTCGATGCCCACTCTTGCCCACTTTCCGGTACGCTACTGCCGGTGATAGATCCAATCCAGAGGAGGTTTCACCATGAATCGAAGAGCTCTAGCCGCGTTCGTCGCGCTGCTGGGCGCCGCGCTCGCCCTGCCCGCGCAGGCGCAGCAAGCCAAGGCCAACATCGGCTACATCGGCGCCGCCGATTTCACCCCGCTATTCGTCGCCAAGGACAAGGGGATGTTCGACAAGCATGGCCTGGACGCCACGCTCACGCGCATCCAGATCGCGCCAAACGTCGGTCCCGCGATCATTGCAGGCAATCTGCAGATCGGTATGGGCACCGTGCCGACTTTGCTGCACGCCGCCGAAGGCGGGCTGCCGCTGGTGGCCATCGCCGGCGCATCGCGCATGAAGAAAGGGAATCCGATCGCCGGCCTGGTGGGACGCTCGGGGCTTGCGATCAAGGGCCCCAGCGATCTTCGTGGCAAGAAGATCGGCAGTCCCGGCCTGAACGCGATGCTGACCGAGGTCCTCGAAAAATGGCTCTACGACAACCAGGTGGCAAGCGGTCAGTACACGCTCGTGGAGGTGGTGTTCCCGCAGCAGCATGACATGCTGAAGAGCGGCACGGTCGACGCGGTGATCACCATCGAGCCGTTCCGCTCGCGGATGCTTTCCGACGGCACCGGCTACAAGATTGCCGACTACGTCGGCGAGGTCAACCCGGACATCATCGCGGTCTTGTGGATGGCGAGGAGAGACTGGGCGGATGCCAACCCGCAGGCGGCGCGCGCGTTCCAGAGGGCGTACGCCGAGGCGATCGTGTGGTGCGGGAAGAATCCGGAAGAGTCGAAGAAAATCCTGGCCAAGTATATCGGCTTCGCCTCGCCGGTGCTGCCCGACTACGGCGTCGAAGTGAAGCTTTCCGACCTCGAATTCTTCGAGAAGATGGAACGCCAGCTGGGCAAGCTGCGCCAACCGGTGGACGTGAACAAGCTGGTCTGGAAGTAGCGCTCGGTCAGGCTCACTGAACGCCCGGGCGCCTGCGTGGATCTGAAGGATATCCGGCTCTACGTGGATGACCGCCCGGCGGAGGGCGTCTTTCGGGTGCATCGCGACGTGTACTCGGATCCCGAGCTCTTCGAGCTCGAGCAGAAGTTCATCTTCGAGCGCACCTGGAATTTCCTCGCGCTCGAGTCGCAGATGGCGAAGCCAAACGACTTCGTCACCGGCCATATCGGGCGGACTCCGGTGCTCGTCACGCGCGACGCGAAAGGGCGCCTCGGCGCCTTCGTCAACGTGTGCCGTCACAAGGGCGCTCTGCTTTGCGCGGCCGAAGAGGGGAACGCCAAGTATCACGTGTGCCCATATCACGGCTGGGCCTATGATCCTTCGGGCAGGAACGTCGACATCAAGGACCGCAAGACCGCCTGCTACCCCGCCGCGTTCGACGCGGAGGACCACGACCTCGTTCCGCTCGCGCGTGTGGCGAGCTACAAGGGATTTGTCTTCGGCAGCCTCTCCGCCGAGGTGCCGCCGCTCGGGGAGTTCCTCGGCGACATGCGCTTCTTCATCGATCTGGTGGCCGACCAGAGCCCGCGTGGACTGGAGTTCGTTCCGGGGCGCTCGGTGTATACCTACCGCGGCAACTGGAAGCTGCAGCTCGACAACGGGCTCGATCCCTATCACCTGACGACCACGCACCTCTCCTACATGGACCTGCAGGCGCGCCGCCGCAAGGGGGAGGGCCACCTGGAAGCGCGCCAGTACGACTGGGCAAAGCGCAACGCAGCCGAAGGCGGAACGTTCGCGCTTCGCTACGGGCACGCGACCACCTGGCTCAACCAGCCGGAACCTGAGAAGCGACCGATCCACCCGGCGCTTCCTGAGATTCGCGCGCGTGTGGGCGCGGTGCGCGCCGAATGGATGCTCAAGGCGCGCAACGTGCACGTCTTCCCCAACATGCAGATCGCCGACGCGATCACGCTGATGCTGCGCAGCTTCCGGCCGCTCGCGGTCGATCGCACCGAGATGAAGAGCTGGTGCCTCGCGCCGGTCGGGGAGGCGCCCGAGCAGCGCGCCTGGCGGCTGCGCCAGTTCGAGGATTTCTTCAATCCCGGCGGGATGGCGACACCGGACGACACAGTGACCTACGAGGGCTGCCAGAGCGGCTTTGGCGCCCAGCCGATCGCTTTCCTGCAAGGCTATGCGCGCGGCATGGCGGCGCAGAAAGAGGGCGCGGACGATGTCGCAGCATCGATCGGCATCCGGCCGGAGGCGAGCGTGCGGGGCAGGTTCGAGATGTTCAGCGAGGTGGGCTTTCACGCGCCTTACCGCGAATGGGCGCGGCTGATCCAGGCGGGCGTCGCCGGCAGCAAGGCCTATCCGTGAACGCGCGCGCGCAAGCCGGGTCGCTCGCGGCGGGCATCGAGCTCGTTCACCGCGAGGCGAGATATCTGGACGAGCAGCGCTGGGAAGAGTGGCTTGCTCTTTTCGTCGAGGACTGCGAATTCTGGATGCCGGCCTGGAAGGCGGACGGCACGCCGACCGCAGACCCGCAGGCCGAGCTTTCGCACATCTACTATTCCAGCCGTGCGGGGCTGGAGGACCGCGTGGTGCGCATCCGCTCCGGGAAATCAGCCGCCTCGACGCCCACGCCGCGCACCGCGCACATCTTGGGCAGCGTGCTGCCGCTCGAGTCGCCCGCGGACCGGATGCGGCTTGCCTCGACCTGGGTGACCCACGTGTACTTCCCGCGCTCGCGCGAGAGCGACGCGTTCTTCGGGCGCTCCGAGCACGAGCTCGCGTTTCGCGGCGGCGACTGGCGCATCGCACGTAAGAAGGTGCTGCTGCTGAACGACTATATCCCCACGATGCTGGATATCTACTGCGTCTGAGGGGGCAGGGCGGCCTCGTGTACTATACGAATTCAGGACCCGAGCCGCCGTGTGAATGACCGTTCGGGTGCAGGAGCGGTATCCGCGAATCCCGGCTTTGCTGAAGACTATCTCACCCGAAACATAGGAGGAACCGTGAAAAAGCGTCGCTTTCTTTCAAGTCTCACAAGTGTCGTCGCGCTGGCGGTATTCTCGTCGGGCGCGCTTGCGCAGCAGATCACCCTCAAATTGCACCATTTTCTGGGACCCAAGTCGCCGGCGCAGGTCAAGATGCTCGAGCCCTGGGCGCAGCGCATCGAGAAGGCCACGGGCGGGAAGGTCAAGATAGACATCTATCCTTCGATGACGCTCGGCGGAAAACCCCCGCAGCTCATCAACCAGGCGCGCGACGGCGTGGTGGATCTGGTCTGGACGGTCAATGGCTACACGCCGGGTCTATTCCCGCGCACGGAAGTGTTCGAGCTGCCCTTCGTCTATACGAACAATCCGGCCGCGACGAACCTTGCGATGCTCGACATGTTCGACCGGTACCTCGCGCCGGAATACAAGGGAGTGCATGTGCTGTTCGTGCACGTACACGCGGGCCAGGGCATCCAGATGGTCGACAAGCTTGTGCGCAAGCCCGACGACATGAAGGGGCTGAAGATGCGCATCCCCACCCGCACGGGAGCATGGATCATCGAGGCGCTCGGCGCGTCGGCGGTGGGGATGCCGGTGCCCGACCTCCCGCAGGCGCTTTCCAAGAAGGTCGTCGACGGCGCCTTCATCCCCTGGGAGATTATCCCGGCGCTCAAGTTGCAGGACCAGATCAAGTACGAGATCGAGGGTCCGAACAAGGTACGCTTCGGAAACACGACCTTCCAGGTTTCGATGAACGAGGCCCGCTGGAACTCGCTGCCACCCGACGTGAAGAAGGCCTTCACCGACAACTCGGGCCCGGCCTGGCTTCGCGAGGTGGGAAGGATCTGGGCGGAGAATGACGACCAGGGCATCGCGATCGCCACCAAGGCGGGCAACCAGCACGTTCAGCTGACGCAAGCCGAGTTGAATGCCTTCGAGCAGAGGCTCGAGCCGGTCGTTCAGCGCTGGATCGACGAAGTCAAGGACAAGGGGATCGACGGCGCGACGCTCGTGAAGACGGCGCGGGCGCTGATCGCAAAGCACTCGAAGTAGGCGATGCACGACAGCGCTGCCGAGGCGGTGCAGGAGCCGCAAGGGCTCCTGCACCGCATCACCGAGGTCTGGGCGCTGCTCGGTGGCCTGCTGCTGCTCGCGATTGCGCTGATGACCGCCGGGAGCTCGGCCAGCGCCTGGCTCTTCGGCAAGCCGCTTCCGGGCGACGTCGAGCTGGTCGAGATGCTGACCGCGGTGTCCGTATTCATGTTCCTGCCGTATTGCGAGCTGACCGGCGCGAACGTCACGGCGGACCTGTTCACGTCGCACGCGACTCCGCGCACGATCGCTTTGCTCGCCTTGCTCGGATCCCTGGTCGCCATCGGCTTCAGCCTGCTCCTTCTTTGGCGCATGTACTACGGGCTGATCGACTACCGGCAATACGTCGAGACCACCACGATCCTGCGCATCCCCATCTGGTACGCGTATATCCCGGTGCTCGCCTCGCTCGCCCTGCTGGCGGCCGCAGCGGTCGCCTCGGCGCGCGAGGCGTTGCGCGACCGGCGCCGCCGCCGCTGAGTTCCCGCTTGGAATCTAACCTGCTGATCGGGTTGGGAGGCCTCGCGGCGCTGATCGCGCTCATCGCGATCCGCATGCCGATCGCCTACGCGATGATCCTGGTCGGCGGGGGCGGAATGATGATCCTGTCGGACCCGCACATCGTTCTGGCGCAACTCAAGAACCTGGCCTACTCGCAGTTCTCGATCTACGACCTTTCGGTACTGCCCATGTTCGTGCTCATGGGGAACGTCGCTTCGCGCGCGGGGCTGTCCGGGGATCTCTTCCGTGCCGCGAACGCCTGGCTCGGCTGGCTGCGGGGCGGGGTGGCGATGTCGGCTATCGCCGCGTGCGCGGGCTTCGGAGCCGTG
>Ga0335085_10009696_pt1 | contig 14500 bp, 9 predicted proteins | sample Lox_Sample_45_FD_206712 | JGI IMG/M metagenome (GOLD analysis project Ga0335085, IMG submission 206712) | Soil microbial communities from Loxahatchee National Wildlife Refuge, Florida, United States - Lox_Sample_4.5 | ecosystem: Environmental > Terrestrial > Soil > Wetlands | place: USA: Florida...
AGTACCCTAAAAACCATGATCGCACGGTTACATTTTAAATTGCAGGATGAATGACCCCAAAGTTACATTCTTAAATTGCTTGACAGGGATGCAGAGGTTCTGTGCTATTTCTGGAGAGTTGACTTATCTTTGCTCACTTGATACACTCACGCCTGTCCCATCAAACACGGCCTTCGACTGGCATGAACAAGGAGAAAAGAGAAGTCGAGCAAAGGGCCTATCCCCGCTTTCCTTCAACGAGGATCGTTTTCATTCAACTGAGTGTTGCAGGAGAAGAGACCGCTCAATTCATCGAAAAGGAAGCAGAGGTAAGAGATATCAGCAGAGGCGGCGTAAGGATCCTCACCGATCTCGAATTGGAAGAAGCCCAGATTCTTAAGCTCCACCTCTCAATCCCCGGCATGGCCGACCTTCCACCCCAGGCAGCCGAGGTGCGTTGGATTTTGCCAGCACCTCCCGGAGAGACTTCTCAGGTTGGACTCCGGTTTTTAAACTGAGCCTTCCCAAAAAATCCGCTTTCTAAGGATTCCAGCAGATCTTAGAAGCAGCCCGATGGTATGATAAAGACGATGACCAATAGTATCAGGGCAACAGAGGTCACCCAGACTGTAGCTCTAATTGGCGTCATGAAGGAGTAAACCCTCCGTCCGTTAAGATCTGTTTGATTCCAACTGGACTTGTTTGAGATACAGAAGTTCCATCTCATTGAGTTTCAAACCCTGGACATAGGGCTTGACCAAAAGATTCTGTACAGCGATAAACAACGGCATGATGGGGACATCCTGCTGGGTCAAAATCCGCTGGGCCTCATCATACATACTTCGGCGACGCTCAGGCTGTGTTTCCGCAGCGGCCTTTGCGATCAGCTCATCATAGCGGCCATTTCCCCAATGGGTGCGATTGTTACCGCTGTCGGTGGTAAACAACACCATGAAGTTGTCGGGATCCGGATAATCTGCTCCCCAGCTAAGCCGAAAGATCTGCGGCGGATCGGTTTTGAGCCGCTTCAAGAAAACCTTCCATTCCTCATTATCCAGGTTCGCCTGCACATTAAGATTCCGTTTCCATTGGGCCTGGATGTTTTGTGCAATGAGCGAATTGACCAGATCGGTATTGTAGACCAGACTGATGCTCGGCAGATTTTTTCCGTCTGGATAGCCGGCCTCCGTTAAAAGCTGCCTTGCTGCGCTCGGATCAAACTTCAGCCCGATCTCTGCATTGTAACCCAGCATGCCTTTTGGAATCCAGGAGCTTGTTGGAATCTCTCCGCCTTGTAAGACTCTGGGAAATTCGGTTCGGTCGATCGCCATTGAAAAGGCACGGCGAACGCGGGCATCATCGAAAGGTTTTTTCGTAACGTTAAAACCATAATAATTGCCGCGAAGCAAGAGGGCCTGTGTGTAGTCGCTCGCCTTCCGGTAATACGGTATCGCCTCCGGTGGAAGATTCACAAGATCCAGATCCCCCGTTTCGTAAAGGGTCAACGCGGTTGTTCTATCGTTCACGACAAACATTTCAACAAGGTCCAACAGCGGTCGTCCGGCATAATAGCCAGGATTTGCAGCGAGCGTGAGCTTGTACTCATGTCGCCATCCGGTGAGCCTGAAGGGTCCGTTTGTGACCAGATATTTCGCTTCTGTCCAGTGATCCCCATACCGTTCAATTAAATCTTTCCGCTGCGGATAGGTCCCCGTAAAGGCGGTAATGCTTGGGAAAAAAACGATGGGTTTCTTGAGATGGACTTCCAACGTTAATGAATCCAACGCTTTGACTCCAACGGCATCAGGATCTTTAATCTTTCCGGAATTGAATTCATAGGCGTTTTGGACATCATAGAGAAAGTATGCATACTCGGCAGCCGTCTTAGGATCCAGCAGTCGTTTCCAAGCGTATTCAAAATCATGAGCGGTTACCGGTTTCCCATCTGTCCAGGAAACGTCGTCCTTCAAATAAAAGGTATACGTTTTTCCATCCGGCGACACCGTCCAGCGTTTCGCAATCGCGGGTTGAGGGCGGAGTTGATCATCGAACTGTGTCAAGCCTTCCATGAGGTTCTCGATGACGGTAATTGAGACACCATCCGTGGCCAGCGACCAGTCGAGGGTCGGCGGCTCCGTAGAGAGGTTCATCCGAAAGACTGATGGGCGAGTCCTGCCGGCTTCCAAAGCATTGGAAGAGCATCCGGTGACGATGAGTGCTGTGACCAAAATGAACAGACTCCACTTCATTCTTCGATCACTCTGTTCGGCGTTTGATGTAAAAAACATTCTCAATCTGATTGAAAAAGTTTAGACCATTATATATCATTGGATCAGCCGTTCCAATCGAAAGGCGCCGATGCAAAAGAATCCGATATTTTTGACAAGACCGCTGACCGTTGAAGTGATGAAGAAATTAAAAAAGCGATTTCGTCTTTCTTTTAATCGTCACGAACGGCTGTTGACGAAGACGGAGATTATTCAAGGTGCCCAAAATAAAGTTGCGATGATTACGATGCTGTCGGACCGGATGGATTCCGACGTGATCAAAAATTGTCCGACGCTTAGGGTCATCGCAAATTATGCGGTGGGTTACGACAACGTTGATCTAGAGGCTGCTAAAAAGCATGGGGTCATTGTGACCAACACGCCCGGTGTCCTGACAGAAACCACAGCAGACCTTGCATGGGCGTTGATCATGGCGATCAGCCGGCGGATCGTAGAAGGCGACCGGCTCGTACGAAGCGGGAGATGGACCGGCTGGGCACCGACTCAACTACTCGGGAATGATGTATTCGGCAAGACCTTGGGAATCATCGGCATGGGTCGAATCGGCCAGGCGGTGGCACGTCGAGCCTGCGGGTTCGGCATGAAGGTGATCTATCATAGCCGGCATCCGATTAAACCCGAAATCGAGAAAGCAATCGGCGCTGTGCGACGGCCGCTGGACGATCTCTTACGAAGATCGGATTTTGTCTCTCTGCATGTCCCGTTGAGCGCGGAGACTCGTCATCTCATCGGAACCGGCGCGCTCGCCAAGATGAAGAGGACCGCGTATCTCATCAACACCGCACGCGGCGCGGTCGTGGATGAGGCGGCCTTGGTAAAAGCGCTTCACAAGAAAACGATTGCCGGTGCCGGCCTGGATGTCTTTGAAGCAGAACCGAAGGTCCATCGAGGACTGGCCCGCCTTGAGAATGTCGTCTTGCTCCCCCACCTCGGCAGCGCCTCGTTTGAGACGCGAATCAAGATGGGCGAGATCGTCATTGAAAACATTTGTGCAGTTCTACAAGGCAGGGAGGCACCGAACCAGGTTAACTGAAGAGTAGAATTCGCGATTTGATCCATCAGGCAGCATCAGAAAAAGTGTGGACTGCTTCCTGAAACAAAGGGGCGACACGGTTCATCCAACTCAGCAGATTTCTATCGATTATCGTTTTTGACTGAAACCAACTATTGACCAGCTCCTAAAAACGTAAAACTTCCTTTCAGAAATAAGTGGATCAACTCTTTAATTCAATCGAGCAGTGACTCGCTCGGATTATCCTGCTGCTTGTCCACTCGGTCGACAATCAGTTTTTTTGTGAGTATGTTCCGGCAGCGGCTTGCCTTTGAAAAATTTGTAAACTGTCCAATTTTGAACAGACTGTACGCTGTCTATTAGGTAATATGAATGCCACCAACGAAGCCGATTTCGTGGAACCGTAAGCAAATTGGATTATTAAAGGAGACCTGTTTCTTCTGCCTGCAAATCCCCATTGCTGTGAACTCCCTGAACATTTAGGAGAGAAATCCACCTGAAAGTGGCCTATCATTTGACAGAATGGGCGATCGTGCTACATTTATATTGTAAGTCTTGCAAAACTACTTTAGGATGTGAAGCCCATCTCACTCCAGAATAGGATCCTCTGATTACTCAATTCCGTGTCGTTCTGATCAAGCCGTCTCACTATAATGACGATGGCTATGTCATTCGCTGGATGCGAGCATGCGTCCCCAGCAACACCCTGGCGTGCTTGTACGCCGTCACCGATGTTGTGAGGACCACCAAGCGCTTGGGAAGCGGTGTGGACGTAACGATCGACATCTACGATGAATCCAACGAGCGGATCCCCATCCGCCGGATCATACGTGAACTCAAGGCCCCGGGCACCGGAGGCGTTGTGTGCCTCGCAGGCGTTCAATCCAACCAGTATCCCCGCGCCCTGGATCTGGCGCGTCGTTTTCGGGCTTTCGGCATTACAACTTTGATCGGCGGCTTTCATGTCAGCGGTTCTCTGTCCATGCTCGATGAGGTTCCGGAGGAGCTGACCACGGCGATGGACGAGGGAATCACATTGGTGGCCGGTGAAGTCGAGGAATGCTGGGGCGATGTGCTGGAAGACGCGCTGCACGGACGCCTCAAACCCTTGTACAACTTCCTTGACGACCTGCCGTCTCTGCAAGGCGCAGCCATCCCCCGCTTGCCGGCCGATGCGGTGGCGCGTTACGTCGGCAAACTCACGACCTTCGACGCCGGACGCGGTTGTCCCTTCGACTGCAGCTTTTGCACGATCATCAACGTGCAGGGCAAAAAATCGCGCAGCAGAACCGCAGACGATATTGAAGCCATCATCCGTGAAAACCATCGGCTGGGGATCAAGCGCTACTTTATCACCGATGATGACTTCGCTCGGAACAAACACTGGGAATCGATCTTTGATCGTATCATCCTGCTCCGGGAACGCGACGGTCTGGGCATCTCATTCATTATTCAGGTCGATACAGCAAGCCATCGTCTGCCCCGGTTCATTGAAAAAGCGGGAAAGGCCGGGTGCCGAAAGGTGTTCATCGGGATCGAAAATGTCAACTCGGCCACTCTCAAAGCCACCGGCAAGAAACAAAACCGTGTCGAAGAATATCGGGAGATGCTCCAGGCATGGCGCAAATCCAACGCGGTCACCTTTGCAGGCTATATTATCGGCTTTCCAGAGGATACCTATGAGTCGGTGATGCGGGACGTGGAGGTGCTCAAGAACGAACTACCACTCGATCTCGTTGAGTTTTTTGTCCTTACCCCATTACCCGGCTCTGAGGATCACCAGCGCATGGTTAAGGAGGGTGCATGGCTCGAGCCCGACCTGAATAAGTACGACACCGAGCATCCCTGTTCAAAGCACCCTAAGATGACACACGAGGAATGGATGCGCGCCTATCATGACGCCTGGAAATCTTTCTATAGCTTTGAGCATATTGAGACGATCTTTCGGCGGCAATATGCTGAGGGACACAGTGTTGGTAAGCTGCTCGGGCAAATGGTGTGGTTCTGCGGGGCCATGTTCGTTGAGGGAGTCCATCCGCTCCAGGCCGGGATTCTGCGAAGGAAACACCGGTCCGAACGCTCCCCGACGTTTCCACGAGAGGGCCGTCTCACTTTTGCGTGGAAACGAATCCGCGATACATTGGCCTTCGTTTTTGGCGGGGCCCGGCTTATCTGGAAACTCTGGCGCATCGCCCGGCTGGTTCAATCTGATCCGGAAGCGCGAACGTACCGCGACCGGACCATCACGCCAGTGCCGCGTCGCAATATCCCGTTGACAGTGCTCCCATCATCCAGACAGACCCCAGATCCTGAGGTCGAGAAGACAATCTACGTAGGTTAGCGAAGAGCAGTATGCACGCGAAGCGACTGCTTTAGGGGGCGAGTCTAAACCGCTTATGCCGCTGATTAGCGGCTTGTTTCAATTCAAACCCTCAGGATTTTATTTGATAGCCTTTACCCCTGTTAATTTAAGCCCCAGCGCTTGATAACACAGAACTAATAAATCCAATAAAACAACGAGTCTCTCAGAGGCTCGGCTTTCGCCGAAGGTCGAGGGTGAAGGGAAAGTCGCGGCTGCGTTCTTCAAGCTGCACACTCATGGGACCGGGGGTATGGCCGTAGTTCCAGAAACGCGCCCGGCGTCTGGCCTCGGCTTCGTTCGCGTTGACTGGGAAGGTGGCGGGGTTGCGTCCTCCCGGATGCTCCACATGGTAGGTGCAGCCGCCAATGGACCGTCCGTTCCATGTGTCTACGATGTCAAAAATCAGCGGCGAATGCACCGGTATCGTCGGATGCAGTGCGGAAGGCGGTTGCCAGGCGCGATAGCGCACGCCTGCGACAAATTCGCCGGGCGTGCCGGTCGAGTGAAGCGGAACCTGGCGGCCGTTACAAGTAACCAAATGGCGAGTGCCGATCATACCGCTCACCTTCACTTGTAACCGTTCAATGGAAGAATCTACATAGCGGGCGGTGGCACTCGCGGAGATCTCCTCTCCCATCACATGCCACGGTTCGATGGCTTGACGCAGCTCCATCTCGATTCCCTCGTAGACCACGGCCCCGTAGCGTGGAAACCGGAATTCCAAGAAGGGAAAGAACCAGTCAAACTTAAAGGGGTATCCTGCCTGTTGCAGGTCGAACACCACGTCTTTCATATCTTGCGCCACATAATGGGGCAACATGAACCGATCGTGAAGCTTGGTCCCCCAGTATACCACCCGGCCCCCGTACGGCGTTCTCCAGAAGCGGGCAATCAGCGTTCGTAACAGCAGCATCTGCACCAAGCTCATGCGTGCATGGGGCGGCATTTCGAAGGCTCGGAATTCCACGAGTCCCAAACGCCCGGCGGGGCCATCCGGCGAGTAAAGCTTGTCGATGGAAAATTCCGCTCGGTGGGTGTTGCCGGTCACGTCAATCAGCAGATTGCGAAGCAGACGATCGACCAGCCAGGGCGCCAACGTCTCTTGCCCGGCGACCTGTTTTTCAGCCATTTGTTGAAAGGCGATTTCCAGTTCGTACAAGCCATCATGACGTGCTTCATCCACTCGAGGCGCCTGACTGGTGGGCCCGACGAAAAGCCCGGAAAAAAGATAAGACAGCGCGGGATGATTTTGCCAGTACAAGATCAGACTCTTCAGCAGGTCGGGGCGCCGTAACACGGGACTGTCCGCCGGCGTAGGCCCGCCGATCGTAACGTGGTTGCCTCCGCCGGTTCCTGTATGGCGGCCATCCAACATAAACTTCTCTACGCTCAGGCGTGCGAGGCGCGCATCTTCGTAGAGCGCCGTAGTATTTGTTACCAGTTCCGGCCAACTCCGTACCGGGTGGACGTTGACCTCTATGACCCCCGGATCGGGTGTTACCTTGAACACGTTCATACGATGATCCTGGGGCGGGGCATATCCTTCAATCAACACAGGCATTCGTAATTCACCCGCGGTCGCCTCGATCGCCGCAACCAGTGTCAAGTAATCTTCAAGGTAAGGAACCGGCGGCATGAAGACGTAAAGGTTGCCCTTTCTCGGCTCCACGCACAACGCGGTGCGAATCACCTCATTTGAAACTTGCACTCGTGTGAGCACCTGTTCACGCAGCGATGCCTTGGGATTATCCAGTCCGGTCTTGATCAGCGGATAGGCCAGCACCTGACGCGGTTCAAAAGGATCCCGTTCGTGCTCAACCGCGGCTTCATCCAAAGGCGGCAGCGAACTGAGCGGCAAACGAAGACCGACAGGAGAATCTCCGGGTAACAGATACAGACGTTGGCGTCTGAGCGGCCATCGGCTGCTGACCCATCCGGTTTCGCCCTTGCGTTCAGCTTTCACCGGCAACACGTATGCGACCACTTCCGCCAGGCCCCGATCCAAAATCCGACCCAAAGCGGAGCGTTCTTCAGGATTCTTGAGATCTTTTTGAAATGGGTCCACATTGACAGGAAGCCGCTGCTCTTCCATGATGTAATGCCAAGGGTCTTCATGCGCAGGCAGCATAAAGTCGGGAGAGATACCGAGATGTTCAGCTATCCGCTTGGTAAACTTTTCAGCATCGGTCGAGCTGTAGCCATATTCGACCGCTGTGTCTGCAATCAGGCTGGCATCCTGCCAGACCGGTTTGCCGTCAACGCGCCAATAACAAGAGAGCGCCCATCGTGGCAACGGCTCACCGGGGTACCACTTCCCCTGCCCGTAATGGAGCAATCCGCCCGGAGCGAACCGGGCTTTCAGTCGCTTGAGCAAGTCACCGGCGAGGTTGCGTTTGGTGGGACCCAGCGCCGCGACGTCCCACTCCGCTCCGTCCCTGTCATCGATGGACACAAAGGTCGGTTCTCCCCCCATGGTTAAGCGAACGTCGGCGGCTTGCAGCTCGTCGTCCACGCGCAAACCGAGCGCGTCGATCTCGCGCCACTGTGCCTCGCTACAGGGTTTCGTCACCCTCGGGTCTTCGTGCACGCGCGTGACAGTCATGCCAAACTCGAGCTTCGCCTCGCACTCATCGGCCAGGCCGATGACCGGCGCCGCGCTGGTCGGGTTGGCGGTACATGCCAGAGGGATATGTCCTTCACCCGCGAGGAGACCCGACGTCGGGTCAAGTCCGATCCAGCCCGCGCCGGGAATGTACACTTCGGCCCAGGCATGCAGGTCGGTAAAATCTTTCGACGGCCCGATGGGGCCTTCGAGTGGTTTTACATCCGGTGCGAGTTGAATCAAATAGCCTGACGCGAAACGCGCTGCCAGTCCGAGACCGCGCAGAATCTGGACCAGCAACCAAGCGCTATCGCGGCAGGAACCCCGGCGACGCTTCAACGTTTCTTCGGAGGTCTGAACACCCGGATCAAGCCGCACCACATACCCGATACCTTGCTGCACACGGCGGTTGAGCGCGACGATCATATCGATTGTCGACTTCTCATCGGAAGACCACCAGGTTTTGAATGTTGTGATCCAGCCATCAAGCAAGCGTCCCGACGGCTCGCGCTCCAGAAAAGGCTTGAGTTCTTTGGCAAGCTGCTCGGAGTACAAAAAGGGAAACTTCTCAGCGTAAGGCTCGACAAAAAAATCAAAGGGGTCGATGACGGTCATGTCCGCCACCAGGTCCACGATGATCAGAAGCTCGGTGGCTTTTTCCCGGAACACCAGCCGCGCCAGGTAGTTCCCATAGGGGTCCTGCTGCCAGTTGATGAAATGGTTGGCAGGAGAAACTTTCATCGAATAGCTGCGAATCGGCGTCCGGCAATGCGGGGCGGGACGAAGCCTGACCTCGTGAGGGGATAGGCCTACGGGCCGGTCAAAACGGTAATGAGTCTTGTGGTTCAATGCAACGCGAATGCTCATGATTTCATCCTTCCCAGCTTGGATCAGGTAATTCGCCCAATACTCGCCGCAGCCCTTCCTGCCACTGTTGCCTGATTAAATCGAAATAGGGATCCTTGTCCGTAAAGCGCCGGTGCAGTCCCACTTTTAGACTGTCCCGTTCATAACAAAGCAGGTCAACGGGCAAGCCGACCGAGATATTGCTTCGCATGGTCGAATCGAACGAGACGAGCACGCATTTCGCCGCTTCGGTGAGCGCCGTCCGGCTGGTAATCACGCGGTCTAGGATTGGTTTCCCGTATTTCAACTCTCCGTTCTGGAAGAAGGGTGTGTCCGGCGTCGCTTCGATGAAATTCCCTTCCGTGTAGATGTTGAACAGCCGATGTTTCTCTCCGTTGATCTGTCCTCCGAGTATAAAGCCTGCACTGCCGTCAATGTGATGCTGTTTAAGATGCGGACCATCGCGGTTAAGCACTTCACGCAAGGTTTCCCCGATGAGGCTCGCCGCCTGATACAGGGATGGAACCGTCCAGAGGTTATCCAGGTTCTCTTTAACCTTCTGCTCTAATAAACTCGCCACCGCCTGCGTTACGGCCAGATTTCCGGAGCTCAACAGCACGATCACCCGGTCACCGGGCCGCTCGTAAACCGTCATTTTGCGGAAGGTCCCGATTTGGTCTACACCAGCGTTGGTTCGTGAATCCGATGCGAGCACCAACCCCGAATCCAGCAGAACGCCGACACAGTACGTCATCGCTTACTGTTCCTCCTGTTGTAACCGACTAATGTCGACCGGACGCAGCGTGAAGAACGTCTCGGCAATTGTCTCTCCCACGAGGTTGAGTTTAGCTTGGAAGCTGTCCAGAAATTCGTGCAGTCCGCCGGCCATGATCTCATCGATGTCCGCATAGGCCAGTTCTGCCTGTAACCGGCCGAGCCGCTTTTCTGCAAGGTTCTGGTACAACCCGAGCTCCGAACCGGAGATGGCGTGAAGGGATTCCGCCGCTTTGACCAGGCAGTACTGTATGGCGCGAGGGAATTCAGGCGCCAATATTAGAAATTCGGCCACCCGGTCGGGTGAAATGGACCCATACCGCTTACGATACATTTCCAGGGCACTTGCGGAGCTGAGTAAAGCCGCCCATTGAGTATTGTCCAAGGAAGTTCCGACATGCCGCACGGAGGGCAGCAAAAAGTAATACTTCACATCCAGAATCCGCGAAGTCTTGTCGGCCCGTTCGATCAGACGCCCGATGCGACTGAAATGCCAGCCTTCGCCATGAGACATGGTGGCATCGGTAATACCGACGAACAGATGACTTCCCTCCTTGACCTTCGTGAAGAAGGCATGCGGGTTCTGCATGACCACTTTACCCGATATAGCTTCCTTCACGGCCAGGTAAAAACGATTGGCCTGCTCCCACATTTCCGAAGAAATTATCTCACGGACCGATCTTGCATTTTCTCTCGCGGCATTCAGACACGACAGGATGGAGTTCGGGTTCTTGGGATCCGCAGTCAGAAAGTAAATAACATGATCCCTTGTGGCTTCACTAAACTGCGCTTTGAACAAATTCTGGTCGCCCGTCGTCATGACCAGCGGTTCCCACTGCTCAACGGTCTCCTCCGGCAAATCGGGAGACAGGTTGAGGTTGACCTGGATGAAGCGGGCATAGTTCTCCGCTCTCTCAATGTTGCGGCTCATCCAGTAGATGCTGTTTGCGACACGGCTTAACACCGGTATACCGTCCTTCCCTACGGCACGGATGCAAGGTTGTCAGGCTGCTTCGTTCTGCCGGGGACCGTACCCTTCGACAACACCCACGTATCTTTGCTCCCACCGCCCTGCGAAGAATTGACTACCAGAGAGCCCTTGACCAGAGCAACCCGCGTCAATCCGCCCGGCGTCGCATAGATGTCCTTTCCATATAGGATATAGGGACGCAGATCTACATGGCGTCCTTCAAAGTGGTCGTCCACAATGCAGGGCACGCGCGACAGCACGAGTGTCGGTTGGGCAAGATAGTTACGAGGATCGGCTTTGATCCGTTCGGCGCATTCATCCCGCTGACGTTTGGTAGCGTGCGGGCCGATCATCATCCCGTAGCCGCCTGATTCGGACGCGACTTTGACAACCAATTTGTCAAGATTGCCGAGCACGTAGGCTCGATCTTCGGGATCGTGGCAGACATACGTAGGGACATTGGGAAGGATCGGTTCCTCGTCCAGATAGTATTTGATGATTTTCGGAACATAGGCGTAAATGACTTTATCATCGGCAACGCCGTTTCCTGGAACGTTCGCCAGAGCCACTCTGCCCTTTCGATACACCGTCATCAACCCTGGAACTCCCAACAATGAATCCGACTTAAAAGTTAGCGGGTCGAGACAATCGTCATTGATTCGCCGATAGATGATATCTACGCGCTGGAAACCCTTGGTGGTTCGCATGTGGACAAAATCGTCCGACACAACCAAATCATTTCCTTCCACGAGTTGAACGCCCATTTGTTGTGCGAGAAACGAATGCTCAAAATATGCGGAGTTGTAGATTCCAGGACTGAGGATCACCGTGGTCGGGTTGGGAACATCGGAAAGATAATGCAGGGTTTCCAGCAGACGGTTAGGATAGTCATCCACAGGGCGAACGCGGTACGCATCGAACAGTTCCGGAAAAGTCGATTTCATCAGCTGCCGGTTTCCCAGGACATAGGCCACGCCAGAGGGACAGCGCAAATTGTCTTCTAGCACATAGATCGTTCCATCGCTTTCTCGAACCAGATCAATGCCCGAGACATGACACCAAATTCCTTTGGGCGGAGACAGGCCCATACAGGGTTTAAGATACCCTTTGCTGGAATAGACAAGCTCGCCAGGCACGACCGTGTCTTTGAGAATTTTCTGATTATGGTAAATATCGTTGATGAAACAATTGAGCGCCACGACCCGTTGACGAAGACCCCGCTCAATTCTTTCCCAGTCCGCCGACTCAATGAGTCTGGGAATCGCATCAAACGGAAAGATCCGCTCAATACCGGCGTCATCCCCATACACGCTAAAAGTTACACCCTTGGCCATCAGGTCTCCCTCGGCAGCCTGCTGACGCCGTTCGAACTCCCTGTCAGGGAGCGCCTGGATTTTCTTCATCAATAGCAAAGCGCTCGGCCTTGGTTGGCCCGTCGACTCAAACATCTCATCATAAAAACCTTCGGGGTTGTAGGATGCGAATCTCATGACTGTGTCCTCAAGTTGTCTTCGTGAGCGGTGATCAACGCACGCTGAATACGGATCTCCTGAAATCCATGATCGACCGTATCCTTGCCAAGCGTCGTTCGGCCGCGTGACTAACCCCTCTATACGGCACAGAAGCGTACCTTGACAACCCTGTCGTTGGAGACACAAAGCACCGTTGCTTTGAGTATGATGGGCGCCACTTCACGGAACTGTGAAGTGGCCATTGGCGAGCAAACTTTCGGAGAGGTATCTCGAACCGCTCGCGTTCTTTTCGAATGTCAGATCAAAGTGTGGTTATAACAGGATTTAATAATACAACTTTTGTAAGGCCCATGTCAACAGGCAAAAAATATTGATAAAAGTGCGCGCGCATTGCATGTTCTAAACTAGTCTTTGAAGGCTTAGACGATATGGTGTTTTAGATGACAGATTTTGGCGGGTTCTGCCTTATACAAGGAGAGTCAGGATCGCTCAACTTGCTTTGCCACCATTTTGAGATCCGATGCAACTTCATGAATCATTTCCGCACTGATCTTGTCCCGTTTGCGGAGGAACCCTTCTAGCAAGGCGTTATCGCACAGGGTATTGATCAGACGCGGTATGCCGTCCGTACATTCATGAATCGCCTCCAGAGCGTCTTTGGTGAAGAGTTCTTTTTTTGCGCCCGCTTTTTGAAGCCGAAACTTGATGTACTCTTCGGTGGCAGTCTGCGTAAAGCATTGGAGTTCGGATCGGACCGCTACACGCTGTTTGAGCGGTTCATCCAATGCCAGGTATTTATCCAGATCTTCCAGTCCAAAGAAAATAAAAGTGATCAGTTTGTTGCCGTCCAGCTCGATGTTAAGCACTCCCCGAACTTCTTCCATCACCTCTTTGCTCTGTAGCATCTGGGCTTCATCGATCAGAACAACCGCTTTTTTGCCCTTATCGTATATTTCCACCAGTCGATTGTAGAGCTGTGTGAGAAGCTCCGTTTTTCCATCCGCCGGCTTTTCCACGCCGAGCTGCATTGCGATCTTGCGAAGCAACCATTCGGAGGTCACAGAGCTGTGGATAACGATCAGAAGGGCGGACTCATAAGCGCTCTCTTCCAGTTCATCCAGCATCCTTCGAGCCAGTGTCGTCTTGCCGGTGCCCAGTTTACCCACCAGAACCGCAAACCCTTTGCGTTCCTCAGCAGCGTATTTTAAATGGACCAGAGCCTCTGCATGTTGGACGCTATTGTAATAAAAGCGGTTATCTACGGAGATAGAGAAGGGCTGTTCTTTAAGATTGTAGAATTCGATGTAGCTCATGTTCTTCGCTTATAGGTAAGACACGCGTCCCTTATTCTTGGAGCCGGTTTTAGAAATTCTGTCGGAACGACTTATTTTGGGGGGACCTTGTTCCACCATCTCTTCTGACAAAGACTTCTCAACCATAAAAGCAGGCGGTGCTGTTGAGCGAAGTCCTGACTTGAGAACCGCTAATCTTGACTTTACATCACGGAAGTTTCGATCGGCACGGTATATCTCCATGAACTGCTCACAGGCCTTCTCCTGCTTTCCATCTTTTTCGTAGAGAAGCCCCAATTCATAACGAAGGCATTGAGCGCTCTGCGCATTACAACGCGGGTCGTCTAAAGCCTTCACGAGCTGGTCGATAGCCAGCTTAGGCATTCCTTTGATCTGGTAACAGGTCGCGAGCATACTACAAGAATCGATAAATCGTTCTGTCCCCCTGATCGAGAGTTGAAACTCGCCGATGGCCTCATCGGTCAACCCCATCTCTTTATAAGCGATTCCAAGGTTGTAATGTGTCTCGAAATCCTCTTCCCCAAACTGCTCCTGGACGCCCTTCTGAAATTCATGGAATATTTTATCAAACTCTTCTTCTGGCCCAACTTTATCTTGGTTCTTTATAGACTCTTCTTGCTTTTCTTCAAGATCTTCTTTAAGAATTTGGCTGAGGTCTATATACTCTTCTTCCTCGACAAGAGGAGGCGTTTTGGGCAACGCTGCAGGCTGTTCGATGAGAGTCTCGCTGGAGACGACAGCGCTTTCTGTTTTCTGCTCGTGGTCGGGTTGGGGAATGGGCTCATTCACAGAGGTATCTGCTGCGACAGGCTCCATCGCGTGGTCGAGTTCCTCCGCCGTAGTAATCTCCGCTAATCTGTCCTGTACTTGTAAATTTTCAGG
>Ga0335085_10009697_pt1 | contig 14499 bp, 8 predicted proteins | sample Lox_Sample_45_FD_206712 | JGI IMG/M metagenome (GOLD analysis project Ga0335085, IMG submission 206712) | Soil microbial communities from Loxahatchee National Wildlife Refuge, Florida, United States - Lox_Sample_4.5 | ecosystem: Environmental > Terrestrial > Soil > Wetlands | place: USA: Florida...
GACCAGCCCGCTCGGCAGCTGGTCGCTGTACGCGGCGCTGACCGAGGTGAAGCAGACCAGCGTCACGATGACGGCGAAGATCACCAACGCAAGTTCAGTGCCGCGGCGCTGGGTCTTGCCGCTGGCAACGGTGAGGCTCATGACGCGGCGGGGCACCACGCCGGCAGCGTCGGCGTGGGGACGGGTGTCGGGTCGTGGGCGTGGCGAGCGTGATGTTTGGGCGTCGGGGTCGGAGTCGGCGCGGGGGTGATGAGCGCACAGGCCTGAGTGCGAAGGTCGTCCACGACCTGGTTTGCGCTGTCCTGACTGGAAGCCTTGATGCCGTCCGCGAGCCGGTCCTGGTCGTCTTGCGGCAGGGCAGAGGCCGGCAGGTTGGTCAGCGTGTGGACCGAGCTCAGCGTGTGGCCGCCGACCTTTCCTTGCACTCCCTGATAGACCGCCACCTTTCCCGCCGATGGCGCGACGTACCACTGGTGGTTGATGTAGATGACCGTGATCGCGACCGCGGCGACGATCAGCAGGAGGACCACGGCGGCGACCAGACCCAGGCGCCGGGCGAGCCGACCGGATCGCGGTGCCGGATAGTCCGGCCCGGCGCTCCTCGGCTGTTCCGTCTGCTCCACCGGTTCGTTTCCGGTGGCTCGCCTCGGTACGGCGGCCGCGCCGGCGAGGAGCGGCGAGCTGATTCCAGTGCCGCTGTCAAGCAGATCCGCGACGATGCAGGTCACGTTGTCCGGTGCGCCGACGGCAAGGGCGAGGTCGATCATCCGATCGCACGACTGCTGCGGGTCGGTGACCGTCAGCGCGTCGGCGATGTCGTGCATCGCGACGTAATCGGACAGGCCGTCGCTGCACAGCAGGAAGCGATCACCGGCCTCGGTGTCGAGGGTCTCCAACACGGGCTTGGTGCTGGTCCGACCGTCGAGTGCCTGCAAGATCCAGGAGCGCCGCGGATGGGTGAGCGCCTCCTCGGCCGTGATCTCGCCGTCGTCGACGAGGGACTGGACGAGGGTCTGGTCGCGGGTGAGCTGATCGATCGTTCCGGCGCGCATCCGGTAGGCCCGGGAGTCGCCGAGTTGCGCAAGACCCAGTCGATCATCGGACCACAACAGTGCCGTGAGAGTGGTTCCCATGCCGGTCAGCGATGGATCCGCCTCGATCGCGGTCCGAAGCCGGTCGTTGGCGGTGTCGATCGCGTCCGCGAGTGCGTCGAGGGGATCGGCGATCTCCGCGCGCGCGTCCAGCGGGACGAGGCTGTCGACCGCGATGGCGCTGGCCACCTCGCCCGCGACCGACCCACCGACGCCGTCGGCGACGACTAGCAACCGCGGCCCGGCGTACAGGGAGTCTTCGTTTCCCTCCCGCGCGAGGCCGACGTCGCTTCGCGCTCCGACGTTCCAGTGCAGCCTCATGCCTGGAGCTCCAGGACGTTGCGCCCGACCCGAAACCGGCCGCCGGTCGGGATGACGACGGGAGCGGTGAGCTTCGCGTCGCCGATGAACGTGCCGTTCGTGGACCCGGTGTCCTCGATCAGCCACTCCTCGCCGCGCGGGATCAGCCGGGCGTGGTGCTGGGAGGCGTAGTCGTCGGTGAGCACGATGGTGGCGTCGTCGGCACGACCGATGGTGACTGGAAGCGAGGACAACCTGACCGTTGCTCCGGCATTCGGCCCTTCGACGACCGTGACTCGGGTCGCTGGCGGTTGCTGCCGTTTGCGCGCTTTCTTCGTTCGTCGGGCGGCCTTCGCGGCTGGCGGAGCGCTGACCGCCTTCCCGGTGGAGGGTTTCGGCTTCCGGGTGGGGGGCCTTGCAGGGACCAGTCGCGGGCGGCGCTCCGCGACATCGCTGCGGACCGCAACGACGGTAGCGATGACGAAGCCCCAGAGCAGGATGAGCACGACTGCGCGGAGCAGGAAGACGACTGCTACGGGCACGAAGTGTTCAGTCCTCGTCGCGGCGGAAGATCAAGGTCGTGCTCGCGATGTCGATCCGGTCGCCGTCGCGGAGCTCCGCCCGGGAGGCCGGGACGCCATTGACGGTCAGGCCGTTGGTCGAATCGAGGTCGCTCAGCTCGAGCCGGCCGTCTGCCCAACGCAACTCCGCGTGGCGTCGCGAGATACCGGGGTCGTCGAGACGCAGGTCGCTCTCAGCCGCTCGCCCGACGATCGTGACCGGGTGGGTCAGGAAGTACGCCGACTCCTCGTCGCCCACCGAGATGATCAGCCGCGGTCGAGTGGGCAAGGCTCCCGGTGGCGCGGGGCGGGGGCCGGGGTGGCCACCGTCGCCCGGGTCAGAAGGTGCACCTTCGGTCGCCACGACCGAGCTTCGGACGCGAAACGTTCCCTGCCCGACACCGGCCGGCGTGCCGAACGTGACAACCACCGGACCGACGAAGGAGTAGCCGGCCTCGTTTGCGTGCTCGCGCACCATCGCGGCGAGCTCATCGGTGAGCTCGGCTTGCCATTCCTTGAACCGTTCGAAGTCGTGCGTGGACAGTTCGACGACGTACTGGTTGGAGGTGAGGACCCGCCCGGCGCCGACGACAGACCGGCGGTCGTCGGACTCGCGGGTCAACGCACCGGCGATCTCCACCGGCTGAACGTCGCCCTTGAACACCCTGGCGAAGGCGCCCTCGACGAGTCCGCCGAGGCGCCTTTCGAAGGCTTGCAGGACTCCCACGACGCCTCTCTTCCCGCGTGTGAGGGCGATCGTATCGGTCGGGGATGAGAAACCTTGCGTGCTAGCGTGAACGCTCGCTCGGGCGAGTGGCGGAATGGCAGACGCGCACGGTTCAGGTCCGTGTGTCCGTAAGGACGTGGGGGTTCAACTCCCCCCTCGCCCACTATCCACAGATGGCAGTTGACCTGCAGTTTCTGTCGTAGGGCGCTCGTACCGTCACCTCCAAGGCCTAACCAGGGCCTAACGCGACCCGGAGGTGACCGATGGCGACCGTGGTTTCCCGCAAGCGCAATGACGGGACTCTGGCCTACCGCGTGAAGTGGCTACTTGGCGGCGCGCGCGGTGGCCGATGGCAGTCCGAGACCTTCGACGATCGACGCGCGGCCCTGAAGTTCCAGGCACTGGTCGAGGCAAACGGTCACCGCTGGCCCGATGGCTGGGTCAAGGGCTTTGGCTTCGCCGGGGCGCCGGACGACCTCGCCGATGAGACTCCATTCCTCGACTTCGCATCCGACTACGTTCGACGACTGACCAGTGCAGCGCCTGACACGCAGACGAAGTACCTGCGGCAACTCAAGTCACTCAAGCACGAGATTTAGGGGCGGGAAGGTCCATGCGCTGCTGCTCGAGTCTCTGGCCTGCGGAGACGTTGGGAATCGGTGGTGGGCAGGGGCGGGATCGAACCGCCGACCTTCCGCTTTTCAGTGAGCGGTTGACGACATGGGGGCGCGCGCGGGACAGAGGACGTCGAACAAGCGGATGGGTCGCGCGCGCGACCTGCCGTTTTGAGACGATGGTCAGGGTCGGGTGCCGTGCACCTGGATACCGATCCGAGTGGAGCTTGAGAGGCCGCGGCATACTTTTGGCTTGGCCCCAGTCGCGTGTTCGCGGCAAGTCGAGCGCTGGCGAAGTGAGACGACGTCGGGACGTTGACGCTCTACATGCTGGAAGATACCTTCAGATCACGAATGGATCGGGGAAACCATGCTCAAACAAGTCCTGCTCGGCGTTGCTGTCGTCCCCGCCCTGGTTGGTCTCGTGGCATGCGGCACACTAAATTCGGCACAGACCGTTCGAACAGGTGCGGACGGGACTGCCGGAGCAACCGACACACCGGGCATTGCCGCCGACGGTGATATGTCGTTGTCATACGCGCAAGGAATGCCGGTATCGCTCGACCACGAGGGCCAGTACTCCATCACCACGCCGTCATTGTCGTTGACCAACGGCTTACCAGACAAGATTGAGGTGATGACGCGGCTGACCGGTGACGGCACCGCGCACGTTGGTCCCGTGCAGACGACCCCCGAATATACAACCTCCGGCACGTACCTCTCGCTCGCTTTCACGGTGTCGAACTTGAGCGGCTCGCCTGTGTTGGATATCTATGCTGCGAGCGCCCCGATGCCTGCGGATGCCCCGACGCCAAACATCACACCTTCAGAAGGTGCAGCGCAATGACAAAGATTCGTCGGCGGACTCAGTTGGTGCTCGGACTGGGGACGCTGATGCTGTCTCTGTTACCAGCAACACAAGCACATGCGACCATTACCAATTCAAATCTCTGGTTCGACAATTACGCTCAAAGCAACTGCGGCAGCACTTCGCAATGCAATCTATTCTTCTACGAGACGACATGGACGACGGCTAGCGGACATGGTGCTCCGAAACCGGTTGGCGTCATTCCAGATACTGATGGTACGAGCAGTGGCTGCGAGAACTATACCGCAGCGTACACAGACAATTACACCTCAGGTAGTAATTGGGTCGCTGAATGGTGGGTTGCTGCCTACAACACCGGCACGTACGAATGTGACACCGATTGGCGAGTCTCTTGGGGAGCACCAAGTAGTTGATCAAATTCACGCCCCCAGGTGACTTGTATAGACGTAAAGCCAGCCCTATCGGACAAGGCTCCGCCGCGTGTGCGATCGGAGCCGCCGCAACCGAGTACTTGTCAGACATGACAGTTCCGCCTGGGCGAGGTTGATCGTGCGAGGCCACAGGGCCTAACCGATCGTCGTCGACTGGGTAGCCAACGCTCTCGAAAGTTGCGGAGTATCTCGTATTTCCAACGCAAATCGAGCAAAGTGCCTGGTCGGAGGATGACAGCTCACGGGTTCAACTCCCCCCTCGCCCACCACGCGATCGTTGGTGCTACTACTCCTCGGGCTGGCGCTGAATGTAGTCGGCCATGCCCGGAACGGTGAATGCGAGTAGACCGCGATCGGGTGCGTAGACCAGCCCCTTCTTGATGAGTTGATCGCGAGACACGGACAGGTCAGTGCTTCGCGCCAGTCCCATCTCGCGCGCTAGGTCCGCGACGGCTACTTGGGTGCCGTCTTCGTGTGCCGCCATGGCGCGCATCATCCGCCGCTGGGCTGCGGTTGCACGACTCCACCGTGACAAATAGAGCCCGACGTCGATCTCCTCGCGCGCGGCTGCGAGACCGGCCTCCGCGTCTTCGGCATCGATCGGAGTGGCCTTCGCGAGCCGGCGTCGTGCATCGCGCGGTTGAGCGCCGCAAGTTCGATCGCAGGAGTGTCCTGCATCTCGTCAACGACGAGGAGCGCCCCGACGCCAAGTTGGCGCGCAGTCGCACCGAGCTCTCGCAGAAGGTCGGTCAGGTCGGTGGCGGCGTCGCCGCTGCCGGCATGGCCGCGTGCCGCATCGACCTCAACGCCGAGGTATAGGCACCGGTCGGGTCGACCGTGACGGAGAATGATTTGAACACCCCAAGCAGCCGGCGCAGCCGGCCGACCTCATGCGTTCCGAGGGCAGCGCGAAGACCTTGATAGAGGCTGCGCGTGAGACCTGGCAGCAGGCTTGAGCGGTCCTGGCCGCCTCGGCCTTACTCACGATCCATTGGCGGTTGCGGGCACGGGAGGCAACCTCGTTGAGGAGGACGGTCTTGCCAACGCCGCGGAGCCCATGCCAAACAGATCCTCGTTCGGCGTAACCGAGTTCGGTTCGTTGCAGGGCCACATCGACGAGCGCCAGGTCCTCATCGCGGCCGGCCAACTCTGGCGGGCGCACCCCAGCGCCAGGTTGGTAGGGATTCCGGAGCGGATCCATAAGACCTCATAAGACCGACTAATGATTTTCTTTAGTCAACCGTATGAGCCGCTTCAGCCGGGGACTGCTCGCGCGGCACCCTCGTTAGGCCCCAGGGCCTAACGGTGCAACGTCTCGGCGGCATCCAGGATCAGGAGCTTACGGAGCGCGGCGGTAGACCGGAAACCGATATACCCGTCAACGGTGTACCGGCACCCGAGCGCAGATATGGTCGAGGACTCCTCAGTGAGTAGCGCTTCGCCGGGTACGAAGCGGGCCGTTGGGTCGAGAGGTCCGGGACCTAGCTCGAAGAGGCGCTGACAACGCCCTGCGGTTGCTCTAGTGTCCCGACCACATCGTCTGGCCGTGGCGGCGACGGGGGTGGGGCGGAGTGCGCAGGTTGGCGACCTGGTGCGCCGTCGGATCGTTGATTATCGCGGCGGCCGCCGTCGACGCGGTCGTTGTCGCATCACCTGCCTCGGCCGGCTCGAGCTACCGATGGTCGGGCGGTGGAACTGACGGCGACTGGTCCGACCCGGCGAACTGGTCGAGTGGAGTGGCACCGTCTGGAACCGACGTCAGCCTGGACTTTCCGGCCACGACCACGTTGACGACGCCGTCGAACGTCACGATGGTCGACGACCTCGATCCTGGCGTTACCGTCGCCACGCTCATTTTCGAGGGCGACGGGTACGCCGTGAGCGGCGGATCGATGCCGCTCACGAGCGCGATCGTCTCTGGGGGCGACGCCGCGACGGTCGACGACCCGATCTCGACCGATGGTGGCCAACTCGAGATCACGGTGAGTCCCACGAGCACGCTCACCCTCGGGGGCGCGGTCAGCGGCGGCAACGGGATGGATATCGCGGGCAGCGGCACGGTCAAACTCGACGGAGCCACGAGCAATACCAACAGCGGGTACGACAACGTCAACCAAAACGCGACGCTTGTGCTCGACAAGGCGGGCGGAGCGACCGCGCTCGCGGGCGGGCTAACGGCCGGCGAGGACTTCTACGGCGAGGCCACCGCGCGCTGGGCTGCCGACGACCAGCTGCCGACGTCCAGTCCGGTGGATCTCCAGGTGGCCGGGAGCGGCGTACTCGATCTGAACTCCCACAGCGACGAGGCCGCCTCGTTAATCCTGAACTCAGGAACGGTCAGCACCGGCAGCGGATTGCTCACGATTGACAACGACATCTACAACAACAACACCAGCGGGGAGATCTCCGGAAAGATCGCGCTGAGCTCCCGCCTTGCCAGCAAGCACACGATCGGCGAGGCCAACCCCAACAACCAGCTCGTGATCGGAGCGACCCTCACCGGTACCGGTGAGATCGACAAGACTGGCAACGGCACGCTGACACTCTCCGACGCCTGCGGAGCAACCGGGTCCCTCGTCGTCGACGCAGGTTCGGTGTCCGCTCCTTCCGGCTACGGCGGATCGGTCACCCAGTCCGGCGGGACGTTCTCCGGCGGCACCTGTCCAGGTACAGGCCCCGTGACGAACGGCCTGATCGCCTTCGACGACGACGCCGGCAGTCATCCACAGGTGTTCTCGATCACCGCACAAGGGGACGACTCGACCCAGCTGACTCAGGACTCCGGTGTCACTGCGGAGCGTGACCAGTCCGAGCCTGCCTGGTCACCTGACGGCACGAAGATCGCGTTCGTTTCGAGCGGCCACATCTTCGTGATGGACGCGGACGGCTCGAACCCGGTCGATCTCACTCCCGGATACGGCTCCGACATCACCACCGAAAACCCGCAGTGGACGCCGAACGGCAACGACATCGTCTACTCCCAGATCGACTACTCGGACTCGTCCCCGCAGTACGACATCGACGAGATTTCCGCCGAGGGCGGCGACAGCGCCACCAACCTCACCGCAACCAGTGATGCCAGTGAGCGACATCCGACGGTGAACCCGGTCAACGGCGACATCGCCTACGAGCGCGACCGTGAGATCTGGACGATGTCGCCCGATGGTCAGGACCAGACGCCTCTGACGGTGCTCGACGACCTCGACCCCGCTCAGCCGGCCTGGTCGCCGGACGGGCAGACGATTGCCTTCCAGGGCAACGAGCAGGACATCTGGACCGATGACCCGAGCAAGAGCGGCGTACCTACCCAGCTCACTCCGGACGACTCCTCGATCGACGCCTCGCGACCCAGCTGGGCGCCCGACGGCAGCGACCTGGTGATCTCGGGTGCGGTGCTCCCCGACCGCACCGAAGTCGGCCTCTACCTCGTCAACGCGACCACCGGAGCCGAGACCCAGATTCCCGACACCACCGGGGCTGACGACCCGAGCTGGGGAACCTACCCGGGGCCGGTCGCCGCAACGTGTACGACGACCTACACCGGTGTCGACGGCGGGGCGTGGACGACCGCGGGGAATTGGAGCAACGGGCTGCCGACCCCTACCGACGTGGCATGTCTGGACGGTCACACGGTGGACTTCAACGGGAGTGCGAGCACGACGCCGCGGGCCGACGCGGTCGAGGACGGCTCATTGGACGTCCAGACGGGCACGATGGTGATCGCCGGAGCAGACAACCCGAGTGACCTCGGGGGAGGCAGCCTCACGATCGGCGATGGCGGGGGCGCCCCGACGTTCGCGTTCGATGGGGACGACCCGATGACGGTCGGTAACTACCTCGAAACCTCCGGCACCAACAGCGGCACCGGCGTGCTTGATGTCGACGGTGACATCGACTGGCACGGCGGTGCGATCGGCACCAGCAGCATCTACACGACCGTCAACGAGGCCGCCGGCCACACCCTGACGATCGACACGGCGACCGCGCACTACTTGTACGACTCGACGCTGAGCACGCAGAGTCCGGTCGTGGTCGACAGCACCGCGTTCACTACCGGGTACGACGCGTCCCTGACCACGACGTCGACGTTGGACTTCAGCAGTGGCGCGTTGGTGACCAACTCCGCGGGCGGCGACTCGACGTTTACCGCTGCAGGGTTGATCTCTCCGAATCCAGGGCCGACGAGTGCGTACGGCCCGAATCAGGACGATCTCGAGCTCACCGGCGGAACCACGACGATCCGCGGGCACTTCCGAGCCGGTGCGGTGGCCATCGATTCCGGTGCGACGGTCATTGACGACGGCGAGATGGACGAGTTCGACAACACGACGGTGACCGGCGGCACGCTGCGCGGCACCGGAACCGTGACGGCGATCGACAACCAGGCCGGCACCGTCTACCCCGGTGACCCGGGGGGTGCCCCCGGCACTTTGACCACGGCCAGTTACAGCCAGAGCGGCGGCGGCACGCTCGAGATCGATGTCGCGAGCACCGGCAATGGCAAGCTCGCGATCGATACGAACAACGACGTTGTCACCCTGAACGGCACGCTCGAGGGCAACCTTGTCGGTGGGTTCGCGCCGTCGAGCGCGGACACGGTGACGGCGATGACTTGGCCCGGCGGAACGAGCAACGAAGACACCACTTTCGACACTGTCACCGGTAACCCGGCGTCCGCCTCGTGGTCCGCCTCCTACGACGCCACCGATGTCTTCCTGACCGTGCGTGGCGGTGGGGTCGATGTGGCGACTACGGTGCGGGCGACTGATCCGGCAACGCATGCAACCGTCACCCAGGTTGCAACCGGCGGCCAGGTCCTCGTTACCACGACCATCAAGAATCAGGGCTCGGCGCCCGCGGCCCGGGTGGGGTTGAACCTCACCGCTGACAGCGGCCTCGCGACCGTGGGGTCACCGACAGCGAGTGCCGGTGGGTCATGTACGCCGGTGACCGGCGGCTATTCGTGCAATTTCCTCGCGATCGCGGCGGGGGGCAGCGCGACCGTCAGCGAAACCTTCCTCGGGGTTGCCGCGGGCTCCGAGAAAGTGACCGCGGTGGCGATCGCGACCGGTGACGCGTCGACCGCCAACAACACCGCGGTCGATCAGATCGCCGTGGTCGCGCCGACCGGACCGGCGCTGGCCGTCTCGGCCGTGACGGGGTTGCCGGAAGTCCAGCAGGGCCAGCAAGAGACCATGAAGATCCAGGTGCGGGACACCGGCACGGCTTCCGTCGCCGGTCCGCTGTCGGTCACTGTGACGTTGCCGCACGGTTCGCCGCGCGGGCAAGTGATCGCCGTCGCTGGGGTCGGCGGGGTCGGCTGGAGTTGCCGAGCCGTCACGCTGACGACGTCGACGATCGAGACCTGCACCAACTCCACTGGGATCAGCGCCGCTCACACTGCCGCGCCGATTGCGATGAGTCTGCTGACATCGGGGGTGCAACCCTCGTCGGCCGTGGCGATACCGGTGACCGCGCGCGCCCAGAACGTGCCGAGCCCGGCGAGCGGGCGGGCCGCGTTTACGGTCACCCCGCCCGGCCACGCCGCCATGGCCATCACGATGAACATCCCCAAATCGCTCAACGTCGGGAGCTCGGCGAGCGGGAACCTCGTCCTCGCCAACCCGGGGAACGCGACCCTCAACGGCGGCAGCGTGGTGACCGTCACCGTGCCGGCCGGGTTGGACATCCGCCCGAAGAACGGGTCGAACTGGGCCTGCACGTCCGTGGCGGAACCGGTCCTGGGTCGGATCGGTGGGCACGTCACAAGCCCGTCGATGAGATGCGCGTACAGCGCCGCGGTCACGCCGGGTGACTCGACGACTCCGTTGCCGCTGTCGGTGCACGCCTACCCGGTGCCGGCCAACGTCATTGGCCTCGCGGAGCTACCGAACGGAAGGCTTCCCGTTGGCGGTGACGCCAGCGGCAACGACGGGCCTCGCACGGTAACCGTTGCCGGCACTGGCTCGGACTACCACGGTGCGGTGACCGCGACCACGACGTCGACCGTCACCCGCCTCACCACGGCCCGCCCGTCCTTCCAGGTCACCGCGACCCCGCTGCCGCTCACCCTGCTCGGCGGGTCGGCCGGCGCCGAGTATCTCCTGTCGGTCGTCAACCAAGGCAGCGGCGATGCGATCGGAACCGTCACGATCACCGAGCAGATTCCGGCCGGCTACACCGCGACGGTCCTCTCGTTCGGCCAGGGCCAGGGGACGCCGGGCTGGACCTGCTCGCAGAGCGGTCAAACTCTCACCTGCACGTTGCAGGCCTCCGGCACAGGCGCGGTCATCCCTCCGGGAGGCGCGACTCCGCCGATCACGCTGCTGCTGAAGAGCAATCTCGCGCAGTCGGGTCTGCTCGACACGTCGCTGCAGGGTCTGGTTGGGAAGGTCGCCTCTGGTTACACGGTCGAGGGGAGCGGGATCGCTGCGCTCGCTGCGGCCGGCGGTGATTCCGCCATCACGATCAACGCGACCAACCTCGCTGCCGACAAGCAGGTCGGGCTCAGCCTGACTCCCGCGACCAACCCGTTGCAAGTCGGCGACAGCTCGTCGATGACGTTGCAGGTCTCCAACAGCGGTTCTACTCCTATACATACCCCTGTGATCGTCGGGATCTCCATCCCGACGGGGATGACAATTGGGAACCTGCCCTATGACCCGTCCGGCGTCGCCACCCTTGGAAAGCCGAGCGGTCCCGCGTGGTCCTGTGAGCAGGTTCCTGACTCGTCGTACCCGACGGCGGCAACTCCGATGCTGGTGTGCCAGCATCGCTACCAGGAGATGCGTTCTCCTACCGCGGTCGGGGTTGGCGACCTTGGTGATGGGTCGCTGACCATACCGTTCACCGTGAGCCAGACGGCACCTGGCGCCCTTGCGTTGACGGCGGGGCTGGCGGTGCCGTACGCCGACGGCACGCTCCTGTTCGGGCAGGCGATCACCAACTTCGAGGCGGCGGGTATCGGCCAGGCCTCGCTCACCTCGGCACAGGCCACGATTGGCGTCCTCGGCTGGTCCGCGAACGCCGGTAAGAGCCAGACGGTCAACTCCGAGACCGTCGTCGGGAATGCCCAGCACGAGACCGTCAACCCCTCGACTGTGACTCTCGACGCGAGCGGAACGACCTCGCCCGGCAGCCCGTTGACCTATGCCTGGAGACTGGTCGCAGACACCGGCGGTCCGGTCCATTGGAACGCGCCGGCGACGGGGACACAACCGGGCAGCAGTCTTCCGTCGTTTCCGTCGTCCTACAAGTTCGACGGCGCGTCGGCGCCCGATGACTGGGGAGTCCGGCCGAGCTTCACGGTCGCTCCGACTCACTCGGTCCAGACGCTGACGTTCCGGGTGTACGTCACCGACGGCACGGTCGTGCACACCGCCGACACGACGGTTACCGTCGATCCGTCCCCGGACCAGCCGCCCGTGTTCGACCAGCCTCCCGCCGTCACGCTCGGACCGAGCGGCCACCGCAGCACCTACCAGGCGGGGCAGGCGATTGCCCGATTGACCCAGGTCAACGTCGGCGTCGCTGCTCATGATCCCGACAACGACCCGCTGACCTTGACCGCGAAGACGAGCACCGGACTGACCCCGCTGGTGAGCGGTTCAGGGGTGTCGTTCGTCTGGCCGTCCGGAACCGCCCGGATGACCGTCACGCTCACCGAGGCCGACGGGCAGACCAACAAGCAGGGTGCCGCAGTTACGACCAGTGAGACCGTGCAACTCGGTACGCCGGTGCCCGCGCCCGCTCTCAGCCTCAGCACCGGGACGCAGTCGACCGTGCTGCCCGGCGGCACGATCACCATCAGGCCGTCGATCAGCGGCCTCGGAACCTCGGATCCAGCGCCGGCCTACGCTTATGGAGTCGCCGGTCAGGGCACGTGCTCGGGCACGCCGAGCAACTGCCTGGGCACCGTCGCCGCCGACGGATCGGTGACGCTGACCGCGCCCGCGGGAACAGCCGTCGGTTCGACGATCACTGTGACCGGCACTGCGACGTCGGCCGACGTGGGAACCCCGGTGGCGGCGACCGCGTCGGTGACTATCCCGGTTGCCGCGGACCCGTTGAGTATCGCCGGCCCGGCCGGCATCTCGCTCGCACTGGGGGCTTCCGCCGAGAGCTTCACCGTCACCGTGGCCGGTACGACAAGCTCGCCGAGCGCCTGCATTGTCACCGACTCCGGCTGCGCCGCGACGGATGCCGGATCGTCGGTGAGCGCATCCGGCGACACGGTCACGTTCACCCCGCCGCCGTCGTCCGACCCGGCCGATGCCGGTGCACGGGTGGTCCGGGTGACGGTGTCGGATTCGAGTGGGCAGCAACGGTCTGTCGACGTCCCGGTCACGTTGAGTCTGCCGAGCGCGCCGTCGCCATCGTGCGGGTCGAGCGACCCGGTCGACCAGGCGATCGCCGCGATCTCGGCCAACGTTCCGTCGACGATCACGATCGGTGCGATCACCATTTCGCTTCCGGTCGGCGGGACGACCGGGTCGTGCGGGTCCGGTTCGTCCGACCCGGCGCAGGTGACGTTCGACAACGCGACGGTGGGCTTCGGTGCGTTGCAGCTCACCGGTCTGACCGGAACGCTGACCAAGGACACGCTTTCTCTCGTGTGTGGGAGCGCAAGCTTCCCATCCTCCTGGCGAATCGGAACGGCGAGCGTCGGGACGAAGAATTGCCAACCGACCGACCCGGCGACGGTCTCGGTGGATCTCACTGGCACCGGGGCTCCGTCGGCGTCGGGAACCGTGACCTTCGCCGGCATCCCGATGCTGACCGCGAGCAGTGCTTATGCCACAACCGTCACCTTCCTCGGCGGCCGGATCGATGTCGACGGGCATACCACCGAGCTCGCGTCTGATAACAAGACTCCTCTACTCGACGTTGACGTGTCGGAGACGTCGTTCAGCGGGCCGTGGACGATCAAGGCGGCGGCGGACGAGTGGCAGCCGTTCGGAGCGAATACGAGCGAGGTAACTGCGAACGGCAGCGGTTCGATCAAGTCGGACGGCACGTTCGACGCGAACATCGCTCTGAAGAGCGCTGTGACCGTCGCAGAGGCGACGATCGGAAGCGGGTCGTTCGATCTCGATAACTCCGGGCTCCAGTTCTCCCTGGACAACGTCGAGATCGGGACGTACCTCACGTTGAATGCGACGGGGCAACTCGACTTCGACTCCGGTGACTGGTCGGCAACGATGTCGACCGAGATTGGCTCGGGTCCGAGTCTGCCCGGCATCGCTTCGACCTCCACTTCCGGCTTCAGCGGGACGCTCGCGGACACCGAGGGCACTTTCACCTACGACCTGGTCGGCTCGGTCTCCGGCAGCAACCTCAAGCTCGGGCCCTTCACTGCAACTGGAACCGCGCGTGCCGAGCTGTCGAACACCTCCAAGTGCGGCAGCGGAGCGCAGCTCGAGGTGAGCGCAAGCGGTCAGGCGACCCTGGCGACGTTCACGACCCCGACGATCGACGCGGACGTCTGCGTTGATCTCAGCAGCGGGCACTACGAAGCAACTGCAGGCGTTGAGAACTCGACTGCGGCGACCGGTGGTGGTGGCTGGACGCCGATCTCGGGTCTCGACATCGACGACCTCCAGCTCTCCTTCACCGGTACGGACTTCTCTGCGCCGGACTTCGGGCTGAGCGCGCACTTCACGGCATTCGGCGTCGGCGGGGTGGGAAGTGTCGAGGACATCGATGGCAGCTGGTTGTTCGACATCGGTATCGACCTGTCCTCGATCGGCGTGCCGAACCTCGGCGTGGGCCATCTCGTCTACAGCACCTCGAGCACCGATCTCACGGTGGATCTGCCCGCCATCCCCGGCTTGTCTGTCGGTGAGGTCGACGGTGTCAACCTCAGCCCCGGATTCTCGGTCGCGCTGGGTATTCCGAACATCGGCAGCCTTGTCGGTCCGAAGATCTCCGGAATGTTGTCGACGAAC
>Ga0335085_10009699_pt1 | contig 14498 bp, 7 predicted proteins | sample Lox_Sample_45_FD_206712 | JGI IMG/M metagenome (GOLD analysis project Ga0335085, IMG submission 206712) | Soil microbial communities from Loxahatchee National Wildlife Refuge, Florida, United States - Lox_Sample_4.5 | ecosystem: Environmental > Terrestrial > Soil > Wetlands | place: USA: Florida...
AAGGCCACTGACCAGTACCAGGTGATCGTCGAGGTCGCCGACAATGAGCGCTCCGCCCCCGAAGATCTCAGCAAGCTCTACATCAAGAGCGACGACGGCCAACGGATGATTCCGCTGAGCGCGGTGACGAGCTGGCATTCGGTGATTGGTCCTCAGGCGGTGAACCATATTAATCAGTTCACCAGCGTAACCATCTTCTTCAACTTGAAACCGGGATACTCAATTGGTCCTGCAACTCAGTTTGTGGAGACAACCGCGAAACAGATTCTGCCGCCCGGAGTGGAGGGAGCGCTGCAGGGGGAAGCGCTCATTTTCCAAAACACGGTTTCTGATCTCGCAGTCCTCATGCTAGTAGCCGTATTCGTTATGTACGTGATTCTGGCCATTCTCTACGAGAGTTATCTGCACCCGCTAACCGTGCTTTCTTCATTACCAGTGGGGCTGCTCGGTGGACTACTGACACTTTGGCTGTTTGGTGAAGAAGCCTCGCTGTATGCGTATATCGGAATGTTCATGCTCATGGGAATCGTCAAGAAGAATGGAATTATGATCGTCGATTTCGCAGAAGCTAGGGTCCGGCAGGGAATCCCAGACGATCAGGCGATCCATGACGCCAGCATGGAACGTTTCCGGCCAATCATGATGACAACAGCGGCAGCCCTGCTGGGAGCCTTGCCGATCGCCATGGGTTACGGCGCAGACGGATCGTCGCGTCGACCATTAGGCCTTGTTGTGGTCGGTGGACTCATTGTTTCGCAGTTCATCACCTTGTATGTGACACCTGCGATCTATCTTTCGCTGCAGGAATTCCAGGAAAGAGTACTGGACCGCATTCCGTTCTTCCGGTCAGAAAGGAAGCAACCCCCGGCACCTCATCCCGATATGGTTCCGGCGCAAAGTGGAGATTAATCATGTCTTACTCAAGGCAACAAAGATTTCAATTCTTGATTCCGCTTCTTGGGTTGGTACCGCTGATGATCGGATGCACGGTCGGCCCGAACTACAAAAGACCTTTACTTGATGTGCCAGGAATGTACCGTGGGACAACGGTCGACATGGTGTCGATTGATCAGGCCCAACAACAGTCGCCCGTCGCTCAAGCTAAGCCAATACCATCGCCGGCGTCCTTGGGCGACGAGAAGTGGTGGCAGGTCTTCCAGGACAAAGAACTGCAGAACCTGATCCGCACGGCACTGAAAAACAATTATGACGTGCGCATCGCGGCAACGCGAGTGTTGCAAGCTCAGGCGCAACTCGGCATTACCCGTGCCGATCAACTGCCATCCCTCTCGGTTGGCGGTAGCGAAACGAATCAGAGATCGGCTCTTCCTCCATTCCCAGCATTCGAAAGCACGCTGGGGCAACTGACCGCCTCGGCCTCCTGGAACTTGGACTTCTGGGGCAGGTATCGACGCGCTACCGAAGCCGCACGTGCAACTGTGCTCGCGAATGAGTGGGCACAGAAACAGGTGATCGCGACACTGGTCGGCAATGTTGCCACCGATTATTTCCAGTTGCGCCAGCTGGATCTCCAGCTGGACATTTCCAAACGAACGTTGGCATCACGGCAGGATTCCCTACAACTGACGGAAATTAAGGAGCAACACGGACTGGCATCGTTGCTCGATGTCCGCCAGGCAGAACAATTGGTGGACTCCGCTCAAACCGAAATTACGGATTTGGAGCGGCAAGTCACACAGCAAGAAAACAATCTAAGCATCCTATTGGGAAATAACCCGGGCGACATTCCGCGAGGATTACTCCTGACCGAACAACCCCATGCGCCGGAAGTTCCCGTGGGCATTCCTTCATCCTTATTGGAGCGGCGGCCCGATGTCCGCGAAGCAGAAGAGAGCCTGATTGCGGCTAACGCTCAGATCGGTGTAGCTCGCGCACAATATTTTCCGCAAATCTCATTGACTGCCGACGCTGGCTTTCAAAGTTCTGCACTCAATAGCCTTTTCACGGGGCCAGCTGGGTTGTGGAGCATGGCGGGATCGTTTACTCAGCCGATCTTCCAGGGGGGAAGGCTCAAGAACAACGTGAGGCTAGCGGAGTCTCAGAAAGAGCAGTTGCTTCTCACCTACCAACAAACGATTCAAGGGGCCTTTCGCGATGTCTCGAACGCTCTAGTCGGCTATCGCAAAGCACGCGAGTTCAGGATCGGGCAGGAGCAACTGGTAGCGGCGGCAAAGGATGCCGCGCAGCTATCGGAGATACGGTTCCGAGCCGGGAAGACAGACTATCTTGAGGTACTAACGAACGAGACAAATGCATTCTCGGCCGAACTAAACTTGGCTCAGGCAAATGGAAATGAACTGCTGGCCCTCGTTCAACTCTACCAATCGTTGGGCGGTGGCTGGCAAGAGTAGCACCTCCGCATTGCCGATAAACAGAATCGCACGCCGAACCGTGGTCGACCGAACGAAACGGGGAAGAACCCACAGAATCTCGGGTACTGGCTGCGATTGCCTACCTGCATTGCGATCCGGGAGGACAATCTAACTCAGCCGAGCACAGAGGATCGCCGCCTCGGCGCGATCCACGAGGCCTGATAAACGCGGGTGCGCGGATTGACTTGGACGCTTCGATTTCAGGGGACATTAAGGGGACGATAACAGACGCTGTCCGGTATCGATTTGTATCAAACGACATCCGCCGACACCGTTTGATATCAATCAGTTACACCTCATTGTTGCCCTGTCACGGCACGGCCAGATGGTGCGGCGGGGAACGAGACGATGTCGGAGGGAACCGGAAGGAATCAGACGATCCTTATTTATACGGGGGCGTAGTTCAGTTGGTTAGAACGCCTGCCTGTCACGCAGGAGGCCGCGGGTTCGAGTCCCGTCGCTCCCGCCAATTCTTCGAACACGAACGTCGTTATCTTCTGTCAAAAACGTGCCAGACCGGCAATACTTCCGAATTGCTGACAAGGACTAAGCCGCTGGCGGCGGCACAGTATCGCTCCTGTGAGCCGTTTACGAAAAATGATGGTGGGGAAACTCCAGAATCGAAACTATCTCTCTCGCGGTCGCGGAATTTCGGCACGATACCATTATTCTGCAGCATCCGTCCTTGCCAAGTTATATATGCGGCGCCCGGCAATCCAAGGATGTATCCGTGGCCAACATTGCATGCGCTGCCACGCAGGAGACCGCCTGGCGTCTTCGTCCCCACGATGGTCGCCAGACTATTTTCCTCTGCAAACGCTGAAACCATGTCGCCGGCGCTCGCCGTGTGCTCGTTTACCAACGATACGATGCGCCCGTGGAACCGTCGCTGACCGAGTCCTTCGGTGACCACAAGGATAGATTTCTCAACGAGAGCATATCGCGCGGCTAACCATAAGAGAGTTACCTTGTGGGACGGAATCGGTCCGAATCGCGTCAGTTCTTCACGACGACAACCGCGCTCGCGACGTTTTCGGGTGAGGCTGTAGCCAACTTCGAAACCAGAGTTGGCGCTTGCCTCAACAGTCGGGCCTTGAGTTGAACTGTTCTGCACGTTCAGTTGCCTTGTGACTCAGATCACTGAATTTAGAACATTGGAGTACTAAGAATAGACCAAGTATTTGTCTTTGGAGCGTCAGCTGCCTGATCGTTGACTGCGACGAGATCGCCGAGGGGGCGAAGACAAATCCTGTTGAGAGGCATTTATGTCTCCTATTCCCTCTCGTGCACACCCTCGCGAATCGGTGTGCTGGTTCGTTGCCATCTGTGGTCTTCACTTTGTTTTTTGCCTTCCATCACTAGCGCAGGAAGCGCGCTGGCACGAACTGAACGTGCAGGTCATTCAGCTCTACGAACAAGGCAAGTACGCCGAGGCCGTCCCGCTTGCGCAAGAGTCGCTCCAGCTTGCTGAGGCTACCTTTGGGCCCAAGCACCCAAACGTGGCCACGTCGCTGGACAATCTTGCCACGCTTTACCAAAAGCAGGGGCGCTACTCAGAAGCTGAGCCACTCTGCAAGCGCGCCCTCGCCATCCGAGAGGAGGTGCTTGGCCTCGACGATCCACAGGTCGCCATGTCATTGAATAATCTCGCCGTCTTGTATAGGAAGCAGGGGCGCTACACCGAGGCGGAGCCACTCTACAAGCGCGCCGTGGCCATCAAGGAGAAGGCAATCCCGCGCGATGATCGGGAACTGGCCACGTCATTGGACAATCTTGCCTCGCTGTATGAAAAGCAGGGGCGCTATGCCGAGGCGGAGCTACTCGTGAAGCGCGCCTTGGTTATCCAGGAGGCACTCGGGCCCGACGATCCGGACGTGGCCACCTCGTTGAATATTCAGGCCATGCTGTACGACGACCAGGGCTTATTCGCCGAGGCCGAGCCACTCTACAAGCGCGCCCTTGCCATCAGGGAGAAGGCGCTTGGGCCCGATCATCCGAATGTGGCTGAGTCTTTAAATAATCTCGGCCAAATGTACCGTGAGCAGGGCCGTTATTCCGAGGCGGAGCCATTCTTTAAGCGTGCGCTAGCCATCCGTGAAGTCGCCAACTTCTTGAACAATCTTGCCGTGCTGTACGATGACCAAGACCGCTACGCCGAGGCCGAGCCACTCTACATCCGAGCCCTCTATATGGATGAGAATGAACTGGGGCCGGACGATCCTGATGTTGCCTCCGACCTCAACAATCTCGCCTTCCTGTACAAGCAGCAGAACCGTCTTAATGAAGCTGAGGCATTCCTCCAGCGTGCCCTAGCCATTCGCGAGAAGGCGCTTGGCCCTGAGCATCCGCTCGTGGCCTTGTCATTGAACAATCTCGCTTTCGTGTACAAGGAGCAAGGCCGCTACACCGATGCGGAACAGTTGTTCAAGCGTGCCTTGGCCATACAGGAGAAGACCTTCGGTCCCAACCATCCAGATGTGGCGGCCTCGCTGGTCAATCTCGCGGGACTCTTTTACGTTTGGAGGCGGCCTGCTCAGGCCGCGCCCCTTTTCGACCGAGCACTCGGAATCCTGTCTAAGCAGTTCGAGTACTACTCCACCTACATGAGCGAGAAGGACCGCCTTGGGTTCTTGACAAAGGTGCAAGCTTGGTTGCCCGTGTACTTCAGTTTTTGTTTTACCTATCGTCAGCAGTTTCCCGAGCTCGCCGGGAAGATCTACAACATGGTCCTATGGCAGAAAGGGTTGATCGCCCAGAGTGTGGCCGCGCTACGCGCCAAAATCCTCGCTGGCGGTGATGCCGAAGCACTGAAGCTCTTCGATCAAGTGGTTGCGAAGAGGGATCAGTATGCTGCCTTGATCGCCGCACAGCCAAGTGACTTCGAGCAATGGAGGAAAGACCTCGACCAGATGCCTGTGGAGGCCAATGAACTGGAGGAGCAACTGGTGCGGCGGTCGGCAGTCTTTGCGAAGTCGAAGGCTGTGACAGCGCCCTCCTGGCGCGACGTGCAGAAGGCGTTAGGCAGGGATGAAGCTGCGGTGGAGATCGTCCGCTTCGACTTTCATGACGGGAAGAAATGGACGGGTAAGACTTATGTCGCACTGGTGTTGACGTCCGCTAGCAAAGATGCTCCGGCGTTGATCGATTTAGGCGATGCTGCGACGTTAGAAGGCGCATTGCAGGCAGCTTATTATCACCGCATCGCTCCTCCCTCAAGCGCGGTGGTGCCCTGGGGTACTGATTGTTCGTCGTTGGCCTCGGCACCATCATCGCCAGCCCGAGGCATTCGCGCTACGAGCGCCGATCCAATGGTGTTTTACAACTCCTTCTGGAAGCCGATTGAATCGGGTTTGAATGGTGCCACACGCATCTACCTTTCGACCGACGGGGTGCTCAACCAGGTGGCGATGGGCCTCATACCAGCACCCGATGGGAAACTGTTGATGGAGAACTACGATCTCCGGTTGGTCAACAGGACCGCCGACCTGCTACAGCCAGCAGCCGCGCACACAGAGCAATCGGCCGCGTTGTTTGCCAACCCTGATTTCAATCTCACTGAAGCCAGCTTCCGCAACTTGCTGGCGAACCATGACACTCCGGAGTCGGGCTCGCTGTTGGCTGCTATTCCGCAGCTGAAAGAAACCGGCACGACGCTGGGCGGTTGCATGCAACTGCGGCAGTTACCCGATCTTGAGCTTGGCGTGACCGACCAGATCGCACCAATGCTTCGGGACCACGGCTGGACGGCCAAGACATATGTAGGGGAACACGCTCTGCTGGAGGCAGTCGAGCAGGTGCAGTCACCGCGCCTGCTACACATTGCTACTCACGGCGACTTTCTTCCGGATCCCGCTGCGAAAAAGGCTAAGCCCGTCGGGGGGAACCAAAGTCCGCTTCTGCTCATCTTCGACCCGATGCTTCGTTCGCGACTTTTCTTTGCGGGTGCCAATCAGACGTTGGCTGGCCACGCGTTGCCTGCGGATTCCACGGGCATTCTCACCGCCTATCAGGCGAGCACGCTGAACCTGCAGGGCACGGAACTGGTGGTGTTGAGTGCCTGCGAGACGGGTAGGGGAGAGGTGCTGGATGGCGAAGGCGTATTCGGCCTGCGTCGCGCTTTCCAGGAAGCTGGCGCTGAATCCGTGCTTATGACTTTATGGGAAGTCCCTGCTAAGGAGACCCAAGAGTTGCTCAGTGATTTTTACCGTCACTGGCTGCTGGACGGCATGAATAAACACCAAGCCTTGGCGGCGGCACAAGATGATGAGCGGAAGCAAGTGCAACAACGCTACGGAAGGGATCTGCCCTACTACTGGGGCGCCTTCGTTCTCGTCGGACGATAAAAAAGTACATTGCAGAAAGAGACACCAAGTTACAACTCAACACGCGACACCGCGGAGTAGGCCCGGGGAAGCGAGGACCCATGCTCAAAGACGTCGTAGATCGTAGGACGGTGCTTCGAGGGTTCGGCTATTGCGGTGCCTCACTCTGGCTCAGTAGCCATCTGCTGTCTCAAGAAAGAACTTTGACAGCCCGTCTGCCTGACGGAATTGGTACTGAACCTGACTACGGCGGTCCTCTTCCTTCTCCTGAGAGTGTTCTCGGGAGAGAAAGGGCGTTGGACCCAGAAGTGATAACGGCACAGAAGGTTATGGCAAAAGCTCCGTCTGACGCTACACCAGCTGCGGTGGCTCGTTACTTCTCAGCAGTTGGAACGGGAGCCTACGGTGAAGCTTGGCGGCCCTATGTACAGGGTTGGCCCGTGCGGTGGAACCCTGTCATCGTGACTTTTTTCCAAGCGACGAAGACTGTTCCTGTGGGCGACGAAACATCTTGGTGTGCTGCGTTCGTGAATTGGTGTTTTCTGCGAGGAACGAAGAGTGTGGCGACGGATAGCGCTAGTTCGGGAAGTTTTCGGTCCTTCGGTGCTGAGACTCGGAAACCGCAGATCGGCGACATCGTTGTCTTTCAACGCACCAGTCCAAAGACGGACATCGAAGAGCATCAGGGGCATGTCGGGTTTTTTCTCGCAGAGCATGGTGACGAAATTGAAGTCCTTGGCGGCAACCAAATAGTGGGGCATGAAAAAAGTCACATGATTTGTTCAAGACTCTTTGCGAAGAAAGGATCGATACTCACCCTGAACTCATATCGCACGGATGCCAGGTTGCATTAAAGAAGTGCGGATAGTGTGGTCTCTCAGTGAAAGGAACTAAGGTAGGAGTATCACATGTATCGCCTGATCTTGCGTTGTCTATTGTTTGCAGTCTCTGTGTTCATCTTCGCGGCTCCGCATCCGGCCTTCTCTGCAGACGATGTGAGTGCCAGAGCCCTATACGTGAAGAGAGCTTGGCTTCCGCTAGCTATACCAGATCCGCATGCTGCTCCAGGCTCGCTCTTTTCTATAACTCAGCGGGGAGACTTAGCATATGTGGCCTCTCTCTCCGACTGCAACATCCCTTCGACCTTAGAGTCTCTGCTCGCTAGCGTTGACGCTACGGCTAACGTCGAGTCTAAGGGTGGCATTTCGTACGATCCGAAGGCAGTTTTACGTCTACTAGGCGTTGCTCCGGGACCGAACTTCTCCCAAATAGGTTCCGTCATTCTGGTGCAGGACGTTCACGGAGCAATTCTTCTCGATGCGGTTAAAGTGCATCTGTGGATGACAGATCCGAGCCACTCAATATCCTCGGGTTGCAAGAAAATACTCAACCGGCCCGATGTAGTGATCGCGGAACAGGCCTATGCAATCGACAAGGGAAAATTCATTCTCAAAGATCAGAAAGGTGTCTCGATCGATCTTCGAACGGCATCTCCTCCGCCACTTAGAATTTCTTCGCGGAAGGATGTTGGAATCAGCGAGAACGGAGAGCTGACGTTCGAGCAGCGTGTCTATACCGCTATCCGACATTTGTCTCCAGCGAGACACAATCCCCTAACTCTGGGGACGACAAATGAAACTCCTCCTCGCGTAGACGAGTTCGTTAGCAAAGCGATGTCCGCTTCGAACGACGTACAGGTCCAGCCGTCCGTCGTTTACAATGCGGTTCTCGCTCCGACCGTTCCAAACAGCAAGACTGACATCGTCGATGCGGTCCCCGCTACCGTCTCCTTTTTTATTGGGGCACCAAGCGCACAGAATGCGATAGATGCGAAGAACTGGACGGTAAATCCCAGGCTATTGGAAGACAACTCGAATCTTCCTCTCATCGTGACAATGACTTGCACATTCTGCAAGGACAACATTGTCCTTAAACAGCCACTGACATTCTTCGGGTCGACTGGATCATCAAATGCCGCAGTTTTTACGTTCGTTCCGCAAAGAGCCAAGATCAAAGATCCCGATGGCAACGCACAGATCGATTGTCGTATAACCAAAGACAATATCGAAGTAGATTATGTCGTGGTTGCTGTTCGGGTTGTGCTTCCAGGCACGACGCAACCCAGCCAGCCTGTGAATGAGGCACCCCCGCAGCCTGCCAATTTGCGGACCCCGCCTTGGGCGAGACCTTCGGACTTAGTTATTTCGATACGTTCTGGAGTTGGAGACAGGCTTGAGGTGAGCTTTCAACCGGGCACTCCTGAGGTAAGCGCGCTGTTTAACGAAATGCAGAACACCGCTGACGGTAGTGTTCGGTGGTTCAAGACAGGGTTGCATACCAATGAAATTGCCACGCTCGAAGGCAATTTGTATCTCCAACTATTCGCAACAATTAATAACGATGCCAGTTTGAAATCAATTCTGGCGGGATCTACTGCGTCCGCTGATCAGGGTATATCAGGGGAATTACTGGGCGTGGCAGACAAGCAGAACTTGATTAAGCTACTCGCGACTCACGGAAGGACATGGTACAAAAAACTATTTGTAATCGGCGCAGACTCCGACCTCACAACGATGATGGCGCAGTGGCGAGGATATTCTCGTACTGATCGCGCTATCCGTCTCCGAATTGAGAGCGACGGAATTTACTTGCCCTGGCAATTGATCATCCCGCCCGGCACTGCTGAACCTAAAGCAGAAGACTTTTGGGGGTTTCGCTATGAGCTGTCGGTTCTTCCAACGGGAATTAATCTTCCGGATAGACTTCCGGGTCCGTTGCAGTACGTAGGCGGCCACACACTTTATGGGCAATATCAAAGTGCGAACCAAAATGACGTTGTGTCACAACTTGCCGGGGAAGAGTTGAACTATCTTCAGGATACCCTAGGCATCAGCGGTATCGTGACAGCCAAGCGCGGCGATACCTTTAGAGATGCTCTTACGAATTACCGCGATGACTTGAAGGTCATACTCACTTTCACTCACGGCGCAAACACTACAGTCATTAATTCCGATGGGCAGCTTACTCAGGATGCTGCTGGTCCTAGATTGATCTTTGCAGATAATGAATACCTGCGTGTCTCTGTGATAAGCGAGTTGGTGTCGGCGACACCTGCGGATGAGAAGTCATTTTTTCCCGCTGGCCCAGTGATATTTCTGAATGGCTGCGAGACTGGTACAGCCGGATTTTATTCCACAACAAACGAGGATTTCGCTGGAACGTTCCTGAGTATGGGTTCGCGTGGAGTGATTGTGACGGAAGCTCCGATCTGGACATTTTTTGGCTATAGCTTTGGACAAGACCTGTTGCGTGAACTGACAACTGGAGAACCTATTACCGAGGCGATCTTAAAAACCAGAATAAGGTATCTACAGAATGCAAACAATCCGCTTGGGCTGTTGTATTCGTACTATGGCGGTGCAGATGTGGCTGTTCATTTCTAATTGGTGTTGGAAAGGTTAGGTCATGTGTGTGTGTCTCAACGATTTGCGAGCGTCAGCAGTAGACGGTGGTCGACCAGGAGGTTATTGTGATGCGCATATTTCGCCAGATTCCTATTTTGATTGTCGTTTTAGTGTGGTTTACTGCGTGCCCAAACACAAGCGACATTGACAAGTCGCAGCCGATTTACAAGTTTTATAAGCAAAATCACTGGATCCCGCTGCCGGAGCCCGACTCAAAGATGTCTCCCGGTGCGGTGGTCACATATACTCCAAAAAATGGGGTTCAATGGCAGGGGACCATCGTGGGAAGGTGTGGAATACCTGATGAGCTGTTGAAGCCTTCTCCCAGTGACGCCGGAAAACTCACTTTTAACACGAGTTCTGACTATGGTGCCGATGCCGTGTTAAAGCTCAAAGGCGTGTCGATTGGACCGCAATGGAGCAAGGTAAAGTCGACTACGCTGGAACTTGACAAGCATGGTCCGAGTTCCCTCGACATGGTCGGCATTCGGTTGTGGATGGCACAAAACGCTAACAAGATTCCACAGGCCTGCAAGGATCTTTTGAATTCACCGAATACCTATTTGATCCAAGAGGCGTATGCGGTCGCCCAGGGTAAATATACCTTAAAAGATAAGTCGGACGCCGAGCTATCGTTGAAGGGATTGCAGGCCGGCCCTCTCAATATTGGAGTGGATGCTCATGCGAAGCCAAGTGACGACGGCTCTCTGGAGTTTGACGAACTACTGTATACCGCTATCAAGAATGTGCAGTATGCAAATGGGGGCTGGCAGAGCCTAGGCAGCGAAACTCAATCGTTTGCTGATGAGACGATTCTTAAGCACTTGCCATACGTTAAGGAGTGACTCTTCGCATCCCAAACGGCTCTTTCGACTGAAACGCGTGATGGTCATTTCACGAGCCTAGATCGAGACGAGGCTCAAATGACAGTCACCCGCCTCATCCCCTTTCAGTAGCGCCAGAGAGACGAAGGGCGCAGGCAAGGTGCAGTGGTCGGAGGTTTGCCATGTTCCGTGCTTCGGTACCAGTGCTCCCTCGTGAGATTGCTTTCTTCGGTTGCCTCGTGCTGGGTGCGCTTGCGATGACAGTCCCCGTGTGCGGGCAAGAGGCGCGATGGAATGAACTAAATGCTGAGGTTACTCGGCTCTACCAGGAAGGCAAGTACGCCGAGGCCATCCAGCCGGCTCAAGAGTCGGTCCGTGTCGCCGAAGCTACCTTTGGGCGCGAGCATCCGAATGTGGCAAAGTCGTTGAACAATCTCGGCTTGCTGTACAAGAAGCAGGGCCGTTACGCCGTGACTGAGCCGCTCTACGAGCGCGCCCTGGCAATTAAAGAGAAAATGCTCAGGCCCGACGATCCAGCCGTGGCCACGTCGTTGAACAATCTCGCCGAGTTGTACCGCATGGAAGGTCGCTATGCGGATGCGGAGCCGCTCCATAACCGCGCCCTAGCCATCCGAGAAAAGGTGTTGGGTCTCGACCATCCGGACGTAGCCGAGTCATTGAACAACCTTGCGCTGTTGTACCAGGCGGAGGGCCGCTACGCTGAAGCGGAGCCATTCTTGAAGCGCGCCCGCGCCATCCTTGAGAAGGCGCTCGGCCCTGACCATCCCAACGTGGCCGCGTCGTTGAACAATCTTGCTGCCTTATACAAAGTGCAGGGCCGTTACGCCGATGCGGAGCCTCTCTACCAGCATGCTCTTTCCATCCGAGAAAAGGTGTTGGGTCTCGACCATCCGGACGTGGCCGAGTCATTGAACAACCTTGCCTTGATGTACCAGGAGCAGGGCTCGTTCTCCGAGGCCGAACCACTCTACCAGCGAGCCCTCGCGATCGTGAAGAAGGCGTTTGGCCCTGGCCATACCAACGTAGCCACTTCGTTGACCAATCTTGCCGTGCTGTACGAGGAGCAGGGCCGTTATCCGGATGCCGAGCCGCTTTTCCAGCGTGCCCTAGCCATCCAAGAACAGACGCTCGGCCCTAACCATCCTAACGTAGCCGCCTCATTGAACAATCTCGCCTTACTGTATAAAGAGCAAGAACGCTACGCCGAAGCCGAGCCCCTATACCAGCGCGCCCTCGCCATTGTCGAGAGGGCGCTTGGTCTCGACCATCCAAATACGACCGCCACATTGAGCAGTCTCTCCACCCTCTTCTACGCTTGGGCCCAGCCTGCTCAGGCCGCTCCTCTCTATGACCGCGCATTCGAGACTCTTGCGAAGCAGTTCGAATACTACTTCACCTACATGAGTGAGAGTGAGCGTCTGACTTTCCTGGCAACTGTACAACTGCGCTTTTCTGTGTACTTTAGTTTTTCGACAACGTACAGCCAGGAAATGCCCGCGCTTGCGGGGAAGATGTACGACACGGTGTTGTGGCAGAAAGGGTTCATCGCGCAAAGCGTGGCCGCGCTACGCGCCAAAATCCTCGCCAGCGGTGATGCCGACGCAGTGAAGCTTTTCGATCAGATGGTTGCCAAGAGGAATCAGTATGCTGCCTTGGTCAGCGCAGGGCCACGTAACAACCAGGAATGGCGAAAAGACCTTGACCAGTTGCAATCGAAGGCCAACGAACTGGAGGAGCAACTGGTGCGGCGGTCGGCGGTGTTTGCGAAGTCGAAAGGTGTCGCACCGCCGTCCTGGCGCGACGTGCAGAAAGCGCTCGGCAAGGATGAAGCCGCGGTGGAGATCATCCGCTTCGATTTTCATGACGGGAAGAAATGGACCGGGAAGGCTAACTACGTCGCACTGGTGTTGACGTCCGCGAGCAAAGATGAACCCGTATTGATCGATTTAGGTGATGCTGCGACGTTAGAGGGGACATTGCAGGCAGCCTATTATCACCGGATCGCTCCTCCGTCCAACGCTGTGGCGCCTTGGAGCACTGACTGTTCTCCGTTAGCCTCGGCTCCATCGTCGCCAGCTCGGGTCGTTCCCGCGACGAGCGCCGATCCGCTGGAGTTTTACAACTCCTTCTGGAAACCGCTGGAGCCGGCTTTGAACGGTGCCTCGCGCATCTACATTTCGACCGACGGGGTGCTCAACCAGGTGGCCCTTGGCCTCGTACCGAGATCAAACGGGAAATTATTGATGGAGGGAGATCTCGATCTGCGATTGGTCAACAGGACCGCTGACCTAACACAGCCAGCAGTCGCGCACACAGAGCAATCAGCCGCGTTGTTCGTCAACCCTGATTTCAATCTCGCCGAAGCCAGCTACCGCAAGTCGCTGGCGAGCCTCGGAGCTCCGGAGTCGGGCTCGCTGGTGGGTACTATTCCGCCGCTTAACGGCGGCGGAACCACGCTGGGTGGCTGCACGCAACTGCCGCAGGTGCCCGAGCTTGAGCTTGGCGTGAGCAGCCAGATCGCGCCTATGCTTCGGGACCACGGTTGGACGGCCAAGGCATATGTAAAGGAGCAAGCTCTGGTGGAGACGGTCGAGAAGATACAGTCACCGCGCCTGTTACACATTGCAACCCACGGCGATTTTCTTCCGGATCCCGCTGCGAAAAAGGCCACCTTGATCCAGACGACCGATACTCCACTTCCGCTAACCTCCGACCCGATGCTTCGCTCTCGGCTTTTCTTTGCAGGTGCCAATCAGACGTTGGCTGGCCACCCGCTGCCTGCGGATCTTTCCACGGGAATTCTCACGGCCTATCAGGCGAGCACGCTGAAACTGCAGGGCACGGAGCTGGTGGTGTTGAGCGCGTGCGAGACGGGTCGGGGGGACGTTCTGGATGGCGAGGGCGTATTCGGTCTGCGTCGTGCTTTTCAGGAAGCTGGAGCTGAATCCGTGCTCATGACATTGTGGGAAGTTCCGGCTAACGAGACGCAGGAATTGCTCAGCAATTTTTACCATCACTGGGTGGCGGACGGCATGGACAAACACCGGGCCCTGGTAGCAGCACAACAGGATGAGCGGAAGCAAGTGCAACAACGCTACGGAAGGGATCTGCCCTACTACTGGGGCGCCTTCATTCTCGTCGGACGATAAGAAAGTTGCAGGGCACTGCGGGCCCAAACCAGATAGGTTTGTTTCGCAACTCTTTGATTTGGCGAGTGGGGACGTAGTTCAGTTGATTAGAGGGGGATCAGATCTGGGTACAATAAGGGGACGATAACAACTGTCATACCGTACTCTCCGGCACCAAACGATGTCCGCCGACACCGTTTGATATCAATCAGTTACATCTCGTTGCTGCCCTGTCACGGCAGAGGCCGCGGGTTCGAGTCCCGTCGTCCCCGCCATTCCTTTCCAAAAGAGTTAGACGAGCTCTGGCAAAACCATCGAGGGCGCAAAAAGGGCGCATTCCGCGGCC
>Ga0335085_10009700_pt1 | contig 14498 bp, 11 predicted proteins | sample Lox_Sample_45_FD_206712 | JGI IMG/M metagenome (GOLD analysis project Ga0335085, IMG submission 206712) | Soil microbial communities from Loxahatchee National Wildlife Refuge, Florida, United States - Lox_Sample_4.5 | ecosystem: Environmental > Terrestrial > Soil > Wetlands | place: USA...
CGACCCGCGCCAAGGCTTCCTGGATCAAAATCCCCTGGCAAGGCGAACAAGCCGAATTGGATGTTCTCGTCGGTACCTCGGACTCGGAGCGATCCGAACCGCAAGCGCCCAAGCTCAGGCCTTGCGATTGACTCCGACTCCCGATCTCGGGAGTCGTTCACCTCTTTCGATCAAACAAAAATGTTCGGGGGGACCGGTCGCCGTGATAGTGCGAAGCACGTTGCCCCCTCCCGCTGCGTAAAGGACGGTTTCTCAGGTCGCATAAGGAATCCAGCTTCGCGTCTGGTTGCAGATGGCCCCAGTTGGGCCGCTTCCAACTCTATTTATGGCAGGGTTTGCGTGAAACTTATGCAAACCCTGTCACTTTCATGGTGTCTTTGGAAATATCGTCGTTCTTGGCGACGGCGTGCGAAAAAACTCCCTTATGTTCAGTGCAATGGAAAACCGAGTTGTCGATGCCGCGGGGTGCTAATTAGGCGGTGTAGCCTTGATGTAATAAAAATATTGCTAAAACCGGTGATTTATAATTTCATATTGCAAATTCATGCAAACTTTTCTTATTACCATTTGTTGCCGCGCAGGAAAATTGGTGCAGCCGAATCGTGGTAGTTTTGGACCGGGCATATGACAAACGAGAGTGCGATGAGTCAGCTGAGGTGGGACCAGAACAGGGTCGCCGCCGTGATCGATAGCTTGAAGAGCAAACCGGGCGCTTTGTTGCCGATTCTGCACGGGATCCAGGACGCGCTGGGCTACATTCCTAAGGACAGCGTTCCTCTGATTGCCAGGGAGTTGAACCTTTCCCGCGCCGAAGTGCATGGGGTCATCACCTTCTACCACTATTTCCGCGAAACGCCGCCAGGCAGACACACCATCCATCTGTGTCGGGCGGAGTCGTGTCAGTCGATGAACGGCGCCGGGCTTGAGGCGCACGCCAAAGTCCGGCTGGGTATCGATTATCACGAGACCACGGACGATGGGGCTTTCAGTTTGGAGCCAGTTTACTGCCTAGGCAACTGCGCCTGCTCGCCGGCACTGATGATCGACGGCGAGGTGTACGGCCGGGTGACGCCGGAAGGGTTCGACGAAATTCTGAGCGAGGCGAGGAGCCAGGCATGAGCACTACGGTTTACGTTCCCTGCGATTCCGGCGCACTGTCCCTGGGGGCTGAACGGGTCGCTAGGGCGATTGCTGCCGAGGCGAAAAATCGTCATGTCGACATCAAGCTGGTGCGTAACGGTTCGCGCGGCCTGTTCTGGCTGGAGCCAATGGTCGAGGTAGCGACGCCGAAGGGCCGTATCGCTTACGGGCCGGTTCAGGCCAAGGATGTCCCGGCGCTGTTCGAGGCCGGATTTCTGCAGGGCGGCAAGCATCCGCTTTGCCAAGGTCCGACCGAAGAAATCCCCTATCTAAAAAACCAGGAACGCCTCACCAATGCCCGCGTCGGTATCACCGATCCGCTCAGCTTGGAGGACTATCTGGCCCATGAGGGTTATCGTGGTCTGAAGAACGCTCTGAACATGGCTCGGGTGGACATCGTCAAAGCAGTGACCGATTCGGGGTTACGCGGGCGTGGCGGTGCGGCTTTTCCCACCGGCATCAAATGGAACACGGTGCTCAATGCCCAATCGGATCAGAAATACATTGTCTGCAACGCGGATGAGGGCGACTCTGGCACCTTTTCCGACCGCATGATCATGGAAGGCGATCCGTTCGTGCTGATCGAAGGGATGACCATCGCCGGCCTCGCCGTCGGCGCAACGCATGGCTATATCTACCTACGTGTCGAATATCCACAGGCCCACAAGCATTTGAACGCAGCCATCGCCGCCGCTTACCAGGCCGGCTATCTGGGCCAGAGCATCTGCGGCAGTGGCAAGGCGTTCGATTTGGAGGTCCGCTTGGGCGCGGGCGCCTATGTTTGCGGTGAGGAAACATCACTGCTGGAGAGTCTGGAAGGCAAGCGCGGTCTGGTGCGGTTCAAGCCGCCGTTGCCGGCCATTAAGGGGTTGTTCGGACAGCCGACCGTCATCAACAACGTGATTTCCTTGGCATCCGTGCCGATCATCCTGGACAAGGGCGGCGAGTATTACCGCGATTTTGGCATGGGACGTTCAAGGGGGACCTTGCCGATCCAGTTAGCCGGCAACGTTAAGCGTCCCGGCTTGGTCGAAAAGGCCTTCGGCATCACGCTGCGTGAGTTGCTTTACGACTACGGCGGTGGTTCCGCCTCGGGTCGTCCGATCCGTGCGGTGCAGGTGGGCGGACCTTTGGGTTCCTACCTGCCCGAATCTCAATTCGATACGCCGCTGGATTACGAGGCCTTCGCCGCGATCTGGGCGGTCCTGGGCCATGGCGGCGTGGTCGTGTTCGACGATACCGTCGATATGGCCAGGATGGCCCGCTACGCGATGGAGTTCTGCGCGATCGAATCCTGCGGCAAGTGCACGCCCTGCCGTATCGGTTCTACGCGCGGTGTGGAGGTGATCGACAAGATCATCGACAATCAGGATCGCGCCAGTAACATTGCACTGCTGCGTGATCTTAGCGACACCCTGCTGAACAGTTCCTTATGCGCATTGGGCGGGATGACGCCGTATCCGGTGCTCAGTGCCTTGAATCATTTTCCGGAAGATTTCGGCGACGGCGGCAACAAGCAGGCAGCCGCATAGAAAATGTAGGGTGGGTTGGCGAAACGTAGCCCGCCCTACCTCAACATATGAGAGGTCCACTCCATGTCCTTACCACGCGACAAAGATTACGGCACGCCCGTCAGCGCTTCGGATAACCAGATCACGCTGGAAATCGACGGTTTTCAAGTCAGGGTGCCGGAAGGCACCTCGGTGATGCGCGCCGCTTCCAGCATCGGCATCGAAATTCCCAAGCTGTGCGCCACCGACAGTTTGGAACCATTCGGTTCCTGTCGCCTCTGCGTGGTTCAGGTCGAAGGCGGGCGCGGCTATCCGGCTTCCTGTACCACGCCGGTCTATGAAGGCATGAAGGTGCAAACCCAGAACGACAAGCTGGCGCAGATTCGCCGCGGCGTGATGGAGCTGTACATTTCCGATCATCCGCTGGATTGCTTGACCTGCTCCGCCAACGGCAACTGCGAGCTGCAGGACATGGCCGGAACGGTCGGCCTGCGCGAGGTGCGCTTTGGCTATGAGGGCAAGAATCACCTCAAGTCCGAGAAGGATCTCAGCAATCCCTATTTCGCCTTCGACCCCAGCAAGTGCATCGTCTGCTCCCGTTGCGTGCGCGCCTGCGAGGAAACCCAGGGGACTTATGCCCTGACCATCGATGGCCGAGGTTTCGATTCGGTGGTATCGCCCAGCCAGCACCAATCCTTCATGGATTCGGAGTGCGTCTCCTGCGGTGCCTGCGTGCAGGCTTGCCCGACAGCGACGCTGATTGAGAAAGGCATCGTCGAGAAAGGCCAGCCCGACCACAGCATCGTTACTACCTGCGCCTATTGCGGTGTGGGTTGCTCGTTCAAGGCAGAAATGAAAGGTTCCGAAGTGGTGCGCATGGTGCCCGACAAGAACGGGCAGGCCAACCACGGCCATTCCTGCGTGAAGGGCCGCTTCGCCTTCGGTTATGCGACTCACCCCGATCGCATCACCAAGCCCATGATCCGCGACAATATCGGCGATCCATGGCGGGAAGTCAGTTGGGAAGAGGCTGTAGATTACGCCGCCCGGCGCTTCAAGGAGATCCAGGGCAAATACGGCCGCGATTCGGTCGGCGGCATCACCTCCTCGCGCTGCACCAATGAGGAGACTTATCTCGTGCAGAAGCTGGTGCGCGCGGGTTTCGGTAATAACAACGTGGATACATGCGCCCGCGTTTGCCATTCGCCCACCGGCTATGGCTTGAAAGTGACCCTGGGAGAATCCGCCGGCACGCAGACCTTCGATTCGGTGATGAAGGCCGATGTGATCATGGTGATCGGCGCCAACCCGACCGATGGGCATCCGGTGTTCGGCTCGCAAATGAAACGCCGCCTGCGCCAGGGCGCGAAGCTGATCGTGGCCGATCCGCGCAACATCGATCTGGTTCGCTCGCCCCACGTACAGGCCGATTACCATCTGAAACTCCGTCCCGGCACCAACGTGGCCCTGATCAATGCTTTAGCCCACGTCATCGTCACCGAAGGCTTGGTAAACGAAGATTTCGTGGAGGCGCGCTGCGATACCCGAGAATATGCCAAATGGAAAGCCTTCGTTGCCCAGGAGCGCAACTCGCCGGAGGCGATGGCAGCCGTTACCGGCGTGGCCGCGGAGCTGGTTCGGGGCGCCGCGAGGCTCTATGCCACCGGCGGCAACGCGGCGATCTATTACGGTCTGGGCGTCACCGAACACAGCCAAGGCTCGACCATGGTGATGGGCATTGCCAACCTGGCGATGGCGACCGCCAACATCGGCCGCGAAGGCGTGGGCGTGAACCCGTTGCGGGGCCAGAATAACGTGCAGGGCTCCTGCGACATGGGCTCTTTTCCGCATGAGCTTCCCGGCTATCGTCACGTTTCTGATCCGGTGGCGCGCGCCCTCGTCGAATCGGTTTGGGGTGTCCAGCTGCAGCCGGAACCGGGTCTACGCATCCCTAACATGTTTGCCGCCGCCCTGGATGGCAGCTTCAAGGGCCTCTATCTGGAAGGCGAGGACATCGCCCAATCCGACCCGGACACCCAGCATGTCCATGCCGCCTTGCGGGCGATGGAATGTGTGGTGGTGCAGGACCTGTTCCTGAACGAGACGGCCAAGTTCGCCCACGTGTTCCTGCCGGGCTCCTCTTTCCTCGAGAAAAACGGCACCTTCACCAACGCCGAGCGCCGAATCTCGCCGGTGCGCAAGGTGATGCCGCCTTTGGGAGGCAAGGAGGATTGGGAAATCACGGTGATGTTGTCCAATGCATTGGGTTATCCCATGCAATATGATCACCCTTCCCAAATCATGGACGAAATCGCCCGGCTGACGCCGAGCTTTGCCGGGGTGAGCTATGCGAAGCTCGACCAACTGGGCAGCATCCAGTGGCCATGCAATGCGCAGGCGCCGGAGGGGACGCCGGTCATGCACATCGAGGAATTCGTGCGCGGCAAGGGTAAATTCGCCGTCACCGAATATGTCCCGACGACTGAGCGGACTTCGTCGAAGTATCCGTTGATTCTCACCACCGGGCGCATCCTGTCGCACTACAACGTGGGCGCGCAGACGCGGCGCACCCAGAATGTCGCTTGGCATCAGGAAGATCGTCTAGAGATTCACCCCCACGATGCGGAAGACCGGGGTATCCGCGATGGCGACTGGGTAGGCATACGCAGCCGCGCCGGCGAGACCGTGCTGCGTGCATTAATTACCGAACGGATGCAGCCGGGTGTGGTATACACGACCTTCCACTTCCCGGAATCCGGCGCCAACGTGATTACCACCGACAACTCCGACTGGGCCACCAACTGCCCGGAATACAAGGTCACTGCTGTGCAGGTAATGCCGGTGTCGCAGCCTTCTCAGTGGCAACAGCAGTATCGGGCTTTCAGCGAGCGGCAGTTGGACCTGCTGGAGCAGCGGACCGTAGCGGATGCGTGATAAAGCCAGTGATAGGGCGGGTTGGGCCTTCGTTCCACTACGGACTAACCCGCCGCAAATGTTTAAGGAATAAGGCAACAGCAGAATGAACGTCGAGCATCTGGTGACCATGGCCAATCAAATCGGCACTTTTTTCGAAGCAGAAGCCGAACGCGGGGAGGCCGCGAACGATATCGCCAATCACTTGAAGAAATTCTGGGATCCGCGCATGCGAAGGCAGATAGTGGCCTACGTTGAGGAAGAGAACGGGCTGGGTTTGAACGACATCGTTCTCGAGGCGATCCGTTTGAACCGTGACAGCCTGTGCGGAGGCAGTCAGGCGATCTTAGCGGATGATCGCTGGATGGGTCCTTCCGGTGCCAGCGATGCGGGCTGAGGGGAGCGCGCCCAGAGGTTGGTCATGGCGAGCGTAGCGGGCTACCTCGGTCACAGTTACCGCGAGAATCAGGTCGAATGCTGGCGAGATGGAAAATTCAGTCGCCTGCAGGATTATGTCGCGGAGGAGGTTCCGGTTTCGCTCGTCTACAACGGCCAGTCTCATGTGGTCATGCTGGCGACCCCCTTGGATCTGGAAGACTTCGCATTGGGATTCAGTCTGACTGAAGGTATCCTGCAGCATCCGAGCGAACTTCATTCGGTCCGCGTCTTCGATCGCGCCGAGGGTATCGAGGTGCGGATGCAGATTCCGGGTGAACGGTTCGCCGGCCTGTCCGGCAGGGAGCGTAATCTGACCGGACGCACGGGCTGCGGGTTATGCGGTACGGCCACTCTGCGTCAGGCCGTGCGTCACCCCGCGCCGGTCGCCAAGGGCGTGACCGTGGCAGCGGACGAGTTGTGCGAAGCCCTGAAGGCGTTGCGCACGCATCAGACTCTGAACCAATTGACCGGCGCGGTGCATGCTGCCGCCTGGGTGGTTCCGGGAAAGGGCATCGCCTCAATCCGCGAGGACGTGGGCCGCCACAACGCCTTGGACAAACTCATCGGTGCATTGGCGAAAATGCGGGCCGATATAAACGAAGGCTTCGTACTTGTCACCAGTCGTGCCAGTTACGAGATGGTGCAGAAATGCGCGGCCGCCGGCATCAGTTTCATCGCTGCGATTTCGGCCCCGACGGGTCTGGCCATCCGTCTCGCCGATGAAACCGGACTGACCCTGGTGGGTTTCGCGCGCGATGACAGTCATGTGGTTTACGCCAACCCGCAAAGATTGATTCACCAATCCAGCCTATAGGGCCGCCGTTCGTCCGGCCCACGACAACCGAATAGGCGCTGTCTTTACCCCAAAGGAGACGCTTTTCCACCAGGAGTCGACCGTGAAATCACCGCTTTGCCAGGATGAAACCCCGTCGGCGTCTCCCGCATACTTGAGTTTTTTCACTCCCGGACCAATCACCAGGCTCGTGCTAAGTTTCACGCGCCTTGTGTGGTCGCTCCGATTGCCCGGAATCTCCCGTCTTTCCAAAACGGAAAACACCTGCGCCGCGAAGTGAGTCATTTTCCATTGCGCGATTAGACGGCGATGCGTACCATTTCGATGTCAACCGTCTTCAGCCCAATGTTGGCATTCTTCCGATAAAGAATCCCGCTCGCCTTCAGGTCCCTGGAGGCAAAAAAATTAAGATAGGAAACGACCGCTTATGACAAGCACACCGAGAGAATTAGCCGAGAAAGTTATCGTCGCTTTCAAGCAGAGCTTGGGGCCGGAGCTGAGGGAAAGCATAACGGAAACCCAATATCGCGCCCTTGGCCTGATGGTCAGGGAAGCGGTCTCGGATGGTATGTCCATCGTACTTGAGCAATTCGAGGAAACCTTCAATAAGGTGCGGGGAGGAATCGAGCGTACGCCGATCGATCTGTGAACCTTAAGGAGGCTTTGATCAAGTCAGAGGTTTCGCGGTGCAGGGATACACCGCCATAATCGATCGCTCCAAGCGATTGATGTTTTGGAGTCACCCAGACTGCATTTTCCCGTGACGGCTTGTGACGAGTTCTGGATGGACTTGTTCAGAGTTTCGTTAACATCGCATCGATTGACCTAACGCCATTCACCAGCCCGGGGCGAAAAAAGGGGTGCGTTATCATTCATCCGCAGGGCCTTTTCGAAGCTTTTCGGTGGCGATCGCCCGCATCCGATACTTTTGTACCTTGCCTGTCACGGTCATGGGAAATTCCTCGACGAACCAGACGTAACGCGGAATCTTGTAGTGCGCGATGTTCTCCTTGCAGTAGTCGCGGATTTCATCTTCGGTGGCGGTCTGACCGGTATGCAGTTGCACCCACGCCATGACCTCTTCTCCGAAAAAGTCGTCAGGCACCCCGATCACAGAGACTTCGGCCACTTTGGGGTGGGTGAAGATGAAGTCCTCGATTTCGCGGGGATAGATGTTCTCCCCGCCCCGAATGATCATTTCTTTGAGGCGGCCGGTGATTCGCACGTATCCGTCGGCATCCATGGCACCCAGGTCGCCTGAGTGCAGCCAGCCGTTTTTGTCGACGGCGTGCTCGGTCGCTTCGGAATCGCCGTAATAGCCTTTCATGATGTGATAGCCGCGAAAGCAGATTTCACCCACCTCTCCCTGGGGCAGGGTGCGGCCCGTCCCCACGTCGACGATTTTTACTTCCTGGTGCGGAAGATTCCGGCCGACGGTCTCGGTCCGCCGTTCCCTGCTGTCGTCGCGTGTCGTGAGATGCGTGAGAGGGGAGGCTTCGGTCTCGCCGTAGCCGATCAGTATCTCAGGGCAATGCATGTCCTCCATGACCCGCTTCATCAGCGCGGGAGGGCAGGGTGCGCCGGCCATGATACCGGTGCGAAGGCTCGATAGATCAAACTCGTGAAATTGCGGGTGTTCGAGTTCGGCGATGAACATGGTGGGTACGCCGTGGAGTGCGGTGCAGCGTTCCGCTTCCACCGTCTGTAACACCTCGAGCGCATCGAAGTGCTCGCAGGCGATCACTGCACACGCCCCCACGGACAGGCAGAGCAGATTGGCGAGGACCATGCCAAAACAGTGGTAAAAAGGCACGGAGATGCACAGTTTGTCACCGGCGCCGAAGTGCATCGCGCGGGCCGAAAAATAGGCATTGTTGAGGATGTTATGGTGGCTCAGAATCACCGCTTTCGGGAGGCCGGTCGTTCCCGAGGTGTACTGGATGTTGATCGGGTCGTCAATGTCCAGGGAGGCGGTGAAGGGATCCAGTCGCGCTGCGGAGATGTCGTTCCCTGCCGCGATGACCTCTGGCCAGACCATGAAGCCCGGACAAGGTCGGACCGTCCCATCAGGCCTGATTGGGTCGTAAAGGACGACCCGACGGAGAAAAGGGAAACGCTCCGACCTGAATTCGGTTGCAGTATGTTCGCGTAGCTCCGGGATCAGTTCCGTCAACATGCCGACATAGTCGCTGGTGCGGAACGAGGGAATGGTGAAGAGTCCTTGGACTTCGGAACGCTGGAGTGCGTGTGCCAACTCGCGGAGCCGGTAGGCCGGATTGATGTTGACAAGGATGGTGCCGATGCGCGCCGTGGCCAGCTGCAGAAGCAGCCATTCGAGGTTATTCGTCGACCAGATACCGATTCGATCGCCCTTGGAGAAGCCGATTCCCAGCAGCCCGCGGGTGAGCCGATCCGCTGCCGTCATCAGCTCGGCATAAGTCAGACGCCTTTGTTGGGGCACACAAATGACAGCTTCTTTCGATGGAAACTGTTTCGCCACGGCCATTAAATGTGCAGGAATCGTCCGACCGAGTAAAGGTTCCTCACTGCCCCGGTGAAAATAGCTTAGCGCCATAGGGCTCACGCCCGGGTTTCGACCGCTTGCCAGTATGCGTCGACCCGAGCCTGGATGTCCGCCAGCACGTCTTCCTTTCGCTCCGGAACGAAAAGGTGTGAGAAGCGCCCCTGCCGTTTCAGGTACTCCTCGACTGGTTCACGCTTCGAGGGAACTTTGGTATGGGCGACTTTCCCGTCCAGGTATTCCTTGAGCGGCCAGAGGCCCGTGTGCACCGCGAGTCGTCCTATCTCGACCGTCTGGCTCGGGTCGAAGCCCCAGCCGGTTGGGCAGGGCGCGAGGGCGAGGATGAGGCGAGGTCCCCGCAGGTTCTTGGCGGTTTCGATCTTGCGGGCCAAATCGAGTGGCTCTGCGCCGATGACCGTGGCGACATAGGCAGGTTTGTGTGCGGCCCAAATGGAAAACAGGTCCTTCTTGTAGCCGGCATAACCCGCAAATCCCCGGCTGGTTGCCGTCTGGGCCCCATGCGGCGTGGCCCCTGAATACTGCTGTCCGGTATTGCCGTAACCTTCGTTGTCGTAGCACAGATAAATGAAGTTGAGGTTGCGTTCGATGGCGCCCGAGGTCGCCGACAGGCCCATGCCGTACGCTGCTCCGTCCCCGCTCAGGACGATGGCTTCGAGGTTTTCCTCGACACCGATTCGTCCTTGTTCCAATAGGATGTCCAGGGCATCCCTCACGCCCTGAGCCCCGGCCGGCGCAGAAGCCATGGACGTATACAACCAGGAGCCCCGAAAAGGTGTGAAGGGGTAGACCGATAACAGGGTCATGCAGCCCGCGGCATTGACGAAGACCGTTTTGCCGCCCAAGACATCGTAGATTTCATGCAAGGCTTCGAGACCGCCGCAGCCGGCACACATCGGGGTGCCTGTGCCCAGCAGATGGGTCGAGGGCAGATCTTTCATTCGCTCGTAGACAGTGCTCATAGGATCCCACTCCCCGAGGTTTGCTCCACATGGGCGATCAACTGCAGCTTTCTCACCTCGCGAAGTTCGGTGTCGGTAAACAGCAGTCGTGGCGGTGGCGTTTCCTGCCGATCCGCTGCCTCACCCAATAGCTTGGCGATTTCGAAAAACTCCTCGGCGGCGATATCCCTTCCGCCGAGTCCCCCGACAAAGCTGGCCAGAATGGGCGGTGCGTCGCTTTGGCCGTAAAGGGCGGATGCCGTTTCCGTGTGTAAGATGCCGCCTTTTCCCATGGACAGATTCTGATCGATGACCGCCACCGCCCGTTTCCCCGCCAAGGCCCGCCTGATGGCCTCGACGGGGAAGGGCCTGAACAGCCGGGGCCGCAACAGGCCGATGCGATAGCCTGCCGCACGCAGTCCGTTCACTGCAGCCTTGGCCTTGGTGGCGAAGCAGCCCAGCATGACGAACGCGAACTCCGCATCCTCGAGCTGGTAGGCCTCCAATGCTTGGTAACGACGTCCAAAATGGTCGGCGAATTCGGAGGCGATCTGTTCGTAGACATTGAGCGCCCGCAGGGCGGCCATGTGACTCTCGTAGCGAAAATACGAATAGGGCGACCCGCCCAGCACCACAACGGCCTGGCTTTCGGGCCGACTGTTGCGGAAACAGAGGGTTTCAGGGTCGAACGGCCCGACAAAACTCGCAGCGGCATTCCGATCGGGAATATCCACCGGTTCGCGGGTGAAGGACAGGTAGAAACCGTCCTGATTGACGATCACCGGGAGTCGAACCTCCTTGTGTTCCGCCAGTCGGTAAGCGAGCAGGATGTGGTCCAAGACTTCCTGACAGGTGGCACAGTGAATTTGCAGGAAGCCGCTGTCGCGCACCGCCAGGATGTCGTTGTGATCCGGCTCCAGCGTAATCGGCGAGGCGAGGCCCCGCGAAACGTTGACCATGACGAACGGCGCGCGCCAGCCCGCGACGGTGTAGATCATCTCCGCTCCGTACAGAAGACCCTGGCTGGAGGTTGCGGTAAATACCCGGACGCCGGTGGCGGCGGCTGCAGCGGCCGCGGTGATCATCGAGTGCTCCGATTCCAGCATCACCAGTCTTCCGGCAATTTCGTTCCCGTCGAACCAGGCAGCCAAGGTTTCGATGATCTCCGTCTGTGGCGTAATCGGAAACGCCGGCACGTAGTCGATTCCGGCCAGGCGCGCGCCCCAGGCCGCCGCTCCATTCCCGGTGAGCAAGCGCCTGGTCATGCCTTGGCCTTTGCCGTGTCGGCACTTTGCCCTGCCATCTCGGGAACCGCGGTGATGGCATGAGACGGGCACTGGGCGAGACAAATCATGCAGCCTTTGCAGTGGTCATAATCGATTTCGGGATAACCTTCGCGATTCACGACGATCGCGCTGTCCGGACAGAAGCTTCCACAAACCCAGACGCATCGATGGCAGCGTTCGCAATCGATCACGGGGCGCAAGGTCCGCCAAAGCCCGGTCTTGACCTCTACGCTAGTCAGCGATCCGTAGATCACCGGCGCCGAAACGCTGGCTTCGTCAAACGGCATGTCGATCCAGCCCGGCTTCTCGTAATGAGACACGGAGACCTCTGCCCCTTCTTTCACGATGCCTGATTCAGTCTGAAAATAATCATAGGCAGCCCGGGCCCGTCGGACATTAGCTTTTACAATCTCTTCCCCCAGTTCCTCGAGCTCGGTACGAATCGCTTCTTCCAGATTTCTCGCCGTGATCATGCCCAGAAGGCTTGCGGCGGCGCCGGCACAGGTGGTGCCCAGAAGAGGCAGCTCGGCACCGTCGGCCATGGTATCGGCAACGGGCAAGACCAGAGTCGGATTACTCAGGTGAAGTCGCTCGCGCCAGGTTTCGGCGGTGAGTGCGCTCCTGATGAGAAGTACGGTATGCGGTTGGATGCCGGCGAGCACGCCCGCTGCGGGAATGGGAACCAGCGAGTCGTCTGCCACGATGATCAGGTCGGCGCGACGAATAACGCCGCGTTCCAAAATGGGCTCGTGGGAAGCACGGACGTAAGCCGACATCGGCGCGCCGCGCCGCTCGGCCCCGTATCGCGGGGCATCCTGAACCTCGAAGCCCGCGAGGAAAAAAGCGTTTCCCAGGATTCGGCTCGCGGTTTTGATGCCGTGGCCTCCGCGGCCATGAAACCGGATGCTGTACATTGGGTACGAACCTCTTGCGACGGGTCTAGCCGAATGCGTTGCTCTGCCGATAGCTTTGGCCGACGGGGATCCGCGCCATTGTGTCAAAGGTAATTCGGTGCCGAGGAAAACAACGGCCAGCGCCGATAGGACATGGCATTCCTGACCCGCCTTTCCGCCAACCTTATCGCAGCGTTCCGGGGAAGTAAACCTTCCTTTTCCACGGCCTCAAGGACCTGTTCGGTGTTCTCGCTCACCTTGTCCCGGATCGCCGAAAAGGCAGCGGACTGACTTTCTCCTCGATATTCCATGGCGGCGCAGATGACTCCGCCCGCATTGGCGATGAAATCGGGTATGCACAGGATGCCCTTTTCATGCAGATACTTTTCGGCGCCATGGGTAATCGGAATATTGGCGCCTTGGATGATCAGTTTTGTCCTCAGACGCCCGCAGTTATCTTCGTGAATAACGTCGGGGCGGGCAGCCGGCACCCAGATGTCGCATTCCATGTCGACGATCGAATCGCGGTCGAGCTTTTCTCCGTCAGTGTATTCACACACGCTGCGGCCCTCCCGCTTCAGGTTGAAGAGTGCCGAGACATCCAGTCCGTGGGGATTGTAAATGGCGCCTTGGCTATCAGCCGCTCCCACCAGCACTGCGCCTGCGTCACACAGGAATCGGGCGGTGTGTTTGCCCACGGCTCCGAAGCCCTGGATGACGACACGGGAGTCCGCGAGCCGCAGCTGCGCATAGCGAAGGGCGATCTCGGTCGCGTGATACATGCCCCATCCGGTGGCGCCGATCTCGTCCAGCGGGATGCCGCCCACGGCCCGTGGGAGGCCTACCGCGCGCCCGATCTCGTCTCGTACCCAGGCCATACATTCCTCATTGGTACCCATGTCCGGGCCGAAAATGTAATCCCCAACGTTACGCAGGACGGAGGCGAAGCAGCGGATGAGTTTGGCTTTTTCCGACACAGCCATCCCCGGCTTGCCGAAAATCACGGATTTGCCGCCGCCATGAGGCAAGCCGGCCGCCGCATTCTTCAGGGTCATGGCGCGGGCCAGGCGAAAACATTCTTGTAGGCTGACGTCAGGGTCCATGCGCAAGCCGCCGATGGAAGGTCCGCGTGCCACGTTGTCCACCACGAGGATGCCTCTCAGGCCAACCGACGGTTCGTATACATGAATGACCTTGGCGGGACCCAGATCGTCCGCCAGCTCAAATATCTCACTCATTCGATAGTCCCCCAGAGTCATTTGTTATTAGCGCGGGATGTAAGAAAGTACTGCTCAATCTAGCATGGCTTCGACGACCGCATTCCACGCGAGGGCCAGGTTGCTACGGTTGTAACCGCCACCGCCCGTCCCGACGAGACGGCCATCGCACAAGTCGTCGGCGATTGCGCAAAGTCGACGTGTGGCGTGGGCGTGGCATTTCACACTGAATTCGAGGTCAGCGATGGGATCGCCAGCCAGGCTGTCGGCCCCTGCCTGCAGGAGAATAAACTCGGGGTCCGCTGCGCGCACAAAGTCCTCAACTTGGATCCACGCCTGACGGAAGGCTCTTTCGTCGGCTCCCGGCGGCATGGGGAGGTTCAGCTTGGTGCCCTTGGCCGAACCTTTGCCGTTTTCCTCCTGCCTGCCGGTCCCAGGATAAAGGTAGCGTCCGTCTTCGTGAATATCGGCCACGAAGAGATCGGGGTCGCTGATAAATGAATAGAAGACCCCATCACCATGGTGGGCGTCGATATCGACGTAGGCAATTCGCTGCAAGCCATGGAATCTGCGCAAGGTCTCGATCGCAACGCCGATATCGTTGAAGACGCAGAATCCTCCGGCCCGATCGCGCCGCGCGTGGTGCAATCCGGCGATGGGGACAAAACTTCGGTGCTTGGGGCCGGAGAGCGTAAATCGGAGGGCATCCAGAACCGATCCGACGACATAGCATGCCGCCTCGAAGACGCCGGGAAATACCGGCGTGTCGCCATAGTCTAGATATCCTACCCCGGTTTCGGAAAGCTCCTTGACCAGTTGTATGTAGC
>Ga0335085_10009701_pt1 | contig 14496 bp, 15 predicted proteins | sample Lox_Sample_45_FD_206712 | JGI IMG/M metagenome (GOLD analysis project Ga0335085, IMG submission 206712) | Soil microbial communities from Loxahatchee National Wildlife Refuge, Florida, United States - Lox_Sample_4.5 | ecosystem: Environmental > Terrestrial > Soil > Wetlands | place: USA...
CCGAGCACGCTCGCGACGAAGTTGGCGCGGTACTGCAGCTCCTCGGCGACGTTGAGCCGCCACAGGGCCGCGACCACTCGGAGCCACCGGCGTCCCCCCGTCATCCGCCCACCGCCCCGTACTGCCTGACGCCCCGGCTCCACGCGACGCGGTAGGCACCGAACCAAAGCAGCAACCACATCACCTGCTCGGCGAAGCCGCGCTGCAGCGCCGCCGGGCTCTGGATGGCGCCCGTGAGCACCTCCACCGGAAATGAGATCATGCCGCGGAACCAGAGCACGCCGGCGAGACTGGCGATGGCGGGCGGCAGCAGTGCCAGCGGTGCCACCCTGCCGGCGAGAAAGAGCGCGAGGCTGCCATGCAGCTCCATGATGGCCGAGGCGCGGGTGGTCCAGAACGCCAGCAAGCCGGTCGTGAAGCTGATAAAGAACCGCATGGCGGCCGAGAGCAGCACGGCGACTGCCGTCAGCGCCCACCGCGCGGGATCGAGTGGCATGCGGACCGCCGGCCAGGCGGCCGCCACGAGCAGCCAGAGGAGTAGAATGATGCCACCGCTCCGTGCCTTGTAGGCGATGTTATCGGCGATCGACTCGTGCACGGGGTTGAGCGGCCTGGCCAGGCGAAAGTTCAGCTCGCCCTCGCGGATCCAGCGGTCCAGATACCAGGAGTCCCACGCGATCGTGAGCTGATTGACGAGCATGAGGGCGAAGAAGTAGCGCGCGAAGTCCGTACGCGCGTACCCGGCCACCGGCCCGCCGGCGGCGATGGCCCACCAGATCCCGAGCGCGATGGCCGGCTCCGTCACACCCCACAGCAGCCACAGACCGATGGCGGCACGGTACTGCAGGTCCACGAGCCACGCGTTCCGGATTAGCGCGGCGTAGGCCTTCACCCAGGCGCGCAACCGCATCACGGCTCGCTTGCCCCCTCGTTCGCCGCCGACCCTTCGGCAAACGCCTGACGAATGACCTCCTCGATCGGCGGATCCTCGATCGACAGATCGGCGACGGGCAGCGCCGCGAGCAGGCGGGCACTCGTCGCCGCCGCTTCCTCGCGCGGCACCTCGAGCACCGCGTTGGGGAAGCGGAAGCTGCGCACCGTTCCGAAGCGGCCCACGGCCTCGGCCGTCACGCCATCGCCGAGCACGAGCTCCAGCCGCTTCACGCGCGAAATCCGGGCGACGAGAGCGTCGAGCTGACCGTCGTACAGCAGCCGGCCGCGGTTGATGATGAGCACGCGTGACGCGAGCGCCGTGACGTCCTGCATGTAGTGTGACGTGAGCAGGATCGTAGCTCCGTGGCGCTCGCGGTATTCCGTCAGAAAGCGGCGAATCCCGTCCTGAGCGGTCACGTCGAGGCCCAAGGTGGGCTCGTCGAGGAACAGGATCGAGGGCCGATGCAGCAGCGCCGCCGCAAGCTCGCACTTCATCCGCTCGCCGAGCGACAGCTGTCGCACCGGCTTGTCGAGCACGGGAGAGAGGTCGAGCAAGGTGACGAGCTCGTCCAGCCGCTCGCGGTACGCCGCATCCGGGATCTCGTAGATGGCCCGGTTCAGCAGGAAGGTCTCCTCGGGCGGGAGATCCCACGCCAACTGCTGGCGGTTGCCGAGCACGAGGGCGATCCGGCGCTTGAAGGCCGAGCCCCCGCTCCAGGGGATGAACCCGGCCACGTCCACCCGGCCGCCGCTCGGGTAGAGCAACCCGGTCAACATCTTGAGGGTGGTGGTCTTGCCGGCGCCGTTCGGCCCGAGGAACGCCACGATCTCGCCCGGCGCGATCGAGAAGGTGACCTCCCGGACGGCTGGAACGTCGCGATACCGGGGCCGAACCAGCGCCGCGACCGCGCCCGCCAGGCCGGGGTCGCGCACCTTGACCCGGAACGTCTTGCTGAGCCGATCGGCCATGATGCCGGACGCCATGCGCCGGGAATCTAGGGGGTCGTGGCCCTATCCGAGCGGATTGACATTGGGGTGCGCCGGTGCGATGCTTGGCGGGAGCGATGGGGCCACGGCATGGGGCCGTGCGCTGAACACCAGAGACCGATTACGAGGACCTGGGGTGCCGCCCGAGGTCCTCGTTCCGTTTCGGGGTCAGCCCTCCCCTCCTCGGAAAGAAGGTCGCGTGCACGTCACGCTGAACGAGAACGACCGGTTGGAGTTCGTGTTGAAGAAGTTCCGCAGGCAGATTACCAAGGCCGGCCTTTTTCAGGACCTCAAGAAGAACCGGTTCTATGAGAGCCCGTCCGCTCGACGGCGGCGGAAGGACAAGGCAGCGGCTCGCCGCAAGGTGAAGCTCGCCCGCCGTCGGGAACAAGACTAGTCAGGAGCACTATCCAGATGGCACGCATTACCGGCACCGTGAAGTGGTTCAACGACGCAAAGGGGTTCGGCTTCATCACACCAGAAGGCGGTGGCAAAGACTGCTTCGTGCACCACACCGCCATTCAGGCGGAAGGTTTCAAGTCGCTGGCCGAGGGCCAGCGTGTGGAGTTCGAAGTGGTGGACGGGAAGAAGGGGCCGGCGGCACAGAACGTCGTGAAGCTGTAGTTGTCCGCGGTACCACCTCACGGCGCCTCCGCAACGGGGGCGCCGGTTTCATTTGCCCTGCTCCTAGCGGAGGCCCAGCAGCTTGTGGGTCTGGAGACTCAAGCGCCACCGTGGATGGTCGAGGCAGTACCGCATCGCGAGCTGCGTGTTGCGGGCGAGCGCCGGCCCATCCATGGGCTGCAGGAAGAAGTGCCGGAAGGCGAGACCGGTCAGCGGCTCGGGGTCGAGGCCGTCCTGGGGATATATGAGCTTCAGCTCGTCACCCGAGCGTAGGGCGAGCGGCGCGCGCGCCTTGGGGCTCACGCACACCCAGTCGACGCTCGCAGGAGCGGCAAGCGTGCCGTTCGTCTCGATCGCGACCTCGAAGTCCGCGTCGTGCAGCGCGGCGACGAGCGGCTCATCGAGTTGCAGCAGAGGCTCGCCCCCCGTGCACACCACGAAGCGACGTCTCGCGCCTGCGATCGCCTTCGGCCATGTCGCGGCCACCGCGCGGGCCAGCTCGCCCGCCGTGCCGAACGTGCCTCCCCCCGGGCCGTCGGTGCCCACGAAATCGGTGTCGCAGAAGTCGCAGGTCGCCGCCGCCCGGTCCGCTTCCCGTCCCGACCAGAGATTGCAGCCCGCGAATCGCAGGAACACCGCAGGCCGTCCCGCGTTCGCGCCCTCACCCTGGAGCGTGTAGTAGATCTCCTTCGCGGCGTACGTCATGGGGCCGAGACCCCGGCGGCGGCATAGGGGATCGGATCGCGTGCACCGGCTTCGGCGAAGCCCTTGAGGCGGAGGGTGCAGGCATCGCACCGGCCGCACGCCTCGCCTGCTGGTGATGGATCGTAGCAGCTCGACGTGAGAGCGTAGTCGACGCCGAGGACCAGGCCCGCGCGGACGATGTCGGCTTTCGACATGGCGATGAGCGGCGCATGGATCTGCAGACGCTGGCGGCCTTCGACGCCTGCCTTGGTCGCGAGGTCGGCGAGCGTCTGAAACGCGGCCAGGTATTCGGGCCTGCAGTCCGGATACCCGGAGTAATCGAGGGCGTTGACCCCGACGAATATGTCTGCCGCGCCGAGCACCTCGGCCCAGGCGAGGGCAAAGGCGAGGAAGATCGTGTTGCGGGCAGGCACGTACGTGACGGGAATGCCGTGGGCCATCTCGCGGGGCGCGCGGTCCTTGGGGACCGGGAGGTCGTCCGTCAGGGCCGAGCCCCCGAAGCGGCGGAGGTCGAGATCGAGGATCTCGTGGCGCGTCGCCCGCTGGGCGCGGGCCACCCGCCGCGCCGCCTCGACTTCGAGCGCGTGGCGCTGCCCGTAGCGGAAGGTGAGAGCGTAGCACTCGAAGCCGTCGCGCCTGGCGAGCGCAAGGACGGTGGCGGAATCGACGCCGCCCGACAGGAGGACGACCGCTTTCGGCGCTGCTGCGGCACCCATACGTTAGCAAAGGTACAGCCATCTCCCGGACGAGTCAGCGAGGCATCGAGAGTCGACTTATGTCAGCGCGCGAGCCGCGGTTGCCCCAGAGCGGGCCGCTGCCACGACCCACCAACCCGGCAGACGCCCGGGAATACCTCAAGACCGAGGCCTTTCCCGCGCCGGCCGTGGCCCGGGTGACCCTCACCGCGGTGGAATTCACCTCCATCTGCCCACGCACCGGTCAACCCGACTTCGGCAGCGTGGTCGTGGAGTACACCCCGGGAGAGCGGTGTCTCGAGTCCAAATCCCTCAAGTTTTACCTGTGGTCCTACCGCGAGGAGGGAGCCTTCTGCGAGAGCCTTGCGGCCCGCATCGCCGACGACATCGTCTACGCGATCAGGCCAAGATCACTGCGAGTGACGGTGAACCAGAACGTTCGGGGTGGCATCGCGCTCGTCGCCGAGGCTCGCCGCGGAGAGGAGTGACCCGGTGCCCGTAGAGAGGTGGGCACCGGGACAGCGTCACTAGATCCGCACTTCCACCGGCCCGCTCCTCAGTCGCTGCCGCAGAATGGGATGGGTTTGCCACACGTACCAGCCCATTGATGCCACGGCGAGGAGATTGGCCAGGCACGTCGCCCAAACTCCGATCGCGCCCAGCACCCACTGCGCCCCCTGGGCCAGGCCCATGACGACGACCGCTTCGAGCACGATGGCCGTCAGGACAGCCAGCAGCAGCATCGATGGTGAACGTTCGATCTGCTCGGCGATCGAGACGAAGACTATTCCGGCCACGGCGAACGCCGCGAGATGCACGATCGTGTACGCCGCTACGACGCCCAGGTTGACGTGACTGGCCTCGGCGTTGGACGCGCCGAAGAGGAGGGCCGACCCCAGCGCGGCTGGCGTGGCGAATGGATGGCCGGTAACGAGGTCAACGAAGAAGAAGAACACTGCGACGACCCCGGCGCCGAGCAGTCCGGTGATCAGGCCGCGCGTCAGTTGAGGATGCTGCTTGAGCACTCCCATGCCCAGGGGCACCTGCGCGCGCTCCGCGTGGTGCAGGTACGTCATCAGCGCGAGTCCTGAGAGCAGGTTCGCACCGATCACATGCTGCCATGGCACGACCTCCGACGGCGGCAGGCCGCTCAGGAATAGCGCGGTGTAGAAGACCAGCTCCTGCACGACGATCCCGAAGAAGAGGCCGAGCAACAGGCGGGGTGCCGCGTGCAGCGTGCTCATCACCCATGCCGCAGCGACTCCGAGCAGGGCGTAAACCCCGAGGTGGACGACGGAATACATCAGGACCACCCGCAGCGTCGGTTGCAGCAGCGGGTGGGCGTACAGCGCGAACGCGAGGGATGCCGGCGTCCGGAATGGGAATCCAGCGATTGTGTCGACGATCAGGAACCACAGTGCGACTACGACACCTGCTAGCAGGCCACCGATGACACCGTGAGCGACCAGTTCGTTGGTGGGTCGTTTCATCGCTCCCTCCAATTAGTTCCAAAGGGTGCGAGGGGGTACCCCCCCGTGTCTGATGCTACACCGAATGCATCGGAGCGGAACACCCGGAGGGATCAGCCTCGGAATCCCAGCGCGCGCGCGAGCCGGGACGGCCAGGCGCCTGACCGATGTGGTACGCCGCCGTCCTGCACGAGCAGTACGGCGACGGTCAGGTCGTCGGTGGGGCCGCGGCGCTTCGCGACCTTGAGGAACGTACGACACGCATCGGCGGCGGTCCTGTCCTGGCAGAAGTCCCGGATCTCCTCCTCGTGGAGGAGCGAGTGCAGCCCCTCCGTGCATGCGACGAGCCGGTCGCCAGTGAAGAGGCGGAGGGAAAAGCGGTCGAGCAACGGCGTCGGTGTTCGACCGAGCGCCGCCGATGCGACGGAGCGGGGAAGGTCCAGGACGTTGGCGGGCGAAGCCGCCATCGGTGTGGGGTCGGTGGACAGCTGGCTCACCAGATCTTCCCGCACGAGGTACAGGCGCGAGCTGCCGACGTGCACCGCCCACAGCACGTTTTCGCTGACAACCGCCGCGATGATCGTGGGGAGCGCGCGGGCGCCGGCCGTTCCGAACCGAGCGCGCTCGTAGAGCGTCGGGTTGGCCTGTTGCACCGCCGCGCGCAGACGCCGGGCAGGCCCCCAGGCCACCGGCCCCGCCTCGTAACCCTGCAGCGTGGCGGCGACGGCCATCCGGGTCGCGGCACTGCCGTCGCCGTTCTCGGGTCCGTGCGGGCCTTGGGCGATGGCGAACAACAACTCACCGGAACCGACCGTCGTGTGGCCGGATGCGTCCCGGTTCGTCCGCCTGCCTCCGGCGTCGGACTGTATCGCGAGCTCCAACACGGTGGCCCGATCGGCGTCAGCGCGGCAACCTTGTCACCGCGGCATGCCCTATGGCGCCCGCAGTCGTTCTTCGCGGACGCTCAGCCCGAGGTCACACGAACCGGCGTCTCAACGCGCTTGGCGCCAGCGTATCGGGCGAGCTGCTGCCTGGCCCAGCGGCCGACGCTCCGCAACCGTGCCAGGGACAGCACGGGCAGGCGGTAACCGCCGCGCTCGATGCCCTCACGACGCATCGTCCTGATCGTCGCAGCCTGCGTTCGTGCGAGCTCGACCTGCGCGCGGTTCGCCGCCAGGAGGCTGGCCTGACGCGTGTGCTCCTCGGCCTTGTCCGCCACGCGCAAGCGCATCCACAGCTCGCCCATCTTCAGTTGGGCCAGGAAGCTTTGCGGCGCCATGGCGACGGCGGTGCGGAGCTCCTCGATGGCGGGCTGAACTTCGAGGTTGACGCACAGCGCCATCCCGAGGACCACGCGCAACTCCGCAATGTCGGGGTGGAGCGCGACGGTCGCCCGTAGCTCGCTCACCAGGTCCCGGCGCTCGTGTTGCTCGAGCACGTTCGGGTCAGCGAACATGCGCAGCAGCAGGCCGCGAGAGCGCTGCGTTACGCTCGCGCTCGGAATCCCCGCGACCGCGAGGTCGCCTTGATCGATTACGACTAGTTGGTTCTCGTTCATGCTCGTGGCGATCCTCAGAAGGTGGTCGCGCTGTGCGCCTTACCGGGTCCGGCAGGCGCGGTCGGAACCGCACCTCGCCTGCCGGACCGTTCGGGAACGATCTATGCTACCGCGAACTGCCTCTCCGCCTGCCGCAGGATGTCCGGCTCAGGTGTGAGCACGAACTCCGGATAGCCGAGCTGGCCCATCTCGGGAATGTCGAGTCCCTGCACCTCGGTCGCCGCGGATACGCGGTGACCCACGAAGTACTCGAGGACGTAGTTCAACGCGTAGCTGAACGTGAACACGAACCCGAGCAACGTGGAGATGCCGACGAGCTGGGCCGCGAGCTGGCTGGCGTCGCCGTAGAACAGCCCGGTAACCGAGCCCGTGACACCGTTCCAGCTGCCCCCGTAGTTGCTGGTGCCATCCGCGAAGAGGCCGACCGACAGCACTCCCCACAGCCCGTTCGTTCCGTGCACCGAGATTGCGCCTACGGGGTCATCCACCTTCATGACGTTCTCGATGAACGCGACGCTCAAGCACACCAGCACGCCGGCCACGAGACCAATGATGGCCGCGCCGGGGGCGCTGACGAATCCGCTGGGTGCCGTGATGGCGACGAGGCCGGCGAGCAGCCCGTTCCCGCTCATCGAGGCGTCCGGCTTCCCCTTCAGTATCCACATATAGAGGAGTGCGCCGAATGTTCCGGTGCAGCCCGCGAGCATGGTGTTAACGGCGATCGACCCGATGCGCAGGTTCCCGTTGGTCGAGGCCCCGAGCGTGCTGCCGGGGTTGAACCCGAACCAGCCGAACGCGAGGATGAAGCAGCCGATCAGGACGGCCGAGATGTCGTGCCCGATGATCATGTTGCTCGAGCCGTCGCGATTGAACTTCCCGATGCGCGGCCCGATGATGAGGCAGACCGCCAACGCCGTGATACCGCCTACGGCATGCACGACCCCCGATCCGGCGAAGTCACAGTAGCCCTTGCCAAGCCCCAGGTTCGTCCCGAGCTGGGCCAGCCATCCTCCGCCCCACGCCCAGTTGCCGAACAGGGGATACGTGAGCGCGCCCATAAGGACCGAGGAGACGGCGAACGTGAAGAATTTCCAGCGCTCCGCGCACGCGCCCGTGACGATCGTGAGCGCCGTGTCCATGAACACCATCTCGAAGAGGAAGATCACCATCACGCCGACATCGTAGCTGTGACCGGCGAGAAACATCCCGGCCGCGCCGAACAGCCCCCACGTCTTGCCGAAGAGCGCGACGCTGTGCTCGCCGCTGAGGGGGGCCAACCCGCCCAGGTTCGTGTTCCCGGCCGCGCCGCCCATCTGGATGGCGAAGCCGATCAGCCAGTAGGCGAGGAGGCCGCACCCGTACACGAAGAAGTTCATCATGTACGTGTGATTCGCGTTCTTCACCCGGCATAGCCCAGCCTCGACCATCGCGAACCCGGCTTGCATGAACATGACGAGGAAGCCGGTGATGAGCGTCCACACGAAGTTGATCGCGATCTTGTTCTGGCCCGCCAAGCTGGCGACGTCCGCGGCCGTGATACCCGTCTTCGAGTCCGCGACGGGAACGTCGTTGATCGTGCCCGTGATCGAGCCCCCCGGATCGCCCTGCTGCATCGCCGTCGCCGGCGGAGCTTTCCCCACGGCGTCCTTCAGCTCGGCCGCCGACGGTGGCGCCGGAGTCTGAGCCGCCGGCGCGGGGGCGGCCGGCGCGGCCTGGGCGCGCGCCGCCGCGCTCACCGCGAGCGTCGCGGCGGCGCAGAGTAGCAGGGTCAGTACACAACTTCGTGCCAGTTTCATTGGAATCGCTCCCCAATCGTCGTGGTTGCCGTCGTGGCCGCGTGGAGACGCGCCGTGATCACGTTTTCCAGATCGCGTTCTTGTTGAACGCCGCGGGCAACACCACGACGATGCCGAAGAGGCTCGTGGCGATCCCGACCAGAGCGAGCAGAATGCGCCCACTAGTGCTCGTGACGAACTGAATCCCGACTACCGTTACCATCCAGCCGAGGGCCGCGAGGAGCCCGCCCATGAACTTCCCGCCCTCGCCCCCCGGGCGGTATGCCGGCTTGCCCTCCAGGGGCTTGATGCTCAACGCCATCATCAGCCCCGCGGCCACCAGTACGAGGCCGACGATCAGGAGCAGCTTGCCCATCCCCCCGGACCACGTTGCGAGGCCGGCGCAGGCAACGGTCGCGCCGAGGAGAAACACGGCAAAACTTCGTCCTTGTCCTTTGTTCGCAGCCATGGAACCAACCTCCTGAATCCCGAGGGATCGTGTGCTTGTTCAGCGTGGTGTAGCGGCCTCCGCCCGGACGGGCAGGGCGAGGAACAACACGAACTCGACTAGTGCCGTGAGCTCCACGGCGACCGGCAGCGCGTCTTGCAGTCGCAAGACGAGCATGAACCCCACCATCGCGAACCACTGCCACCGGGAGCGGCGCAGCCGTTCCAGTCGGGGGGGCATACGGAACAGATCGCGAAAGCCGGGGGGCAGGCCGGGAGTGGCGGGCTCGCGGGCCTTCAGACAGGCGACGCCAACGAATCCCGAGAGCAACAGCCCGATGAGGAGCGTCTTCGCGTCCATTCCCGACTCCCGGAAGAAGGCGACGCGCTCTGAGATTTCCGGGCGCCGCGTCGACGGACAGCTGGTGCTGCTGCGCTCGATGAATTGTGCACGGCGCGCACGAAATTGTCAACGCCCCGCAGATGGCTGTGCTCAGACAGTGCTGAACGCATCACTGGACTTGCCAGTGGTGCGGATACCGAGTACCATTAGGGTGCCTGTTTTGTCACCGTTGGCACTCCGGCCGAGGGTGTAGCCATGCTGCTGCTATCCGGGGTAGTTACCGCCCCCATTCCGGTCGCCGGCGCAATTGACCCGGTCGCGCGCGTCATCCTGGCGCTCGCCATCGTTCTGGTCGGCGCGAAGCTCGGCGGCGATCTCGCCGAGCGGCTGGGGCAGCCGGCTGTGCTGGGCGAGCTGCTGGGCGGCATCCTGCTCGGAAACCTGGACCTCGTCGGAGTCAGCTGGATCAGCGGCGTGTCGAGCGATCCCACCATCGACGTGCTCGCCAAACTCGGCGCCGTCCTCCTGTTGTTCGAAGTCGGCCTCGAATCAACGGTCGGCGACATCATGAAAGTGGGAGGACGCGCCCTCGTCGTCGCCGTCCTCGGCGTAGTGACGCCCTGGATTCTCGGCTGGGGCGTCGGCGCGCTCGTGTTGCCGAACGCCTCGCCCTACATGCACGCGTTTCTCGGCGCGACGCTCACGGCCACGAGCGTGGGCATCACCGCACGGGTGCTGACCGACCTCGGGCAGGCGCAGTCTCCCGAAGCGCGCGTAATCCTTGGCGCAGCCGTGATCGACGACGTGCTTGGATTGCTCATCCTCGCCGTGATCACGAGCGTCATCACGACTGCGGGCAGCGGCGCGGGCATCTCCTATAGCGGGCTGGTGTGGGTGTTCGCAAAGGCCGTCGGGTTCCTCGTTGGCGCCCTGGCGCTGGGGCGGGCGTTGTCGCCGCGCCTGTTCGCGGTGGCGGGGCGCCTGCGCGGCCAGGGGATCCTGCTCGTCACGGCGCTCGTTCTCTGCTTCTTGCTCGCGTACGTCGCCTCAGTCGTCGGCCTCGCGCCGATCGTTGGTGCCTATGCAGCCGGGCTCGTCCTCGAGGAATCGCACTACCTCGACCTGGTGGCGCGCAGCGGCCGTCCGCTGCAGGATCTCGTGCGCCCGCTCGCAACGTTCCTCGTGCCGGTGTTCTTCGTGGTGATGGGGATGCGGGTGCGGCTCGAATCCTTCGCGCACCCCGAGATCCTGGGTCTCGCGGGTCTCTTGACCGTGGCAGCCATCGCCGGCAAGCAGGCGTGTGCCCTCGGCGGACTGGGCGCGACCCTCAACCGTCTCGCGATCGGTGTCGGGATGATTCCGCGCGGCGAGGTGGGTCTGATTTTCGCCAATCTGGGCCTTGGGCTCGTCGTTAACGGCGCCCCGGTCGTGGATCAGGCGACCTATTCGGCGGTCGTCATCATGGTGGTGGCCACGGCGCTCGTCACGCCGCCGGCTCTGAAGTGGTCCTTTGCGCGTGGGGCTGCGCGACCCGCGGGCGTGCTCGAGACGCCGGCCCTGGCTACCGCCGACGCGAGTGGCGCGCCGCAGAAGTTCATGTGGTCCACCTACCGGCAGTCGCAACCGTGGCTCGCCTCGCGGCATGGCCCGCGTGTGCCGAGCGCCGGGCCCCGTGGGAAGGCCCCCGCAAAATCGACGGGGTAGCTCGACCCGTTCATCGCTCCGCGAAGCGTGCTGTTTCTGCAAGAATTCATAGTCACTCGGCACTATTCTGTGGCGTCGCCTTGTCAATTGCGCGCTCAGCCGTGTATATTCTGCACGGGCCCAGGGCGTGCTGTTCGGCCATGCGTCGGCGCCGTGAGCGTTGTGAGCGAAAACGAGCATACGCTGCACGAATCGCTTGCAACTTTGCAGGGTGTCGGGTTCGCGCGCCCCAGGGTGCCGCACGAACTGAGTAAATGCGCAACGTTTTCTTGACGGTCTCTTTCCTTGACGGTCTCTGCTGCGGGGCGTACGTTCCCGCCCGCGCCGACGGGGGGTCGGCTGCACGCGGACCAAGTCTTCCCAAGAGTTCACCGATGCCTCGGAGGATGTGCATTCTATGAGCGCTACTGCTTCATCAACAGGAAAGAGCACCCCGGCCGATGTCATTCGGCGGGCGAAGGAGACCGGCGTCCAGGTCGTCGACGTGCGATTCACCGACCTTCCGGGCACCTGGCAGCATTTCTCGATCCCTGTCTCCGAGCTGACCGAGAGCCTGTTCGCCGAGGGGATCGGGTTCGATGGGTCGTCGATCCGAGGCTTCCAGGCGATCAACGAGAGCGACATGCTGCTCTTTCCCGATCCGTCGAGCGCCTTCGTGGATCCGTGTCTCACGGTGCCGACCCTGTCGCTCACTTGCGACATCGGCGACCCCGTGACGGGGCAGCGCTACACGCGCGACCCGCGCTTCGTGGCGCAGAAGGCGGAGGCGTTCCTCACCAAGACGGGGTTCGCGGACACGGTCTACTACGGACCCGAGGCGGAGTTCTACATCTTCAACTCGGCGCGGTTCGATCAGAACGCACACGAGGGCTACTACTACATCGACTCCGAGGAAGGCATCTGGAACTCCGGCGCGGGCGCCGACGGCAAGCCGAACGAGGCCCATCGGCCACGCCACAAGGAGGGCTATTTCCCGGTCCCGCCGACCGACAAGCAGCAGGATCTGCGGTCCAAGATCATGCTCGCGATGATCGGCGCGGGTATTCCGGTCGAAGTGCATCACCACGAGGTCGGCACGGCGGGACAGACGGAAATCGATATGCGGTTCGGGACGCTCACCCGCATGGCCGATCAGATCATGATGTACAAGTACATCGTGAAGAACGTGTGCCGCCAGAACGGCTACACGGCCACCTTCATGCCGAAGCCGATGTTCGGCGACAACGGCTCCGGGATGCACGTGCATATGAGCCTGTGGAAGGGCGGGAACCCGCTCTTCTTCGACGCCAGCGGCTACGCGTTGCTGTCCGAGATGGCGCGGCACTATATCGGCGGCCTCATCAAGCACGCGGCGGCCGTGCTGGCGTTCGCCGCGCCGACGACCAACAGCTACCGGCGGCTGGTGCCGGGCTACGAGGCCCCGATCAACCTGATGTACTCGGCACGCAACCGCTCGGCGATCTGTCGTATTCCGATGTACTCCAAGTCGCCCAAAGCCAAGCGCATTGAGTTCCGGGCACCGGATCCGTCCAGCAACCCGTACCTGACGTTCGCCGCGCTCCTCATGGCGGGGCTCGATGGTGTAAAGAACAAGATCGAGCCGCCGAAGCCGCTGGATAAGGACCTCTACGATCTCGAGCCGGAAGAGCGCAAGCACATCAAGAACACGCCGGGCTCGCTCGGCGAGTCACTCGCCGCGCTCGAGGCGGACCATGCGTTCCTGAAGGAAGGGGGCGTGTTCACGGACGACCTGATCGAGACGTGGGTCTCCTACAAGCGGGCGAAGGAGATCGATCCGGTCGCGCTGCGGCCCCATCCGTACGAGTTCTTCTTGTACTACGACGCCTGATGAGATGCATGAGGCGGCCGGGATGCTCCGGCCGCCTCATCGCCTTCCGAGCCACGCCAACCTGGTCGCGCCATGACCGCTACAGCCGCGAAGACCACCGGAGCCACGAAGAAGGACATCCTCAACCTCTGCAAGGAGCAGGGGGTGTCGTTCCTACGCCTCCAGTTCACGGACATCCTTGGGGTCAACAAGAACTTCGAGGTGCCGGCGAGCCAGTTCGAAAAGGCCCTGTCGGGGGACATCCGGTTCGACGGCTCGGCGATCGAGGGGTTCGTGCGGATCGAAGAGTCGGACATGGTGCTGAAGCCGGACCTCGACACGTTCCGCATCCTGCCGTACGACGACGAGGGCGGGCGCGTGGCGCGTCTGCTCTGCGACATCTACAACCCCGACGCGTCACCGTTCGCGGGCTGTCCCCGGCAGACCCTGAAGCGGCAGATCGCGCGGGCGGAGGCGCTCGGCTATGAGGTGATGGTGGGCGTGGAAGCGGAGTTCTACATCTTCCAGCTCGGCCCGGACGGCAAGCCCACCACGCGCACGCACGACAGCGGCGGGTACTTCGACCTGACGCCGGTGGACCGTGCCGAGGAAATCCGGCGCCTCATCGTACGGGACCTCGTCTCGATGGGGTTCGAGGTCGAAGGGGGCCATCACGAGGTTGCCCCCGGACAGCACGAGATCGATTTCCGCTACGCGGGCGCGCTCGACACCGCCGACAACCTGGCCACGTTCAAGTTCGTCGTCAGGAACGTCGCGTACCGGCATGGCTATCTGGCGACGTTTATGCCGCAACCGATCTTCGGGCAGGCGGGCTCGGGAATGCACACGAGCCATTCTCTGTTCCGGAGGAATGCGAACGCGTTCTTCGACGCCAAGTCGCAGTGGGAATTGTCGCAGCTGGCACTGCAGTACATCGCCGGGTTACTGCGCCATGCGCGGGGCTTCTGCGCGGTCACGAACCCGCTCGTCAACAGCTACAAGCGGCTGGTCCCGGGCTACGAGGCCCCGGTGCACGTGGCGTGGTCGATGCGGAACCGTTCGCCGCTGATCCGGATTCCGGAGCGGCGGGACGTCGGCACGCGTTGTGAAGTCCGCATGCCGGATCCTTCAGCGGACCCCTATCTCTCGCTGACGGTGCAGATCGCCGCGGGCCTCGACGGCGTCGAGCAGAAGATCACACCCCCGGACCCCGTCAACAAGAACATCTTCGAAATGAGCTACCGCGAGCGGCGCCACTTCCGCATCGACGACCTCCCCCGCGACCTGCACGAGGCGCTCGAGTATCTCGAGAAGGATGACGTCATCCGCGCGGCCCTGGGCGAGCACATCTACGAGCGGTTCACCGAGGCGAAGCATCGCGAGTGGCAGGAGTACATCGGCCGGGTGAGCGAGTGGGAGCTGGAGCGG
>Ga0335085_10009702_pt1 | contig 14496 bp, 12 predicted proteins | sample Lox_Sample_45_FD_206712 | JGI IMG/M metagenome (GOLD analysis project Ga0335085, IMG submission 206712) | Soil microbial communities from Loxahatchee National Wildlife Refuge, Florida, United States - Lox_Sample_4.5 | ecosystem: Environmental > Terrestrial > Soil > Wetlands | place: USA...
CCGGCCTTTGAGCGTGACGGCCTCGTCTTCGCGTACATGGGACCACTCGAGAAGAAGCCGGTGTTTCCGATCTTCGACGGCTACACGCTGCCGAAGGGCACGCGTTTGGTTCCGTTTTCCAACGTGTTCGATTGCAACTGGCTGCAGGTTTACGAGAACCAGATTGACCATTACCACACGGCGCTGCTTCACAACAACATGACGGTGGAAGGCGTCGATTCCCAGATGGCCGCTGGCGCGTCACTGCAAGGCGGTTTTGGCGAAATGCCGATCATCGACTGGTACCCGACGCACGGCGGCAACGGCATGATTTTCGCTGCCGGCCGGCGTCTGTCGGACCAGCAGGTGTGGATCCGCATCTCCGGGATGGGCTTCCCTAATTGGATGCAGAACGCCGCGGTCATGGCGGCGGCACCGCAGCGCCACTCTGGCGCGGCGATGTCGCGCTGGCAGGTGCCGGTGGACGACGAGCATTCGATTGCGTTCGGCTGGCGCCACTTCAACGACGAAGTTGACCCGGAACACCGCGGCAAGGCGGAGGAGTGCGGCGTCGACAAGATCGACTTCCTGATCGGCCAGACGCGCCACCGCGCCTACGAGGAGAAGCAGCGGGTGCCGGGCGACTACGAGGCCATCGTGAGCCAGGGCCCGATCGCGATCCATGCCTTGGAGCATCCGGGCCGCACGGATGTCGGCGTCTACATGTTTCGCTCTCTACTGCGCGACGCGGTGCGCGGCAAGACTCCGCCAGACCCGACGTGCGCCTGGGCCGAGGCCAGTTCGGAGACGTTGCCGCGTTACACGTCCGATTCACGGCTGAATCTGCCGCGCCATCCGGACCCGACGAAGGACCGCGAGATGATCCGCCAGGCTGGACGTCAGGTGTTCGCCGTGATGCAGGAGTGCGATGCGCTGCGGGTGGCGCAACGCACGCCGCACGTACTGGAGCGCCTCGATCAGATCGAGCGCGCGTTGACTGGCGCTCCCGCACTAGGGCAAGCCGCCGGCGTCTTGTCGCCGGGCTAGGCGGGCGAAAGCACGGGCGCACCCTCGCCGGATATGTTCGAGGTCCGGGTCCGCGCGATCGTGAACGAGGCGCTGCGGATCAACACCTTCGAGCTGGTCGATCCGCACGGCCGGGAACTGCCGCCGTTCGAGGCCGGGTCGCATATTGACGTGACGGTGCCCGGCACTCCGATGCGCCAGTACTCGCTGTGCAACGATCCGCGAGAGCGCATGCGCTACCTGATCGCAGTGTTGCGCCTCGATGACGGACGGGGCGGGTCGAAGGCGATGCACAACGCGGTCCGCGCTGGTGATGTGATCGAGATTTCGAGCCCACACAACCACTTTGCACTCGATGAACGTGCGCGCCGGCATCTGCTCATTGCGGGCGGCATCGGCATAACGCCGATCATGGCGATGGTGGAGCGGCTGACGACGATCGGCGCCGACTTCACGCTGCACTACTGCGCGCGGTCGCCCGAACACATGGCGTTCAAGGATCGCCTTGCGGCGCTGAAGAATGCCGGCCGCGTCGTTTACTACTACGACGGTGGCGATCCCGCGCGCGGCCTGCAAGTGGCCGACGTGCTCGGCGCCGCTGAAGAAGGCACGCACTTGTATTACTGCGGCCCGGCCGGGCTGATGGAGGCGATCGCGCTGCGGACCGCGGACTGGCCCACTGGCACGGTGCACCGCGAATACTTCGCGCCGCCGCCCCTGTCATCCTCTCTTCGCGCAGCTGCGGTAGAAGAGACCGAGGAGTTTAGCGTTCGGCTCGCCCGTTCCGGCAACGTCTACAAGGTGCCGCGCGGAATGTCGATCGTCGAAGTGTTGCGCGGCGAGGGAATCGCGTGCAACACCTCGTGCGAAGCGGGCGTCTGCGGCACCTGCCGAACACGCTACCTCGAAGGCACGCCCGAGCACCGTGATTTCGTACTGTCGGACGAAGAACGCAGGGAGTACGTGATGATCTGCTGTGCCCGCGCGTCCGGAACGCTCGTGCTCGACCTCCCACTCGCACCCGAAGCGGAGCCTGCCGATGAGCGGCGTCCGTGAACGACGTTTGCCGTTCGAGGGCGCGGTCAACTTCCGCGACCTCGGTGGCTACGACGTGGGGGAGGGCCGCCAGACGCGCTGGCGGCGCCTCTACCGCTCCGACTCGCTGGCGGAGCTGACCGACGTCGACCTCGAGCGACTCGCGGCACTCGAACTGCACAGCTTGATCGATTTTCGCCTGCCGCATGAGCGCCACATCCATCCGAACCGGCTGCCCGCAGGCAGTTCGTTGCGCGCGGTCGAGATGGGTTTCTGGCCCGATGGCGTGGCCGAGTTGCACCGCGCGTTTCAGGCCGGCGAGCTCGATGCCGCGGGCATGGAGCGTGCGACGATGCGCTTCTATCGTAATTTCCCTTTGCATCACCACGCTGAATACCGCGCGCTGCTCGAATCGATCGAACAGGCGCGTGGCCGGCCGCTGCTCTTCCACTGCGTAAGCGGAAAGGACCGCACCGGCTTCGGCGCTGCTGTCGTTCTGATGGCACTCGGTGCCGCGCGCGATGTGATCCTTGACGATTACGCGCTGAGCAGCCGGTATCGACGCAACGTCCGCCATCTGATACCTCCCGGAACGCCGGATACCGTCGTGGAGGCGTTTACAGCGGCAAATCCGATGTATCTGGAAGCGGCGCTCGACGCAATTCTGGAGCGCTACGGCTCGGTCGACGCGTACCTCGAGCGCGGACTCGGCTTCGACGAGGCGCGCCGCGCCGACTTGCGTGTGTTGCTGACCGAACTGCGCGCGCAGGGATGAGTGCGCCTAGCACTTGCGCCGGCCCAGCAACCGATATGCATACAACGACAGATCGGCCACCAGCCGGTCGTCGTGCGTAGTCAGGTCGAGTCCGGTCAGCTCCGCGATGCGGCGCAGGCGATAGCTGATCGTCTTGCGATGCACGCCGAGACGCTGCGCGGCAGCCTCGTACGAGCAATTCGCGTCGAAGAAAGCGCGCAGCGTGTCGAGCAGCAGATCGCGCTGCTTGTCGTCCTCGAGCAGCAGGTCGCCGAAATTCAGTTCGAGGAAGCGCTGCATGCCAGCTTCATGACGCAGGCTGAGCAGCATCCCGACGACGCCAGCGCGGTCGTAAACGACGCCGCCACTGCGCCCGAGCTGGCGCACCACGTCGAGGGCGATCAGCGACTCGCGATACGCGACCACGAGGCCGTGCGCGTCGGCACAGCGGCTGCTGGCACCGACCAGCACGACGTGGCCGGCCAGCTCACGGGTCAGGCGCTGCGCCAGCCGCTCGGCCAAGCGCTCGGCATCGTCCAGCGGTTCGTCGTCGCGCACGATCGCCACGGACGTACCGCGCAGCGCGATCGCACGGATGCGCTTCGCCGAGGCGGCCGTTGTGTCGACGATGGCCTGCACGACCTGATGGCGCAGCGGCGAAGCGGAGCGGTCGCCCTCGCCGGCGCGCGTCGATCCTAGCTCGCAGACGAACAAGCGCATCGGTCCGGTCAGGTCGATCTTGTTCTCGACGGCACGGTCGATCGCCGTGGCGCGCGCTGCCTCGTCGGCCTGGATGGCGTCCCATACCAGCGCATCGATCGTTTCGGCGCGCGCGCGGCTGGCGGCACGCTGCTCGAGGTGGTGCAGTGCTGCAACCATCACCACCTGCGCCAGCGCCACTTCGGATACATCGTGCCCGTGGCGGTCGGCGCGCGCCAGCACCCAACCCACCGACTGGGCCTCGACCAGAAGCGGTTGCGCGAGCCAGCGCCCGTCCCGGTGGCCGAGGTCGAGCCGGGCGGGCGAGGCGGCACGCCGCGGCGACGACGCCGCGCCGAGCGCGGCGACGATCGCCGGCAGGACCGCATCGATGTCACCAGTGCCGCCGCTGGCGCGCACCTGCAGTCCAACGTCGAGGATCGCGACGTCGGTGTCGAGAAAGTTGCTCGCGCTCGCGACGATCGCGGGCAGTCCACCGCCTTGCAGGAGGATTTCCAGAAGGCCTTGCGTCAGATTCGAGAGGCTCTTGACCGCGTCGTAGCGCTGGTTGAGCGCTTCGTTGGCACGCGCCAGTTCCTCGACCATGCCGCGCTGGGACGCGACCAGCCGGGCGTTCTCGATCGCGATCGAGGTGAGGTTCGCCAGCGCGACCAAACGGCTGGTATCCATCGCCGTGAAGGTGGAAGGTCGGCGGCGCCACACCTCGATGACGCCGATGACCTCGTCGTGGGCGAGCAGCGGGGCCGCGAGCGCCGAACGCACCCGTTCGACTTGAGCGAGCGGGAAGAAGTCGCGGCTGATGGTGCCGCTTTCCAGGTAGTCCTCCACCGAAGCGGGTTCGCGGCGCTCGAGCACGCGCCCCGCTAGGCCCTGGCCGGGCTTCATGCGCAGCGACGCGGTCTGGGTCGAGTGGTTGCCGACGCAGCGGCGCATCACGACCTCGTCGCCTTCGCGCAGCATCACGCCGCAGATGTCGGAGCCGAGCAGGCGTTTCGCCTCCTGCGTGATATTGAGCAGGATCTCGCCGAGATCGTGGCTTTTCAGCATGCGTGTCGCCACGCGCTGAAGCGACTGCACCTCGTCCAGGTTCTGCGACGCGATGCGCTGCCGTTCGCAAGTGTGCAGCGCCAGCATCACGCACTGGCGCAGCACCTCGAGGTCGGCTGGCGCGGCGACGGCGAGGCCCTGGCCGCGCACGACCAGGCACACCGCGCCGACGGTGACCGGGATGAAGACAAGCGAACCCTGCTCGTGCGGACGATCCCAGGCGAGTGATTCGGCGGGCAGGAGCGCCTCGGGGCGGTCGTCGTCGCCTTCCAGCGCCGACCATTCGCGCCATGCGCCGCCTGATCTCAGCAGCAGCGAGACCGATGCGCCGGCGAAAAGCTGCGCAAACGCCCGCTCTGTCTCGGTGATCAGCGCCTCGTACCGGCCGCGTGCGGCCGCCCCGACAATCGGTTCGAGCGCTTGCGCGAGGTCGAAGTGCGGCGCGGTCACCTCCGGCGAGCGCTGCCAGCGGAAGATCGAGCTGTTCACGGCAATAGGGTCAAGCGGTGATCGAGACTACCGCTTTGAGGCACTGTTGTGCACTTAAGCGACGATAGAGTTCGGGCACGTCGTCGAGGCGGCCGCGCACGTCAATCACGACCGTCGGGTCCAGCGCCCCGCCGGTGACAAGCCGCACGAGGCGCCGGCGCAGGCGGATGCCGTCGCCGATGGCGAACCCGACTGTCAACTCGCGACGGAACGCGAGCGCGACCGGAAACGACCATTGCGCGGCTGCGTGAGCGCCGACCGAGACAACGCGCCCAGCCGGTCCGGCCAGTTGCAGCGCTAGATCAAGCGGCCCGTTGCCGCCGACTGCCTCTACTACCACATCGGCACCGTCCTCGCCGGTCACCTGCCGCACGAAGCCGATCGCGTCGTCCGGGTGCGCAGCCAACGATCCCTGTGCCTGTGCGAACGTGCGGCGGTCCACATTTGGCTCGACCAATACCACCGCGCCCGCACCCGCGGCCTGTGCGCTGAGCGCGGCGAGCTGACCGACCGCGCCGCCGCCGACGACCACCACGCAGTCGCCGGGTCGCACGCAGCCGCGTTCGATCGCCACCCAACCCGCGGCAAGGTTGTCGCCGATCAACAGTGCGGCTTCGGGCGAGCAGCCCGCGGGCAGCGCCGCGAGTGCGGTGTCGGCGAAGGGCACACGAACGAACTCCGCCTGCGCACCCGCGAGTGCAGGGCCGAACGACGTTCCAGTGCCGAAGAACGCGCGTTGCGTGCAGTGCCAGTGGTCGCCCAGCTCGCATAGGCCGCACTGCCCGCAAGCCGTGAAGTCCGACGCCATGACGATCTGGCCGCGGCGGACGCGTCGCACGTCACGTCCGACCTCGACCACTTCGCCCACGAACTCGTGGCCGACGACCGCGCCGCGCTCCATGCCAGGGAAGTCGCCCCGAACCACGTGCAGGTCGGTGCCGCAGATGCCCGCCAATGTGACCTTCACTACAGCGTCCGTTGGGTCGATCACGGTCGGTGTCGGCACATCGGCCAGTGCAACCTGGCTTGGCCCGGTGTAGATCACTGCGCGCATGCGCTCGAGGCCGGCGGCCTTTAGGTGAGCTTGCCGAGTTCGTCGATACGTGCCGCGATCCTTGCGGCCGCCTCCTGCAGCGCCTGCTGCTCTTCGCGGCGCAGCGGCAGGCTCACGATCTCCCTCACGCCGCGCCGCCCCAGGCGCACCGGCAGGCCGACTCGCGTGTCACTGGTGCCGTAGGCGCGGCGCGAGCGAACACAGGCAGCGATCACCTCACCCGTGCCTTCCACCATCGCGCGCACCATCATTGCCGCGGATTCTGCGGGCGAGAAATATGCGCTGCCCTTCTGCAGCAGCTTGACCACCTCGCCCCCGGACTCGCGCGTGCGCTCCACGATCGCGTCGAGCGTCGGCGCGTCGAGCACTGACTCGATCGGCTTGTCGCCAATGAAAGCTTGGCTTAGCGGGATCACCATCTCCGGCCCGTGGCTGCCGAGCGCGAGCGCGCGCACATCCCGCGGCTGCGCGCGCCCAGTCAGACCGACCAGCGAGCAGAAGCGCGCCGAATCGAGCACGCCCGCCATCCCGATCACACGCTCGTCTGGGAAGCCAGTCTGAGTCGCGGCAACATGTGTCATCTCCTCGAGGGGATTCGTCACCACGACCACGGCCGCGTCGGGTGCGCGCTGCCGGATTGCCTGGCAGATCGAAGCGACGATCGTCGCGTTCACCCCGGTCAGGTCTGTCCGGCTCATGCCTGGCTGGCGCGGCTTGCCGGCAGTGATGACTATGTAGTCGGCGCGGTCCAGCAGTGCGAGGTCGTCGCTTCCTTCGATGCGTGTCGAGAAACCGCACAATCCCGCGCCGTGCCACATGTCGAGGGCCAGCCCGGCGGCGAGTCCCGGGACGACGTCGATCAGCGCCACCTCGCCAAACAGGTCGCTCTCGGCAAGCCGCAGGGCTGTCATCGCGCCGACGTGTCCCGCGCCGACCACGGCCGCTTTCGGCCGGCCACCGCGCACGGGAGCGACGCCTGCTCGCGCGGGCCCGAGCGCGTTGCGACGGTAAAGTGCGCCTGACGGTGGCAGGGCCAATGATCTTCTGCCGCGCGCAGTAGGCGGTGAACCGGGACGTGCCGCGGGGGGCGACGGCGCTGGGGAATCCGTACCCTTGGCGGCCGGCGGAGGTGCGGCGACCGCGGGGGCGTCGGCAATCACTAGTTCGACGCCGAGTTCCTTGGCGCGATCGCGGGCGAGCGGCGTGAGCCGATCGCCTGTCGCAAGAACTAGGCGCTTGCCCGGTGCTGCGGCGACGTCTTCGGCCGTGAGGATCCTCGCCATCGCAGCACCTACACAGCCTTTAGGCTCATGCGTGGCCCTCCAGTTCATCCAGCGCCTCGGTCGCGGCATTGGCGGCGGCCTGCACGTCGCTCTCCGTGCCGGAGATGAACAAGCGACCGAAGCGACCAAGCGCGCGCACTTCGACGATGCTGATGTCGGCGGTCTTCTCGGCCTCGTTGGCGGCGAGCGCCACGTACGCGGCCGGCGCGACCTCGAGGATGTACAGGCTGCGGCCCGGGATGAGCAGATTGCCCTTGCGCCACTTGTTGATGAGTTGCGCTTGGTACGGGTTGACGTTCGTGACGAACATGGCCGACGCGACCTTCGGTTTCACGCGGTCGCGCTCGGCAAGCTGCAGGTGTTCGAGCACCGCCCGACCCGCCGCCGCCACCTCGGCCTGATTTCTCGAGTGAACCTCGAGCAGGCCGAACTCGCGCTCCACCACCTGCAGCGCAGGCCGCACGTCCGCCGCCTTGAGCGCCACGTCAGCACAGCGAAAGATCTCGTTCCCCGGCGCCACCTCGATGTACAGCTCCGCCATGCCGGCCACGGGTACATCGCCCTGGCAGGTCGCTGCCACGTGCGCCGCTGCCTGTGGCTGCATGCGGTCGATGAAGGCGTAAGTGCGGAGTTGGAATTCCATGGGTCCGGTATCAGCGCATGGCGATGCCGAAAGGCGTAATCAGTTCGGCGTGCGGATAGCCCTTCACTTCCCAGCCGAGGTAGCTTTCGATGACCGCGTCGGCGCCAGGAATGCGCAGTGCACCGCCGGCCAGGTGGATGACGCCGGGACGGGTGTCGCCGCACTGCTGCCGGATCGATTCGGCGATGCGTTCGATGCCGGGACGGACGATCGAGAGCAGCTCGGCGCCGTGTTCCCGCTTGCGCACCTCGGCGTCCTCGACGGCAATGTGCAGCGCCCCGGCGAGAATCAGGTCCAGATGGTGGCCGCCACCCGCGCGGTCGCTCAGGCTCAGCAGATGGCCGCCCGCAAAGACGCCGACGCCGGTCGATCCGCCGCCGACGTCGACCACCGCGCCGTCGTCGACCGCGAGCACGGCGTTTGCCGCGCTCACCTCGTCGACCAGGCTGCGGCACTCGATGCCGGCCGTCTGTAGCACGTACGCGCAGGCGCGGCAGTCGCTCACCGGCACCGCGGGCGGATGCGCGGTGGCGGCCTCGTCGACGGGTTGCGCTAGTGCCGCTTCGGCGCTTCGCTTGAGCTGGGCCACCGCTTTCACGGCGCCTTGGAAATCGACCACCACGCCGTCGCGCACGACGCCCTCGCGGACGAAATCCCACCAGACCGGCGCCCCCGACTCGTCGATCGCCGTCAGCACGATCGTGGCCGTGCCCAGGTCCACGCCGAAACGCAGCGCGCCGCTGCGCTCCTGCGCCGGCGCACGCAGGCGGTCGGCGGCCCGGATCAGGAACGCATCGACGCGGGAGCCAGTGCGCATCAGCATCACAGTCCCATGGTCGGGGTGTACAGATCGCGCCATGGCCGGTTTTCGTGCGCGACGCGCTTGATGTTGATCAGGTGCATCGGCGTCACGTTGTCCGATACGAGCGAGCCGCTCCACGTTCCAGTGCCGAGCATGAAGCTCGCATCCGTGCCGGCGCTGAAGCCCATGCCACCCAGCAGGCTCGGCGTGTTGACAAGGATGCGCGACGCGGGCAGGGAGGACATGCGCCCGATCATCGCTTCATCCTGGCCGTGCAGGCCAAGCGTGTGCCCGAGGCCGCCGAACTCCAGCACCTGCCTGCAGCGCACGATGGCGGCATCGAGGTCGGCGGCGCGATAGAACGACAACACCGGCCCCAGCACTTCGCCCGACAAAGGCGCTTGCGGGCCGACGTCGGTCAACATCGCTGCAAGCACCTTGGTGCCGGGCGGCACGGTGGCGCCAATGCGCTGCGCCAGCTCGAGGGCGGTCTTGCCGACTGCTTCCGGGTTCAATGCGCCGCTGCCGCCGACGAATAACAACTCCGCGAGTCGACCCTGCTGTTGCGGCGGAAGGAACGCCGTGCCCTGTTGCTCGAATGCCTTCAGCGCAGCATCCGCAATCGGCTCGTCGAGCACGACCGACTGCTCCGCCACGCATGCGGTGCCGTTGTCGAAGGCCTTCGACGTGATGATCATCAGCGCGGCCTCTGCCACATCGGCGACCGAGCGATGGATGTACACGGGCGCGTTGCCCGGGCCAACCGCCAGGGTGGGTTTGCCCGACGAGTAGGCCACACGCACCATTGCCGCGCCGCCGGTGGCCAGCACAAGCGCCACGTCGCGATGCTCCATAAGCTCCCGCGTGGCCGCGAGGTGGCCGCTCGACAGACAGTCGAGCAAACCCTTGGGTGCACCCGCACGTTCTGCCGCCGCCGCCATGATCTCGATCGTGCGCACGCAGCACTTCGACGCGCGCGGATGCGGCGCGCAAACGATCGCATTGCCCGACTTGACCGCAGCGAGGCACTTGAAGATCGTGGTCGAAGTCGGGTTGGTCACAGGGATGATGCCGGCGATCACGCCCATCGGTGCGCCGATTGCCGTCACCCGATTCGGCTCGTCGACCCACAACACGCCCAGCGTGCGCATCTGGAGCATCGCGTGCGCCACGAACTTCGCGTTGTAGAGGTTCTTCAGGATCTTGTCCTCGTACACGCCATACCCGGTCTCGTCGACGGCCAGGCGCGCGAGTTCCTTGGCCGCGGCCTCCGCCGCGGCGGCCATCGCGCGCACGATCTCGTCGGCCCGCTCCTGCGTCGCGCCCTGGAAGGCGTCGAACGCGCGGCGCGCGCACTGGGCCTTGTAGCGGGCCTCGCCGATGGCGACGAGTTCCGCGTCGAGATGCGCAGCGTTGCTCATCGCGTCACGCGCGGGTCATGGGTGTTACGCGTGCCGCTCAGCGCGGCTTGGGAAGGATCGCTTCGACCTCTTCGTGTGGGCGTGGAATCACGTGCACCGAGACGATCTCGCCGATCTTGCTGGCGGCTGCCGCTCCCGCATCGGTGGCCGCCTTCACCGCACCGACATCGCCGCGGACCATCACGGTCACCAGTCCGCCACCGATCTGCTCCCGACCGACCAGCCGCACGTTGGCTGCCTTGACCATCGCATCGGCCGCCTCGATCGCGCCCACCAGGCCCTTGGTCTCGATCAGGCCCAGGGCGCCGCGCGGGCCGTCGGCGGGTCCGCTGGGGGTCGTTGAAGTTGCCATCTCAGGTTCTCCTCATGCGGTTTGGTGAATCGACCAGAGGCGCGAACGCCCACGCCGCGCTACTGTTTGACGAACGTCGTTTGGCCGTCGACCTGCACCGAGTCGACGATGGCGACGACTGCGGCATCGGTCGGGACCGACTGCCCGTCGCGCTCTACCCGCGCAGCACTGCCCAGCACCACCAGCACGATCTCGCCGACGCCGGCGCCGGCGAGATCCACTGCAACATAGAGTTGGGGCGTTACGGCGTTGTCACGCGTCAGCGGATTGGTTGCGGGCACTGCTTCGAGCAATAACAGCTTGTGCGCCGCGAGGCCTCTCGCCTTGATCGACGCTACGACAGTGCCTCGTACTTGCGCGAGATGCAAGATTGTCTCCGTTCAGGCGGCGCCACGGTATGCGCCACGGACGCCGAAGTCATTGGCCTGTTTGGATAGCGGGCCCCGCTTCGATTTGTCCAGAAAGGCCATAGCCACCGCTTTCTTGCGTCCCTACAGTCGCCGCTTGCAGTCGCCGGTACGGTCGCCGCTCCAGAAAGCCGCAGCGCAGGCAGGCCCAGGAGATGAGCATGATTCGAGACGAAGACGCTGCCTTTCACGCACCCGATCCGGCGCATCCGACCTGGGCCGAGACCAATTACTTCGGCTTCTTCAATGCCGAGGAGCGCCTGAACGTCGGGGTGTACGCGTTGTTCCGTACCAACCTCGGCACCGTGACGTCGTCTATCTGTATCAACTCGCGCCGCACTGTGACGCACTGGGAAGCGGATTTCTGCGACATGCGCGCGGCAATCCCTATCCCGCAGCCGCGCAACCTGCTCGATTACGCGTTGAGCAACGGCCTGCACGTGCGCTGCCTGCAACCCAACCGGATGTGGGACATCCACTTTGAGGACGGGCACGGCACGTACATCGATGTGCGTTACGAGGCGCTGATGCCCGGGTTCGACATCCACGACCCGGAAATGGATCCGATGTGTGGATCGAAGTCGAGCGAAGGGAAGTTCGCCTGGGGCACGGCCTACAACGGCCACTTCGACCAGACCGGCGCGTTTAAGGGCAGCGTCATCGTTCGCGGGCGCAAGGTGCCGATCGACTGTGTGTCGACGATGGATCACAGCTGGGGCCCGCGGCCCGAGCGCGGCGCCCCTACGATGAGCTGGCTTCACGCGCACTTTTCGAAGGACCTCGCGATCCACGCCATCCTCGGTTTCGATCCGGCGCGCGACAACGGCCGCGATCTCTGGCTCACGCACGGTTACGTGCTCGAGCGCGGCAAGGTGTTCGGGCTGAAGGCCGGATCCGGACAGACGCTGCGCAAACAGGAACGGTATGCCGAGACGATCGCACTTCGGCTCACCGACAGCGCCGAACGGCTGTGGGAACTGAACGGGCGCGCGCTTACCACGATGCCCTGGGTGTACGTGCCGAACAGCATCGGCTTCAACGTGCTGTGCGAGTGGACCTGCGGATCGGCGCGCGGGCACGGCGAAGTCATGGATTTCATCGAGCTGCCGGTGCTGAATGCGCTCAACAGCGCACCATCCACGCTCCGGTCGTCACGCCCGCTCTGAGCGCAAGGGCCAACCATGCCGCGCGCCATCCTGTTCGATCTCGACGGGACACTGGTCGACACCCGCGCCGCGTCGTGGGAGCTGTTCGCGGAAACGAACCGCAAGTTCGGCCTGGGTGTCAACACGCGCGAGGCGTTCTTCAGCATCTTCGAGGGCAACTTCTTCCAGTCGCTGGCGCGCCTGTGCGCCGATGCCGCACAGGCCGAGGCGGTCAAGCGACATTTCATGGAACTGCTGCGCACGCGCTACCGGCCCGCGCTGATCCCCGGCATGAGCGACGTGGTGCGCGCGCTGGCGCCGCATTGCACCCTGGCTGTCCTGTCCACCAACGGCATCGAGACGATCCGGCGCATCCTCGTCGAAGCTGGCATTGCCACCTGCTTCTCGCACGTCTTCTCAGGCGACGTGCAACCGAGGAAGTCGGAGTCGATGCGCCGCTTCCTCGGCGACCAGCGTTACGCCGCGCAGCGTTGCTGCTCGCCCGCGTACCGCGAGGAGCCGGTGAGCGCCGCGGCACTTGCATCGACCGACGTCGTGCTTGTGACGGACACTGCCGGCGACGTGGCCGAGGCCAAAGAAGTGGGAATCCGGGCGGTGGGGGTCGCATGGGGCATGCATAGCGAGCGTCAACTGCTCGAGGCCGGTGCGGAGAGTGTCGCGCTGTGGCCTCAGGAACTGGTTGCGTGGCTGCGCCCCGATGGCTGCGCCCCTGACGCGAGCTGCGCGTGCAACGTCAGCGATCCAGCGGCGGGTAAGGTGTGCGAAGCCTCGACTACCGCGCCGGCAGCGCCCCTCGCTGCGGCGTTGCCGGCGGGAAAGCAGGATCCTGGGCCGCAACGGGTTGCTGCGTCAGCGACCGGGCCGGCAGCTGGATTCGCACACGCGGCCGCGCGTCTGCGACGCGAACTCCAATTGCAGCAACGCCGCGCGCACGCCTCGGCAGGCGCCGTGTCGATTCACACAGCGTCGCGTCCTGTGCCACGTTCGGGAGTCACCTCCGACGCCGAGTTGCTGGGCGCGTTGCGACGCATTGTCGGAAGAGTGGCATGAGAACCCGATCCGTCCCCGCCCATGTGCCGCGTTTCGCCACGCTGGCGCGGGTGCGCAACAACTCACCGTAATGGCGACGCGTCCGTGCGCGAAGCCGACCCTTGCGCGGCACGCGCACCCGCTTCGTCGTGTACGGGCCATGCCATGGGGCGAATTGCGGATCGCTGGAACGCCGGGCGAATCTGCGGGGGAAGGAAGATCTTTCTGAGGAGGAATATCCGAGATGAAGCGCCTTGAACTGATGCCCCTCGAGGAGACTGTGAAGTGGGCAAAGCACAATTCATGGTATGTCGCTGACCTGCTGGCGAGGAGAGGAACGGAGGGCGTGAACCCTCTGATCCCAAGGGCGGAGTACGAGATGCTCTCCTTCTTTACCACCTTCCTGCAGCACCCGTGGCTATACCTCTGGCTGGGTGAGAAAGTGGGAATGGAAGGAATCAGAGCGACCTGTAGTTCCGGCCACCGAGAATTTGGGATCAAGACCATTACCCCATGCAACATTCAGTGGGGGTGTGGGATCGCTTTGTTCGGCCGATTGTTCCTGATCGATGGCGGCCTGATCGGACCCAATGACTACCTCGACAACCTGAGGATCATCTACAGCTTCTGGAAGACCGTGTTCGAGGGCTACATGCGGCAAGGGAAGCCGGCGGTGATGGACGTGGGTTACGCGCTTCAGGTGCTCGATCAGGACGTTGTAGAAGGCCTGAGGCAAGACGTGGAGCCGCTACGCGACCCGGATTTGCGGGCCACACTGCTGAGGTTTAACTCCTTGATCCAACTCATGGGCTTCCTGGACCACTATGACTGCCGGTTGGGCCTGGGCGACACCGGACCCTATGACGTTGGCGACAGACTGATGCTGGTCAGGGACTGCTTCGTAAACGAGAAGTCGTTCCCGTGGACTTTCGTGGTCGGGGACCTGCCGTTCTGCTACTCGCTGGTGCTGACCTATGACAAGAAGAAGATGATGCGAGACCGCAAGAGCGGCAAGCTGAAGATGTTTTCCATCTACAACACCGGCACGCTGTTCTGCGACCCCAATGACTACGAGGCAGAGGCGTTGCTGGAGGCCGCCGTCTACATGAGAGACGAGGACTATCCGCGTGGCAAGACAACCCGGATACCGCTGAACGAGCTGGAGACCCACATCGCGAAAGTGGAGGCGGCCGTCGAGCGGATGTACCAATACCTCGCCATGAAGCCCAAGTTCGACAAGATCCTTGAGGGTAACTGGGTCTACGTTGCCGCCTCGCTCCCCTACGTAC
>Ga0335085_10009703_pt1 | contig 14495 bp, 8 predicted proteins | sample Lox_Sample_45_FD_206712 | JGI IMG/M metagenome (GOLD analysis project Ga0335085, IMG submission 206712) | Soil microbial communities from Loxahatchee National Wildlife Refuge, Florida, United States - Lox_Sample_4.5 | ecosystem: Environmental > Terrestrial > Soil > Wetlands | place: USA: Florida...
TCATTAATGGGACGTTTACATCCGCCGACACAGGCTTCCTGGCAATCACCGAGAACTATGCCACTACGTCCAGTGGCGTTCCTTCGGCCCAGAACCCATCCCTGACCGGGGCTTGGGCCGTAGAGATTCCGGGAGCGGGCGCTTTGGCGAACCTTCTTAGCGTCTACACGCAGTCCACGCCGCAGGTCATCAGCGCTGCTCCCACGGCCATGGCGGAGAACACTGCGTGTCCGAACTCCAACACGCCACCTCAGTTCCTCTATGTATCCGTCCCATACGCCAGCCAGATTGCCGATCTGGTCGACTACGGAATCGTTGCCATCAGCTCACAGGGATCCACAGTCACCTTTGCCGCGCAGCCATTTCTCGTTGGCGCAAAACCACAGGCGACTTCAACCGTGTCGGGTGCCTGCTCGCAAACCGTTTTCGGCGAGCTCACCGCCTACCCTCAGAACACCTTCGGTACTTCAGGACCGTTGCCCGAACTGATCAGCATCGGGAGTGGAGGACTTCTGGTGAGTAACTTCGATCCTGGGTTAGGCGGAGTGGGAGCGTTCGGCGGCGGTACCGGCGTCCTCGGTGTGGCCCAGCCCACCTCGCCGACAAGCCTGGCTTCGGTCGTTGCCGCGCAATACAACGGCTTCATCTTCTCGCCTAGTAATCCGTTGAAACAATCTAACGGCTACGACATCACTGTGCTGGCGTCGGCGTTTGGCAATCACACCGGCACGTCGCAAACCTGTTCGGCCTTGCAGGCTTCACTGGCTGCAAACAACGGTCAGGGTGAGAACGTGCCGGTTCTTCCCTCCCCTAACACGATCTATGGCGGTGAGTTTCTGATTGCGTCGCCTTCGGGCAACGTCAACGATCCGACGGGAGCGAACGGCTCGGAAAACTGTGACGTTGCGATCGACCTGGGCACGGAAGATCCCAGCAGCAATGGACTGTTCCCCAGGGCGACGGTCTTCATCGGTTCAAATTTTCCTCCGTTTAGCGTTTCCAACCCTTGGATGTGTGCGACTGGCGGCGTGTGCGCGGTTTCTTTCCCCGCTGCGGCCGTCGTAGGACAAGTGCAAGGAGCGTACGTGATCTTCGTTTCAGCCAGCGGGACTTCTACACCGCAGGCGCAACTTCCGGATGGATCCGGGTTCCTCCTGCCGCAACCGGTGGGAATTTATCTTTTTCAGAAGATGTGATCAGTGACGATCAGTGGCGATGCATTGCTCATCAATGAAGCGCGCCGCGAGACTTCTGTGTCTTTGCAACCTGCCTTATGTTTTTTCAAACCCTTGGCGCTTATTTCCAAACTTTAATCTTCGCGCGCCTTGAAGAACTCCCGGCAGAACCGTTCTATATGCGGGCGTACGTGTGCCTTCCGTCATTTCGGAAGGGGCGTGTCTGCGGATTCGCCAACCTAAGTGTTATTGATATTTGTTTCGTCGTTGATGCCACTTAAACCGGATCCGCGTACAAGAACTTGTACGAAGAGCGAACGCAAGCGTGACGGGGACTGCAATAGGAAAGCATTTGGCAATGGTCATTGCCTCCAATTCTGTTGCTCGGCTTTCGCTTCGTTCACGGGAGCGCTTCCTCAGCCTCGCTCTTTTGCGGCGTGGTCGGTTCACCAGGTAACAAAACATCAAAGGAGAAGATATGAAATTTGCGAAGTACCTACTCACACTCGCGCTTGCGTTCTGCGCATTCACGAGCACCTCGAAGGCGCAAACCGTAGCTTTCCTCGGAGGCGGGTCATCGGCCCTGTTCCAGGAACTCGGTTCGGCGACCCAATACGTCCCGGGCGTTTCTTGCCTCTGGACCCACTCGAAGAGCACCACCACCCCGAACATCGCATTTACCGATGCGCGGACCGGCGTTGGTCTCGATGAAGCCGGCCAGATCTTCATTGCTTGGGGCCCGGGCAGTGGTACTTGCGCCGCGCCGACCGGCACCTACAGCATCTACGCCTACGTTCAGCTGGACTCCGTTGTTGGAGACCGCTGCTACTTCATCAATGATGGCGCCGGCACCGGATGCGTGCTTAAGCTGACGGGCGCAGCCGGCATCGCTGGCAGCAACCTCATCGGCGGCGCGGACATTCCGTCCGGTGTTTTGCTTCCTACGAACGTCGCCAACGCTATCGCTGGCCAGCACATGTTTGTTGCGGGTACGGATATACGGCCGGAAGACGCTCAGTTCGCGATTCAGCGCGCCCTGACGCGTTGCGACACGTATATGCCCCGTCAGTATTTTAATAACGCGTCCTACTACCTGTTCGGGCTGGGCTACCAGACCGGCACCAACGTCGGCACGGCGATTCAGGGCAATGCGAGCTATGGCGGCGGTACGTTCAATGTCATCAACTTCAACATCACTGGCACGGACCCGATCACCGGTGGCGCGGTTCCGACCTACCAAGTCAGCACCGTTGGCGCACAGCCTATCGTCGTCGCCATGGCTCCCAACACCGACTCCCAAGTTGCAGCCATGACCGACATCACCGCAGGCACCTTGACCATGTTCTATGAAGGTCTCCTCGGCCGCACCACCGACCTCCTGGGAACCCCCGGCCCGGCGGAAGCCGTCACGGTCCTGGTTCGCGAACCCCTCTCTGGAACTTACAACACCTTTGAATACAGCATCCCGCAAAGCACTCAATTCCATGCCGGCCAGGAATATGGCAACTGCAACGGCAGCGGCCAGGTGCTGAGCAATCCCATGGCATTGCAAAACGGCGGCGGTGTGTTCGGAAACGCGTCTCTGCGCGTCCGCGCCATCGGCACCGGCAATGTGACCAAATATCTCGGACTTGCCACGACCCCGACCCTTGGCTATTTCTTCTGGAGCGCGGGCAACGCAGCCGGTCTAACCACCGTCAAGTATCTCAAGGTCAATGGGATCGATCCTCTATTGGACACTGCACACAGCTACAACGGTGCCCTTCCTGGCAGCGGCGCCACGGGTGACCCGGGCCTGAACGCTGTCGGCTTTGCTGGCCTGAACTCTGGTAACTATCCGATCTGGTCGGCACTGCGTCTCGTCGGGCCTCCAGGAAACGCGGGTGTCGCGGCCATGATCACGGCTCTGGGCAACACCAACTTGGTGCAACACGACTACATTACGCCCAGCACCATGAACATCTGGCACTCTCACTTCTTCCTCAACGGCCAGAACGATCCGAACCCGGCCAACGGTCCAAGCCTCGGTACGCAGACGCTCTGCGCCGGCGGCGCGGCTGAGTCCGGCGGCGACGTTGGCGGTTCGACCCTGTTGCTCTCGAACAACGCCGACTTCTGCCATGACTTCGGCAGCACCACAGGAAAACTCAACCTCACCTTCTAAGAGCCGTTCTCAGGTTCTTGGTTTTGTGCGGGGACAAGCCGGATGTTTCGGTTTGTCCCCCGCTTGTTTCCCACGAAACTCCAGGCGCTGCCGTGGCCGAGGCGTTCGCACGATCCGACGCGCTGTGTGATGTGCAATACTGAACGGGACTTTAGAATCGAAAGGGAAATTCATGCGTGGTCGTTGCATTGGTTTTTTGCTCTTGACTGCCGTCGCTTCATCGTCGATCCCGGCCTCCGCACAGCAGGCGCCGGGCGCCGCGGCCTCGAGCAGCAAACCGGCCCAGACGCCGGAGGATGTAGGGAAAATAGGGAATATCAACCTGCCTGTTTCCACGGAGAACTGGGGCGCACCCGCCGACATCAAGACCGGGCTCGAGCCGCGCCCCTCGGTTGTGGTGAGCACTGACGAGCGCCCCGAATTTGTTCGGGAGTTGGTCCGTGTGCAATGGCGCGAGGCGGACCCGTTTGATGTATGGTTGATTCGCCCCAAGGTATCCGGGAAGGTCCTGGAGAAGCCGCCGGTTGTGCTCTATCTCTACAGCTTCAGTGATACTGACGAGCGCTTTCGGGACAATGGATGGTGCCAACGCGCCACAGCTGATGGTTATGCCGCCGTGGGCTTCGTCAGTGCGTTGACCGACTATCGGTTTAGGAATCACGCGCTGACCAAATGGTTTGTGAGCGAGTTGCCTGAGGCTCTGGGGAGTTCGACCCACGACGTGCAACTCATTTTGGATTTCCTCGCACTCAGAGGCGACATCGATATGAGTCGAGTGGGCATGTTCGGGCTCGGCTCGGGCGGAACCATCGCTATTCTGGCGGCTTCTGCCGACGCCAGAATTACAACGGTTGACGTCCTGGATCCTTGGGGTGATTGGCCCGACTGGTTCGCTAGTTCGGCTCTTCTGTCACCTGAGGAGCGGACGAAGGACCAAGGCAAGGAATTCCTGCAGCCCCTGGTTTCGCTTGACCCCATCACCTATCTCCCCAAGCTGAAGACAGCGAATGTGCGGATCCAGCAGATTTCGAACGATCCCATCACTCCCGCAAAAGCACAGGCGCGAATCTCGAGTTCCGTGCCTGAGGGGGCTACCGTCGTGAAGTATCAAAGTGCTCAGGATCTCCTTAAGTCGTGGCAAACCGCCGGGCTTTCAGGTTGGATCAAAAAGCAGCTGCATCCCGAGTTGCTCAAGGGAGCCGGCGAGAACCACAGCATAAGTATGAAATAGGGCTTAATGGCTACGACAAGTAGTCGCCGGGTGTGATAGAGCTGTGGATACTTCAAAGCCCGAAGACCTAAGAGAAATGCGATGAGGCCGAAACGGCGGAGGGCATCACCGGAATCCGCCTCACATGGCCCAAGTTAAAAGGCAACGATTGATGATCAAGGATAAGATCCACGAGTTTTTGCGCTCATTTGGACTTGATGTCGTTCGGTTCCCTCCCGTTGATTTCCTCAGTGAGGAAAGAGAGATCTTCGACGCTGTGCGCCCGTTAACGATGACAAGTCCTGAGAGAATCTATGTGCTCATTCAGGCGCTGCGCTATCTGACCAAGGCTAGCATCCCCGGAGCCATCGTTGAATGTGGCGTGTGGAAGGGGGGCAGCATGGCGGCAGCGGCGCGGACTCTCCTGCAAATGCAGGACGTGAGCCGCGACCTGTATTTATTCGACACCTTTCGGGGCATGACAGAGCCGGGAACCTTGGATGTCGACTATTCCGGGAAGCAAGCTTCGGAGGTTTGGGCTAAATCGAACGGCACCTGGTGCGACGCCGCACTCGAGCAAGTCAAAAACGTGCTTTTTGCAACGGGTTATCCCAGGGAAAAACTTCATTTCATTGAGGGGCGCGTCGAGGACACTATTCCAGCTTCCGCGCCGGAATCGATAGCGTTACTCCGCTTGGACACGGACTGGTATGAATCCACACGCCATGAACTGGTTCATCTCTTTCCCCGTTTAATTCGGGCGGGTGTGTTTATTATTGACGATTACGGACATTGGCAAGGGTCCCGGAAGGCCTGCGACGAGTATTTTGAACAGAATCACATTCCCATACTGCTGAATCGGATCGATGCGGGTGGCCGTGTCGCTATAAGGGTGTAGCATCTTCTTGGTCTTCAATTCGATGGCGATAATTCACGCCAGGCTAACAGCGGCCTCACACGCAAATAATACTGCCACAATAGATTAGAGGATTGCGGCTCAAGAGGCTGGGTTCTAGCAGTCAAGCCTGAATGGCAGGCCTTCGGGATTACCCCGTCGCTGTGGTCCACGCCGAACGCCTGCTCTTCAAACTCACGGATTGCATTGAACTTGGATGAAGGAGAGTCAAAGGTCGACAAAATGACGTCCCGCCTTGAATTGCCGGATAAACTTCGAACCTCGCGTAACCAACTCTCCACAACCGTCCTGGTCGGCATCCTGATAGCACTCACTAGTTTCGGCTACTTTTCGCATTACTGCACGGATATGCTGTTCTCCAGCGATGCCGCGGATTACGTTCGAGTGGGAAAAAACGGCTTCGCGGAGTCATATCTTGACACCGGCAGCGCTGGCCTGTGGGGCTCTCTCAGAATCATAAGACAGCACCCGGAAGCACGAATACATTTCTATGATTTCCTGGAACAGCAGGACGATGCAGCGCCTAAGCGGCATTGGCACGTCGCGCCCGGTTTATATGGTGCCGCTATTGCGTCGCAATTCGGCGCGGACAACAGAACCTACCGCCTGATGATGGCTGTTGCCGGGGCGGCCGCTATCGCAGCTGTCTTCATCGGGCTCCGACTCGCCAGCGTACACTTGCTTCTCGCCCTTGCAACAGCGGTCTTGGCGGCCTTGAGTCCGGCGGTAGTCTATGCGAGTTCAACCGTAGCGCCCCATGCGCCATTTCTGGCCGCTCTGGTCGCATCAGGATTCGCATTCGCTCAATATCTGGAGCATCGGAAACGCGCATGGGGAGTCGCGACTGGAGTGGCTCTTGGCTTTGCGGTCGCCGCGTGCGAGCTATCGGTAGTGATCTTCGCCGCGTTTGCGCTGCTTCTGGCTTGGCGAGCAATTCGAGCCGGTATTAAGTCCACATTGGATCTTCTTGCGGTCCCCGCCGCCGCGCTGCTTGCCACGATGACGCTGCTGTGGCCCGGAGGAATATTTCGCGGCGGATATGTTTTGAGCTACGGTGCGTGGTGCTTCAATGCCCTCTTTCGCAGGGCCAAGGACTTTGGGGAAGCCGCTAGCCTGGGCGTTGTACTTACGAGAGGAGCACAAGGAAGCCACATCGTCCTCCTGCTCTTCGTCGCGATCGTCATCGGAGTGTTGATTCTGGAATTGAGCGGTCGATCCAACATACACATCCAGGTGTTCAGCTGGCTTGTTCTCGGGTTTTTTGCCCAGGGAATGCTGAATCGGTTTAAAAACCCAACGTACGTGTCTCATTTCGTCGTCCTGACTTGGGTATTGCTCGCTTTGATTTCCCAACAATGGATCACGCAGGCCAAGGCGAGAGCACACTTCGCGGCGCTTGCGGCGGTGAGCGGTGTGTACTTGTTGCTAGCGATTCCGGCTTCCGGATGGCCTGCCGCTAGCGCTCGTGCCGGTGAGGAAGAGCAGATGCACTCAGATCGGGTGCGAGAGGTCCTTGCGCTCGCGACCAAGACCATCCCACCGGGCGCAACTGTTCTGGCTAACTATGACTATGACATCTGGGGCCTTTATCTGCCGGAGAACGTTGTGAAACATTCCATGAATGCGTCGAATCTGGACCCACGCCCGTGGGTGAAGATGCCGGAGGACTATTGGATCATTGCAGACCCTCGCTGGCTTTCGCCGGAATGGCGTGACCGCCTGGGTGCCTTGTCTCCTTCAATTTCGGCCGGTGGATTTGTCGTCACGCATGTCTCTGAAAGAAACTGACCAAACTGGTTGCTCCCTCCGTGAGCCGAGAATCGCCTGTCCTTCGGCGGTTGCATCCGTGAAACGCATGGGGCGGGAAGCCTTAGGAACCGATTGTAAAGACTTCGTCACCTAGTATTGTTCCCTGGTTTACAGAAGCTCATTAGCATGAATCTCATTCAGACTGTAACAGCGGCAGAGTGATCACCTACGTCAGGAGCGGGTTCCCGCAAAGACCCAGACCGAGATGGTCCGTCCGCGGCGCAGGCTATTCCATTCCATGAAAGGCATTAAGTCACGTATGAACCATCCACATCGGCGCCACTCTCACTTGCAGCGGCGAGCCTGCGTAGGTTGTTCTGCAGTCAGTTGGAACGAATGTGAAACGGGTGGCGACTGCCAGCCGGGCGGGAAAATTCGCCTTCTTCTCGCGTTATTTTGCACCCTTGCGATTGCTTGCGGTATGGCGGGATGCGGCAGCACCGCCGCAACGGTTTCCCAAACACCACTGATTTCAGTTGAGATGACGCAATTGCCCCCTGCCGCGATGATTGTCGGAAATAGCACGGTGGTTTCAGCCACGGTCAGTAACGACCCCGCCAATGCCGGTGTCGATTGGGTGGTGACATGTGCCAACGCACCTAACTGTGGCACTTTCAACCCCAGCCACACGTTCAGCGGCCTGACGTCCATCTACACTGCTCCGACATCCGTTCCCGCGAAGCAGATAGTAACCGTCACGGCCCTGTCCAGCTCGGACCGAAGCAAGACCGCCGTCGCACCTGTGACCCTGACGTCCACAATCACGGCAATTGTCATCAATCCGGTAGGAGTCTCCGCACCCGCCGACTCTGTTGTCAACCTGGGAGCGACGGTGGTAGGAGATCCGGCGAATCTCGGCACGGACTGGACGGTTACCTGCCCAACTACAGTGGGTCCTGTCACTTGCGGATCCGGTCTCCATTCCGTTGCCGGCGGCACGGTCGCATTCGTGATCCCCGAGACCGTAACTCTACCGGGTACAACGCAGGGCGTTTCACTCGTGGGAACCAGGATAACCTTCACGGCCTATCCGACAGCCGATCACAGTTTCTCGTGCTCAAGCGTACTGGTGGGCACGCCGTGTTCGAATACCGCCAGTCTCCCCGTCACTGCTCCTATTTCGATCAGCATCACGGAAGCGCCTCCCACCACAATGCTGACCAATGCCACGGCTCCCGTGATAGCGGTGGTCTCGAACGACACGGCCAAAGCGGGCGTTACCTGGCAGGTCGCCTGCGAACAGACGCAATGCGGTTCGATTACACCGAGCCAAACTGCCAGCGGCGTCGCGGCGACCTTTACAGCGCCACCGACGGTACCCTCTCCAAACCCTGCTCCTGGTCTTCAGGTTGCGATTATCGCGAGCGCCAATGCAAACCCCCAGACGATCATCGCGCATGTCACCGTCTATATCGTTGCTCCGATTTCCATAGCCATCACGCGAGGCGTTGCGAACAATACCATCGTGCAAGGCACAGGTGCGCCTTTGATCGCCACTGTCAGCAACGATAGTGCGAATGCGGGTGTGGATTGGACTGTGGCTTGTGCGAGTGTCGGAGCCTGCGGCACTTTTTCGTCGCCGCATACCGCAAGCGGTGCGCCGACGACCTACACCGCACCTAGCAATCCGCCGGCGGGCGCCACTGTAACGATCACGGCAACGTCGACAAGCGACCCGACTCAGAGCGCTCAACAAGTGGTCACAGTGACCAACGCACCGCCACCAAATAGCCTGTTGCAAGGACAATTTGTCCTTTATCTGAGCGCCCGAAATTCAAAGAACGGTCCGTTCGTTCTCGGCGGTGCCATCTCCGGGGACGGTAACGGAAACATTACGGCAGGGAAATTCGACATGGCAGACGCCGCTGGAAATGCAGTGCCGGCAAACGGGCTGCCTATCGCCTCACCCAGCACTTATTCCATCGGAGCGGATGGGCGAGGACAGCTTCAACTAACGCTCAACACCTTCGCTTTGAACTCGAGTTTCGGAGTACCCGCTGGCAGCTACCGTAGCACGCTCACTCTGAGTGTGGTGTTTGTAAGTCCTCAACACGCCCTTCTCACAGAGACCGACACGTTCGGCAACGGATCAGGAACACTGGACTTTCAAAATGCAGCGGACCTGGCTGCCTTCGGAGACGGCTCGGCTGGGCTGAATGGAGTCTATTCCCTTCAACTCAACGGGTCAGAATACAGTACCGGATTCCCCGGTTTCTTGTTGGCAGCAGCCATAGCGAGCCAAGCTTCTGGCAACACGTCCGTGTTTACCGGGTACACCACTGACCAGTCAGCCGCAGGCGCGATCACCAGTGTGCCTTTCACTACAGGCTCGCAGAGCTTCCCGACCGCACCGTCTCCTCTAGGGGAGATTCTGTTGCCCAACGTCAATTTGGGCTTGGTCACCCCGTTCAACATAGACCTCTGGATCATTGATGCCAATCACTTTGTCGTTACGGATTTCATCGACGCGTTGAGTTCTTCCCCAGTCATCATCGGTGGATATCTCACGGCCCAGCCCGCGTCGCCCTCGCTTTCCGGAACTCTGGCCTTTGTTGAATCTGGTGCGACCACCGCCGCGCAACCACAGGTTGTGGGTGGCATAGTGACCTGCGGCTCGACAGGAATTTTGGATGTCGTCCCCTTGGCTGGTTCGGGCCTGAACAATCAAGCTGTCAGTGCCACGTGCTCAGGACCTTCGAACGGGCGCGGCCTCATTGGCATCTCCGGAGCAGGTTCCTCGGGCGTCAGCCAACTCGCGGCCTATCCCACTCTCGACCAGGGAATCTATCTCATCGAGCTGGACGGAGGTTCAGCCGGGACTTCGGGCCCCTCAGGCGCGGGCGTCGCTTATCAGCAGACTTTACCCAGTCCCATTCCGAGTTCAGCGCTGGCCGGCAATTATGGATCGTCCTTCTCGAGCAGCACTCCGACCGGCTCCGAGATTCTGAGCGGTCAGGTGGTTGCTGACGGTAGCTCAGCTCTTTCCGGTACCGTCGACGTGAATTCGTTCGATACCACGGCAGCGCCGCCATCAGCCAATCCATCGCCCGGAGTGTCCCTGGCCGGATCATCATTTACCTCATCAGACAATGGGCGATTCTTGCTAACCCTCACGTTAACGCCGGCTGGCGGACAGCCCACCCCTCCGGTAAACGTCTTGCACCCAGCTTGCTATATGGTTGACGCCAACACTTGCTTGCTTCTCGGTCTTGATGCGACGGCACCTGGAACGGGCATCCTTCAATTGCAGAGTACAGGTCTATGATATCCAGCGCCGAAACGCTGAACTTCGAAGCGCCACCCGTCAACGAGCAGGGCCGCGGCCTCGAAGCGCTTAGCCGAATGCGCGAAGCCCGCCGCGCCTTCCAGGACGCGAGCGCAGAGACGCGGGATCGATGGATCCAATCCAATCGCTACTTTTACGGCGAGCTAAGCAAAATATTGCGGTTCCTGATCGGCAAGGGCAAGCGAGTGCTGGATATCCGTTGTCTCACGGGTGATTCCCTCGCAGCACTGGAGCCATCGTCTGGCGTTGGGGTCGAGATCGGACAAGCACTGGTCGACAAGGCGAGTCAAAAACATCCGGGAATTCGTTTTCTGCAAAGCGATCCCGAGTCGCTCGACCTGAAGGAAACCTTCGATTGTGTAATCCTCAACAATATTTTCGATACTGTGGACGTACTCGGAGCGTTTGAGCGCGTTCGAAAGCACTGCGGCGACGAAAGTCTCTTCATCGTCGTCAATTACAACGCAATGTGGCAGCCCATACTGAGTTTTGCCAGTAGGTTAGGCCTGCGGGCAAAATTCGTGGAGCCGAACTGGGTGAGCGCTGAGGATATTCGAGGGTTCTTGAAGCTGGCCGGCTTCCGGATGATCGGCGAGCATCGCCTGCTACTGTTGCCGAAACGGGTTCCCCTCCTGACGTTTATCGCGAACCAGGTTCTCGCGAAGTTGCCCGGCATACGACGCTTCTGCTTGATGCAGGTCATCGTCGCGCGCCCTTTGGCAAAGCGGGTTCGAACAGAAGAAGTATCCGTTTCCGTGGTGATTCCATGTCGCAATGAGGAAGCCAATGTGGCGGAAGCCGTGGAGCGAATTCCTGCTATGGGCCGGCACACGGAGATTGTCTTCTGTGACGACAAGTCTGTCGACGGCACGGTGAAAGAAGTTCACCGTATGCAGGCGCTCTATCCGGAGAAGAACATTCGCCTAGTGAACGGCCCAGGAATCTGCAAGGCGGAGAACGTGTGGGCTGGATTCCGCGAGGCTCGCGGCGACGTACTTATGATCCTAGACGCGGACCTCTCGGTCATGCCGGAAGAATTGCCGATGTTCCTCGACGCAATCTGCCATGGAAGCGGTTATTTTGTGAACGGCAGCCGTCTCGTCTATCCGATGCAAAGACGAGCTATGAAATTCACCAACATGCTCGGCAACAAAGTCTTCGGCCTGATTTTCTCGTTCCTGTTGGACCAGCGAATCAAAGACACGTTGTGTGGAACCAAGGTTCTTTGGAGGAGAGACTGGCAGCGCATCGAGTCCGGCATCGGTACCTGGGGCATCCGTGATATGTGGGGTGATTACGAATTGCTCTTCGGCGCCTCCAAACTGCACCTTGAGATCGTTGAGGTGCCAGTGCACTACCAGGAGCGGATCTACGGGGTCACGAAAATGACCAAGGTTCTCAACAACGGTATCCGTATGCTCGGCATCTGCTGGCACGCCTGGCGTCGCTTGGGGGGATGAAGGCACGGCCCCGATTACGCGACTCCGGACACGCGCGGCGCTTTGGTAGGCACGTGAATATGTCCTTCCGCAGAATTGCATCCGGATCCAGGAGACCTATCGTTCGACCGTTTCGAGCGAACTCACAACCTGGCAGGTACGGCGGGTATCCATATCCTCCGATGCCAGCCTTTTCCTGCGTGGCGACATGATGACGAGGTGCCGGTATGGCTGTGTTTTATTCTCGAATTCATTTGGCTTTCCCGATCGCCTTGCTTTCCATTCTCCTGTTTCCAGCCGTCGGCTCAGCCCAACGGATCGATATCAACGGAATGCCCTACGAGACTGAGGAAGAAACTCACGGCTGCTCCCGGTTAGAGGAGCTGATGCCCCTCCCCACGGCTAAAGTGGTTTCCTGCCAAAAAGGTGATTCTGTCGAAATCTCGCTACCTTTACAGCCAGATGCAAATGGGGCTCTAAAAGAGAAGAAGGTTCGTGGCGCCTATCAATTCCGCGAGTATCAGGTCGGCGAGATAGAAGAACCTAGCGCATTCGATCACCTGCTGGCGGCGTTGCCCATGGCGGGATTTAGGGTGAAGTACTCTAATAAGCCTTCGACGATCACCGCGAGGAAAGACGACATCTGGATTCTGATTCATGTCAGCGACGATCTATACAACGTAAGCGTTATACGAGAAATTCCCGACAATTGGAGGACGGTCCAGACCGCCGAAGAAATCGCCAGCGAGATCCAAGCCCATGGCAGAGTAGACATCTATGGAATCGAGTTCTCCCCACCCGATCAGTCCATCGTGGAGAGCACATCAAAGATCCTGTCTCAGGTCTTGAAGTACTTAAAACAGAATCCCGACGTCTCGATCATCATCGAGAGTGACAAGGTGAGCCCCACGGGAACACCCGAGGACGATGCGGAAATCACTCGGGAAAGAGCCAATGCGGTGATGGACTGGTTAGTCGCACACGGAGTGCCGAAGTCGCGTGTGCAACCGCTGCCAGCGGGCCGAAACAACCCGATAACCGACAATGAAAGTCCGGCCGAGATTCAACGGAATGAGAGAATTGTGCTTATAAAAGCGGCTTCCTGATAGCCGTCGGGCAACAGAATATTTCTGCAATGGACTTCGCGGGGGTAATGCTTGATCGATCGGGGAAAGCACAACATCATCGGCGTTCTCATAAACGCCATCGATTATGAAGCAGCGGTTGAGCGCATCATTACGGCCGCCAAGGGAAGTCAACGTCTGACAGTGTCCGCGCTCGCCGTCCATGGAATCATGACCGGTGTTCTCGACGAGACTCATCGGTACCGGCTGAATCACTTGGATCTGGTCGTTCCCGACGGCCAGCCGATCCGCTGGGCGCTGAACTCCCTTCATGATACTGGGCTGACAGACCGTGTCTATGGTCCCAAGTTGACGCTGGAATTGTGCTCGCGTGCAGCGGAAGAATCTCTTCCGATCTATCTCTACGGCAGCCATCCCGATGTTCTTTCGGCCCTGGTTCGCAACCTTCGAGAGCGATTCCCGGCGTTGCAGATCGCAGGGTGGCAGCCCTCACGGTTTAGATCGCTCACCTCCGAAGAAAAGGCGAAGGTCGTGCACACAATTGCCAACAGTGGAGCCCGATTGACCTTTGTCGGGCTCGGCTGCCCGCGCCAAGAGGTTTGGGTCTACGAATATCAGCATGTTCTTTCCATGCCTCTGCTTGCCGTCGGCGCCGCATTTGATTTCCATGCGCGGACGCTTCCTCAAGCCCCTGAGTACCTCCAGCGGCTGGGCTTGGAATGGCTCTTTCGACTCAGCCGTGAACCGCGTCGATTATGGCGCCGGTATCTGCTTTTGAGTCCGTATTACTCGATGTTGGTCTTCTTGCAGGCTACCGGCATTCGACGGTTTGATTCCCCCGCCGCGCGTCCCACCTCCGAACTCCGGTTTGGCTGACGACGATGAGTTGCAACTCATGTCGTTTTCAAGACTCAAACCAAGTTCATCTGGATTTAATAAAAGGGGTGTATCTATTACAGTCTACAGAAATTATCGCAACTCGGTCCCCGGTCTCGCTCAAGGCCGGAGCCTATAGAGGAGCGTGAATGAGCAAGCCAAAGACAGTTCTCGTGACCGGATCCTGCGGATTGATAGGCTCAGAAGTTACACGATCCTTTGCCCGAATGGGATTCCACGTGGCTGGGATCGACGACAATCATCGCGCTACGTTTTTCGGATCGGAAGGAGACACCAGTTGGGTGCTCAGCCAGCTCCGAGCAGAGGTTCCGGGCTACGAACACGAGGCAATCGATATCCGAGACCGCGAGAGAATTCTCGAAGTGGTACAGCAACTGAAGCCTGACCTGATTATCCATACGGCCGCTCAGCCGTCGCACGATCGCGCGGCGGCGATTCCCTTCCTCGATTTCGAGGTGAACGCCCTGGGAACTCTGCACTTGCTCGAAGCCGCAAGGCAGTATTGCCCGGAGTC
>Ga0335085_10009705_pt1 | contig 14493 bp, 11 predicted proteins | sample Lox_Sample_45_FD_206712 | JGI IMG/M metagenome (GOLD analysis project Ga0335085, IMG submission 206712) | Soil microbial communities from Loxahatchee National Wildlife Refuge, Florida, United States - Lox_Sample_4.5 | ecosystem: Environmental > Terrestrial > Soil > Wetlands | place: USA...
CGCTCCTTCACGCAGCACGTAGAGGACGATCTCGAACAGCGCCCCGAGAATGAGCGTGCGCTCATCCGCGAGGTCCACCGGCGATTCGCGGCCGAGGCCGGCGAGCCCGTTCGAGGCCACCTGGAGCCCGGCCGCGACCGCAACGAGCGTGCCGACGGCCAACGCCAGCCCGGGCAGCGCCGACCGCTGCTTCCCGGCGTCCGGGATCTCGTGGAGCACCCGGACGAGCAGCCGGTTCTCTTCACGCAGGGCGAGCACGAGGCCTCGACAGTCCGGGCATCCCGCGAGATGCGCCTCCAGCTCCTGCAGCTCGGCCCGCGCACACTCGTCGTCCGCGTACGCGGTCCAGATCTCCCCGGAGGGGCACGTCATGTTCCAGTCTCCCCGGCCTTGAGGACCCGGCGCAGGCTCTGCTTGGCCCGAAACAGGCTGACTGCCACACGCTGCCGGGTCCAGGCCAGCCGCTCCGCGATCTCGTCGTAGCTCAGCTCGCCGTGATAGCGGAGCACGAGCGGGACGCGCTGTCGCTCCGGTAGCGCCGCGATGGCCGCCGCGAGGGCGCCGCGCCCCTCTTCCGCCAGCAGGCCGGCGAGCGGCGAGCAACGGGTTTCGACGATCGCGGGAGGGTCGTCGCGCTCGGTCTCGAAGAGGCTCTTCTCCCGCCGGCGCCGGCGCAGCCGGTCGAGGCAGTGCTTGGCCGCGACACCGGTGAGCCAGGGCCGGAAAGGCAATGCGTCGTCGTAACGGCCCAGGGCCGTGCGCAGCTTCATGAACACCTCGCTGGTGGCGTCCTCGGCGTCCTCCCGCTTCCCGAGCAGGTGGAGGCAGAGTCCGAACACCCGGCGGGAGAAGCGCCGGTACAGCTCGGCGAAGGCCTCGCCGTCGCCCTCGCGGGCGTGGCGAATCACCTCCGCGGGTACGGCGTCTTCCGCGGTGCTGTCGGCCACCATCTCATATACGTCCGGGAGGGGCAGAAGATTACGTCAAGTCCGTCCCCCGATTCTCCGGGCGGTCCCGGGCGAGATCGAGCGAGCGATCTCGACCGAGGTTCCCTTGCTTTGCGATAGAGTCTCGGTCGAGGAGTGATGTCCCACGCGGTCACCTCGGCTCAGGTCGTGAGCATCGCCGACCTCCGGCGGCTCGCCGAGCGCCGGCTGCCCCGCGTCGCCTTCGACTACATCGACGGGGGCGCCGACGGCGAGGTGACCCTGCGCGAGAACTGCCGCGTCTTCGACGACGTGTGTCTCCGACCCCGTTCGGCGGTGATCACCCGGGGAAGCGACCTGCGGACGAGCGTCCTGGGCACGGAGGTCGCCCTGCCGGTGCTGCTCGGGCCGGTCGGAAGCTGCCGGCTGTTCTACCCGCTCGGGGAAGCGGTGGCGGCGCGTGCCGCGGGCGCCGCGGGCACGGTGTACGTGCTCTCGACCTTGTCGGGCACCCGCCTCGAGGAGGTGAAGGCCGCTTCGCGCGGGCCGTGCTGGTACCAGGTGTACCTGTGCGGGGGGCGAGAGGTGGCCCTCGCCGCCATCGCGCGGGCCAGGGCCGCCGGCTTCGCGGCGCTCGTCGTCACCATCGACACCCCGGTCGCCGGGCTGCGCGAGCGCGACTTCCGAAACGGGACCAAGGAGCTGCTGAGCGGCCGACCGTGGGCCGCGCTTCCCTTCGTCGGCCAGATCCTGGCGCGGCCGCGCTGGCTCGTGGCCTTCCTGGCCGACGGCGGCCTGATGGAGTTCCCGAACGTCGTCCTTCCCGAGGGGCCGATGCCCTACGCCGACGTGGGCGCGGCCCTCGCGCAGTCGGCGGTCTCGTGGGACGACCTGGGCTGGCTGCGCGAGGCGTGGGGCGGCCCGATCGTGGTCAAGGGCGTGCACACTGCCGACGACGCACGCCGGGCCGTGGACGCCGGGGCGAGCGCGATCGTGGTGTCCAACCACGGCGGGCGCCAGCTCGACGGCGTGGCGCCCACGCTGCGCGTCCTGCCCGAGGTGGTCGACGCCGTCGGCGGGCGCGTCGAGATCCTGCTCGACGGCGGCATTCGCCGCGGCGGGGACGTGGTCAAGGCCCTCGCCCTCGGGGCGCGCGCGGTGCTCGTGGGGCGCGCCTACGCCTACGGCCTGGGGGCGGGTGGCGAGGCCGGCGTCTCCAAGGCGATCCAGATCCTGCGGGCCGACGTCGAGCGGACGCTCAGGCTGCTCGGCTGCCCGTCGGTCGCCCAGCTCGACCCCTCGTACGTCGACATCCCCCCGCACTGGCGGCGCTGAGCGCCCCTCACGCCAGCCTAGCGCGTGCGGTCGTTCTCCGGGCTCTCGTAGTAGTCGAAGCTCCGGCCCAGGCGCTCCTTGAGCGGGCGAGTGATCGCGTCCAATCGCGCCATGACGTCGGCGGCCAGGGGCCGCGCGACGGCGCGCAGGTTGGCCTCGACCTGGGAGATGCTGCGCGAGCCGACGAGGCTGCAGGTCAGACCCGCGTTGGCGACCGTCCACATCACGGCCAGCTCGGCGAGCGGGTGGCCCTCCTCGCGACACAGAGCCCGGAGCTGGTTCAGGGCGCTTCGTGTCGCCTCCTCCTCGCCACGCAGTCCGTGCCGGGCGCCTCTTGCTCCCGCCGCGTCGAAGTGGCGCGTGCGGCGCTGCCAGGGTCGGATCTCGGCGAGCGTCGGGTAGCGGTCCGTCAGGACCCCCTGCAGCAGGGCCATGTACCCGATCACGCCCACCCTGCGTTCGGCACAGCCGGGCAGGGTCTCCCACTCGATCGCGCGCGAGAGCAGGTTGTAGGGCAGCTCGTTCGCGACGAGCGAGGGGCAGTGGTGCAGGGCCTCGTCCAGCCGCGCCAGGGAGTGGTTGCTGACGCCGACGTGGCGCACCTTGCCCTGGTCCCGGAGGCGCAGGAGCGTGGCGAAGGCGTCGTCCACCGCCGGGCAAGCGCCCGCTTCCGCATCGAAGTGGCGGATAGAAAGCGGCGTGATGGGCCAGTGCACCATGTACAGGTCGATATAGTCGGTGCCGAGGCGACGAAGGCTCGCCTCACAGCGTCGGAGCAGGGTGGCCGGCTGCACGTGCGCGGGGCTCACCTTCGTGCCGATCACCACGCGGTCGCGGGGCAGGTCCCGGAGCGCCTGGCCGAGGGAGGATTCGCTTCGCCCCTCGTTGTAGACCTCGGCGGTGTCGAAGTAGTTGACGCCCAGGTCGAAGGCGCGTCGCACCACGGCGTCGACGTCGGACTGGTCCTGCCGCCCCCAGTACTCGCCACCGCCAAAAGCCCAGCACCCGAGGCCGAGGACCGACAGCTTCAGCCCCGAGCGGCCGCACTCGCGCAGCTCCATCTTCAGTCATCCTCCGGTCGGACGCCGCTCGGCCCGCGATCGTAGCGTGGCCGGACGGCGCGTCCAAGCGGCCGGAGGAGCACTTGCGGACTCTCCCGCCCGGCAGGACACTCTGGACCACGTCGTCGGGGCCGATCCGGGCCACCGGAAAGGGAGGGACACATGCGGGGTGCAACGCACGTTCTCCTGGCCGTCGCCGCGGCCGCCACGGCACCGGCCTTCTTCCACCGAGAGCCCACGGTGCAGGCGGGGCTCGCGAGCGAACCGGAGGTCGGGAAGCCGGTTCGGGTCCTGAGCCTCTGCTTCAAGAGCGCGAGCCTCGACCGGGTCGCGGGGATCGTGGACGCCGAGGGCCGGAAGGGGGTCGACCTCGTCTGCCTGCCCGAGGCCTGGCGCGGCCCGGACGTCGTCGAGACTCTCTCGGGCCCGACGATCACCACGATGTCGCAGCTCGCCCGCAAGCACCACAGCTACGTCGTCTGTCCCATCTACCGCCTGGACGAGGGGAGACGCCTCAACTCCTCGGTCCTCATCGATCGCGCCGGCGCGGTGGTCAGCGTGTACGACAAGGTCTTCCCGTACTGGAACGAGTTCGACCTGCAGCCGCCCGCCTTCCCGGGACAGCGGGACGTCCCGGTCTACCAGGCGGACTTCGGGAAGATCGGCCTCGCCACCTGCTACGACGCGAAGTTCCCCGAGGTCTTCCAGCGCCTCCGGGACCAGGGCGCCGAGCTGGTCGTCTGGGCCAGCGCGTACTCGGGCTTCACGGAGCTGCAGGCGTTCGCGCTGCTGCACCACTACCGGATCGTGACCAGCACCCAGACGGGAGACTCGGTGGCCTACGACATGACCGGCGCCCTGCTCGTGGACGAGAGAGACCGGGGCGACGTCACGGTCTCCCGGTTCACGCTGGACATGGACCGGATGATCTACCACTACAACTTCAACCTCGAAAAGCGCGACCGGCTGTTGCGGGAGCACGCCGCCGACGTGCGCCTCGACGTCGACATGCCTCGCGAGGAGTGGTTCGTGCTCGCGGCCAATCGGCCCGGGGTCTCGGCGCGCCAGCTGGCCCGCGAGTACGGGCTCGAGGAGCTCCGGGCCTACAAGGACCGCAGCCGCATCGGGATCGACCAGCGCCGCGGCTTCTCCTTCAGCCAGAGGTTCGGAGGCTACCCCGGGCATGTCGCGCCCGACCCTCGGGCCGAGGGGGTCGGGGCGCCATGAGACACGCCGGTGGCGTCCGCCTGATCGGCCTCTGCGGGGCGCTGCTCGGTGCGGCGCGGGCCCCCGCCGGGGACGAGGCGATCCGCTTGCCCGCGACGGACGCGCACTTCGGCCCGGTCAAGGAATACGTGGAGGCGGTGCCGGACCCGGACTACCGGCACGCGCCGGCCGCGGCGGTCGAGGCGTTCAAGGACCTCAAGTACGGAGTGCGCATCCACTGGGGCCTCTATTCCGCCGCGTTCGGCGGCGGCGAGTCGTGGCCGTTCCTCGACCTGCCGTTCGACAGGAAGCAGGAGTACCAGAAGGCGTACGAGACGTGGAATCCCCGTGGATTCGACGCCGAGGAGTGGATGCGGCGGTTCAAGGAGAACGGCCTGCGCATGTTCGCGTTCACGTCCAAGCACCACGACGGGTTCTCGATGTTCGACACCCGCACCCGCGTCCGGCGGCGGGTGAACTGGACGGCCGCCGGAGGCCCCCGGCTCGAGGACTGCGAGCTCGGTTACAGCATCATGGAGACGCCGTTCGGGCGGGACGTCGTGCGGGAGCTCTGCGACGCCGCCCACCGCCACGACGTGAAGGTCGACCTGTACTTCTCGCACCCCGACTGGTACGACGCCGACTTCCGGCCCTACGGGTTCTCACCGATCACCACGCGAGGCGCCGCGGAGCACCCGGAGCTCTACGGCCGCGCCGCCGTCACCCAGAGGGCCCGGGACTTCTTCTTCACCGCCCCGGAGCCCACGGCCGAAGAGGAAGCCCGGATGATGGCCCGCCACCGCGAGCAACTGGTCGAGCTCCTGACCCGCTACGGAAGGATCGACCTGCTGTGCCTGGACATGTGGCTGGGGGCGCGGGTCTGGCCCCAGCTCCGCGACACCGTCAAGCTCATCCGCACTCTCCAGCCGGACCTCATGCTGCGCGCCAGGGGCATCGGCAACTACGGCGACTACTACACCCCCGAGGGATTCGTTCCCGGGAGCCGGGAGAACACGGCCATGCCCTGGTTTGTGATCTACCCGCTCGGCCGGTCGTTCTCCTACGAGCCGGACCCGGCCCAGCACAAGGGGGGCCCCTGGATCGTGCGCAACCTCGTGGACGCGGTGGCCAAAGGTGGCGCCTTCATGGTGGGCATCGGCCCCGATGCCAACGGCCGATTCCATCCGACGGCCATCGAGAACCTGGAAGAGGCCGGAGCCTGGCTCAAGGTCAACGGAGAGGCCATCTACGCCACCCGCTCCCGGGAAGGGGACCTGTGGCACGAGGGAAGAAGCATCCGCTACACTCAGACCAAGGACGGCCGCTTCGTCTATGCGATCGCCCTGGAGTGGCCCGGCCCCCGCCTGACGCTCGAGGGGGTCCAGCCCGCGGCCGGCTCCGTCGTCACCATGCTGGGCCTCAGGCAGCCACTGGCCTGGACGCGGGTCGGCCAGGGGGTGTCGATCCGTCTGCCGAAGGCGCTCGAGGACCCGGCCCGACGACCCTGCGGTACGGCCTGGGTCTTCCGCATCCCGGCGGCCCGATGAATCCACCGCCATCCTCGCCCCTGCGATGGGCGATGATCGCCTTCGCGTTCTCCGCAACCACCTTGAACTACGTGCAGCGCCTCTCGTTCACGTACCTCGCCGCCCATCCCGACCTCCGGGCGCTGTTCGGGGACGCCGCCTTCGGTACGCTCGGGACCGCCTTCTTCCTGGCCTACACGCTGTCGAACGGCGTCTCCGGCTTCGCGATCGACCGACTGGGGACGCGTGTCGGCTACGCCCTCTACATGGCCTTCTGGACGACGGCGGCTCTCCTGCACGCGCTGGCCCGTACGCCGCTTCACTTCGGCATGCTCCGCTTCCTGCTCGGCGTCGGCGAGGCCGGCAACTGGCCCGCCGCGGTCAAGCTCACGGCGGAGTGGTTTCCGGCCCACGAGCGCTCGACGGCCTCCGGGATCTTCAACAGCGGCTCGGCGCTGGGTTCGGTGATCGCCCCGCCGCTGATCGCCTGGCTCGGAGTGCGCCTCGGCTGGCGCGCCGCCTTCCTGGCGGTGGGCGCATTGGGGTATCTGTGGCTGGCCGCCTTCTGGCTCCTCTACTACACGCCGACGCCGGCCGAGGCGCTGAACGAGGCCCCTCGCGTGCCGGCGCGACGCCTCTTGGCCCACCGTTTCGTCGCCTGGTTCACGGTCTCGAAGTTCTTCATGGACTCCATCTGGTACTTCATCACCTTCTGGATCGGCCGGTACCTCGCGGACGCCTACGACTGGGACCTGGGGCGAATCGGACTCTACGCCATGGTCCCCTTCATCGTCGCGGACCTCGGCAACGTTCTGGGCGGGCTGTTCACGCAGATCGTCATCCGGTGCGGCGTCCCCGTCCCCAGGGCGCGCAAGCTGGCCGTCTCGATCTTCGCGCTGACGATGGCCGCAGCCCTGCTGTCGGGCCCGTTCGTGATCAGCGGGGCGCGCTCGGCGCTCGCGGTCCTCGCGACGGCGGGCTTCGGCTGGGCCGCGTACACCGCGAACACCCTCGCCTTCCCCGCCGACGTCGTCCCGCAACGCGCGACGGCCACGGTCTGGGGCCTCGCCAGCGTGGGGGCCGGTCTCGGTGGCGCCTTCTTCCAGCAGGTGTCCGGACTCGCCATCGCCCACCTGCGAACGACGATCGGCGTCTCCGGCGCCTACCACAGTGTCTTCGTTGCGTACGGCCTCGTGGCTCTCGTGGGGCTGACGATCGTCCTCGTCCCCATGGGGCCACTCAAGCGCGACGAAACGCTGCCATAAGCCGAATCACCCGCGCTCCCGCGCCGTCCCCGGCGCCTGCCGGCCCAGGAACACCACGCCCACCCTCGAGCCTTTCGCCGAAGGCTGGGTGCTCCGGACGAGGGCGTAGACCTTGTACGACGCTTCGACGAAGTCGTACTGGCGGAAGCGCGAGGGCAGCGCCACCGAAAGGTGCAGGACCTCGCCGTTCCTAACCGGGTGCGACAGGAGGATGCCGACACCGCCCTCGCCCACGTCCACGCACGACGTCACCTCTTCCCAGGCCGTCCCGCTCGCCTCACGGCCCCGGACCCGCACGGGCACCGTCATCGGCATGCGGCTATGCCGGCGCCGGTCCGGCCCGCCCTCCCATTTCGGCATAGGTCTACGCCAAAGGCTAGCCGCAAGGGGCCCGCTCTGGCGCTGACTCTGTGACACTCCCGAAACTGTCCCAATGCGCCCTGCCGCTGCCCCCGGCCACCGCTGCGCGTGCGCCCACGCACCACGACGGCGTCGTGCAGAGACGAGGTCGGCGACTCCGCGCTCCTCAGGGCCGCGGCGGGTCGGCGGTGGGCATGACCGGGAGTCGCACCGGTACCTCGCGGACCCGCATCTCCACCGTCGCGTCCTTGCGGAGCTCCCGCATGTAGGACTCGTAGGCCTCCTCGATTCGCGATGCGAGGATACGGTCGCGCACCTGCGCCTTCGCGGTCTCGAAGGGCACGACGCCGCCCGGGGTCTGGGCGAGGACCTTCACGATCCGGTAGCCGCCGCTCACCGGAATGGGGTCGGACACGGAGCCCACGGCGAGGGCAAAGGCGACCCTCTCGACCTCGGGTTCAGGGCCTCCGCGGCCCATCGGCCCGATGTCGCCCCCGTTCGCGCGCGACGGCGCCGAGGAATGGGCCTGGGCGAGCGTCGAGAAGTCCTCGCCCGCCCGAGCCTCCGCGACCACCCGCCGCGCCAGGGCGATCCCGCCCGCGGCCTCGCTCACGAGGATCTCCTGGAGGGTCACCGTCGGCGCCGTCGTGTACTCGCTCGCCTCGAGCTTCCGGTACTCGGCCAGGCACTCCGCGTCGGTCGCGCTGATCTTGGGCTTGATGTCGCGGTCCACCACCAGCCGCTTCGTCATCGAGCGCTCGATCTTCCGCCTGAGCTCCTCGATCGTCATTCCCTCGCGGGCCAGCGCGTCCTTCATCTGCGCCTCCGAGGTGATGTTGTTCTGCCGCTTGATGGAGCTGACGACCTCCTCGACGGCCTCGGGCGGGAGCCTCAAGCCGGCTTCTTCCGCCCGCTTCATGAGGAGGATCTCGTCGATCGCCTGCTGCAGGATCTTCGCATTGTTCGCCCGGAGGTAGGCCTCGACCTCGGAGGGACCCACCTTGGCTTCCTGCACCGCCGCGAGCTGGCGGGCCTGGAGCTCGCTCAGGGTGATGATCTGGTCGTCGACCTTGACCACGATCCTCTGGAGGATCTCTGCCGGCGCCGACGCCGCTCCGAGCAGGCCGGGAAGAAGCAGAACGACGAAGGTCCGCCGCATGAGTCCACCTCAGCCGGGGTCCGGCAACCGACCCTCCGGAGCATGATACCCGAGCGCGCTCTCCGCGCCCCGGGGTCGCGGCCGCCCAGGGCCGGCTCGATCGCGGCGGCTCGGTTCGTCGGAAGGGCTACGTCGTCACGCACCAGGCTGGGGGCCAGCTGACGGCTTCCGGCGCCACCCCGGGCGCGGGGTGGGCCTTGGCCCTGAACTTGGGCGGCGTCGCCCGCAGGAACCCGAAAACGATCTGCTGCACGGCGTCCATGCGGGGCATGAAGCTGTGGAGCGACGCGAGCCCGAGCAGTTGCCCGAGACCCAGCCAGTCCAGCCTCTCCTTCGCGCTGACGTCGTCTTGCGTCATGCAGACCAGGCGCCGGCGTGGGGTGAGGCTCCCCGGGGCGCCGGTCTCCAGGTTGAAGGGGGGGATCGCGCCGAGGAACGGCACGGTGTTGTCCCCGGTACGGTCTCCAGTGTTGTCTTCCACGAATGCGAACTCGGCGTCGGGGGCCGCGCCGGGCTGCATGCTGACCACCTGGACCTGGACGTTCGTCTTGTTGCCGATGCCGACGATCGGGAGCCAGTTGTCGGCGGATCCGAGCGCGGTCGCGACGTCGAGGGCCATCAGGTCGGTCCTCTGCCGATCGGCCGAGCTCCGCAGCTCCTGCAGCCGGACCGACCCCGCCTTCGAGGAGCCCATGCGGAGGCAGTAGTTGACCAGCGAGCGTTCGACCGACGACCCGCCCCAGATCGTCGGATCGGTGATCAGGTCGATGGCGGGCGGCGGGTCGACGCCCTTCGTGACGTCCACGGAGGCGTTCTCGAAGTAGGGCAGCAGCCCGTAGACGGACGGGAGGGTCCGCGCCGCTTCCCGCTGGTCGAGATCCTTGATCATCGTGTGGAAGGCGTCGACGGCTCCGCGGAAGGGCGTCGCGATGGTGACGACCTTGCGCACCCGGGTGGGGCGCACCGGCTTCTGCTGCTGGCACCCCCGGAGGTACCGGGCGGTGACCAGGCCCCCGAACGAATGCGCCACGATGTCGACCTCGTCGGGCGGAAAGTCCTTGTAGTCGGGCAGGCGGGAGACGATCCGGAGCACCTCGGTGATGAAGCTGTCGAGCACCAGCGCGCTCGTGGACGAGTCGAAGCGCCAGTCGTAGGCGATCGGGAAGACCGGCGCCGGCCGATCCTGCGAGCCGACGTTCTTCTTCAGGCTCTCGACGAGATTCTCGTATGGCACGTAGAAGGCATTGATCGCCGCGATCCGGGAGGGAGTCACGGTCTTCCCGGTCGTGTTGAGCGTCGTCGTCGGATCATCCGGATGAAAAGGCAGCCGGTCGTAGTGAGCGGGCGTCGTGGGCTTTCCAAGGAAACCGCTCGAGAGGGTGTAGGCCTGGTCCGGAGTCGTCAGGTAGAGGTCGAACAGATTGCTCGCCGGGTCGCCGTGAATCACGACGATCGGGGTCGGCGGTCGCGTCGCGGCCGTGGCCCTGACGAGGGCAGCCGCCTGTCGCGCCGCAGTCTTCTTGCGCGTCTTTGGCTTGCCGCGCGGCATGCGAACCTCCCCCGCTGGCGGTTGAGCGTTGGTGAGCTGGAGGCACGTACTCTACACCTCGCGGCAAGACCGGACAAGTCACTTTCAGAGGCGAGCGGCCCTATCATTTGACCGGGCCGGCGCGACGGCTCGCTGGAGGGACAGTGAAGCGACTGCTCATGATGGCGCTCGGGGCCGCAGTGACCCTTTCCGCCGCCGCGCCGACACCCGCCGCGCCGATCGCGAAGCACACGTTCGCGCTGGGCTCTACCGACTTCCTGCTGGACGGCGCGCCGTTCCAGGTGATCGGTTGTGAGCTGCACCCCGCGCGGATCCCCGCGGAGTACTGGAGGCACCGGATCCGTATGGCGAAGGCCATGGGCTGCAACGCCATCGCCGCTTACGTCTTCTGGAACCACCACGAGACCGCCGAGGGCCTCTTCGACTTCGCGACCGGGAACCGCGACCTCGCCCGGTTCCTCAGGCTGGTCCAGGCCGAGGGTTTGTGGGTGATCTTCCGCCCCGGCCCCTACGTGTGCGCCGAGTGGGACTTCGGCGGCATTCCGCCCTACCTACTCCGCATCCCCGACCTCAAGGTCCGCTGCCTCGATCCGCGCTACATGGCGGCCGCCGAGCGATACATGGAGCGCCTCGCCGCGGTCGTGCGTCCGCTGCTCGTGACCAACGGGGGGCCGATCCTGATGCTCCAGGTGGAGAACGAGTACGGCAGCTACGGGAACGACCGCGCGTACCTGCGCCGGCTCCGGGATGTGTGGGTGGCCGCCGGCATCGACGTGCCGTTCTTCACCGCGGACGGCGCGGCACTCGCCGAACTCGAGGCCGGTCACCTGGGGGGCGCAGCGGTCGGCCTGAACCCGGGCTCCGAGGAGAGCCAGTGGGATCTCGCGCGAAGGGTCGTCCCCGGAGTGCCGGTCTTCTCGGCGGAGACCTACCCGGGGTGGCTCACCCACTGGGGCGAGCCCTGGGCGCGACCGAAGACCGACGACCTGCTGCGGGAGGTCTCGTTCCTGCTCGCCGGCCGGAAGTCCTTCAACTTCTACGTGGCGCACGGCGGAACCAACTTCGGCTTCACGGCCGGGGCGAACTCGGGCGGGAAGGGCTACGAGCCCGACGTCACCAGCTACGACTACGACGCTCCGATCGACGAGCAGGGCCGCCCGACGCCCAAGTACCACGCCCTTCGCCGCCTGATCGGCGCGCACCTCGAGGCCGGAAGGTCGTTGCCCGACCTCCCGGACCCCGTTCCGGCGGTCTCCGTCCCCGAGTTCGCCATGCGCGCCCACGCCTCGATCTGGGACAACCTGCCCCCGCCGATCGCGTCCGTGCAGCCCCTGCCGTTCGAGTCCTACGGGCAGAACCAGGGGCTCGTGCTCTATCGCACGAGGCTGGCGGGCCAGAAGTCCGGAAAGCTCGTCATCACCGAGCTGCACGACTACGCGAACGTGTTCCTGGACGGGAGGCTCGTGGGCACGCTCGACCGACGGCTCGGCGAGAAGACGATCGACCTGCCGGCCACCGCCAGCCCGACGCCGGTGCTCGACATCCTGGTCGAGGGCATGGGCCACGTCAACTACGCGGAGGAGATGATCGATCGGAAGGGCATCACCGAGAGGGTCTCCCTCTCGGGCATGACCCTGATGAACTGGGACGTCTTCCTGCTGCCGCTGCACGATGCCTGGGTGACCGCACTGCCCGGCGGGAAGACCGGCGTGGCCCCGGGCGTCTTCTTCCGGGGCTCGTTCGCGCTCGAACGACCCGCCGACACGTTCCTCGACCTGACCGGATACCGGAAGGGCGTCGTCTGGGTGAACGGCCACAACCTCGGCCGGTACTGGGACGTCGGCCCGCAGAAGCGTCTCTATTGTCCGGCTCCCTGGCTCCAGGCCGGCGCGAACGAGGTGATCGTCTTCGACCTCCACAAGACCGACGCCTCGCCGCTGCGGGGGGCGCCCACGCTCGAGTAGGCCAGCCCCTGTCAAGTGTTGTCACGCCCGGATCCTGGCTCTCTTCCGACGCCACCATGGGCATGATGGGACACGCCCAGCCCGAGAGCGACCTGGTCGGGCATACCCTCGGCTCCTACCACGTCGTGGAGCCGCTCGGCAGCGGGGGGATGGGGGACGTCTACCTGGCCGAGGACGAGCGGCTGGGCCGGCGCGTGGCGCTCAAGGTCCTCCCCCCGGACACGGCCGGGCAGCCGGACAGGATCCGGCGATTCGAGCGCGAGGCCCGGGCGATCGCCTCCTTGAGCCACCCGGGCATCGTCGTGCTCCACTCGATCGAGGAGGCGAGCGGGGTGCGCTTCCTCACCATGGAGCACGTCGAGGGCGAGACGCTCGGCAAGGCCATCCCCCGGCGGGGCTTCGCCCTCGATCACTTCCTTCCCCTGGCGATCGCCCTCACCGACGCGGTGGGCGCCGCTCACCGCCGGGGCATCCTGCACCGCGACCTCAAGCCCGAGAACGTGATGGTCACCACGGAGGGACGCATCAAGGTCCTCGACTTCGGTCTCGCCAAGCTCCGGGTCGACGGCCCCGAGGACGGGGACCGCACGGCGCGCGAGACGCAATCGGTCACCCGGGACGGGTGGATCGTGGGAACGGTCGCCTACATGTCGCCGGAGCAAGCCCAGGGCCTGCCCGTGGACCAGCGCTCCGACATCTTCTCCCTGGGCATCCTTCTCTACGAGATGGCGACGGGCGAGAGGCCGTTCAAGGGCCACACCAACCTGGCCGTTCTCTCGTCCGTGCTCAAGGACACGCCTCCCCCGGCGAGCGATCTGCGGGACGACGTCCCGAAGCCCCTCGCCCGCATGATCCAGCGCGCGCTCGAGAAGCGGCCCGAGGATCGCTACCAGTCGGCGGTCGACCTGCGCCGCGACCTGGAGGACCTCAAGAGCGACGTCGACTCGGGCGAGCTGCCCCTCGCCGCGGCCGGGCGGCGGCGGGCCGCCGCGGCCACGCGCGCCCATCGGCGCCCGTCCCACCCCAGCCGACGGAAGGCGGACCCCGAACGCCCGCGCTCGAAGCCCCTCTTTGGCCGCGACGTGGCGGTCGTGGCGTTGGTGACGTCCGCCTCTTCCTTGCGCCGCGTCTTCGACGGGCTCGGAATCTTCCAGTAGAGCGTCCGGCCCTCCGAAAGGCCCGGGGCCCATCCCGAGCACGGTCACGCCGGCGGTGAGCCCCAGTGTCGGGAAGCCCGCGGGACGCGCCGGGTGGCCGGCCGGCGCATCCCGCAGGAACGGCTTGACGTCAGGGCTTCTTCTTGGGCGCAGCGGCCCCCTTCGTCGGGGGCTTCGGCATCCAGAAGGCGGGGTCCTTCTGCCGGGTCTCCGCCGGGACGTAGCTCTGCCGCGGGTCGAGGCGATAGCGGTTCGTGACCGTGCTCAGGGCGGCGTCCGTCGAGTACTTCTGCAGCGCGGTGCGCTCCTCGAAGGTCAGGCCCTTTCGGGTGGCCTCGTCCTCGGCCATTCCCTTGTCGAAGTCTGCGAAGGAGACGACCGATCCGAAGACGAGGTAGGTGCCGCCGGGCGCGCCCGCCACCACCTCGTATGTGCGCCAGTTCGCGCTCGACCCGGAGCGCGCCGAAGCCGAGGCCCACGCCTTCGCCGCCGCCGCGAAGTCCTCGCCATGACCGGGCTTCACGCGGAACGTGGTGATCTGCCAGAAGCGCATCGTCGTCAGGTCGGGGAAGGTGCCGTGGCTGAGGTCCGGCCGGGCCACGGCCTGGATCGCGTTCAGCTCGCTCACGAACTCCGCGTCGCCCCGGGCGAGCCGCTCGACTTCCGCCGACAGCCCCGGGTCGGCGTCCTGCTTGGCCATGCTCTCGCCGTAGGCGGCCTGCGAGGCATACGGCGAGACGTACCAGACTTCGGCCGGTCCGGTCACCGCCTCCAGCGCGATGTAGGTGTCGGGGAACTTCGCCTTCTCGAACGCCGCGGGCCACCCGGCCTCCCACTTGGAGTGGTCGGCGGAGCGGCCGACCTTGACCTGCTCGCGGTAGATGTGGAGGAACTTCGGCTGGGTGGTCGGCAGGCCCTGGGAGAGGGCGGTTGCGGCGCTACCGCCGACGAGTGCCAGCAGGGTGACGCTCAGAAGACTCTTTCT
>Ga0335085_10009707_pt1 | contig 14492 bp, 15 predicted proteins | sample Lox_Sample_45_FD_206712 | JGI IMG/M metagenome (GOLD analysis project Ga0335085, IMG submission 206712) | Soil microbial communities from Loxahatchee National Wildlife Refuge, Florida, United States - Lox_Sample_4.5 | ecosystem: Environmental > Terrestrial > Soil > Wetlands | place: USA...
TCCCGGCGGTCCCGCCGCCGATGATCAGGACCTTGTGGTGGTCACTGGCAGGACTGGGTGCGCTCATCGCGGCACCTCCTTTGTTGCCTCAGGGGCGTTCCAGGGTCACCCCGGCGGCCTCGGCCTGGTCGAAGTCGTCATCGATGTTGACCACGTGGCGTCCGCGGGCCACGAGGATGGAGGCGGCGACCGTGGACCGGTAGCCGGTCCGGCAGTGCACCCAGACCTGGCCGGGGGGGATCTCGCCGGCCCGGCCGGGTAGCTCGTTGAAGGGGATGTGCACCGCTCCGGGGATGTGCGCTTGTTCCCACTCCAGCCGGCGGCGGACGTCGAGCACGACAAGGCCGTTGCCGGTTCGGAGGGCGGCGGCGAGGTCACCGAACTTCGCCAGCTGCAGGGAGGCCAGCTGCTGGCCACCGGCCCAGGCTTCCGGCTGCCCGGTCGCCGCGGCCGCGGGCCGGTCAATCCCGATCCGGGCCAGTTCCCGCTGGGCCTGCGCGACCTGCTCGGGTGTCTCGCCGAGCAGCGTCACGGGGGTGCCCCACGGGATGATCCAGCCCAGGTAGGTGGCGAAGCTGCTATCCAGCGAGAAGCTGAACGAGCCGGGCACGAACCCGGCCGCGAACGCGATGCGGTCACGCAGGTCCACGGCCCATTCCCCGGCCTCGATGCGCCGGCGTATCTGGGCCGCGTCCGCCCGCTTGGGCGGGGAGAGGTCTATCCCGGCGGGCCCGGCTGTGTTGGCGGGGCCCATGTGGGCGTAGTAGGCGGGCCAGGCATCCAGCCCGGCCAGCAGCGTCTCCACGTAGGCGCGCTCGTCGAGGGTGAGGACCGGGTTGATCCGCTTTTCCCGCCCGATGGTGGACGATTCGGCGGTCGTCTGCGTGGCGGAGCAGAAACTGCCGAACCCGTGGGTGGGGTAGATCGTGGCCGCATCCGGCAGCTCGCGCGCCAGCCGCCGGGCGGAGGCGTACTGGGCATGGGTCAGCGCGCCGGTGCTGTCCGGGCCGAGCAGATCGGTCCGCCCGGTCGAGCCATACAGCAGCGAACCGCCGGTGAACACCCCGGTGACCTCGCCCGCTGCCTCCAGCACGTAGGCCAGGTGGTTGAAGGTGTGCCCGGGGGTGGCCATCACCTCCACCCGCATCGCGTCACCGATCTTCACGCTGTCGCCGTCGCTGACCGGGGTGCGGCCGAACCGGACAGGGTCGGCCGCGTTGACGAGGTAGCTCGCCCCGGTCCCGCGGCACAGCGCCAGGCCCCCGCTGATGTAATCGTTGTGCATGTGCGTCTCGGCGACGTGGGTGATGCGGACGCCCTTGTCAGCGGCCAGGGCGGTGACCCGGTCGATATCGCGCTGGGGATCGATGACCAACCCAGCGTCCCCGTCGTGCACCAGGTAGCTGCGATCGCCGAGCGTCGGCGTCTCGATCGTCACCACCTCGGCGGTCATGACGTGCCTCCCGGGTCGCGGTTGACGGAAATCCAAATGTACGATCATCCGGATGGGCTTACAAGAGCAGTTCCTGGAGACCGCATGATAGAACCGGACACCGGTCATCCGGCCGGTGCCGCGCGCCCGCTGGATCGCCGCAGCCCGATGCCGCTGTGGGCGCAGCTGAAAGATGAGCTTCGCCGCCGACTGGATGCCGGTGCCTTCAAGGAAACGTTCCCGGGCGAGCTTGCCCTGGTGGAGGAGTACGCGGTCAGCCGGCACACCGTCCGGTCAGCCCTGCGTGAGCTGCGCGCCGAAGGACTCGTGATAGCCGAGCGCGGGCGCCGCCCCAGGCCCGCCGGGCCCACCCCGATCGCCCAGCCGCTGGGGGCGCTGTACTCCCTGTTTTCCTCGGTCGAATCGGCCGGGCTCCGCCAGACCAGTGTCGTCAGAGCAAGGGAAGTGTGCGCCGATGGGGTCGTCGCGGACCGGCTCGGACTGGAAGCCTCTACCCCGTTGTTCCGCCTCGAACGCCTCCGGCTCGCCGGAGGCGAGCCCCTCGCGCTCGACACGGCCTGGCTGCCCGCCGCGATCGCCAGCCCGCTTCTCGAGGCCGACTTCACCCACACCGCTCTTTACGACGAGCTCGCCAGCCGCACCGGCGTGCAGATCGCGGGCGGGAGGGAGACGATCCGCGCGGTCGCACCGGCCAGGGCCCAGCGACACCTGCTGGGCATTCCCGCCACCGTCGGCGCGTTCGCGATCGACCGCCTCGGCTACGCCAACGGCCAGCCCGTCGAGTGGCGGCACACGCTGATCCGCGGCGACCGGTTCTCCCTCGTCGCCGACTTTTCCCCGCGCGCCGGCCACCAGCTGCAGATGGACGGCCTGTACCTGCCTGCCCCGTACACGCGCACCGCCGCTCTCACGGGGAGCCGGTAACGCGCCACGCCGGAGGCGGCGGAGGCCGCGCATCCGCGATCCCGCAAGATGACCGCGGGACCGGCTGGGTCGCGCAGCTACGTGTGACAGTTGCAGGACTCGTGGGGCCACAGCCGTCACGGTGCCGTCCCGGCCCAGCCGTTGCTGGCGAAGGCGGCCGCGATGTGGCCGCAGGCTGATGCCGTTGGCTGCGCTGTGGCTGGGCAGAAGGTGCCCGGAGGGTCATTACCACCTGGGCCAGATGATCGAATCGGCCGCCCGCCACGGCGCCGGGGTCGGTTGCTGCGGCACCTGCCTCGATGCCCGCGGCATCACCAGCGAGCTGCTGGTCAAGGGCGCGCATCGGTCCAGCCTGGAAGAGCTGACCGACTGGACGTTGTGGGCGGACCAGGTTATGGCGTTTTGAACAGGAAGGCCTGAGCGCCTGACGGCAGTGATCACGGGGCCCGGCGCTCGGCGCGCCGTCATTGCGGAGGAGTTCCCGTGGGAACGGACAGCGGCATGCGAGCCACATCGGGCCCTGCGGGCTGCCAGAAGCTGCCGCGCCTGGCGCGGGTTCTGGCCGTGTGCGCGCATCCCGACGACGAATCATTCGGCCTTGGCGCTGTGCTGGCGTCCCTGGCGGCGGCCGGGACCAGCAGCAGCCTCTTGTGCTTCACCCACAGTGAGGCGTCCACCCTCGGCCTGGGCGCCGCGGACCTTTGCCGGGTGCGTGCCGGTGAGCTGGCCGCCGCCGCGGCCGCGCTCGGCGTGACCGCCGCCGGGCTCCTGGACTACCCCGATGGCCGCCTCGCCGACATTGCCCTGTCCCGGCTCGCCGGGCATGTGCGACGGCAGATTCAGCGGGCCCGCCCTGATGCGCTGCTGGTCTTTGACGAAGGCTGCATTACCGGCCACCCCGACCATTGCCAGGCCACTGCGGCGGCCCTGTCGGCAGCCAGCCGCGAGAATCTGGCCATGATCGCCTGGGCCATCCCATTGCCGGTCGCCGGGGTCCTCAACGCCGAGTTCGCAACCGCCTTCACCGGTCGGCCAGCGGAGCAGATCGACCTTGCGATCACCGTTGACCGCGCCGCCCAGCTGGAAGCGATCGCCTGCCACGCCAGCCAATCCGCCCACAACCGCATCTTGTGGCGCCGCCTGGAACTCCTGGGCAACACCGAGCACCTGCGCTACCTGCGAAGAGCCAAGGCCTAACCATCCCAGCTCCGGCCAGGGGCGAAGGACCCAGGCCGCGCAACACGGCACCGGGCTCCCGGGCAGCTTGCCCGCCGCGGGATCGGCATCGCCGAAGGAACCAGCCGATGTGCCGTGCTCAGCGCTGCCAGCCCTGCAGGCACCGGGTCCGCGCCCAGAGCGGCTAGGCTCGGCGGGTCACCTGGCCGGTGACCGGCCGGGCTGATGCCGGGGGCCCGGCGCGGCTGCCGCGGCGCTGGACGATGATGAACCACACCAGGCCGGCGATGGTCGCCGCGATGGCGACGAAGAAGTTCAGCCGCAGCCCGAGGAAGCAGGCCGAGGAGTCGATCGTTGCTGGGCTGCGGGGGGGTGCCCGGCCGGCGGGCGGGACTGTCTACACTCAGGCAGCCGGATACGCGCCCTGGCTGACGGTGAGGGGGAGCCGTCCGGGGGGACTGCGTGACGTTGAGGAGCTGGTGATGCCGGAGGAGTTGGGCGAAGAGTTCTGGGATGAGCGTTACCGCTCGGCTGCCGCGCTGTGGAGCGGTAACCCGAACCGCTACCTGGTCAGCGAGACCGCTGACCTGGCCCCGGGCAGGGCGCTTGATGCCGGCAGCGGCGAGGGCGCCGATGCGATCTGGCTGGCCGGGCGCGGGTGGCAGGTCACCGCCGTCGACTTCTCCGCCGTGGCGCTGCAGCGCGCGGCCGCTCACGCGCGCCAGCGCGGCAGCGCCATCGCCGCCCGCATCGAATGGGCCAGGGAAGACCTCACCACCTGGATCCCCAGCCCGGGGCGCTATGACCTTGTCACCGCCCAGTACCTGCACCTGCCATCGGTGGTCCGGCCGGCGGTGTTCCGGCGCCTGGCGGCCGCGGTGGCAGCGGGCGGGACGCTGCTGATCGCCGGCCACCATCCCACTGACCTGCAGACCACCATGCCCCGGCCGCAAGACCCCGACCGGTACTTCACCGGCGACGAGGTCGCCTCCGCGCTCGAACCCGGCCAGTGGGACATCATCACCAGCGCCACACCCGAACGGGCCGGCACCGACCCCGACGGCCGCCCCGTCACCCTCCACGACACCATCTTCCGGGCCCGGCGGCGCAGCCGGCCCGCAGGCCAGTCCGCACGACCGAAGCGCCACCTGAGAGATAGCCACTGACCAGCACAAACGCTGGCAGCCCGGCTACTTCAGCAGCTGCCGGGCCATGACCACCCGCTGGACCTGGTTGGTTCCCTCGTAGATCTGGGTGGTCATGGACATGTGGCCAGTTTCCGCAGGCAGATGGCGTGCCGGGGGATCCGGGGTCAGCACGGGTTCAGCACCTATGGCCGGCAGGGGGGTCGGTCAGGGCATGTGCGATTAAAACGGAAACGTTCCGCTCGCGTCGCAGGTAGTTGCCGTTCTCGGGTTCGTCGCGCTGTGGCTGGACGATTATCAGGCCGCCCTGTACCGCTTCAGAACTCGATGCAGGGTTCCTGACCTGCGATTTGGCGCGGTCGGCAGGCTGGGGCATGATCGCGGTTCGTGTCTATCCGCCTGCTGTACTTGATCACGGTCCGAGTGTTCGGCTGGCTGGTCCTGCTGGGCCGCAGCCAGGCGTCCAAGGACGCAGAGATCATGGTGCTGCGTCACGAGGTGATGGTGCTCCGGCGCCAGGTCGCCCGCCCGAGGCCGGACTGGGCCGACCGGGCAGTCCTGGCAGCGCTGGCCCGGCTGCTGCCAGCCGCGCTGCGTGCCCGTCGGCTCGTCACGCCTGCAACCCTGCTGGCCTGGCACCGCCGTCTCATTACCCGCAAATGGACCTATCCGGGATCACAGGGCCGCCCGCCGGCCAGCCAGGAGATACGTGACCTGGTCCTACGGCTGGCGGCGGAGAACCCCGCGTGGGGATACCGCCGCGTCCGCGGCGAGCTGACACGCCTGGGCCACCATGTCAGCGAGGCGACCGTCCGGCGGATCCTCCGCTCGCGGCGATACCGGCCACCTTCGCGCGGCTTGGACACTTGCTGGCGGAAGTTCCTGCGCAATCAGGCCGAGGGCCTTCTGGCTTGTGATTTCTCACTGCCCTGGGCGCGCTGGCCGCCGCCGCCGCCGTCGCCGGTGGCCTGGTGGCGGCTGCCAGGGGAGTGCTCAAGTGGCATGAGCGGCGCAAGTACGGGCCCGGCCCACCTCAATACGACCTGTCCGGGCGGCGGGTCACCTGGGCTCGGCGCACGGGCCAAGGCGGTGGTTCATGATCAAGCCCCTCGGCGCCGCCGCGGCTGCCATCACCGTTCTGGCGATCGCCGCATGCGGGTCATCCGGGCCGGCCAGCTATCTGGCTTCGGGCAGCTCTTATGTGGACTTCATCCAGTGGGAAACCACCTCAGGCAGCAGCGTGCAAGGCACGATGACCGTAGATACGGCATCGGGAACCGCACCCGCCGAGACGATCTCCGCCAGCCGCTACCCATTCACCGGAACGATCAACGGCAGTTCGGTGACCTTCACGTTCAGTGGCTTTCTCACCAGCGGGACGATCTACGGCACGCTGAACGGCGGCACCCTCCCCCTCCAGGTGCCGCAATCTGACGGCAGTATCCAGGCGGGCACCCTGACCCAGTCAGATACCAGCACCTACAACTCGGCGGTCACAGCGCTGAACCAGCGGGTCAGGCACGCCAATGTGCTCGCCGCCGCGGCCCAGGCTCAGGCCCAGCAACAGCAGCAGAATGCCCAGGCCGAGCAGACCGCCAGTGGTGACGTGAGCACTCTGCAGCAGGACACCAGTTTCGGCGCCGACCTGGGCTCGCTGCAATCCGACGTCCAGCAGGCCAGCAGCGACCTGGGGACAGTGCGATCCGATGCCTCGCAAGGGAAGGGGAGTTTCTGCGACAACGTGTACAGCGTCAGCGACGACGCCTACTCCGTCGACGATGACCTCTACTCCCTGTCTTCCGACCTGGACACGCTCACGAATGACATCGCCTCAGCGCGGCAGGACATCCGGGCCGTGCGGCAGGACCTGGCGAATCTGAGCGCGAGCGGGCTGCCCGCCCCGACGGGCGCCACCGCGGCGGTAGCTGCAGCACGGCAGGCGATCCAGCAGGCCAAGACCACAGCCAACGGCTACATCGGCCAGGCCAACGCCGACGACACCACGGCATACGCGACAGCGAACGGGCTGGCGACCGGATCGTGCTCCGGGCAAGGCCCGGGGAGCACGTCAGCCCTTCTCAAGCACATCTAGCCGCCGCTGTCCGGCTCGTGCCGCGGCTGGTACCAGGCCGACCGGCAGGCGCCGTACCCAGCGAGAGCCGCCCCGGCCGGAACGGGGCGGCTCTCGCTATCTCCAGATTGCTAGTTTAGTGCTGCCCGTAAGGTCAGCTGGCGGCGCGCCACATGACACTGAAGTTGTGGCCGTTGTTCCACGGATAGGTCGGCCGCAGCACCACGGCTCCGGTGGAGGTGCCACCGCGGGTGCCTATGATCCGGTAGGAAGGCCACGGGCCCAAGAGCGTGCCGTGGGTGCCGCCGGTGCTGGTCAGTTGGGTGTCTTTGAATGCCCAGAGCCGGGTGTTGCTGCTGGCAAGGCTCCACGTCGGGCCGCCTCCCTTCACCCAGGCCCATTCAAAGAGATACGGGTAGAAACCCTCCACGGCCGTGTCCCTGGCGCCCGTCGAAAGGTCCACGGCGGTGAAGTAGTCTTTCCGCGCGGCCCGGTCCTCATAGATGCTGATGGTGACCTGGTCGCCGGGGCTCGGGGCCACCGCCAAGGTCTTGGCGGTGTCCCAGTAACTGATGTCGTAGCTGATACTGCCCGGCCCGCCGCCGCTCTTCAAGGTGAGGGCTATAGCATCCTCTGGGCTCATGAGTCCGACTTGGGCGTTTGTGGCGCGGGTGGTGGAGGCTGGCACGGTCAGCGTGGTCTTGATGTACCGGAACCGCCACCCGCCGCCCGTCATCCTGTAACCGGCGCTGCCCTTGTTGTACTGGTTGCCGATGAGCGCGGCTGCGGCCTGGCTGGATGCGCCCGCGCTCACGACGCCGGGGCCGGCCAGGCTAAGACCGGTAAGTGCTGCCACCGCCATAACCGCGGCAGTGAAAATGCGCTTCATCTCAATCATCCCCCTATGCACCTGAAACCCCTAATTGTGAGTTACCATGCGGCAAGCTCCATCGGCAGAGCCGAAGGTCACGAGTTATGGCACAAAACCGGCACCGCCCGGCAAAGCCACAAAGAAGGACCAGGACATGCCCGCGAAGACCAGCGCAATGCGAAACTGAATATCTGGGCAGCTGAACCGCACCGACCCTTTTATCCAGCCCGCTCGTGCCGCGGCGTGTACCAGGCCGACCGGCAGCCCTGCGAGGCCCGCAGTACACAACCAGATGGCCGGGCCCGTGCTCGCGGTAGGCCTGAGCCGGCGCGCAGTCGCACGGCATCCATGACACCGTGATCAGTCCCGGCCCCCAGGGGTGCCCGTTCGCGCACTGCTCCAGATAGCACCACCAGTTCGGACGCTGCACCCCCATGCACAAAAGTAGAACATACGGGCGAATCAGACGCCGGTCTGGAACACGCTCACGTCCGAGGTCCCGGCCGCCGTGATCCCATAGATCTGATCGGAAGGCCAGACGAACCCGGCCAGCGTGCCCGAGGCGGCCAGGGCACACCCGTTGCCCGATGACACGGACGGCCCGCCGAGGTAGATCGTGGCTGCGGTCCCGTTGGCGATCGAGAACCACCCGCACGGGCCCGGCGCGGCGGACGGGGGCGCCGCCGCCAGCAGAGTTGGCAGCGTCCCAACGGTGTACTGGCTGGACCCGGCCATAAGGCGTCCCCCGGCGTGGGCATGTTGTCCAGCTCGGCAAGCATGAGCGGGGAATGCATTCGCTCCGCGAACCTGAGCACCCGCAACGGCTCGCCGAGCCCGCCCATGGCCACGCTAATCGCGGTTGTGGCGATTACGGCCAGAGTGGCGATCACGTCCGCCGTGTCGTCCGGGGCGATCGCCGGCATGGGCGAGTCGGCCAGGGTGCACCAGATGCAGGCCCAGGCGGCTACGCCAGCGGTCTGCTCGTCCTCATCCATGCCGTGCCCTCCTAACGGGCCGGCCCGGGCCCGGGCGCAGGCGGAGCCGAGGGAAGTGACCCAATGGCTGGCCCGCCTTGGATCCGGCCGCCGCATTCCTTGCCTGGTGCTCGGATCGATCTGCTACGGCGGCCGGCGACTTTGACGCCCGGGCCAGGTCCATCACCGCCCTGCCAAGCCGGCAGGCAGGCCCAGCACGGCACGCATCGGCACAGAATGATACGAGGCAGCGGAGTAAAACCGAACAGAGCAGCGGACTCTTAAGCCGCGGTTCGGGGTTCAAGTCCCTGGCGGCGCACCCGTCCTGACCTGGTATTTTTGCCATTTCTTTAGCCTGCTCGGTGGTTGTTTCCCGGCCATGTTTGCTCGTCAGTCCGGACCTAGTCGTCCGGGCTGGCCAGCAGGCCCGGCCAGGCCCCTACCGATGGCTATACACAGCGTGACATCCGGGCGAAAGACACAGGTAGAAGGCCCGCTGCTGATGCGCAGGGGCCGCGGTTACGCCCGGATCTCCCACCAGCTACACGCGGGGTCCACCGGAGGTACATGTCAGGTCCATCCAGCTTTCGGCACCTGAGATCCGCACAGGCACCCGTCGCCTGGCTGTGCGGCTCGCTCGCCAGCTCAGCAGGCGGCGCACCCGGTCAGCGAGGGCATCAGCCAAACGCCCGGGGAAGTCGTGCGACGTCCTCAGGTGAGCACCACCGCCGCTCACTTGCGAGGTTAGGAGCACCGACTGCGGGCTGTACTAGCACGTCAGGCGTTAGAAGCGCCGGACTGCGAGGATGTGTCCATGAGCGGGGAGCCGAGCGGCGAGAAGGCCGATGACGTCGTCGCTTCGGCTCTTAGTGATCTCGCAACGGCGGTGACCCGGATTGAACGACTGGCACCAGATCCGCGATTGGGCGCTCAAGGGTGCCGCGGAGAACCAGATCCCGCGGCAGCTCCGCGGGCTCGACAGCTATCGAGCCGTGAGCACTGCACTCGCGGTGGATGAGCACCTGGCTGTCCTCATCAACGAGGAATCACCTCAGCGGCCCACAATTCGCGTTGGCCTGTTCGGCCAGCAGCTTCGGGCATCGGCGCTGCCTGCCGGGATGATCGCCATCGAGGGCACCTCCCCGCAGATCGACGTGGCCACGCCAGCCGCTCGCTGTCGTGGGCAGGACGGTCGCCCGTTCTCTCCGCTGGCCGCGCATCAGCGGCAAGCCGCGGCCGATCACCCGACGTGGGCAGCGATAGTCCGTGCGCACGCCAGGGCCTCGGTATGCGTGGTGTCCACCTCCAGGTCGTAAGCCACGCCCTTATGGACCATCTCCGCCTGCGACACGGCCATCCCCCGGACCCGGTCTCCCCGCGCGAGCTCGCGGCCTGTGGCGACCGTGCTGTCGCACCTGACGGCGATCCACAGCACGTCCAGGTCGGCCAGAGCCTGCTGCCATCGCTGCTGGGACGCCGCTGCGCCAAGGAAGGCATCATCGACGATGACCCGGGCGCCCGCCCGGGCCATCGCGGCGACTCCCTCCATCCACGCATCCTCCAGCCCTCGGAATCCCGGCCCGACGGTCACCCCGCCATCCGCAGCCAACCCGATGCCCGCATCCGACGCCTGTATGGCCGGGGGCATTGCCTGGATCAGCATGTCGACCCCCACAGCAAGCCAGGGATCCGGCAGGACCGCCTGCAGGCACCGGGCAATCCCTGACTTGCCCGAGCTGGATCCGCCATTCAGCACGATCACCTGAGTTGTCACCGCGCCATAGTAGAGGCGCACGCGCGGTGAGTTCGCCGGTGCGTGCGAGCATTATGAACAGGCGATCGCGGTGGTCACCGAAGTCGGTGCTATCGAAGATGTCATCCGGATACAGTCGCGGCAGGCGCAGCTGTACTGGCTGCTGGGTGATGAGGAGTCGAGCGCGGCTGCCATGGCCGAGGCACAGCGGTACGCGGAACGGGTCGCGTGGCCGTATGCGCTGGCCGAACTGGCCCGCGAGCACCGCGTCGCGGCATTCCAAGCCGCGTCGGAGGCGGGGCATGTGCCCCTGATCGCGCAGGTACTCGTCGGGATCGCGGACCTGGCGCTGCGCCGCCACGAGCACGAGCAGGCCGCGCTGCTGCTCGCGGCGAGTGCGAGCGTGCGCGGATTGCCGGATCGGTCGCAACCGGATGTGGCCCACATCGAACAGGCCACACAGCACCGCCTCGGCGAAGCGCGGTTCGCCGAGGCGACGCAGGAGGGGCGCAGACGAGTTGGTCTCAGCTGGTCACTGTCACGCTCGCCTCCTGAACGCGGCGAGCGCCCACAAGTATTCGACGAGCGCGATCCCGACGCGCCGGGGGATAGCGCCGTCGGCTGGCCCTCAACGCGACGGCGCCATGGTGGCGGCGTCGCGTTGAGGTCAGTCTGCTGCGCGTTTAATGATGATGTCGCCGTACCGCGTGCGGGCGTCGACCGTGACCTTGTTGTCCGACGTGTCAGGGTCTTCCTGCGACGGAACGGAGTTGCGCACCATCCCTCGCTTGCTGTTGGCGTCCACCCTGGCGGCGGTGCCCTCGCTGATGCCGACCTCGATGTTTCCTGAGCGGTTCAACAGCTCCGCCTGACCGCGCGTCAACCGGCCGATCCGAATGGCGCCGTCGCCTGTTTTGGCGGTGACGCTGCCGTCGGCGCGGTCGATGTCGAAACCGCCGTGGCCACTGCTGAGATCGAGGTCCGCCGAGGCGTGGCCGATCCAGGTCTGCCCACCCGAGCTCGAGAGCTTGACGGTGTCCTTGACCTCGCTGATCCGCATTGCGAACGCCGCACCGTCGATGCTGGCGCGCTCGGCGATGTGGCCGATCGTGACCTCACCGGCAGCGATGTTTGCCTGCAGTGCGATGATGCGATCGAGCTGGACCCGACCCGATGCCATGTGCAGCTCGCACTCGCCAAATGAGCCGTCAGCGTGAACGCTTGAGTGCGCCAGGTACGCGACCAGGCTGGAGCCTGCGGGCAGGTCGATCGTGATGACGACCGAACCGTTCTTGTCCCCGGAGACGGTCGTCTTGACCGATAGCTGACCGTCGGCGAAGTCGACCTTGGTCTTGTTGGCCACCTTGACGTCCAACTGGCTCGCTTTGTCGATGGGTTCGACCAGCACCACGGTGTCGGTCCGGTCGCTCGCGGTGACCTGCACCTGAGCACCGGCGACAACAACAGTGGCGGCGATGGGCCCTGGCGTGTCAAATGTAGGCATGACAGCTCTCCTCGTGTCCCGTACTTGATCTGTTGATGGGCGGCTCAGCCGACCCGTCTGTGCGGCATCGCCCGGGAGGTCACGCGCGCCGCTTGAATGTGGCGAGCGCCCACATGTACCCGACGAGGGCGATCCCGGCGCACCAGGCGAGAGCGGCGGCCGCGTAGCCGCCCGACGGGGCGCCGGCCAGCAAGCCACGCAGCGATTCGATAATCGGCGTGAAGGGCTGATACTCCGCGAACTGCCGGACACCCTGTCCCATCTTGGCGGCCGGCACGATCGCGCTGCTCAGGAACGGCAGCAGGATCAGCGGCACGACCGTGAGGCCTGCGGATTCCGGAGTTTTCGCAGCCATTCCCAGCGCGACCGTGAGCCAAGCGGACGCGAAAGCTATCACGACGATGATGCCGATCGCGCCGAGCCAGTCGAGAGGGCTCGCAGACGACCGGAACCCTAGTGCGAAGGCCATTCCGATGATGACCGCACTGGCTATCAGACAGCTCAGCATAGTGGCCACGACGTGACCGTTCAGGACGGCACCGCGCGAGACATTCATCACCTTGAACCGGTTGATGATGCCCTTCGTCATGTCGGAGTTCACGGATACCGCAGTGGCCGACAACCCGTAGGTGATGGCCAGCAGGATCAGGCCTGGTGTTGCGTATTCGACGTAGTGTTCGCCGACATTGAATGCGTTGCCGAGCACGTACACGAACATCAACATTATAAAGACCGGCATCAAAGCGCCGTTGACTATCGTGAACGGATTCCGAAGGATGTGCTTGAAATTGCGACGCAGCATGACCCGCGAATCGGTCAACGCTGCTGAAGTGGTACTCATCGTGCGTTCTCCTCTGTGCTTGCGTGGCCGGTCAGGGCAAGGAAAACCTCATCGAGGTCCGGCGTGTGAACGGAGAACTCCTCAACCTCGATCGAGTGCTCATCGAGCCGGTCCAGCAGAGCCCGTACCGATTTCGCCTTACCATCGCTGGGAACCCGTAGGGTCAGCGCCGCGTCATCCATGGTGGAGCCGGTCAGGACTCGCGCCGCCGCGTCCAGACCTGCGACGTCGGTAAACTCGAGCCGAACGTGGCTGCCGGGAACCTGGCGCTTGAGCTCATCGGGAGTGCCCTCGGCAACCAGGTGGCCCTGATGGAGCACCGCGACCCGGTTGGCGAGATGGTCGGCTTCCTCGAGGTACTGGGTGGTGAGGAAAACGGTCACGCCGTCGGCTACCAGCTCGCGGATGATGGTCCACATCGTGCGACGGCTGCGCGGGTCCAGTCCCGTTGTCGGCTCGTCCAGGAAAATGATCTGTGGCCTGGTGACCAGCGTCATCGCCAAGTCCAGCTTCCGGCGCATACCACCGGAATAGGTCGCCGCCGTCTTCTGCGCCGGCTCCACCAGATCGAACCGTTCCAGCAACGAGGTGACCACCCGCTTGCCCTCGCCGGCTCGCAGATGGTGCAGATCCGCCATCAACTGCAGGTTCTCCTCCCCAGTCAGCAGATCGTCCACCGCCGCGAACTGACCAGTGACCCCGATTACCGCGCGCACCGCCTTGGCCTCGGTCGCAACATCATGCCCGGCAACCCGCACCGACCCACCGTCGGCCTTCAGCAACGTGGTCAGCACGTTCACCGTCGTGGTCTTACCCGCCCCATTCGGGCCGAGCAGGGAAAAGACCGTGCCCGCACGAACATCTAGATCAATGTCATCGAGGACGATCTTGTCCCCATACGCCTTCCGCAGCCCGCAGACTGCAATCGCCGTGTCGTCTATTGCCACCATGCCCCCTGCGGTGCCGGTCCTGAGCTGACCGAGCTTGTGAGCGGTCATTCCTTTCCTCCTGCGGTGTGTACTTGTGTCCTCCGTACGCTAGGAAGGCCCGGCCGCCCCGGCGTCACCCGAAAGTGGACATGCCGGGTGGAATCTTCCGCGGCCGCACCGGGCACCAAAGTGCCGATCCGGCCGCCCGGGACCGGGCCGGCAGCGTCATCGAGCTGCAGGCCCTGCGGGCACTGGCGCTGGCGGCCAGCGGTGAGCAACCAGCCGAGGTTGCCGCTCTGGCCGGGGCGGTCACGCTGGCCTGCCCCCAGGGCTATGTGCGGGTCTTCGCCGACGAGGGCCCGCCGATGGCCGCGCTGCTGAGCCGGCTGGTCGCGGCGCAGCGGTCCGGCCAGGCCGCCGCTGGGATCCCGCTCGGCTGCCTGGCGCGGCTGCTGCAAGCATTCGACGGGCCGCACGCCGGGCCGCGTTCCCGGCCAGGCGCCCCCGCGGCAGCGGTGCCGGGCCTGGTTGAGCAGCTGACCAGCCGTGAGCTGGAGGTGCTGCGGATGCTCGCCGCGGGCAGGTCGAACCAGGCCATCGCCGCCGAGCTGGTGGTCGCCCTGGACGCCGTCAAAAACATGTCAGCCCCCTCCTGGACAAGCTCGGCGCCGCCAACCGCACCGAGGCCGTCGCCCGCGCACGGGAGCTGGGCCTAATCCCTTGATCGTGTAACGGCCGATTGGGTTGCCGGCTTGGGAGGGCACCGCGCGCTAGCGCGGCGGCCCTGCCCGGCCGTGGCTGCCAGCGTGAGCGCGGCCAGCGCGGCGACGCCGAGCAGCAGCGCGGTCGGG
>Ga0335085_10009708_pt1 | contig 14491 bp, 10 predicted proteins | sample Lox_Sample_45_FD_206712 | JGI IMG/M metagenome (GOLD analysis project Ga0335085, IMG submission 206712) | Soil microbial communities from Loxahatchee National Wildlife Refuge, Florida, United States - Lox_Sample_4.5 | ecosystem: Environmental > Terrestrial > Soil > Wetlands | place: USA...
GGAAGACCCTCCTTTCTGCTTAACTTCGTCCCCACAGCTGGAAGTGACTCGTGAGTTGCAGTCGATTGGCGAGCAGCGGAGTGTTCGTCAGACCGTCCTCTCGGATTAGCATAGACGGAGTACACTTGAGTTTATGCGAAAGCGTCTTAGCACTCCTACTCCCGAGGCGATTCGGACCCACGGAAAAGGCTGGTTGGATGTCGAGCGTGCAGCGGTGGTCGAAGTCACATCGGAGGACAATGACTTTCCGGTCGAGTTGGCATTCGCGTCAGGAGATACACGAGGCTGGCGAGCGGCGGCAGCAGGGAGCCAAGCGATTCGGCTGATCTTCGATCAGCCGCAAGAACTCAAGTGCATCTCTCTTGTTTTTGAAGAGAACGAGACCGGGCGCACGCAAGAGTTCGTGTTGCGATGGTCTCCGAATGGAGACGGCTCATTCCGAGAGATCGTGCGGCAGCAGTGGAATTTCAGTCCACCCGAAACGATACGCGAAGTTGAGGAGTATCGAGTGGATCTCTCGAAGGTTATAGTACTGGAGTTAATGATCAAGCCGAATATCAGCGGCGGAGCCGCTCGCGCGTCATTAAAGAACCTCCGTTTGTCGTGATTGGCACGCTCGTTCGTACGTGTATTTCCCGAAAGAACCACGACATCAGGAAATCTCCCAAACTTTGGCGGGAGCGACGCGATTCGAACCCGCGCCCTCCTGCGTGACAGGCACGCACTCCTTCATAAGCTTCTTCGTCTCTGATACGTTCTACGCGAATCGTCTGGGAAAGAAAGGAAGGGCCATCATCTTCAATGTCCTGTGAGCACACTTTTGAAAAGATCTTTTGATAGCTCAGATTTGGCCTGCCCTTTCCCAGCAGATCCAGATCTCGGGTTGGACGGTAACTCTCCCCAGTCCAGACTTGGAGCCGCAAAGCTCCTTTCAGCACAAACGAATCGCGATGGGAAGACACACTCAGGCGATACAGGAACCGTTCCAATCCGTAGCGGCTTAAGACGAGCCCAAAATCTTCCTTGCGATCCGTCGCCAAGTTCAAGAGCCGCTGCCGCACTGACGCCGACAAATTGACCAGGGCCTTTTTCACGCGAGCGACTCCAGATAGGGTTGCATGACCCGTGCCACCCGACAGACTCGTGCTGCCATAAACAACTCATCCATGGTGGCCTTTTTCTGCCGATAGCAATCTCGCAGCGATTCCAGCGCCACGTCGAGTCCAATCTTGTTCCGGAACTTTAAACAGTCCGCGACGGTCTTTGCGGGATCAAAGATTCGCACGATCATACCCTCGAGTTTTTTCTCCTTTACACCGTAAGAAAGAGCCTCGCCCGAGAAATGCACAATTCGCAGCGGAGGGTAGTCTGCGCGGGGGCGCCGTGCCTTGTGCCCAATGGCCAGCCAAACTTCATGTGGCGATTGTGTCGTCAGCCCATGAAAACGTAGTGCCGACAGCAGACAAATGACTCCGTGCGGCACGCGTTTCGTCGCCTCTATCAGAGTGTGGTGTTCGGTCACGCGGCTGCCTTCGGCGACGTACAGCCCTCTTCCGACCTGCCTTACAAGACCACTGTCCTTCGCTAGGCGAAGGTATTGTCTCGGGATGCCGACTTGATCCAGTTCACGGGGCCGGAACACACCGGCTTTCCGAACCAGACGAGCGACCTGTTCTGTCTTGGATAGTGCCATGGCGGGTTTTACTATACGTCGGCATATTATCGCAACTGCCAACATATCGTAAATCGACTTTCAACGTTGTCGTTGACGCCCCTTATGGGCCGGGCGATTCCAGGAAGCTTCCCGCCTTGCGATGCGAAGTGAGCAGCGAACGCACTTCCTCGAGCAGTTCCGAATCTGCACCGCACTGCTGGCGCAGAAACTCTTCCTGCCGCTCGACCGGCATTTGCAGTGCCGCCTGCAGCAGTTCGTCTACGCGTTTGAAGCGTTCAGCGTCTATCGGAATTTCTCACGCCCCGAGTCTTCATCGGACGTCACGGATCAGCTCTACATCGGCATTCGACTGAAAGCGATCCAGAACAAGTCGCGAGCCGTCGCGCGAAACATCGAAGTAATTGATCTGATCGCTGCTGAAGCGTGTCACCTGCTTCGGCGGGCCTCCCACAATCGGTTGCATCCAGATGTTAGAGACGCCCGCCTTTGTATCGATAAACAGAATCCCCCTGCTATCCGGTGTCCAGCGAATCGGAGCGATTCCCGGGATGTCGAGCGTCTTGATCGCTGTTCCGCCTGAAAACGGAATGACTTCAACGTTCGGAGAAGGCCCGCCGAAGGCGTGATAAGCGACCATTTTTCCGTCGGGGGACACCATGGGTGAGTCGGCGTAAGTGTCGCTAAGCCGCACGGGGTTGCCACCTTCAACAGGAACCTTCCAGATGCCGCGTTCTGGACCGTGTTTGCTGTATACCACCCACTTGCCATCCGCGGAGAAGTCAGACAGCACTCCATCATCCGGGCTATCGGTCAAGGGTTTGGCATTGTTGCCATCAATGTCCATTCTCCAAAGGTGGGGAGTGCCGGACTTCCATGAGTTGAAGACGATGTTGCGGCCGTCAGGAGAGACGCGGAAACAACCGACGTTGTACGGAGCGCCGGGAGTGATCTGGGTTGCGCCGGTTCCGTCCGCCTTCGTAACCCAGACCGAGCTTTCGCCTGCGTAGTTGGAATACACCAGCTTGCCGTCGGGCGTCCACGCGCCCCACGCGGAAATACCTCCCGTGGTGACGGGCCGAAAACTGTCAGGATCGCTCACCGAACCGGCCCAAAGGTCGACCGTCACATTTTGTTGTACTGTCGCAAGAGTTCGCGAATCTGCGCTGATGCTCACGCCGAAGTTGGCAAAAAAACTGCTGGGTTGATTCGTGATTTTCCGTATCTCACCATCTTCTCGAGATACACGGACCAGTTGAAACGCACCACCGGGAGCTTGTGCAGCTGTGACCACTGACCTTCCGTCCGTCATCCAGGCCAGACCGTCAGTGCGGGCCCATTGTTCAGAGCTGATCAATCGCTCCGGACCGCCTCCTGCCGGAACCTCCACAAGCTTGTCAAAGTTGGCCCCCGATGCATGGTGGCCGACCGTTGCGGCGATGGTCGCTCCCAGCGGGGACCAGGCAACGCTGACAAACCGATCGGGATCTGTGCGTTCCGCCACCTGATGTTCTTCGCTACCGTCCTGATTTGCCACGATCAGCGCCGAATTGTGTTTTTGGGGGGAGTCGCGGACGAACGCCAGTTGTTTTCCGTCCGGGGAAAGCGTCACGGCGGAATCCACATCCGCAAGAACCTTCTGCAGACTTGCTCCCAGGGTTGGCATCTTGTAGAGAATCCCCAGGCCGGAACCGCTGGCATCGGTTCGGACCAGATAGAGGTAGTCGCCATCGTGAGAGAAGGTCAGCCCGCCGTAATTCACTGCCGAAGGCGCTATCACCTGTACATCACCGCCCGCGACCTGTCGAATCCAGAGGCTTTCGTCGGTATCGGTGGACCACCAACTCCCGGGGCTCTCGGCCGATCTGACGTAGGCCACGTACTTCCCGTCCGGCGAGAGTGCCGACAGTACCACCTTTCCCGAACGAGTGACCTGGGTTATTTCCATCCGCTGAAAAGGTTCGGGATGCAAGACAAAGCGATCGCGGGCGATCCAGCCGATCGCGGCCAGAAGCAGAACGCAGACTGCAGCCCAAGGGAGCAGGCGCTTTGATTTGCGGCTCGACGCTGCCTGAACAGTATCTGTCCTGCCGAACTCAAGAACTCTGCCTGACTCAGTGGCCCGCTGTAGCCGCTTAAGATCAGCCCTTAGCTCGGCCGCAAACTGGTAGCGCAGGTCGCGATCCTTCTCCAGCGCTTTATGGATGATTTCTTCCAGTTTCGCGGGAACTTCTTTGTTTAGTCCTGTCGCTGCTACTGGATCGCGATTCAGAATCGCGTCATAGATCGTTGCTTCGCTTTCGCCGCGAAACGGCTGCTGCCCCGTCGCCATCTCGTACAACACTGCCCCGAACGAAAACAGATCCGTGCGATTGTCCAGTTCCTTCGCTCGCGCCTGCTCCGGGGACATGTAGGCTACCGTCCCCAGCGCTGCTCCTCCGCCCGTCAACGGTTCCACCGTTAGCACCGTTTCTTCTTCGCCAGTTCCGCTCGATGATCCCTTCTTCTGCGGCCCCGTCAGCTTCGCCAGCCCGAAGTCCAGCACCTTGGCATGGCCGCGTTTTGTAACGAAAATATTCGCCGGCTTGATGTCGCGGTGCACGATGCCTTCGGCATGCGCCGCCTCCAAGGCGTCGGCAATCTCGATGGCCAGAGGCAGCAGCGCTTCCATCTCCAGCGGACGCCCCCCGATCCGCTGCCGCAGCGTCTGGCCGTCCAGAAACTCCATCGCGATGAAGGCTCGTCCTTCATGCTCGCCGATCTCGTAAATCGTGCAGATGTTGGGATGATTCAGCGCCGACGCCGCCCGCGCCTCGCGCCGAAAGCGTTCCAGCGCCAGCGGTTCGCGAGCCGTATCTTCGGGAAGAAACTTGAGGGCCACCAGTCGTCCGAGGGAAGTGTCTTCCGCCTTGTAGACCACGCCCATGCCACCTGAGCCCAGCGGCCCCAGCACGCGGTAGTGAGAAATGGTTTGTCCGGTGAAAGAAGAAGATGATCCCGATGGGCTAACGCCGAGAGTAGGCAGTTGCGCCGCGATGTCAGCGACGTGCGGCCCGGGCGATTCCAGAAAGCTTCCCGCCTCGCGATGCGAAGTGAGCAACGACCGGACTTCCTCCAGCAGTTCGGAATCGCCGCCGCATTGCAGGCGCATGAACTCCTCCTGCTGCCGGGTGGGCACTTGCAGCGCCGCCTGCAGCAGTTCATCCACTCGTTTCCAGCGTTCAGCGTCCATCAAGACAACCTTACGAACATCAACCCTTAGCGAACGTCCCGCATCAGCATCACGTCCGAATCGATTCGGCCATGGCTCAGGACAATTTGTGAACCGTCGCGGGAAAGATCGAAATCCCAAATCTGATCACTGTTGAACCGCGTGACTTGGGTCGGTTTCCCACCGCTAAGTGGCTGGCGCCAGATGTTGGTAATGCCGCCCTGGAGTTGGCTAAAGAGGATTTCGCGGCTGTCCGGTGTCCAACGCAAGGTATCGGCCTTGGGTAGGTCGAAAGTCTTGATTGCCGGACCGCCTGCGAAAGGCATGATCGTAACTCTGGGAGTGTGACCCTCGGGGCTGCCCAGGTAAGCTATCATTTTTCCATCCGGCGAAACGACCGGACCATTGGCGTTGCCCTCAACCACCCGAACAGGATCACCGCCGTCAATGGGAACCTTCCAGATTCCCTTTTCCGCACCAATTTTTCGGTACACCACCCAAGCCCCATCGGGCGAGAAATCTGGTTCGCCATAGTCGTACTGTCCGTTGGTCAGTTGTCTCAGGTTGGTGCCGTCAGCGTCCATCCTCCAGAGGTGAGGCCAGCCTGTTTTCCATGAATTGAACACCACATACCGGCCCTTTGGCGAAACCCGGAAATAACTGACGTTCGCTTCGAAGGTGGCAGTTAGCTGCGTGGCGCCGCTTCCGTCCGCCTGCATGGCCCAAACGGAGTTTCCGCCCGCATAATTGGCAGATACGATTCTCTTGTCCGGTGTCCATGTGGCCCAGAAGGATTGGCCCCCGGTTGTGATTGGCCGGAAACTGTTCGGGTCGCTCACATGACCCACCCAAATATCTGTTGAGAATCTAGCTTGCACAGCTGCTAGAGTCTTGGAGTCAGAACTCACGCTGATATCTTTAAAAAAGTCATTTGGTCCATTCGTGAGTTTCCGCACCTCGCCAGTATCATGCGACACGTAGGCTATTTCAGTCGGGCCCCCCGGTTGATATTGATCCGCCACCACCAAGCCCCGTCCCTTTGCGAGCCAACCGAGACCGGAGATTGCGCTCCAACGTTCTGAACTCAGGGGCCGTGCCGGCCGACCGTCCAGTGGGATTTCAATCAGTTTGGAATAGGTGGCTCCGGAGGTATCGGACTCACCTACAATGGCTGCGATGGACCTCCCCTGCGGAGACCACGCAAATCCCTCGAATCCATCGGTGTCCTTACGCTCCGAAACCTCTCGTTCTCCAGTGCCGTCCTCGTTCGCCACGATCAGCAGGGATTTGCGCCTTTCGTCGGAGTCCCGCTCGAAAGCTAACTGCTTGCCGTCCGGGGACAAAGTGACGGGGGAATCCACCTGCTTCGCAACGCGCCGAAGGGTTCCCCCGAGCGCAGGTAGGTTGTAGAGAATCCCATGGTTTGGATCGCCCGGCTCGGTCCGGACAACGTAGATATTGTTTCCGTCCGGAGAGAAGGTGAACGCGTTGTATTTCACCGCCGCGGGTGCAAGGATCTGCACCTCGCCGCCGCCGACCTGCTTCACCCAGACGCTTCGCAAGGTCAATCCGTCTTTAGAACTGCCGGTCTCAGACTGGGAGTAGACCACATATTTCCCGTCCGGCGAGAGCGCAGCGGTTCCTACTCTGCCGGAACGAGTGACCTGTGTCATCTCGATCTGTTTAAAGGGTTCGGGCTGTGGAATGAGACGATCGCGAAATGTCCAACCAATCGCAATGAGTGCAAGCAGGGCGAGTCCGGCCCACAGCGCGCGCCTTGTCAGCTTGCTGATCGATCGGGCCGGTACTGCCGCGACGATCCACTTTGACTCTGTCTCCCGCTTCAATCGTTTCAGATCGGCCCGCAGGTCCGCTGCGGACTGATGGCGTACATCCCGGTCCTTCTCCAGTGCCTTGTTGAGGATCCGTTCCAGTTCGGCGGGCACATCGGGATTCAATCGCACCGGAGCTGTCGGCGCACGCTCCAGTATGGCGTGGAAGATCAGCGCCGAAGTGTCACCTCGGAATGGCAGAGTGCCTGTGCACATTTCATACAGCACCGCACCGAAGGAAAACAGATCGGTGCGCGAATCCAATTCCTCGCCGCGCACCTGCTCCGGAGACATGTAGGCCACTGTGCCCATCGCCGTGCCCGGACTGGTCAGGTGTTGCTCCGAGTCAACGGTCGGAGCAGTCATGGTGTGACCGCCGCGCGGAGTGGAAAACTTTGCCAGGCCAAAATCCAGCACCTTTGCTTGCCCCCGGGCGGTCACGAAGATGTTGGCCGACTTGATGTCGCGATGGACGATACCGCGGGTGTGGGCGGCGTCCAGGGCGTCTGCGATCTGTGTGCCCAGGTCAAGCACTTTTTCGGTCGGCAAGGGCTTGCCGGCAATCACCTGCCGCAGCGTCTGGCCTTCCAGCAGCTCCATGGCGATGAAAGCCTGCCCCGCGGCTTCGTCGATTTCGTAAACGGTGCAAATGTTCGAATGATTGAGCGCGGAGGCGGCCTTGGCTTCGCGCTGAAAACGGCTGAGGGCTTGCGGGTCCTGGGAAACGTCCTGGGGCAGAAATTTAAGAGCGACCGCGCGTCCGAGCTTGAGGTCTTCCGCTTTGTAGACGACGCCCATCCCGCCGCTGCCCAGCGGCCCCAGCACGCGATAGTGAGAAATGGTCTGGCCGGCGATCAACGATGAAGAGGAAGACGACGAAGCGGCGCCCAGAATAGGCAGTTGCGCGGCGACGTCGGCCACATGCAGCCCGGGCGATTCCAGAAAGCTTCCGGCCTTCCAATGCGAAGTCAGCAGCGACCGGACTTCCTCCAGCAGTTCGGAATCTCCGCCGCACTGCTGGCGCAGAAACTCCTCCTGCCGCTCGGCCGGCACTTGCAGCGCCGCCTGCAGCAGATCATCCACCCGTTTCCAGCGTTCAGCGTCCATACGAAGGTTTGCAGTTACGAGCGCGCAATACAGAATGCCGCCCAAGCACAGAGACTGCACTAACCGGGTCTCAGCAAACGCACTGCTCTGTCCTTCATTCTTCGGCTAGCGCGTTTCCGAACATTGGCTTCCCCCCGAGCGAGACGTAAAAACCGCAAATCACTAGCGCGAGCGGAACGATCATGCCCACTATCCCTAATCCGTAATACCACTCTGTGAGATTGAGCGGCGGAACGGGGGCGAGGGCGCTCCACACGGTCAATGAAACTAACCATGCCAACTAAACCCCAGCGCACCAGAACGATCAGGACGGAGGCCACGAGCATCACGACCACCGCTACCTCAGCCGCACTATGCGGCACAGTAATCGCAGTAAGAATGACACCACAGACCGCCAGGCCCAACCATCTCCGCCTTAGTATCCCGGTCATCGCCGACAACAGGACGACAAGCATCATTGACGTAATCATGCCCACGTTGATCATCATGACCGCAGCGGCAATTGCCGTTCCAAATCCGTGCCCGGAATTTGTATCCGCAATCGAAGGCGTGAGATGCGTCAGCGGAATGGAGATGAAGAGAATCGGGTTGAACGCGGCTCCTACCAGCCCCCCCAATAGAACATCGCGCCCTACCAGAGGATCGCGGAAGCGGCCGTTGAGCAGCCGCTGCCATGAAATCAAAAGTTTCGGCCAGGTGCGGCGCGCGAAGGGTTCCACTGCCATGTATCCGATCCAGACGCAGAGCGCGGGAAATACCGATACAAAAATCGAAATGAACTGGCCGAGTAGATAATTCGCGTCGGGGACGAAGTGGTCGGTGAGCAGGGAATACAAGCTGCTCACCAGAAAAACGAAAGACGCCACCCGCAGCGCCCCTCTGGCGTCCCCGCGTCTCCGGCGAAGATTTCGTCGGGCAAAATAACCACCAACGACAACGTAGCCCGTGTAGATCAGCAAAACAACTACAGAGGAAATGCTTGTGCTGGCCTTCGATAACGCCTCCTTCACTCGCCACGGCTTGTCCCATGGTGCAATCACCTGGAAGTAGACCGGGGTGCCGTGATAAGACGCTGCGGTAACATGCAGGAGCAGATCAGGGCGCTCCGCAGATCGTCCCTCCCAATCTGCCCGGCTGTCGCAAATTTCTGGCGGAGCCCACATTGGACTCGCGGTCGTGAAACGCGATTTGTCCAATCCGGCCTCAGCGAACAGCAGACTCCAATCCGGATCAGGCCGTGCTCCTGCGGCCGATTCCACCTGTGGTGGCACGCCGCGTAACATCACCATGTGGCCCTGCACATCAAGCTTGAGGGTTAATATCCCTGACGTCTCGTATGGCGGATCCAACTCAGCAACGGAAGAGGTGGGACGATCTGAGAATAGAGAAGGCGTCATCCAAGTCGGACTCTGCCGATACCAAAACCCCACCATGAACGGCCAACTGCGCGTGGCCGCCCAGGTCTTCTTCCAGTCGCGGAGAGTCGCCGGGTTCGCATGGCGGGAAGTCTCAGTTAGTGATTGGACATAGTCCCTCTCATAGTCGAGCCAATACGCCCGATCGACCGCATCCGTGTAACCCAGCTTCCTCGCCAGTTCTTGGGCACGATCCGCCAGCACCTCCGGTGATTTGTCTAAGGGAGTCAGCCCCCAGTCGCTAATCTGAGGGGCCAGCAATACAGACCAGCAAATCATCAGAACAACTGCCGCAGCGACACATGCCCAGGCAACCAGCGGTCGCAAGGAACCCTGAGGGCCGGCAGCGGCCACGATTTCCGGTGCAGGTGTTTCTCCGGCGGCCAGCGCGGCAGCGAGCGGATCACCGCCAGGTAGCCCCGCGGCCACGCTTAGAGCAGAGCGCGGTCGCTGCGCGGGATCGCGATCCAGACAACGCAGAATGACTTTCTCGACTGCCGGATCAAAATTCTTGACCACGTTCGAGGGTGGCGTGGGATTCGTTTCGGTTTGCTTGCGGTGAAGGTCGGCCAGAGTGGAGGCTTCGAACGCCTTCTTGCCGGTAAACAACTCGTACAGAACAAGACCGAGCGCGTACACATCGCTCTGCACCGACGGCGCGCCGCCGCCGAACAACTCAGGGGCGAGATATCCTGGCGTCCCGACAGGGCCAGATTGCCGATCCGCCTCCGCCGCGGCAATGGCCAGCCCGAAGTCCGTGATGCGGGCATGGCCCTTGCCGTCGATCATCACGTTCGAAGGCTTCAGGTCGCGGTGCAGCACCCCGCTGCGATGCGCGGCGGCAAGGCCAGAACACAATTGCTGCGCGATCTCGACGGCTTTGTCGTCGGGCAGGCGGCCGATGCGGCGGAGCAGCGAAGCGAGGTCCTCGCCGTCCACAAATTCCATCGAAAGAAAAAGAAGGCCTTGGCTTTCGCCGACGTCATAAACACGACAAACGTTGGGATGGGAAACCTGCCGCGCCATGCGCACTTCGGCGTAAAATTGATCGCACCAGCTTGCACTCTTCAAGCGGTCCGCGGGAAGGAACTTGAGTGCGACGCGCTGGCCTAGCTTCAGATCATCCGCGCCGTAGACCTCGCCCATTCCGCCGCGGCCGAGCAGCGAAATCACTCGATAGCGATCGCCAACCATGCTGCCGGGAGCAAAGCCAAGCCCTTGCGATCGGTGCTCGGGAGCACCGCCATCCGAGGGCATCTCCGTTGAAATTGACATGGTCGGAGAAGCATGGAGCGCAGCACCCAGGTCAATCGCCGGATGTTCCAGAAAGCGTCCCGCTTTGCGATGCGAAGTCAACAGCGACCGCACTTCCTCCAGCAGTTCGGAATCGCCGCCGCATTGCAGACGCAGGAACTCCTCCTGCTGTCCGGCCGGCACTTGCAGGGCCGCTTGCAGAAGATCATCCACGCGTTTCCAGCGTTCAGCATCCATCGGAACTTCCACGGCTCATCTCGCGGTGCAGCCAGGCTCGGGCGGTGCTCCAGTCGCGCGCCACCGTGATCGCCGACACCTTGAGCACTTCCGCCGTCTCGTCAACGTTTAACCCGCCGAAGAACCGCAGCTCCACGACTTGCGCCTTGCGCGGATCGATTTTTGCCAGCGTCCTCAGGGCGTCATCGAGAGCCACAACATCGACATCCCGGCCCTTGCCCGGCTCCAACAGCCCAGTGTCATCCAGAGATAGTCTCTCGACAGCCCCTCCGCGTTTCCCGGCGCGGTGGCGTCGGGCATAGTCGACGAGAATCTGCCGCATCTGCTGGGCGGCGATGGCAAAGAAATGGGAGCGGCCCTCCCACTGCGGAGCATTCAGTCCCACCAGGCGGAGATACGCCTCATTCACCAGGGCTGCGCTCTGCAGAGTGTGGTCGGGACGTTCCTTGCGCAACTGAAAGTGGGCCAAGCGCTCGAGTTCCTTGTAGACGACGGGCAACAGAGCATCGAGAGCTTTGCGGTCGCCACCCCGCCAGCCCTGTAACAGCCGCGTGATCTCTCCTGCCGATTCGTGCCCCACGAAGCTACCTTTGGGAGGGGGGAAGCGCTTGGGTAGCTAGAGTAGCCACGACGGTTTCGGATGTCAACTGGAAATGATTGAAAATTCGGCTACTTAGGGGTGTTCCCTCGCGGCCAGAAAATATTTTGAGTGTCGATGATAGGTTTTTGCGGCGACTTTGCGCTGTTACAGACAGAAGGGCAGAACGCGAAGGAGAACGGTTATGAAGCTCAAAACCAAGATCCGGGCAGGCAAGATCAGACCCAATCACAACGTCACGGTTCACGGCACCGCACCCTTCTCCTTCGCCACTGACAGCATCGCGACGCAAGCTGCTGAGACATCTGACGCCGTAACTCTGGCGGCATCGACGAGTGGGCGGTAGTTGCAATTCTGTGGGCGGCTCCCCCAATAGCGGATGCGGCCTCGCGAGGCACAAGGCTTTAGACACTGATTATCGCAACACCGGGGGACAGAGCTTCAAGCGGTCGCTGCGAGGAAATGAGAATCCTATGAAACTGCAGACTCGCATCAAGGCTGGACGTCCCAACCCGAATCACAACACGATCGTTCGTTAGCCCTCTTGGGGCATGCACCGAACCCGCGAAGTGAGGTCATGCCCCGAAAGTTTCAAACTTCCGAACCACAAAGGAGAATCGTATGAAACTCAAAACCAAAATCAAAGCTGGAAAGCTCGCTGGCAACCACAACGCGATCGTTCGTTAACCCTCGTTTGAAACATGTACGAGGTGAGGCACATCAGAGCACCAGAAAACTGACGAAAGGAGAATCGCATGAAGCTCAAGACCAGAGTCAAGGCAGGAAAGCTCGCCGCCAACCACAACACCATCGTTCGTTGATTGGCTTCGTGGCGCGCACGTTCTGTCAGTGCCACTACCAGCACCAGGGCCTGCGACTCAAATCGCGGGTCCTTTTTGGAGAATCCATATGGCCAACACCGCTTTTGCCCGAACCTTCGCCCGTTTGCTGTCGGACCGCGGCGGCTTGACTCGCTCTCTGCTTGCTGTCGGCCTGCTGGTGCTGGGTGGCTGGTGCTGCTGGGCGGATCGGGCGCGCGTGACCTTGTACGAAGTTTCGTCCGAGGCTCGGGTCGAGTTAGACGCCGCCGCTTATCCCATCCAGTCTCCGCTGCTGGGCCGTGTGGTCGAGGCCCATCTGCAAGTCGGTCAGGCCGTGCAACGCGGGGACGTGCTGGTTGAGATCGACGCCGCTCCCGAACAGTTGCAGATGCGCCAGGAAAACGTTCACGCGCTAGGACTGGACTTGGAAGTAACCCGGTTGCGCTCGCAGGTGGCAGCGGAGCAAAGCGCACGCGCGGAAGAACAAAGGACCGCACAGCTCAGCCTTGAAGAAGCAAACGGGCGGGTGCGCGAAGCCGAGGCCGCTGCGAAGTATGCCGACGCAGAATTGGCGCGCGAACAGAAGATGAAAGAGGCGGGCCTGGTTCCACCGCGCGACCTGGAAAGAATCGACGCCGATGCCCGCCGCTTGCGCGCCGCCTTTGAAAATACCGAAACCGCCGCCCGGCGTCTGCCCCAGGAGCAAGCAACCCGCGACCGGGAGCGCGATGTGCGCATCCAGCGTTTGTACTCCGAAATCTCGGCCCTGGAAGAACAGCGGAACACGGCGGACGCGGGCGTGCAGGGCTTGAAGTACGAAGTCGAGCGCCGGCAAATCCGCGCGCCGATCGATGGACGCATCGGCGAATGCATGATTCTCCGTCCGGGGTCAGTCGTAGAAGAAGCCGAGAGCCTGGCCTCGATCGTCCCTTCCGGTCAGTTGCGCGTGGTGGCGCAATTTCCCGCCGAGGCTGCGCTAGGCCGCATCCAGACAGGACAGTCAGCTACGTTGAGGCTGGACGGCTATCCCTGGGCAGAGTTCGGCTCGGTCTCCGCCACGGTGGCGCGCACGGCCCAGGAGATCCGCGACGGCAAAGTTCGCGTCGAACTGGCAATCAATCCCAGCGCAAGCTTTCGCGGACGGCTCGAACATGGAATGCCCGGAACCATCGAGGTCGCGGTAGAGCATGTGACTCCGCTCGCGCTCGTAATGCGCACCACTGGCCAGTGGATGACGAGGCGCCCATGAAACGTTTTCTGGTTCCGGAAGTGATTCAAACCTCGGTGATGGACTGCGGTCCGGCCTCATTGAAAGCGCTGTTCGCGGGATTCGGACTCTATCTTTCCTATGGCCGGTTGCGCGAGGCATGTCAGACGGATGTCGACGGAACCTCGATCGACACGCTGGAAACCATGGCCCAGGCGCTCGGCCTCGACGCCGCGCAGGCGGTCATACCGGCGGACCTGGTATTGCTCCCGACGTCGGCATGTTTGCCGGCCATTGTGGTGATGCGCCTGGCCGGAGGCGCCACCCACTTTGTCGTGTTGTGGAGCGTGCATGGCCCGCTGGTGCAGATCATGGATCCGGGAGCGGGCCGCATTTGGATGCATCGCCGGAGATTCTTAGACTCCCTCTACATCCACGAACAGGCGGTCACACGTGAGATGTGGGAAGAATGGTCGCGAAGCGGCGTCTTTACCGCGGGCCTGGAAAGCCGGATGCGTGCTCTCGGCGTCGAGCCACAGATGTGGAACGAGCGCATGAGCAAAGATCGCGCGGTCTGGGACGCGTCTCTGCGGCTGGCTCGTACTCTCTGCGATGCGGGAAAGTTGACGCCCGGCGTCGAAGCGGAGCAGTTTCTCACCTTGTGCGTACAAAACCCCGATCAGATTCCACCCGAGTTCTGGACCGTTCGCAAGACGACGGACGATGATGAACAACGAATGATGCGTGGCGCCGTTCTGGTGGTTGCCGCGGGCAGGCGGGAGGAAGCGTCCACCGAGCCGTTGTCGCAATCCCTCGAAGCCGTGCGCAATGAACCGCCGACGCGAGTTTGGCTTCCCGTGTGGGAGGCGGTTCGGGACAGTGGTTGGGTCTCTACCGGCCTGATTGTTTTGGCTCTGCTGGCTTCCGCTGCGGGAACGGTGTTCGAGCCTCTCTTGTTTCGTGGATTCTTTGACCTGGCCCGGCACTTGAAGCTGACTGGTCAGCGCATCGGCGCGATCACCGCCATGATTTGTTTCCTCGGTGCACTGCTGGCTCTGGAGTGGCCCGCTGTGACCGGTCTTCTGCGCCTTGGCCGCCATCTGGAAATGCGGCTGCGCACCCGCATCCTGATGAAGA
>Ga0335085_10009709_pt1 | contig 14490 bp, 8 predicted proteins | sample Lox_Sample_45_FD_206712 | JGI IMG/M metagenome (GOLD analysis project Ga0335085, IMG submission 206712) | Soil microbial communities from Loxahatchee National Wildlife Refuge, Florida, United States - Lox_Sample_4.5 | ecosystem: Environmental > Terrestrial > Soil > Wetlands | place: USA: Florida...
CGAGGGCGAGCATGCCCGGCCGCCGCGCGGCGACGATGATCGGGACGGCGGCCGCCGGCCGTGGATGTATGCGGGCGCCGTCGGCGCTGACGAACACGCCGTCACAGCTGGCCGGATCATCGTGCAAGAGGCGCCGGAGACAGGTGATGGTTTCTTCGACATGAGCAACTCGGTGTCGCGCAGACAGCCGGGCGAACCCGAACTGCGCGCACGCCTGAGCGTACGTGAAGCCGCCCGCGCCGAGGCCGAGTAGGATCCGCCCCGGGGCGATGGCGTCGAGCGTCGCGACCTGCTTGGCGAGCAGCGGCGGATGGCGAAACGGCGTCGTGAGCACGAGCGTGCCCAGCTTCACGCGCTCCGTTACCGCGGCCAGCGCCGCCAAGACGGTCCAGCACTCGAGCACACCCGCGGCCGGCCGGGCGACGTTGAGGAGGTGGTCGGGAACGAAGACGCCGTGGAGCCCGGCGCGCTCCGCCGCTGTGGCTGCCGCGACCGTGTCGCGGAAGGGGGTCGCGTGCACCGGAACGGCGAGACTGAGTCGGAGGCGGCGCATCAAAGGTGTTAAGGGGTTAGGCTGCTAGCTGTTACGCGTGGCCCCTCTAACAGCGAACACCCTAACACCGTAACAACCTTCCTCAAAACGTGATCGACACACCGCCGTGTGCGAGCAGGGGGGCGCCGATCGTGACGACGCCATCGGCGGTCTTGGCGACGTCGTAGACGCGGTTGAAGACGTTTTCGATGCTGAAGAAGATGTCCCAGCCCGGCCGGATCTGCCGGCCGAGGTAGAGGTCGACGACGGTGAAATCGCCGAGGTTGAGCGTATTGAGGTCGTCCTCGAACTGATTGCCGACGTAGCGCACCTGCACCGAGCTGGTGAGGATGCGCGGATTGTCGTAGCTGAGCTTGATGACGAACTGATTGGGCGGCACCTGCGCGACCTGGTTGCCGACGAGCTGCGGCTCCGCGGGCGCGCTGACGATGTCGGTATCGACGTAGAGATAGCTGACCGATCCCGTCCAATACGGATACGGGTGGACGTCGACCTCGACCTCGACGCCGCGAAAGCGCGCCAGGCCGAGGTTCTGCCGCTGCCGGCAGACACCGCCGTCGGGAACCATGCCGCAGGGCGCGATCGTTCCGGGTCCGAAGCCGACGGTCACGTTGGTGATCGGATCCTGGAGGTCGTTCCAGTATCCCGTCAGCTTCGCGAGCATGATCGACTCCGCATAGGTGAGCCCCAGCTCCCCGCCATACAAGGTCTCGGGATCGAGGTCGGCATTGGCTTCGGTGATGTCGTTGCGGACGCGAAAGGGACGGAAGAGCTCGTTCAACGTCGGCGCGCGGAAGCCCTTGTACCCGGCGGCGCGCAGGGAAAGGGCGTCGGTGACGTCGTACAGCAGCGCCAGCTTCGGGCTGAACTGGACGTCGTCGCGGTCTGGAAAGGTGTCGTCCCGAAGGAGCTGACCCGTATCCAGACTGCGCTCGATTCGATGTCCGTCGAGGCTGCGCCAGATGTCGATCCGTCCGCCCGCGGTGACCTGAAGCCCCGGTAACGGGGTCACGAGATCCTCGCCGTAGATCCCGATGAGCTGCTGCGTACCGCCGGCATGGCGCTCGGCCGTGAAGTGATCGTCGACGAAGCGGAACTGCTCCTGGGTCTCGCCGTCGATCCACTGGAAATCGAGGCCGGCGGTGGCCATGTGCGTCTCGAGGAACGGCCGCAGCCACTGCAAGCTCGTGCCGATGGCGGTCGATGGCACGCGCTGGTCGAGCGCAGGGACCTCCGAGTTTCGATCCGGTGCCTGCGTCGAGAAGGTGGAGGTGAACGTTTGCAGATTGCCGAAGGCAGTCAACTTCCACTGGCTGTTGTCGGCCGTCGTGAGCTGCGCCCCGCCGCTGATCACGCCCGTTTGGGTGCCGTTGTGCGTCAACGGCGTGCCATTGCCGCGATCTTCATTGAAGTATGTGCCATTCAGGAACGCGAACGCATCGGGTGACAGCTCGTAGCGCAGCTTGCCGTTGAACGCCTCGTGCTCCGAATCGGGAGGGATGTCGATGAGTCCGCGCTGATCCGTCTTGATGACGGGATAGCCATCGGTGCGGAAGTAGTTCCCCTGGAGGGCGACGCCGAGTGGTCCGATGACGTGACTGCCGAACAGGTCGAGATTGACGGTTCCGCGCGTTCCCCCTTCGCCGTAGAACTGCACCGTTCGTGGCGTCGGGCCGGCGGTGGTGATGTTGATGACGCCGTCCATTGCATAGTTGCCCCAGACGTTCGACCCCGCGCCGCGAGCGATCTCCACCTGCTGGATCTGTTGCATGGGGATGCGGCTCCAGTAGACCCAGCCGCCGAACGGATCGTTGAGCGGGATGCCGTCGAGCAGAACGAGGGCGCGGCTCACGCCGCTCGGCCCGATGCCGCGCAATGACACGCCTTGGGTGGTCGGGTTGGAGACCAGACTGCTCTGGCGCCGGAAGAGGCTGAAGCCCGGCACCTGACGGAGGAAGTCATCCACTGTCTGCGCCGCCGACTGTTCGACGTCGGATTGCGTCAGCACGGTCACATTGGCGGCGACATCGGCGAGCGGCTGCTCGACCCGGCTCGCGGAGATCACCATCTCTTGGAGGCGTACGGCCTCGCCGTCGGCGCTGGGTGTCGGAGCGGGAGTTGGCGACGGCTCGTCACCCGCGGCATACGCGCCGTGGATGAGGAGCATGAAGAATGCCGCACCGTGAAGAATCCGTGCCTTGGACAGCAAAGCGAGGCGATCATATAAGTCAAATGTCGTGAAGCTCCCAACCCTGCCGTCGCTGACGCGAACCGGGACGCTGGTGACGCTGCTGTCGTTACTCGTCGCGGGGTGCGGGAAGAAGACCAGCGCGGCTCCCGGCGGTCCGGTGTCCGATTGGCCTGCCTACGGCCGCGATGCCGGCGGGTCGCGCTACTCGCCCCTCACGCAGATCACGCCCGACAACGTCGGCGAGCTCGAGATCGCTTGGACGTACCGCACCGGCGAGCTCGAGGCGGCACGGGCGGTCCCGTGGCACAACGCCACCCTCGAGACGACTCCCATCCTGGTGGACGGCACGCTCTATCTCTGCACCACGTTCGATCGCATCGTCGCCCTCGATCCGGAAACCGGGACCGAGCGCTGGCGGTTCGATCCGCACATCGACGCCGACCGGCCGCGCTCCGACCTCGCCTGCCGCGGCGTATCGACGTGGCTCGATGGGGCGGCCGTGCAGGGGGCGCCGTGCGCGCGACGGATCTTTCTCGGCACCGTCGATGGTCGCCTGTTCGGGGTCGACGCCAAGACGGGAACGCCGTGCGCCGACTTCGGCACCAAGGGAGGGGTCAACCTCACCCAAGGCGTCGGTCCGGCGGAGCCCGGACGATACGGCGTCACGTCGCCTCCCGTCGTCGTGGGCGACCTCGTCATCGTGGGCTCGGCGATCGGGGACAACCAGCGGGCCGATGAGGCGCGCGGAACGGTGCGTGCTTTCGATGCCCGCAGCGGCGCAATGCGGTGGAGCTGGGACCCAATCCCACGAACGCCGGATGATCCGGCGTGGTCCAGCTGGAAGGATGGCAGCGCCGCGCACACCGGCGCCGCGAACGCGTGGTCGATCCTCTCCGCCGATCCCGAGCGCGATCTCGTCTTCGTCCCGACCGGCAGCGCCAGCCCGGACTTCTACGGCGGGGAACGCAGGGGCGACGACCTGTACGCCAATTCAGTGGTGGCGCTGCGCGCCTCGACCGGAGAGGTCGTCTGGAACTTTCAGGTGGTTCACCACGATCTGTGGGACTACGATGTCCCGTCGCAGCCGACGCTGGTGACCGTCCGCCGCGACGGTGCCACGATCCCGGCGGTGGCCCAGGCAACGAAGATGGGCCACGTCTTCGTTCTCCATCGCGAAACCGGCGCGCCGCTCTTTCCCGTCGAGGAACGGCCGGTGCCGCAAACCGACGTGCCCGGCGAGGAAACGTCGCCCACGCAGCCGTTCCCGGTTCTTCCGCCGGCGCTCGCCCGACAGACGTTGACGCCCGACGACGCCTGGGGAATCACCCCATGGGATCGCGACAAATGCCGGACGAAGATGAGCGCGTGGCGGAGCGAGGGTGTCTTCACACCGCCGAGCCTGCGCGGCACCGTCATCTTTCCCGGCAACGCTGGCGGGACGAACTGGGGAAGTGTGGCCTTTGCGCCCGACCGCGGGCTGTTGGTGGCCAACGCCAGCAACATCCCGACGGCGGTCAAGCTGATCCCGCGCGCCGACTTCGACGCCGAGCGAGCCGCCAATCCGGGGCACGAGATCTCGCCCCAAGCGGGCACACCGTTCGGCATGCGGCGCGACTTCGACGCGTTTCTCTCGCCCCTTGGCATACCGTGCAACCCACCGCCGTGGGGAACGCTGTCGGCGATTGATCTGACGACGGGGACGATTCGCTGGCAGGCGACCCTCGGGACGACGCGCGACCTCGCGCCGATTCCGATTCCCATCAAGTGGGGGACGCCGAACATGGGGGGCCCGATCATCACCGCCGGCGGCCTCGTGTTCATTGCCGCGGCGATGGACAACTATTTGCGTGCATTCGATCTGGAAACAGGTAAGGAGTTGTGGAAAGGGCGCCTGCCCGCGGGCGGGCAAGCGACGCCGATGACCTACCGTCTGAAGGAAGACGGCAGGCAATACGTCGTCATTGCCGCCGGCGGCCACGCGCGCATGGGAACGACGCTGGGCGACTTCATCGTCGCCTTCGCATTGAGACAGTAAACCTCGCCGTGCCGCAGCAGATTCCCGTGAGCATCAGCCGCTCGAAGCGACCAAGCGAACCGCACCGCGTTCGGAACGAAACGGGTGCATTGTCCACTGCCTATGTGGATTGCGTTGGAGGATTACCTGGCCGCTGTGCGCTCTGACAGAATATTGAAATCTTTCATGTTGACAATCAATTTATGTACGGCTTAGGTGGGTGTCCAACAGCGCGGTGACCGTTGGTGCGGTTAACCCGGAGTCACGGAGAGGTCGGTGGACGGGCAGTTCTATCTCAAGCTTTTCCCGCAGGAGGATGTCGAGACCGTCGCCCGGGTGGTGGAGACGATCCGCACGCAGCGGATGCGGTTCGTCGAGCGATGGCATGAGCGCTGTGCGCTGCAGTTCGGTGCCCGCTACCAGTATTCCGACCAACTCTTCCAGGAAAGCTACGTGCCCTATCTCCGCGGGGCGGTGGTGCGGATCTCCGGCGGCGATGCGGAAGGCTTCGTCACCTTCGCGGCCATTCTCGGCGAGCACCTGGCCAAGAGCGGCGTGCCGTTCGCGGTACTGGTGGCCCACTTGCAGCTGCTCAAGGAGAGCGCGCTGGAAATCCTCGGCGACCGCGAGGAAGTCCTGGATCAGCACGTCGTCCTGACGGTCGACAAGCTGACCGCGTGCTGCGTCAGCGCCGCCGCCGACAGCTACTATGGCTGCGTCAATGGCCAGCCGCCGTACGCGCGGCCGGGGCTCGCCGATGACAACGCCCAGGAACCGCGGCGCCGACCGCCGCTGAGCAACTTCCACGGCATGGTCGGGCAATCGGCGCCCATGCAGCAGATCTTCTCCCAGATTCGGTGCGTTGCCGCCAGCGTCGCCCCGGTGCTGGTCATCGGCGAGACGGGAACCGGGAAGGAGCTCATCGCGCGCGCGGTCCACGATGCCGGCCCGCGCCGCGACGGGCCCTTCATCGCGGTCAACTGCGCCGCGTTGCCGCGTGAGCTGATCGAGAGCGAGTTCTTCGGCTACAAGAAGGGCGCGTTCAGCGGAGCGGTCACCGATCACATCGGGCTCTTCCGCGCCGCGACCGGTGGGACGTTGCTGCTCGACGAGATCACCGAGATGAGCCCCGAGCTCCAGGCCAAGCTGCTCCGCGCCCTGCAGGAGATGAGCGTACGCCCCGTCGGGGCAATCGACGAGGTGCCGCTGAACGCCCGCATCATTGCCTCCACCAACCGTGACCCCGCCGACCTGCTGCCGTGCGGCACCTTGCGGTCCGATCTCTACTACCGTCTCTCGGTGAGCGTGATTCGCGTCCCCCCGCTGCGCGCGCGGCGGGACGACATCCTGCCGCTGAGCGAGCATCAGATCGCGTTGCTGAACGAGCGCTACAAGGATTCTCTGCCCGGTGTGCGCAGCGTCACCGCCGACGCCATGAGCAAGCTGTGCGCCGCGCCGTGGTTCGGCAACGTGCGCGAGCTGTTCAACGTACTGGAGAACGCGTTCACCATCTGCCGATCGCTGCACATCGGCGTCGATGACCTCGACCTCCATGGGACGAACGGTCACGCGACCCACGCGGTCGCGGCGGAGCCACCGGCCGCCGAGACTTTTGCACAGGGCGAGCGCGTCCTCATCCAACGGGCGCTGCGCTCCACCGGCGGCAACAAGCGCCGAGCGGCCCAGCTGCTCGGTATCTCTCGCAAGAAGCTCTATGCCCGCCTCGCCAAGTATGCCCTGGCGGTGCTCGCGGTGAGCCCGCTGGTCGGCGCGTTGCCGGCGCGGTCCCGCCCCGGCGTGGCGTGCCGTATCGTCCAACCCCCACGGGCCGTCTCTCGGACACCCGTGCGCATCGTCGACCAGCGGCGTTGACTTGCGCCTTCTGCCCGACGACAAAATAGCGGAATGGGTTCCGGGCAGCGGCGCGGGCGCCGGGTGGCGCGCGACATCGCCATTTCATTCCTCATCACGGTCGTGTTGCTGGCCGCCGCCGAAGGTGTCGCCCGCCTCCTCCATCCTCCATTGGGGTACTTCATGGTGCCGACCCGCGACAACTGCCTCCAGCGCAGCGCCTCACTCGGCGTCGAGTTTCGCGCGGACTGCGCGACGACGTGGAGCGACTTCTTGCTCACCGGCAAGGGACAGACCACATTCCGAACCAACCGCCTCGGTCTGCGGGACGATGAGATCGAGGATGACGGTGCGGCGCGCATCCTGAGTCTCGGCGACTCCTGCACCTGGGGATGGCAGGTGGGGCAGAACGATGCCTACCCGCAAGCTCTCCAGCGCCTGCTCGACGCCAAGGTCGGTCCCGGTCGGTACCGCGTCATCAACGCCGGCGTCCCAGGCTACACCACCTACCAGGGTCTGGTTCACCTCCGCGAGCGCAGCCTTTCGTTGAATCCCGCGATCGTCATCATCGCCTACGGCTTCAACGACTCGTTGCCGAACGGAGACGTGGAAGAAGACCTCGACGAGCAGCGCCGCACGCTCCTCCTCGTGAAGGCCGACGACTTCCTGCTCACGCACTCGACACTCTGGCGCGCGCTGCGGACGGTGATCCGCGACGGCGTGCCGAGCCGCAAGCCATCTTCCTCGAGCGAGCGCGCGCCGGGTGGCCCTCCGGTGGAGGCGCCGGCGGCGCGCCCGGCGCCCGCCAATGCGCCGGCCGGCCCGTCGACGCGCAAGCCGTTGCGGGTGCCGCCGGAGAAGTTCGTGCGCAACCTGAAGGAGATGATCACGCTGGTCCGGGAACACGGGGCGCGGCCGCTACTGATCAGCTTCATGGGCGAGCCCGGCGGGAAGGACCCCTACGGTAGAGCCATCGGTTCGGTGGCGACCGAGACGAACACGCCTCTCCTCGTGTACTACGGGCCGCGAATCGATATCGTTCACCCGTCGGCCGATGGCTATGAGCTGCTGGCGACTCGGATTCTCGACCGCCTGCAAGCGGAGGGGTACGTCGGGAGCGTCGGGCCCGATGGCGACAAGCGCCCCCAGGGCTGAGCTTGCGCCGTCCACGACCATGGCATCGACGACGGCAGCGGCGGCCGGTCCTGATCCGGTTCGGCGCGCCGGCACCCACCGCCGTCTGATCCTCGTGTTGCTCGCGGCGCTGGCCGCGTTTCGTGCCGCCGACGACTTCCTCGTGCCGCTGCTGCGTCCGGACGTCTTCACCGGCGACCTCTGCCAGCACGTGTGGTGGACGCCGCGCCTGGCGGATGCCGCACTCTTCCCGCACGACTTCGTGGCCGATTTCTTCTCTCATCCCCGGCTCGCGCCCTTCGGCTATAAGGTCATCTATCGCATCCTCGTCCCCTTCGTGGATCCGCAGGTCATCGCCGAGACGATTCCCTTCGTGCTGACCATCGCCGTCGTCGCCCTCGCCTTCGCGATCGGACGCGTCGCCGGTGGCACGTTTCTCGGCGGCGCCGTCGCCGTCGTGCTGACGCTTTTCTGGGATCCGCTGCTGTATGCGGTGCACAGCGGCCTGGAGCGTTCCTTCGCGCTCCCGCTCGTCATGCTCGGAACGTTGGCGCTGATGACGCGCCGCCACGTATGGATCGGCGCCGCCATGCTGCTCGGCGCGATGGTGTACCCGACGGTCGTGCCCACCCTCGGTTTTTTCGCCGCGGTGGTTTTCGTCCGGCGCTGGTGGTCCGAGCGGCGCCCGCCCGAACAGTGGCGCGGCACGCTCGGTCTCAGCCTGGCCGCGGTGGTGGTGTTGCTGGCCGTCTACGGGCGTCCGTTTCCGCCCGAAATCGGTCCGCGGGTGACCGCGGCCGAGGCGCGCGCGATGCCCGAGTTCTCGCCGGCCGGGCGGAGCAAGCTCTTCTATGGTGATCCGGTTGCCTTCTACTTCCTGAGCGGCGGCGCCGGCATCGGTTTCGAGCCGGCTGGATTCGTTGCCGTGTCGCTCCTGATGCTCGCATCGGTGCTGGCCTACCCCGGGCTGATCCGCGTCGAGACATGGGCGCTCGCGGTGACGTCGTTCGTGTTGTATGCGGCGGCCCACGCGTTCATGTTCGCGCTCTACCTGCCCAACCGCTACGTCAAGTATTCGCTGCCGGTCGTCGTTCTGCTCTGGGTGGCGGCATTGGCGTCGCGTCTCGCCGGCGTGCAATGGCAGCCGGTCGAGCGGGCGCGCGCCTGGGTCGGCCGCTGGCCATGGATCGGGACCGGCGCCGTGGCCCTGGTCGTTCTGGCCTACGGCGTCGGTACGGTGCAGCGGGTCACCGCCAAGCTGCGCGAACCGCCGAACGTCGCCCGCGAAGCCGCCTACCATTTTCTGGCGACCCTCCCGAAAGACACGCTGATCGCCGCGCACCCGCACGATGCCGATGCCGTGCCGCTGCGCACGCGCCGCAGCGTGCTCGCGTCGACGGAGACCGCGCTGCCCCTCCTGTCCGGTTATTACCGGCGCGTCGCCGAGCGGCTCGCGGCCGAGCTGGTGGCGACGTACGCGGTCGACTTCGACGAGGTCGACGCGCTCTACGCGCGTTTCGGCGCCCGGGTGTTTCTCGTCAATCGTGCGCGCTACGGGCCAGGAGCGCAGGATTACTACGCTCCGTTCGGGGACGACCTGCCACGGCGGATGGCGCTGGGACGCGCGCGAGGCTTTGCGCTCCTCGACCCGCCCGTCGATCGCATCCTCTTTCGTCAGGGGGACTATACGGTGGTCCGCCTCGGACCCGTGGGAGTGCGTTGACAGTTCACAGTCGACAGTTCACAGTCGAAAATCGAAACCGACCGACTGTCGACTGTAAACTGTCGACTGCTTTTGAGTTGATCGCGGTCGCGCTACTATGCACCGCGGAAGGACACGCGCATCCGTGCCGCGGGTACCGCAAACGGTGGAGGAGGAAGGGTTGGCCGCGCCCGAGGTTCCGCGCCGCCAGAGGTCACGGCGGGTGCAGGCGCGCCCGCGCGCGCCGAGGAAGCCGCCGTGGTGGGCGGTGAGCCGTCATGCGGTCGAAGGGGCGGCGCTCCTGGCGGCCTTGCTCATCGGCGTCCTCGCGGTGCTCGGCCGGGTCGCCGACCGCTTCACCGGGACGGGCCTGTGGTCGCACCTGTTTCCCTTCGCCGGCGCGGTGCTGGTCGTCGGGCTGGTGGCGGCGCTGGCGCTGTACGGCTGGCTGCGTGCGCGCACGTGGCTCGAGCCTCGCCTGCCCGGGATGTCGTTGGTGTTGGCGCTGCTCGCCGCCACCGCCGCGGTTTGGTTTGCCACCGGCGCCGCCTTTCAGCGCGACGCAACGAATCTGCAAACGCTCGTCGGCGGCAAGGAGGAAGCCGAGCGGCGGACGATCTCGCACCAGGTCTTCGCCGCGTATCGGCGCAGCGACCTCAAGGACGTGTGGCGCGTGCTCGAGCGCGGCCGGGTCTACGAGCCCACCATTCATGAGGCGGCAGCCGCCTTCGGTGTCGATCCCGAGGTGCTGATGGGCGTCGCGGCGGCGGAGTCGTCCTTCCTTCCGCGCGACAGCAAGGATGGCGGCCGCGGACTCTTTCAACTGACCGCGCCCCCGAAGAGGGCGTTGACCGACGTCCACAAGCGTCTTGCCGTGGACGAGCTCGATGGCCTCAACCAGCGGCACAACGCCTTCGTGGCGGCGGCGACATTGCGCCGATACATGGATGAAATGCGTGGCGATCCGTTTCTCGGTCTGCTGGCATACAATATCGGTCCGAAGAACGGCGGCTTGCGCATGATCATGGAGCGCTACGGCGCACGGGATTTCGTGACCATTCAGCCATACCTGCAAAACCTGCCCAGGGATTATCCGATCCGGGTGCTGTCCTATGCCCTGGCCTACCGGCTGTGGAAGCGCGAAGGTAAACTGCCCCGCTACGAGGAAGGCGACAACGCCGCAGAGGTGCAGCGGGTTGGTATCCCCGGCCTGATGGGCGACTGAGCGTGAGCGAGTCGAAAGTCGAGGGTCGAGAGTCGAGAGCTTGGCTCGCAGGGGTGCGCTCTCAGTATGGGCTGCGAACTCTCGACGCTCGACTCTTGACTCGGAACCTCTTGTTTGCGGCGCTCGTGTTCGCGGCACGAGCGGCGCTGGCCGGACAAGCAGACGTGCTGGATGTGAAGCTGACGCGCAACGCTAGCGGCGCGTACAACTTTTCGGTCACCATCCGTCACGCCGACACGGGCTGGGACCACTATGCGGACCGGTGGGAGGTCCTCGCCCCCGACGGCACCATTCTCGCGACGCGGGTGCTCACGCACCCACACGTCGACGAGCAGCCGGTCACCCGCACCCTCGACAACGTGAGCCTCCCGCAGAACGTGACCCGAGTGCGGATCCGTGCCCACGACACGGTGCACGGCTTCGGTGGCGCGGAGAAAGAGGTCGATTTGGCGACCTCGACGTCCAACCGTCTACCGCAAGCGACCCAGCATCCCGGTCCGTGACGGCAACGTCTCTTATTTCAGAAATTACTTGACAGCTCGTTTTGTCGGAGATTAGAAGTGTGACGTTCGGTAAAACTTGCGCGTCGGTCAGATTCGCGCCCGGGGGGGAGGAGCGAGGCTTTGCGCTCCCCGTCGTGGGGTCCGTCCGAATTCACACCGGGCGGAGACAACAGGGAGCAAAACCAACTCAAGAAGGGGAAAGGAGAGGGTCATGAGGTTCAGCAAGGGATTTGTGCGCGCGGCGCTAGGTGTGGGGTTACTCTTCACGGCGGGCACGGCCGTCAGGGCCTTGATCTTGATGGACAAGAGCGCGGCGCAGAAACAGCGCGCCGACATTGGCAAGCAGGGAGCCAAGAACGCGCTCTGCATGGCCAAGGCGTCACTCAAGTGCGAGGCAAACGGCACCTCGGTCATGCCGGAGTGCAAGCTCGTCAACCCGGCTTCGAGCACAGTTCCCGATCCGAAGAACAAGATCATCCCGCAGCTGACTGCCGCGCTCGACAAGTGTGAGAGCAAGCTCGACTACGCCAAGAAGAGCGCGACGGGGAACCCTGTCACCGATTACACCGGAATCGGATGTCCCGGAGACTCCGATACGGGAACGGCAGGTGATCAGCCGTTCGCCGACCTCACTGCGTACCAGAACAACGTCGGGCTCAGCACCCGAACCCAGCTGGAGGCGCTTGGCACGGTGCTCTCAGTGATTTGCGCGGACAATCAGTGCGCGGTCGATCAAGGAACCCTCGGTCTCGCGTACGCCAAGGGGCTCTTCAAGTGCTTCGGCAAGTGCGAGGATGACTACAAGAACAAGGCCGGCAACGGTGGCGATACCGACAGCACCACCAACTGCAATCCGACCACCGGCGATTCCAACATGGTTGCGTGCGCCGGCGCGGCTCTGTCCAAGGCGCAGAAGAAGGGAATGTTGAACGCGACGCTCAAGTTGGCGATCGAGAATGCGCTCGTCATCGCCACCAACGATCTGTACAACCAAGACGACTGCCCGTGAGCGCAGGTCGCTCGCACACGGATTCGTGAACGATGGGGTGGCGGTCAGTGACCGTCACCCCATTTTTTTCATTTCAGCAGCCCCCTCCTTACCAAGGAGGGTACGGGGGGTCTTTCGGCTATTCCCATCTCGGCTACGTCGGCCGAGCCTGGCTTCGCTGCAGCCGGCTCATCACCGTGCCGAGCTCGCCGATCTCGATCGGAACGCCATCGCGGTAGGCGATCACCTGGCCCGAGAATGGTGAGATCCGCCCCCCCGGTGTGAGGATGCCGACCAAGTTCAGGGGGTCAGCCGCGGCGATCACCACGGTCTCTTGCGTTTCGTGGCGGCGGCGGACGGCACGGAGCGTGTCCACCGCCTCGGGTAGCGCGAACTGTTCACCCACGAAGCCCCCGACGAACCGGCCCCCGCGAACTTCGCCGCGCGCTTCCATCCGGCGGAACGTACCAAGGAGATCGCGCCAGCGTGGAGCGCGCCGTTCCCGCGCGCACAGATCGCGGAACACGACGCCGTAGCGGGCGAGCAGCCGCCGAGCCGCGACTTCAATGGGCTCGAGGCTGTCGCTCGGTGCTTCGCTCGGCTCGTGCCTCAGCAACGACCAACGACCGACGGGCATGAGGCGGCGCGGCGAGGAGCGTCTCGGCACCGCGCGCAGGTGGCGGGCGAGGTGGCGGGCGCGCGATTGGCGCTCCTTCTCCGGTAGGAGCAGGGTCCGCAAACCGGCGATGCCGTCACCGGTGACCAACCCGGACGCGACCAATTCCCACAACGCGTCTTCGACCTCGGTGGGTAGCCGGCGCAGGGCGCGGGCGATGTCGGCCATGAACGAAGCGCCGCGGCGTTCCAGGTATTCGAAAATCTGCCGCGCCGTCGAGCTGAGCTGCTCGCGCCAGCGCTGGTCGTCGGGCAGCGGCGCCAGAAGCTCGTTGAGGTCTTCGCGCAGCACGAAGGCCAGGGGTGCGGCGCGCGTCGGCGCCTGGCGGCGGCGCGAGGGCGTACCATCGCCGCCGTCATCGTCCGCGGCCAGGGTCAGCGCCAGCCGGCCCCAAGTCACCTCGCCCGCAAGGCAGAGCTGCTCGAGATCGGAGGGAGCATAGTCCTTGATACGTGCCGGGAGGACGTCGCGCTCCCATGCCGGCCCCGGCAACTCGAGCCCTTGCAATTGCGCGATCACCGCGCGCACGCCGTCCTTGCCATGGAGCTGCACGCCCGGATGCACGCGCTGCCAGCGGAACAGGAAGCGCATGAAGTCGGCCGCCGACACCGCCTCGATCTCCTTGCGCAAGCGGCCGAGCGTGAGGCGGTGGATGCGGGCCAGGAGCCCGCGCTCGCACCACTCGAGCGCGGCGTCGCCGCTCGCCTCGACGTCAGATCGAGGAGAGAAGCGGCCGCGAAGAACGGCGCCATCGGCTTCCAGCCGGGCCAGCGCGGCGTCGACCTTCTCCGACGCAATGCCGAGCCGCTCGCCGAGCGCCGCAGCGGTCGTCGGGCCACTCACATCCATCCACCCCCGGACGATCGCCGTCATCGCCGCCTCGGCGTCGTCGGGGTCGCGTGCTGCCGCCGGGCTGCGGATGGCCGTCGGCTCGGGATCGAAGGTGACAGTGGGAAACGCTGTCCGCACCAGTGCGGCGCGCTCGGTAGGAACAAGCCAATGGGAGTGCTGACAAACTCGATCGAGCCCCTCGATACGCCCCCTTGCGGGGGCTACTCGGGGCGAACGGAATTGACTTTCCGTCGTCCCCGAGTAGCACCGAGCGGCAGCGAGGTGCGTATCGAGGGGCTCGTGTGCGTTCATCGACACTTCCTCGGTGAGGAGGGGCAGCATCGCCCTCGTCACTCGACCGGCGGCGATCAGCTCTTCGATGTGCGGCATCCACGCTCCCGCCTCTCCTTCAGGGAAGAGAAAGAGGCCGAGCAGAGCGTCATGCACTTCGTCCGGGTCGCGGACGTCGGGCCAGGCCTGGCGGCGGACCTCGGCGATCGCCTCCGCATCGAGCGCGCCGATACCGGAGGCCAGATCGGTATCGGTGCGTCGCAGCGACACCGCTCGGGCCCGGCGCTCCTCGAGCGGAGCGTCGTCAAGAAAGGCGTAGGGATTGGCGTTCAGAATCTCATGCGACATCGGTGAGGGCGCGGGCGTTTCGACGGCGAGCGTGCGAATCGAGCCGCCCTCGATCGCCTCGAGCACGGCGCGGAGACCGTCCACGTCCATCGCCTCGTGCAGGCAGTTGGCGATGGTCTCGTTCACCAGCGGATGGTCCGGGGGCACGATCGGTCCGACGCGATTGTCGCCGCAGGCGACCTG
>Ga0335085_10009710_pt1 | contig 14489 bp, 17 predicted proteins | sample Lox_Sample_45_FD_206712 | JGI IMG/M metagenome (GOLD analysis project Ga0335085, IMG submission 206712) | Soil microbial communities from Loxahatchee National Wildlife Refuge, Florida, United States - Lox_Sample_4.5 | ecosystem: Environmental > Terrestrial > Soil > Wetlands | place: USA...
ATCCTTCCGGTCGGCTGGGATCCGACGTGGAATCAATGGAGGCATCTCGTCGGCACGAAGATCGGCATCTCGGGGGCCTTCGTTCAAGCCGGCAAATATCGACACACCAGTGGAGAATGGCATCTGGTCCGGTGGGAGACGGCGCTGCCCAGTCGGTTGTCTGTCACGGTGCCGTCAGATGCCACGAGATCCTTTGCCGTGGCCCGACGATCCTACCAACGATTCGGCGAGTATCACGATGCCATCGAGCGCGTTCGGGTGCTACTTGCGCGGCAACCGTTAGATCAACAGGAACTCGCGGATCTCTGCCGGAGCCTTGGCATACCTTCCGATTTCGATGTCGCGCAATTCTGCTGGAAGCCCGACTACGATCCATACTTCTACCAGGAGTTGAAGAAGCGCAGCCGCAATGTCTACTTTCTCCACGACGAGTACATATTCCAACTTCCGCGCGCGATCGTGGCCGAGATCCCGCAATTGGGGCACGCCACGTACGTCTTCGCCGAGCCCACCGACGTCCGCGAGTTTGTGCGCCGGTACGCCGACACGTGCCGAGACGACATTCGAAAAAACCGGGGAAACGTGGCCCATCAGCTCGGATTCATCGGCCGCGTCACGCATGGAAACAACCCGCGCACCTGGCTGCGGGAGATGCGGACCCGCATCGGCGAAGGCGTGGACTACGCCCTCTCGATCGAATAGCTATGGTGCGGCAGCGGCCGAACGGTCAGCAGCCCTCGCCCTCACTGTATTCGCTTTTTGTTCGCCTTTGAGGTATGCTGTTTCCGAGATGGCCAAGAGGCTGTACGTTGCCGCTCCCATACGAATCCTTGAAGACTCGCCTCACGACCATGGGAGCGCAACAACTTCTGGATCGGGTCTGGGCTGTCCTGACGTCCGAATCTGCAGACGAGATCAAGCGGACGCTCCGCAGTTTTGTCGACGACAAGGATCGCATTCTCGTCGCGGAAGTAGGACACGACTGGGCCAGCCGGCGAGCGCTCTTCCGCCTTGGAGAATTGATAGAGCCGGCCGGTGGTCCTGCCAGAGCTCTCTGGCGCCAACGTTGGCGTTTGGAGGCACCGGAGCGCTAAACAGCCCGCCGAACAGCCTCCAGCACAAAGGCAAAACCTTCAGAACGCCAAGTGTCACGCTGCAGGCGGTAAGCCAGGTCTACACGCTCACCAGGTATCAGCCAGCCGTTTCCGTTCATTCCGCCAAAACTCTTGACCGGTAATACGCGGCCGTCCTGTTCAACGTTGATCCGCCAGATCCCGGACCTCCCGGCAATCGGCGGCGTTGCCACGCGAACACGGGTCGCGAAGATTGGATCTGGATTTCCATTCCCGAAAGGCTCGAATCGGGAGATCTCGGGCCATACTCTGGCTGCGTCTGCAAGGTGGAGCTGCGAGTCTACGTCCAGAATTTTGGCTGGATGCACGTCGCCGCGGGCCGCACAGATGTCATCGTGGAACGCGCGAATCCGTTCCGTCCTAATCGTCAGGCCGGCAGCCTGCTCGTGACCTCCGAATGCTTCGAGGTGCTGCTTTGTCTTCTCCAACAGGCCGGTAAGGTCAACGCCAGGAATACTCCTCCCGGAGCCGTATGCCATGTCGGCTTCCTCGGAAAGCACAAACACGGGTTTCCCATACTGATCTACCAGCCGCGCCGCTACTATGCCAAGGACGCCGCGGTGCCACCCGGGCCGGGACAACACCAGGACCGGCCGTGCGAAGTCCGAACCTGAAATCTGGCGCGCAATGTCCTTAAGGAGCCGAGACTGTTCGGCCTTTCGCCGGTCGTTGGCCTTCTCAACGCGCGCGACCAGGCTCGCTGCAATGTCTCGGTCGCCGGCGGTGAGAAGGTCCATAATCAGCGAGGCATCTTCGATCCTCCCTGCCGCATTGATTCGGGGAGCGAGGCGAAACGCGATCTCCCGAGTACTCGGTCTCCTTCCAGGCGGCATCCCACTTGCATCCAACAACGCGCGCAAACCCGGACTCCTGACGTCCGCTAAACACCGCAGGCCAAGAGAAACAATTGCCCGGTTCTCACCGACAAGTGGAACGACATCCGCTATCGTGCCGATCGCCGCCAGTTTGCAGAGCGACCGAGCCAGTTCGGTAGCCTTCTGTTCCGGTACTCCAATCGCACGAAGGAGCCCCGCGGAGAACTGGTAGGCGATTCCGGCTCCGCACAGGTTCCGGTTGGGATAAACCGAGTCCCGCCTGGTTGGATTCACGATCGCGACAGCATCGGGAAGGTGCAATTCCGGCAGATGATGATCGGTAATGATGACGTCGATGCCGGACGATTTGGCATGTTGGATCGCTGAAAATGACCGGATTCCTGAGTCGGCGGTAACAATGAGGCGGATGCCTTCCTGGCTCGCCGCATCAACGTGTTTTTCCCGCATGCCATATCCGTCGCGAAGCCGATGCGGTATCTTCCACGTTACGATACCGCCGGCGATCCGAATGGAAGTCGACAAGATAGCCGTCGCTGTGAGGCCATCCACGTCATAGTCGCCGATAATCATGATCCTCTCGCGGCGCCGAATTGCGCCGACGGTGCGAGCAATGGCGCGGCCGAAGTCGGGCAGAAGGATGGATCAAGGATGTCGCTCCAATTCGGATCGAGAAAGCGGCCAGCCAATGCTGGCGTGTTCCATCCCCGCGCGGCCAATACCCTAGCCGTTACGGGATGGATCCGAAGCTGATCGACCAAATGACGGCAGTCGTTGCCGGCGGCGTCTCGGAGTTGCCAGCGGACTTCGTCTGGGCGTTCGGTGTGCGCTGGAGCAGCTGCAGTACCTGCCGGTGCTTCCGTGGAACGCGCCGCTGACCGCTCGGGTGTCATTGGAAGTCCTTTTGCTCCGGGAGCAGTCTCGCGCCAGCACTGGCGACGAGGATCAGCGTGACCTGGCGTTTGGAAGCTTCTCGCCGTCGGCGACCGCCTTCGATGACTTCAAAGTTGCCGGCGGTGAACCCTTCGCGCATTAAATCTGCTGTTCGACCGTTCTCGCGCAAGTACACTTCGCGGCGCTCGCGCCAACGTGGATTTGTCATACGAATTCGCCTTTGGAAGGACCGGATCGGCGTCGTCTGGCCCTCGACGGAACAAATGAAGTCTGGCGCCAAAAAACTGAGGGACTCAGCCCGAGAGCTGAGGCGGTCGGGCGGGAAGCAGATCCTTAACCCTTGGTGCCGATCGCTTTCGTGAACGTGTACACGAGTTTGCCATCGACCGCTTCCGGTCCCGCCAATGCGGCTGTAGTAATTTCCGGGTAGGTGGCCGCATACAGTGATCGGACGCTTTCGACGTCAAGTCGACTGTCCGGATCTGGCAAAGTGAGTCCTGAATATCTGAATAATCTGGGCGTTTTCTCGATGGTCATGACTAAGATCCCTTGTTATTGTTTGACTGTCTTCGCTCGCGCCGGAGAAGGCCCTTCTAATCAGACATCCACCTGTTCAGCCGCGGGGACAGTCTCCAAGGCCCCATCCACTGATTGCGCCGCGGATGAAGGAGTCGGCCTCTGGTGGGATTCGGCCGGCGCTTCTACTGGCTCATGGGAATCGAACAGCGTCGGCGCTTCCGTCGCCGTGGCTGATTTGCTCCCAAATACCGGCTTGCCGTCCTTCAGTTCGGGTCCGGGCTTCGCCACGCTGGGCGACGGAGCCGCCTTTGAAGTGGAGCCCTTCCGCTTGTTCTCGAGGTCCCTCTTCCTTTCCGCCTCGACCGCCTTCACGGCCGTTGCGTGGGCAGCTTCGATTTCGGAGAGATTCGATCCGAGTTTCACGAAGGATCCCGTGAAACCGACGAGTTGGGTCGCAAACTCGCGGTCCAACTCCTCCGGTGTTCCCGTGATCGTCAGGGGCGTTGTGAGAGCGTCATCGCCAGAATCGCCGTCCTTCAGCCGTTTCGGTATGACGTTGACGCGGATCGTCTGATCGTTAACCAGGGCAACTGTAAGCATTACCGGCCGATTCTTGAGTATCGGCAAGAGTTCAACAAACATGGTTCTCCTTTCGAATTGAGCGGATTCCCGGCGATCACCGACTTGTGCGTGCCAGCGTCTCCGGCTTGCGACTGAAGTGATTTCGTTCCCTTTCCGCCTGCTTGCGCATTCGCGTCCAGACGGCCGGATCGACCGGGAGCGGAGTCACGCGGCCGGTTGCCAGATTCACGAACCCGCCATGATAGGGGCTGCGTCCGTACCGGAATAGCCGAGCCAGCAAGGCGAGCACATGATTCGCAATCGTGCTGTTGATGTACGGTTCCTGGCGGTCGAGGGCCTCGACGGCGCTACAGGTTGGCTGATGGTCTCTTTTGTCCGCGCGCCCGTGGACGATGGACGGAAAAAGTTCATGGACACATGGCAACCGTTTCGCGCGATCTTTTCGATCCTTTCGCAATGGTTGGCCGAGCACGAACTGCCCCCGATCCGCGAGATTCCCGGTATCGAGCCAATAGTGAAAACGCCTAGACTTGAGGCTCACAACTCGTGCGATCGCCGCTCGTGCTGCGCGGGTGTCAACACACGAGACCAGAAAATCGGAATCGGGCACATCCTGTCCACAGTGAACGAAGTGCGGCACAGCCTCCCAGTCGAGCCCCCAAAACAGGTTCAGCCGGTTTATCAGCACCACAGCCTTATACAACCCGACTTCCGACCGGCTGAACGGTTGTCGCACACAGTTCGTCTCGGTAATCCAGTCACCGTCGATCAGGAACACGCGCAATCCGTAAGGATGCCCGGCGGCCAAGAGCGCCTGGTGCAAGTACGGCATCCCCGTGGCGATCTGCGATCCAGTACCCCCGCATCCGACAATGCTGATGATGATGTGGCGATTCCGCCAATTCACCACTGGCACATGCTCGGTCAGCTTCTTCTGCACAGCCATTCCTCCAGTGCGCCTGCCGGAATCAACCATTCGAACGGAAATACAGGCTGCCCTGCCAAGTCGCGCCAGAGTCCGAGGTGACCCTCATGGTGGCTGGTGATTCTGGTGCTTCCCGCATGAGTGAATTCACTTTGGAAGAAGCCCTCCACCCATTCGTTCAGACTCGCCAAGCCCGCGGAGCGTGGCGCGGCCATTGAACCAAGACAGATTGATCCGCGTTCGTTGACGTTCCAATATGGCGCGATCGCGATCGCAGTCCGCGGTCCGGGCCGGCGGTCTTCCACAAGAGCGCGGACACTTAAACCGTGCTCGCCGTCAATGACGAAAACAAGCGGCGGGTGGGGATAAGAGCGCCCGTTGAGAGTCTTGCCGTCCGAGTCCTGAGAGAAGAACATCGGCCGGACTGCGGCGGGCACCCACCAGGCCGTCACTTCTGGAGTGCGCATCAGGACAGATTCCGGCAAAATCTCGGTCGTAACTCCGAGCCCGCTCGCGAGAGTTCGGAGGAACTCGGTATTGATGGGTCTGCCGGCGTCGAGGTAAGGCGCCCCACCCTCAGGATCGCGATAGGGCTCGTGAACGGACGCAAACGCAATCCTTTTGGCCCCGCCGTAGAGCAGAATCGCAGCTTTGAGCTGAAGCGCTTCTGCTTCGCCGAAATGGGCGTCGAATTTCATTTCTGCTCCTCCAATACGTCACAACCCGGCAGAAGTGCCAGGAGTTCGCCGAGCGCTTCCATCATTCGCAAGAAGTGGCGAAATTCCTTAAACCCGTTGGCTATCGAGTCGGGGTCGTTGGGGCTGAACGCGACAGCGAAAGCCGGACTCTGCTGCTCGCCGCCGTTCATCCAGTCCTCTTCGTCACTCTGAAAGGCTTGGCACACGAGGTCCTGCTCATGAAAAGCCAGAATCGTGAACGGAACAGAGAAACTACCGTTGGGATAGTACTCGTCCCACATGTCGCAGTACGGGCGCGTGCGTTCGCGAGCTTTCGCGAGAGTGTGGAGATGGCGAGTGGCGTCAAGGATGGCGCGTGCTTTGCCACCGGGTTTTAAAGCTTCTATGACGGCTTCCGCTTTGGTGGCGGGAAGCGGCCTGTATCTCCGCGCCAACCACGGTCCTTTCGCAGTCTCGATGCTCTGCGGCTTCTCCAGACCCTCCTCGCCGCCCTCCTTCGCCTCCTCATACGCCTCCATTCTCCATTCGTAGAAGGCCTCGCAAGCGGATTCGTCGTAGGACAGAATCCACGAGTACACGCCTTCGAGCAGCGTGCGATAAAAGGTTGCCGGGAGCCGCGGATGGACCTTTGCGAGAAGTTCGAGAGTCGGGCGGAGGTACACGATTGAAATTTGAGTGGCCTCAACCGCCAGAAACACGCGGTCAGGATTCTCATACTCCTTCTCGTGCCAGCTTGAGATGTATGGGCTGGTGCCGAAAAGAATGTCGACGTGGGCCACACCGTCGATTGCCTTGCGATTGAAACCGGCTACGGCGTGCTCCACGGTTCGCAGCATGAACGCGACCGGATCGCCCTTCGCGGCCGCCCAGTCTTCCGGACGCCCGACGCCTGCCAGGAGGAGGTTGCGCGCTAAGCCGGAAGCGCCCGAATACCTATTGGACGGTTGGAACGGTTCGAGCGCAGCAAGCGCCAGCCGAGGGATAGCCAGAGCAGTTCCAGGAGCCATCATCCGGGAGGCGCACACCCGGGCGGCGGCGCGAGAGAGCGGAACCGGCGCCGTTCGCCGTATAGCGGATCCCGCTTGCGAAGATGATCGTATGCCTCGGCCAGGAGCCGGACGGCTTGTTGGGTGTCGGCGCATGTAACCTCTTCGCGCGAGACGCGATGATGAGTGGAACCAACCCGACTGAGTCTATCTATATCTGTGAGGGCTTCGTCCATCGTCATTTACGTTGTGCTCCATTTTGAAAAGGCATTGAGGACCGCCCGTCTTTTCCCGCAGCTACACCCAGAACTGGCGCACGCCTCAAGGTAATAGCTCTCGACGTGGCCAACTGCAGCTTGGCGGTGACACACAGCGATAGTGGCCCGATGGAGATCTCGGAGGCCGAGCCTAATGCGGCTTCCGCACCGCGATCAGGCATCAGGTGGGGTGTCGTTCAATGATGTCGCCGCAATGAAAAACCGCGTCGAGCAGTTTGAGCAACGCGCGTCGGGAGACCTGTACGCAAGAGCGCCGGCGCGCCTGCTACTCCCACGCCCCAAAGCCAGAAGTTGAAATCAGGAATCCCCGGCAGTAGCCTCTACGTTCCCGACCCACGCACTTTCGCGCTCCTCGATAAGTCACTGACCAGTTTCGCGCTGATGCCATACCTTCTCATCTTTCGCCGAAAGTTCTTCTGGCTCTCTCCCGCGATCTTGGCCGCAGTGGAAACATCTCCATCTGTCCTACGCAGAAGATCTTCGTGGTAGGTCTTGTCAAAAGTATCCTTCGCAGCAGCGTATTTCAGAATATCCCTCGCGCCCTCCCCTTCCGCCATACCCGCGGACACCGCGGGTTTCCGCAGGGTTGGCGCGTCACTATCACCGCGCCGCTCGTCGGGGATGGCCGGAGGAAGCGAACTCGGCAGTAGCTTGCGCACTGCTGCCCTGTCGATGATGTCAACGCGGGAGTACACCGCGTTCACGACGAGCCCCTGAACGACCTGTCGAAGTACCCGCACATTTCCTGGCCAGTCGTAGTCGTAGAGCAACAGCTGCGCACCGTCATCAACGGAGATCTTCTGGCCGTTTCCGTATTTCCTTAGAAACTCCTCAAGAAACTGCGTCACAAGCGGCAGGATGTCATCCCGACGCTCCCGAAGGGGCGGAACCCGCACTTCAACTTCAGCAATTCGGTCCAGGAGATCGCTGCGAAACGTTCCTTGTGCAACCATACGCCGGAGGTCTTTGTTTGTTGCTGCTATGATTCGCACGTCGGACCGGCGCACGCGCTTCGAACCGAGTCGCTCAAATTCTCTCGTGTCGAGAAAACGCAGAAGCTTCTTCTGGATGACCAGGTCTGCATCACCAATCTCATCCAGGAACAAGGTGCCACCGTCGGCCACCTCAAACGCACCAGGACAGTCGGTTCGCCGGTCTGTGAATGCGCCCCGATCAGCGCCGAAAAGGTCGCTTTCTGCCAGACTTGTGGCCATGCCAGCACAATCTACCTGCCAGAAGACATTCGACTGTCGGCGGCTACCCTCGTGGATGAGCTTGGCGATCAGGTTCTTGCCGACGCCCGGTTCCCCTAACAGAAGCACTGTCGTGTCGAACTGTGAGTGCTTATCGATCTGCTCCCGAAGTTCTCGCCCGGCTTGACTGCTCACCACAAGTTCGCCGAAACCCATGGCCTTATCCATATTCCTGCTGTAAGCCGCCCGGACCTCGGCATCATGCTTTCGGCCTTGCAGAAGCCGGCACTGTTGCATCAGCATGGCGCCGAATCCCGCGAATCCTTCCATCAGGGCGCCGATGATCGCCGGCGGGGCGTTGGGGTTGATCGAGTGGAGACTGATGGCGCCATATTTGACGCCGCCTGCGACAAGCGGCACCACCAGCACATCGTACAGGTCCTTATAAGCCTCCGCCTCGCGAGGGGGCAAACCGGACAGATACACCTGGAAGTCCGGATCCTCCTGTGGATCGGGTACGAATTGAATTTCACCTTTCCTTAATGCCCGCCCTTCGATTCCAACATCACCTTTCTGGGGCGGAAGCGATTCGACCAGCAGACCTTGTGAGACCAGCGGCTTGATTTCGTCGCCCTCGACAGTGGAAATGTGGCCGGCCCGGCATCGCGTGAGTTCCATTGCCTTGCGGAGCATGTCATTAAGTGCCCTGCGCTCGTCCGAGACATCTTCGAGCAGGCTTCGGAACTGCACCGTCATTTCCTCGAAAGAATGGGCGGTTTGATGGTGCATGGCGTTTCGTACCGGGATTGAAGCGAAACCGGCGATTTGTTCAACGATCTTCCTGTCGGTGTGGCTAAAGCCATTCACTTTGTCTCTATGGGCCATCAGCACGCCAATAACCTGGCCCTCGGCGCACAACGCCGCAGCGACCATCGATTTTATGCCCTGCAAAAACTCCTTGTACTCAGGCCTGCTGTATTTCTTACGGCGCTGCCTGAAGCCTGCATGATCCTCGGTATCTTCGACCAGCGCGCTCTTTCCCGTAGCAGCGACCTCGCCGACAATGCCAGCACCCATCTCCATCGTGAGTGGAATTGCTTCGAGGGCGAGGCCCTTGGCAGCCGCACGGACGAGGAGGCGCGTCTTTTCATCCACAAGCCGGATGAGCCCCTGTTTGCAGCCCAGAAGGTCGAGTGTCATCGTCAGGATTGAGTCCAGCAATGAATTCAGATCCTTTGCGCTCACCGCGGCCCGGTCGATCTCCTGCCGGACGCGTACGATGTAGGCAGCTTCTTCGTGCACCTGCGCATTTGTTACGGCCCATGCGGCACGGCGCATCAGCCGTTCGAGCATGCTCAACGTTTCGTCCGAAAGCGTGTTGACCTCCGGACTATGAGCACAGAAGACACCAATCGGACCATCGGGTCCCAGGATCGGCACCTTTACTGCTGAGCGGAAGCTGCGAAGGAATTTCGCGTAGTCTGTTCCTTCATATTTCGCGAGCAGGGCCAGGTAGTCGAGGTCCAGCCGTACGTCAGGCACGGTAAGCGGTTCCCTACCCCTTAGCGCACGCCCGGAAATTCCTTCCTGCGCACTGACCCTTTTGGGTTCGAATGATGTCAAAGGCCCCTGGCTGCCCCACAAAACCAGCTCCCCCGTATTCCTATCCAATAACCTGATGTCGCCGCGGTCGTATTCCGCGATCTTCAGACCTTCAGCCAGCAAGCAGCCAAGCACTTGGCGCAGATCCAGGCTGGAGCCAATTCTGTCAATGCGGCGAAACAGTTCGAGTTCCTCACGCTCGCTCATTTCCACGGACAGCATCGTGCACCTCTGGATGACAGATTATCACCGGCGCGTGAACGGTGACAGGCCGGCCCTTCGGGAGGGCCAGAGTTGTCCAGTGCCGGGACAATTCAGCGGCATTCAACGGGACAGAGCCGTCCGCTTACGACATAAAACGCAGGGTCAGGCTTTCGGGTGATCCGCAATAAGTCGAAGGGTTCCAGCAGCTTGCAGGGTTCTGCTTCGGGGGAGGCGAAGTTTGGCATCGAAAATGACAATGCGAGGAACAGCACTCGGGACACGCACAAACTTTTGACCCAAAAGGAGCATCGGTCCATGCTGGCGCATTACCTCTTCGACGTTTTTGCCTTCGTCGTAGCCATCGCACATCTGGTCCATATTTATCGTCGCGAAGCGCAGGCCGACGGCAAGCGCTGGCTCGTGATCACGGTCGCAGCGCTGCTGATCGCGCTCGGAGGCGCAGTTGTCTACGACGCTGCTCAGCACCAGTCGGCGGTGATGCAAGTCGAGAGCCGGATCGCCAGTATGGTGGAGACCGATGCGCGCAGCTTCGATGAGATCTTTCACAACTTGCCCTTCGGAGATATTCCGCTAGTCTCAGAGGCGCTGGGAAACCTCGTCGACCACGGAAAGATTCGTTACGACGTTGTCGTTCTGTCGCAACCCGACAACAGCATTCAACACCAGGTAGGCCTCTACCACTCAAACACCGCGATCACTGCGTGTAAGTAAGGAGAACATCCGTATGAAACGAACGATTTGCCTGATCATTGGTCTGACTTCCAGCGTCATGGCGCTGTCGGCGCAGAGCGCGAATCCCGCTCACGGCAGAGGCAGTCTCTGCACGGCGGGCTTCGCGCTCGCCTCACCCGTTGAAGTCGAGAAAGAGTTTAACCCGTCAGGTTGGATGGGCGACGGAGAAAAAGGAAAACAGTATGTCCAGATAACCCCCGTTGCCGGAGAGAAGCCGCGGCCCGGCGATGAAAATGGCCAGGTCATCAAGGTGCACTATCAACCTGGCGGCGTAGGCTGGGCCGGCGTTTACTGGCTCTCGCCGGCCAACAACTGGGGAGACAGACCGCCCAAGCAGCTTCGGGGAGCCTCCAAGATTACTTTCTGGGCCGTCGGGCAAAAGGGCGGAGAAATTGTCGAGTTCAAAGCCGGCGGCGTCACCGGGAAAACCTGCCAGGACTCGTTTGAAGCGAGTACCGGCCAGATCGCGCTCACAAAAGAGTGGAAGAGGTACGAAATTCCGCTTCGCAGCGGCCAGGGTGCGCTACCGCTGGTGGGCGCATTCGCCTGGGTAGCATCATCCGAGGGCAATCCAACCGGGATGACGTTCTACATCGATCAGATTCGCTATGAGTAATTCGCGCGAGACGCGGCGCCACGTGGCAACGCCCCTTCGCCCGCGAGAGCGAGAAACAAACAGGAGTCGAGACGAATATGACTGATTTATTCACCGGCCAGGCGGCTCTGCCGCCGCGTGCGCGAGCGGGAGCCCTGAGCGCGGTTCTCCACGCGGCTGCACTGACGATCGTACTGGTTGCATCCGGCCGCGTCGGGCTTCTTCCGACAACGCCACCGCATAAGAGCGGCCCCATCGTCACGTTGGTTTATGCGCCGGGCGACGTATCCTTCGCGAAGAAACCGAGTAGCCGATCCAAAATGCGGCCCGCTCCCGCTGCACACACCGCTCTTCCGGCCGTAACGGACCGGCAGGTATTGCCGACCCGCAACGTCGCTCCGGCCGGGTTCGGGCGCACAGGTGAGTCTGGCGCCGGTTATCTGAACGAGGGCATCGCGCAACCTGGCGGCCTGAAGGACAGCGTTGGCACCAATGAGGGGTTTTCTCCGGTGGGCTCGGTGGGTCCGACGGACATTTGGGGCGGCTCCGGGACCGTGGCGCGGCACGCGGAGCCTGCGGTCCCGGAGGACCAGCCTGCGGAACTCCTGTCCGCGCCCAGGCCGGCGTACACCGAAGACGCGAAAAGGCTGGGCGTGACGGGCGAAGTATGGCTGGAGGTGCGACTCGCCGCGTCTGGCGAGATCCACGTCTTGAGAGTACTGTCGCCGCTCGGGTATGGACTCGATGAGGCTGCAGTCAGTGCAGCGAACCGGACTCGCTGCCGGCCGGCGCGTAAAGGCGGCCATCCGGTCGACGTGATCGCAACGATAAAAGTGACCTTTAGGCTGAGTTAGTCACGAGAGGGAGACAAAAAATGCGGACGTTAAGATCTTTTTCAAGTACGATCAGCGCAGTATTGTCGCTGGCCATGCAGGCTGCCGGGCAGCCGCCTGATGTATCAGCCGCCGACCGACCGCCGGACCGCAATGTCATCGCCTACGGCATGCGTGCGGAAGGCGCAATGATGTCCTGGTTGCGGGATGTGTCTCCCGTGGGGGAGGGATATCTTCAGGGATTCGTACCCGCAAAGAAACTGGGGCATGTGCTGAGTGGCGACCGCTATTCGCTGGGGCGCTTCCAGTGGGTGAACGACCCGAGGCTGGAGAACCTGCTCGGCGTTCCCTCCGTTGATGGCGAGGTCACTCCGGAGAAAGCCGCGGCCGACCAGCAGCTTCTGGATGGCCTAGTGGAAACGATGGTGCCGGATTGGCGGGGCTTGAGCCCGGAGCGCTATGAATACAAGTTCGTACGGCGGGAATTTCTCGGAGCCTTACGCTGCCTGGTCTATGACGTGACGCCGCGCAGCCCGGAAGACGGAGTTTTTGCCGGGCGCATTTATCTGGAAGAACGCACGTGGAACCTCGTGCGATTTACCGGCATGAATCGGCGCGTGGATTCCCGGCTGAAAGCCCTCCGGGACAACAACTCGCGCTTCCGAATTGACGGCTGGCGTGTCAACGTAACAGGAAACCGCTGGGCGCCAGCATTCGCTTTCATAGAGGAGTCGCTACCCTTGGGCTCTCCGGAGTCACGCCTCGTCAAGGGACAGGTGCGGTTCTGGGGCTATGACAAAGCTCCCCCGCCGCGGCAGGATCAGTTTACCGAGGTGAAGCTGGTCAAGTCTGTTTCCACCGTATCGGGCGCGGGGCCGCGCGGATGTTCGCCCCAGCAGTGCGAACGGCAATTCGAAAGTCAGGCCGAGGAGAATGTGCTGGACCGCCTGTTCCAGGCAAAACTGCTGGGCGTACCCGGCGATGTAGAGCAAAAGCTGGAGCAGGTATTGACAAATCTGGAGGTTCCCAATCGGCTGGTCCTCGCTCAAGCGATCCGCTGTCGCCTGTTGCTGACCACGCGCCTGGAGGCCTTCACCGTCGGGAACACAATCGTGCTGAGTCGTGGTCTGGTGGATGTGCTACCCGGCGAATCGGCAATCGCTCTCGTATTGGCGCATCAGCTCGCACACAATGACCTCGGCCATCGCAAAATCGACAGCAATCTCGGCTTTCCCGATGTACTGCGCATCTCCGATGCCGAGTTGTTGGCGAAACTCCGCTTCCGCCATACGCCGGAAGAGGAAAAGGCGGCCGACGAACGGGCAATGCAGATTTTGCGGGCGTCGATGTATCAACAGAAGATGTCCGAATGCGGACTGGCAATGCAGGCTCTCCAGGCATACGCTCCGCGCCTTTCGCACTTGATCCAGCCGTCGTTCGGGGAGCATGTGGCGGATGCGGCACAAGTCGTACGGGATGACGATATGTTTCGGATCGCCGACGTACTCGACGAAGAAAGCGCGGAACAGGTGGCCGGGCTGCCGCTCGGATCGAACCTGATGGTGAACCCCTGGAACGGCAAAGTGGAGTTGCTCCGGTCCGAGAAGCTGCCGGCATTGGCGGCGCATGAGCGGGCAGAGTTCGCCGTGACACCATTTGTTCCTTACCTCGATTATTTTGTGGAGAATCCGGCACCGTCGAAGCCGCCGGCGACGGCGCCACGGCCAACCGTTCGACGTACAAACACGCCGGTACGCCCCACTGCCGTAGCTGTGAAGAAGGGATCGTGACCGGAAACGACGGATCCGGCGCCTGCATTTTGCCGCCGACCTCCTTTATAGCGGGCTTCCGTCGCTCGATGCGATTCATTTCAGTAAGGACTCGAAATGCCCCTGATCGGCAAGACCCGCTGTTCCGCGCGCGTACACATTTTCCCGCTGCGTGACGCACGCCGGTTTATAGGAGTCCGAGCAAATAAGAGACCAGAGGACCTGCGCACAAGGAGAGTCGTCAGAACGGCTCGTCGTCCGCTTCGGCAGTTTGCGGATGGCCGGGAGCAGGTCGGCTGCCTTTGTCCTCGGTGGTCGGCGCGTCAAGGAACTGAACGGTTTCCGCGATGACCTCGGTCACCCACCGCTTCTTTCCACCCTCGCCCTCATAGGTGCGAGTTCTGTTTCTTCCCCTGACGAAGACCCGCCGGCCTCGGCCCAGGAAGTTCCCGCACGCTTCGGCCAATCCATTGAAAGCGACGACAATGTAGGACTCCACGTGCTTTTGCACCTGCTCAGCTCGGTCCTTCCACTCCTCGTTCACGAGGACGCGAAAGCGTGTTCTCGCCGTTCCGCTGCCCCCGGCGTACTTGGTCTCGGGATCAGCCGCCAGACGGCCGATAAACTCTGTCGCATGATAATCACGGCTCATTTCAGTTTCTCCTTTCGAGATTGGATATTTGTGGGCGGCC
>Ga0335085_10009711_pt1 | contig 14489 bp, 15 predicted proteins | sample Lox_Sample_45_FD_206712 | JGI IMG/M metagenome (GOLD analysis project Ga0335085, IMG submission 206712) | Soil microbial communities from Loxahatchee National Wildlife Refuge, Florida, United States - Lox_Sample_4.5 | ecosystem: Environmental > Terrestrial > Soil > Wetlands | place: USA...
TCTCGGCTCTAGTTGGTGGTGTTGCTGTGGTTGTCGCTCGTGGTGGTGTCGTGCGCCATCGGACTGCTCTCGGGGCGCCCTCAGCGGCCGGTGCCCAGCGTGATCGTGAGGTGACTGGTCCGCTTGCGGATCGGCGTGGCGCGTCCCATCGCGCGCGGCCTGAAGCGCTTGATCGTCGGTCCCGCGTCGGCGAAGGCCTCGCGTACGACTAGATCGTCGGCGAGCAGCTCATGGTTGTGCTCGGCGTTGGCGATTGCGGACTCGAGAAGCTTACTCCAATCGCGCGCCACGCTCCGGGGTGTGAACTGCAGGATCGCGCGCGCCTCGTGCACGGACTTGCCGCGGATGTGCCCGCAGACCATGCGCGCCTTGCGCGGCGAGGTGCGGACGTAGCGGGCCCTGGCCGACACCGACACCCTGGCCCCTGGCCGCGGGGAGGGTCGCGCGGCGGCCGGCTTGGTGGCCTTCGCCGGGGCCTCCTCCTCCTTGGCCTTCGCGGAGCGCCGCGTGCGCGCGGCGGGCTTGGCCTCCGCGGCGGGGGCCTCCTCGGCCTGCTCGTCCTTCGCCTCGGCCTGCTCGTCCTTCGCCTCGGCCTCGATCTCCTTGGTGTCGGGCTTCGCCGCCTTTGCGGAGCTGCGGGCGCGCCGGGCCGGCTTCGCCTCGGCGTCCCCGGCGGCGGAGGACTCTGCCTCGGCCTTGGCCGGGGCCTTGGTCCGCTTGGACTGCTTCGCCTCCGGCTGCTCGGGCTTCTCGGCAGTCTCCGGCGCCTCCTCGGTGGTGGCCTCGGCGGCGGAGCCCTTCTTCTCAGGCTCCTCGTCGGCGGCCTTGCGGCGCCGGCGGCGCGGAAGTTCGGGGCTCATCGCTTGGCGCCTCCGGCATGGCCGCGGAAGACACGGGTCGGGGCGAACTCTCCGAGCTTGTGGCCGACCATCGACTCGCTGATGTACACGGGCACGTGCTTGCGCCCGTCGTGCACGGCGATGGTGTGCCCGACCATCTCGGGGAAAATCGTGGAGGTGCGCGACCAGGTCCGGATGATGCGCCTGTTGCCGGAGCTGTTCATCGCTTCGATGCGCCCCATCAGGCGCTCTTCCACCCAGGGCCCCTTCTTCGCGGATCTGCTCACCTGTTCCTACCCTTTCCGCGCCGCCGCCCGCGCACGATCAGGGCGTTGGACTGCTTGTGCTTCTTGCGGGTGCGATAGCCGAGCGTGGGCACGCCCCACGGCGTCACCGGGTGACGGCCGGGCGTCGTCGAGCCCTCGCCACCGCCGTGCGGATGGTCCACCGGGTTCATGGCGGTGCCGCGGGTCTGCGGGCGCACACCCATGTGGCGCTTGCGCCCGGCCTTGCCCACCTTGACGTTCTGGTGGTCGGAGTTGCCGATCTCGCCGACCGTGGCGCGGCACTCGGCGCGCACCATGCGCATCTCCCCGGAGGGGAGGCGCAGCGTTGCCATCCCGCCGTCGCGTGCGGCAAGCGCGGCGGAGGCTCCCGCGGAGCGCGCCATCTGACCGCCCCGTCCGGGCTGCAGCTCGATGTTGTGCACAACCGTGCCCACGGGCATCCGCGCCAGCGGCAGGCAATTCCCGACCGCGATCTCAGCGTCCGCGCCGGAGCTGACGTTGGCACCGACGCGCAGTCCCTGGGGCGCGAGGATGTAGCGCTTCTCGCCGTCGCTGTAGTGCAGCAGCGCGATGTTGGCCGAGCGGTTGGGGTCGTACTCGATGGCGGCCACCTTGGCGGGGATGCCGTCCTTGGTGCGCTTGAAGTCGATGCGGCGGTAGGCACGCTTGGCGCCGCCGCCCCGGTGGCGTGCGGTCTTGCGGCCGTGGGCGTTGCGGCCCCCGCTCTTGGTCAGGCCTTCGACGAGCGTCTTCTCCGGCCGGCTCTTCGTGATCTCCCCGAAGTCCGAGTAGGAGACGAAGCGGCGTCCGGGGCTGGTTGGCTTGGGCTTGCGAATGGGCATGGGGCGTCCTCCAGGCTATTCCTGTGCGGCGGTCTCGAGTCCCTGGAAGACAGGGATGGTTTCGCCCGGGCGCACCTTGACGACGGCCTTCTTCCAGGCCCGCGTCTGGCCCTTGGTGACGCCGCGCCGCTTGGGCTTGGGCTTGACGTTGAGCGTCCTGACCTCCACCACCTTCACACCGAAGGCGGTCTCAACGGCCTGACGGATATGGGTGCGGTGGGCGTCGGGGTGCACGCGGAAGGTGTACTTGCCGGCTGCCGACAGCACATAGCTCTTCTCGGAGATGACCGGCTTGATGAGCACCTGGGCGATGTCCATCACTCGGCGCTCCCGTCGCTGTCGGCCTGCTCGCCGTCGCCGTTGTCGGCCGGCTCCGCGACGGTCTCGGTGGCGGCTGTGCTCTCCGCGGTTGCCTCGGTGGCAGTGGCATCGGCCTCAGCCTCCGGTGCGGCGGGCTCGCCCTCCGCGGCAGGCTCCTGCGGAGCGTCCTCGGCGGGGACCTCCGAGGCCTTGGCCTTGGCCTTGGCGGGGGCCTTGGAGCTGCGCTTGGCGGACGGGGCGGCGGCCTCGGCGGAGGCGGCGGCCTTCGCCTGGCTGGCCGCCTCGCGGTCGGTGGCGCGCGCTGTCAGGGCCTCCACCGCGGGGCGCGAGATCAACAGAGAGGCGGGTGCGAGAAGGTCGCTCACGCCAACCTCGTCGTGCGCCAGGACGCGCACGCCGGCGAGGTTGCGGAACGAGAGCCGCGCCGCTGACTCGGCGCTGTCGAGCACCACCAGCGTCGGGCGGTCCTGGCCCCAGCCGGAGAGCAGCTCGAGCGCGCCCTTGGTCCGCGGCTCCTTGAGGGCCTCGCTTTCGAGCACGGCCAGCGAGCCCCGCGAGGCGTGCAGTGAGAGCGCCCCGCGCAGCGCCGCCCGGCGCTCGCGCCGATTGACCTTGAAGGTGTAGGAGCGCGGCTGGGGGCCGAAGACGACTCCACCGCCGGTCCACAGCGGCGAGCGGATCGAGCCGGCGCGGGCACGGCCGGTGCCCTTCTGCCGCCAGGGCTTTGAGCCGCCGCCGGAGACCATGCCACGGGTGCGGGTCGAGGCGGTGCCGCGACGGCGGGCCGCCTGCTCGGCGCGCACGCTCTCGTGCACGAGGGATTCATGGAAGCGGGCCCCGAAGACCCGCTCGTCGAGGGCGAGCGGACGGGAGCCCCCGCCGCCGAGCACGGGAGCGTCAGGCATCGCCGCGCACCTCCACCAGCCCGCCCCGCGCGCCGGGCACTGAGCCGCGCAGGAGCAGGAGGTTCTGCTTCGGCTCGACCGCCACGACGCGCAGGCCGCGCTGCGTGGCGCGCCGCGCACCGCCGTGTCCGGCCATGCGCAGGCCCTTGAAGACCCGCGACGGGGTGGCGGCGGCGCCGATCGAGCCGGGGCCGCGCACGTTGTGTGACCCGTGGGTCTTCGGACCCCGCTTGAAGCCGTGGCGGGCGATCGTTCCCTGGAAGCCCTTGCCCTTCGAGACGCCGGCCACCTTCACGCGTTCGCCGACCTCGAAGGAGTCGACGGTCACGACCTCGCCCACCTGGACGCCGTCGAGCTGGCCGCGGAGCTCCACGAGGTGACGCATGGGCGGGGCGTCGGCCTTGGCCAGATGGCCCCGCTCGGCCTTGCTCAGATGCTTCTCCTTCGTCGCCCCGAAGGCCAGCTGCACGGCCTGATAGCCGTCGCGCTCGAGCGTCCGCAGGCCGGTGACCGGGCATGGCCCGGCCTCGAGCACCGTGACGCGCTCGACGCTGCCGTCCTCCATGAAGCGCTGGGTCATTCCGAGCTTGGTGGCGAGGATTGCGGGCATGGCTTGGGCGTGGGCTCGGTGACCTGGAGGGCCCGCTAGGAGGACAGGCGAATCTCGATGTCGACGCCGGCGGGCAGGTTGTCGAGTCGCTGGAGCGAGTCCACGGTCTTGGGCGTCGGCTGGTGGATGTCGATCAGGCGCTTGTGCGTGCGCACCTCGAAGTGCTCGCGGGAGTCCTTGTCCTTGAAGGGCGAGCGGATCACGCAGTACACGTTCTTCTCGGTGGGCAGGGGCACGGGCCCGGTGACGCTCGCGCCCGTCCGCGTGGCGGTGTCGACGATTTCCTTGGCCGCGGACTCGATGGCCGAGGTGTCGTAGGCCTTGAGGCGGATCCTTATCTTGTTCTGGACTGCTGGCATCGTGTTGCCCGTGCGGCTCGTGGTTGCTCCGTTGTGTTGCCCTGCATGATTGGATCTGCTCCGCGGCGGTCACCCGCCCGCGGTGCCCTGGCTCGGCCAGGGCCAAAGACAGGGGCGGATCTGCCTCGCTCGGAGATCCGCCCCCCACCGGCCTGGCCGGCCGAGTATCAACTCGTCGTATCGGACTGCGTATTGAGTTGGCGCCTTGGCCCGCCCGGACTCGCCGGCGGGAGGTGCCGGGTACTACTCGATGATGTTCGTCACCACGCCGGAGCCGACCGTGCGGCCACCCTCTCGGATGGCGAAGCGCAGGCCCTGGTCCATGGCGATCGGCTGTATCAGCTCGATCTCCATCTGGACGTTGTCTCCGGGCATGACCATCTCGACGCCGTCCGGGAGCTTTGCCACTCCGGTGACGTCGGTCGTACGGAAGTAGAACTGCGGCCGGTAGCCGGTGAAGAACGGCGTGTGGCGGCCACCCTCCTCCTTCTTGAGCACGTAGACCTCGGAGGAGAACTTCGTGTGGGGTGTGATCGAGCCCGGCTTGCAGAGCACCTGGCCGCGCTCGATCTCCTCGCGCTTGGTGCCGCGCAGCAGGCAGCCGACGTTGTCGCCGGCGCGACCCTCGTCGAGGATCTTGCGGAACATCTCGACGCCGGTGACCACGGTCTTGGTGCTGTCGTGGACGCCGACGATTTCGATCTCCTCGCCGGTCTTGACGATGCCCTGCTCCACGCGGCCCGTGGCCACGGTGCCGCGCCCGGTGATCGAGAACACGTCCTCGACGGGCATCAGGAAGGGCTTGTCGAGCTCGCGCACCGGCTCGGGGATGTAGGTGTCGAGCGCGTCGGCCAGTTCGAGGATCTTGTTGCGTGCTTCCTCGTCGCCTTCGAGCGCCTTGAGCGCGGAGCCGGTGATGAACGGGATCTCGTCGCCCGGGAACTCGTACTCGGAGAGGAGCTCGCGCACCTCGACCTCGACCAGTTCGAGCAGCTCGGGGTCGTCCACCATGTCGGCCTTGTTGAGGAAGACCACGATGTAGGGGACGCCAACCTGGCGTGCCAGCAGGATGTGCTCCCGCGTCTGGGGCATGGGGCCGTCGGCCGCCGACACCACCAGGATCGCACCGTCCATCTGGGCGGCGCCGGTGATCATGTTCTTCACGTAGTCGGCGTGGCCCGGGCAGTCGACGTGCGCGTAGTGGCGCTTGTCGGTCTGGTACTCGACGTGCGAGGTGGCAATGGTGATGCCGCGTTCCTTCTCCTCGGGGGCGTTGTCGATTTCCTCGAAGGACCTCGCCTCGCCGCCCATCTTGGCGGCCAGGACCTGCGTGATGGCAGCCGTCAAGGTCGTCTTGCCATGGTCGATGTGACCGATCGTTCCGACGTTGACGTGCGGCTTGTCGCGCTCGAACTTCTCCTTTGCCACTTTCTGTTCGCTCCTGTATCGACTTGTACGTCCGCCCCGAAGGCAGAGATTTTAGAAATCTATCTGATTCACGTATCTGATGAGTGCCGGCCCGGGCTCGCACCCGGCTCGGCGCTCGGAGCCCCGGCGCACGGTCGAAGCCGCGCCCCGGAACCCTGGCGTCCGCGACGCCAGGCGCCGGCTAGGCCGGCACCGGCTCCCCGGTGCGCTGCTCGATTATCTTCTCGGCGATGTTCGGCGGGACCTCCTCGTAGGCCTCGAACTGCATCGTGTAGGTCGCGCGTCCCTGCGTGTTGGAGCGCAGGTCGGTCGCGTAGCCGAACATCTCCGACAGGGGCACCCGGCCGGTCACCGCGAGTGCGTTGCCGCGCCGCTCCTGCCCCTCGACCCGCCCGCGCCGTCGCGAGAGGTCGCCGATCACGTCGCCGAGGAACTCCTCCGGCGTGACCACCTCGACCGCGAAGATCGGCTCGAGCAGGACGGGCTTGGCCCGCTTGGCGGCCTCCTTCAGCGCGATCGACCCGGCCACCTTGTAGGCGATCTCCGAGGAGTCCACCTCGTGGTACTTGCCGTCGACGAGCGTCACGCGCACGTCGACCGTTGGGTAGCCGGCCTTGACGCCGGTCTCGAGCGCCTCCTCGATGCCCTTCTCCACCGCGGGGATGTACTCCGAGGGGATGGAGCCGCCCTTGATCTTGTTGACGAAGTCGAAGCCCTCACCGGGCGCCGGCTCGATGTTGATGTAGACGACGCCGAACTGGCCGGAGCCGCCGGTCTGGCGGACGAACTTGCCTTCCACGTTCTCGGCGGTGCCGCGCACGGTCTCGCGGTAGGAGACCTGCGGGCGCCCGACGTTGGCCTCGACGTTGAACTCGCGCTTCATGCGGTCCACGAGCACCTCGAGGTGCAGCTCGCCCATGCCCGAGATCTCGGTCTGGCCGGTCTCCTCGTTGGTCCGGACCTGGAAGGTGGGGTCCTCTTCGGCGAGCCGCCCGAGCGCGACCGACATCTTCTCCTGGTCGGCCTTCGTCTTGGGCTCCACCGCCACCTTTATGACGGGCTCGGGGAAGGTGATGTTCTCCAGCTGGATCGGCGCGTCCGGCGCGGCCAGGGTGTCGCCGGTCATGACCTGCTTGATCCCCACGGCGGCGGCGATGTCGCCGGCGTAGACCTCCTCGACCTCCTCGCGATCGTTGGCGTGCATCATCAGGATGCGTCCGACTCGCTCGGTCCGGCCGCTGTTGACGTTGAGGATGCGGCTGCCCGCCGCGAGGTGCCCGGAGTAGACGCGGAAGTAGGTGAGCTTGCCCACGTAGGGGTCGGCCATGATCTTGAAGGCCAGGGCCGCGAACGGTTCGCCGTCCTCGGCCTTGCGCGAGACCTCGCGCGCCTCCTCGGCACCCTTGATCAGTTCGGTGCCCTGCACCGGAGGGACGTCGAGCGGCGACGGCAGGTAGTCGAGCACGGCGTCCAGCAGCGGTTGCACGCCCTTGTTCTTGAAGGAGGAGCCACACAGCACCGGGGTCAGCTTGGTGGAGAGCGTGGCCGCGCGGATCGCGTGCTTGAGACGCTCCTCCGGGATCTCGGCCTCCTCGAGGATCAGCTCGAGCAGCCCGTCGTCGTAGTGGGAGACCTCCTCGAGCAGGTGCTCGCGGGCGGTGACTGCGGCCTCGGCGAGGCTCTCGGGGATCTCGACCTCTTCCTGTTCCTTGCCGAGCTCGTCCTTGTAGATGATGGCCTTCATCCTCACCAGGTCGATCACGCCCTGGAAGTCGCCCTCGGCGCCGATGGGCAGCTGGATCGGCACCGGGTGGGCGCCGAGGCGGTCGATCATGGTCTGCACGCCCTGGTCGAAGTTGGCCCCGACGCGGTCCATCTTGTTGATGTAGGCGATGCGCGGGACGCCATACTTGTCGGCCTGGCGCCAAACGGTCTCCGACTGCGGCTCAACGCCGGCCACGGAGTCGAACAGCGCGATCGCGCCGTCGAGCACCCTCAGCGAGCGCTCGACCTCGACCGTGAAGTCGACGTGGCCCGGGGTGTCGATGATGTTGATGCGGAAGCCGCTCCACTCGCAGGTGGTGGCGGCGGAGGTGATCGTGATGCCGCGCTCCTGCTCCTGCTCCATCCAGTCCATGGTGGCGGCGCCCTCGTGGACCTCGCCGAGCTTGTAGGTGCGGCCTGTGTAGTAGAGGATGCGCTCGGTCGTCGTGGTCTTGCCAGCGTCGATGTGCGCCATGATGCCGATGTTTCGGGTCTTCTCGAGTGTGTACTTGCGGGGCATGGTGTTGGTATCGGAGGTGCTTCGGGATCCTTGAAGGACGAAGACTGGATGGCGGGCGGGCAAAAAAATGGGCCCCTCGGGCCCATGCACGCTGCGGGTCTTGCCGGGACCGATTACGCAGCTATGTGACCGAGTTCTCCATTTCGCAGGCATGTCGCGCGGCCTTCACCGGCCCGGTGAGCCTGCTCGCTCACCGTCCGCGGCCACGAACGACCGATCGAATATAGCAGAGCACCGCTGCCGCGGAAACCTGCAATACAGCGTGCCATGCGGCCTTTCGGCGGCGGCGGGCGGGCGCCGTCCGGGCGGCCACCGCCGGGATCTGTGGCTAGGCCCCGGCCGCCTCGACGGCGGGCTCGCTCACGACCACCTGCTTTGAGCCCTGCCGTTCGGCGCGCAGCAGCACCAGGCATGGGGCCAGCGAGGCGAGGGCGATCGCGAACGCCCACCAGTAGGTGGTGCGGAACGCGCCGGCGAGCTCGGCGGACGTGGTGGCATGGGCGCCGGAACGCTCCAGCACGACGGCGAGGATGGCCGTGCCGATCGCGCCGCCGACCCGCTGCAGCGCGTTGATCTGGGGCGTGGCGTCGGAGATCTGGTCCGGTCGCATCGCGGCGAAGGCGGCGGTCATCGCGGGCATGAAGCAGAGCCCGATGCTGAGACCGCGCACGACCAGGACCACCGAGATCAGCACGATCGAGGTGGTGTCGGTGATCATCGTGAACGGGAGCGTGCTGGCGCAGAGCAGCAGCACGCCGCAGACGGCCACCCGGCCACCGCCGAAACGCGCGGTGAGCCGGCTGGCGAGGGGCATCGCCACGAGCGCTCCGATCCCCTGTGGGCCGGTCAGCAGGCCGGTGTTGATCACGCTCTGCCCGCGAACCTGCTGGTAGTAGAGGGGCACCAGGATCATCGCGCCGAAGAGAGCGGCACCGAGGCCGAAGTTCGTGAAGGAGGCACCGGCAAACGCCCGGTTCGCGTACATGCGGATGTCGAGCAGCGGCCGCTCTGTGCGCAGGGCGTGCATGCAGAAGAACACGGTCAGGAGGACCCCGGCGACGATCGGCACGAGCACGGTGCCCGAGCCCAGCGAGGCACCGGCGCCGAGTTCGCTGAAGCCGAAGATGACCGAGGCGCAGCCGGCGGGCAGCAGGGCCAGTCCGACCCAGTCCAGGCGCCCGGCGACCCCGGAGTCGGTGTGCGGCACCAGCCTCCAGCCGAGCGCGAAGGCCACGATGCCCACCGGGACGTTGACGAAGAAGATCCAGGACCAGTGCAGGTTCTCGAGGATCAGCCCCCCGACCACGGGACCGAGGATCGGGGCGATCATGGCGGGCATCGAGACGATGCCCATCACGCGGCCCATGCGCTGGGGGCCGGCCACCTGGGCCATGATGATCATGGCCACCGGCATGATCATGCCGCCGCCGACGCCCTGGAGCACGCGGAAGGCGACCAGCGGGCCGATCGCGTTGGAGAAGCCGCACAGTGCCGAGCCGATCGTGAACAGCACGAGCGAGGTCAGGTACACCTGGCGCGCGCCGAAGCGCCGCGCCGCCCACCCAGTCACAGGGATCACCGCCGCAAGCGCCAGCAGATAGCCGGTGATCACCCATTGGACCTCGGAGAGCTGGCTGTGGAGATCGGTCGACAGCGTGCGCAGCGCGACGTTGACGATCGTGGTGTCGAGGATCGACATGATCATCCCGAGGATGACCACGCCGGCCACCACCCAGACGTGGCGCTCGATGCGGGTGTCGGCTGCCGGCTGGGATGCCACGAACCCAGGCTAGCGCGCCCCCCTCCGGCTCCATGTGAGCCCTGTTACACAGCCGGCGGATCGCCCACGGCGCGGCCCTCGCGGGTCGGCGGGCCGCCGACTGGCGAGCGGATCATCCGCTGGGCGGGGCGCTCGGCGCGCGACGCGCCGGGCCGGCTACCAGCGGTAGTGGGCGAAGGCCTTGTTGGCCTGCGCCATGCGGTAGATGTCCTCCTTGCGCTTGTATGCGCCACCCTGCTGGGAGAGGGCATCGAGCAGTTCGCCGGCCAGGCGCTGCGCGATCGTACGCTCGCGGCGGGCCCGCGCGTTCTGCACGAGCCAGCGCACGGCCAGCGTGCGGGCGCGGCGCGCGGGCACCTCGACGGGCACCTGGTAGGTGGCGCCGCCGACGCGGCGGGAGCGGACCTCGAGCGTGGGCGTGAGCGCCTTCAGCGAGTCCTCGAGCACGTCCAGCGGCGGGCGATCGGTGCGCTCGCCGAGGATCGCAAGCGCGTCGTACACGATGCGCTCGGCCAGTGACTTCTTGCCGTCGAGCATCACCTTGTTGACGAGCTGCTGGACAGACTTGGAGCGGTGAACCGGGTCGGGCTCGACCTGGCGGACGGAGGCGGCTGCGCGTCTTGGCATGAGATCGGTCTCCTGGGCGTCGCTCGGCGGGGCTAGCGCTTCTTGGCGCCGTACTGCGAGCGCGACTTCTTGCGGTCGCTCACGCCGGCGGCGTCGAGGGCGCCGCGCACCACCTTGTAGCGCACGCCCGGCAGGTCCTTGACGCGGCCACCGCGCACGAGCACCACGGAGTGCTCCTGCAGGTTGTGTCCCTCGCCCGGGATGTAGACGGTGACCTCGGCCGACCCGGAGATCCGTACGCGCGCCACCTTGCGCAGCGCGGAGTTCGGCTTCTTCGGCGTGGTGGTGTAGACACGCGTGCACACCCCGCGGCGCTGGGGCGCGGCAACCTTGCGCTTGCGACCCTTGCCGGACTTCAGGCCGGGGGTGGCGAGCTTCTTCTTGGGGGCCACGCGGCCCTTGTTGATGAGCTGGTTGGTGGTGGGCACGGGGGAATCATAGCCGCAACCGGTGCCCGCGCGAGCGGTGGCCCGGGGGCGCCGGCTCGGCGCAGGGGCGGGGCGGGGCATGCGGCGCGCGCCCATCCGCGCGCCGGCCGCGGGGAGCGGCAGGCGAGCCTAGTATTGGGCGCGGCATGAGCACGGACCGGGCATTCACGGGGCGTGTGGCCCTCGTCACGGGCGCGAGCGGCGGCATCGGGTCCGCGATCTGCCGCGCGCTGGCGGGAAGCGGGGCGACGGTGGCGGCTGCCTACTCTGGCAACGCCGCGGCGGCGCGATCGCTCTGCGCGGAGCTCGACGCCACGGGGGCTCGGGCGGAGGCCTTCGGCGCCGACATGGAGGACCCGGCGGGTCCGGGGGACCTGGTGACTGCCGCCGGCGAGGCGCTCGGGCCGGTGGACCTGCTGGTGGCCTGCCACGGCCGGGGCGTCCCGACCACGTATGAGTCGCTCGGGGCGGCCGACTTCGACCGCACCATGGCGATCAACCTGCGGGCCCCGTTCCTGCTCGCGCAGGCTGCCCTGCCGGCGATGCGCGAGCGGCGCTTCGGCCGCGTGCTCTTCATCTCCTCCACGGCCGCCCTGCGCGGGGGCACGTTGGCGCCGGACTACGCCGCCTCGAAGGCCGGCCTGCACGGCCTGGTGTACTTCCTCGCCAGCCGCGTGGCCGCCGACGGGGTCACCGTGAACGCGCTGGCCCCGGGATACGTCGACACCGCCATGCTCCCGGGCGATCCGCGCGAGCTCGGGGCGAGGGTGCCCGTGGGCCGCGTCGGCGAGCCGCAGGAGGTGGCGGAGCTCGCCTGCGCGATGCTCGCCAACGCCTTCCTCACGGCGCACGTGTACCCGCTCGACGGCGGCATGCACCCGCGCTGATCCGCCCACCGGGCGAGCACCATGGCATCCGGGCTCCCCGTCGGCGCGACCGCGCAGGGACTCGGTGCGATAGCGGGGCTAGCCGGCCTGCGCGGCGGCCGAGCCGATCCCGGCGGAGCGCACGGGAGCGGGCATCAGCGCGCAGGCCACGACCACGAGCACGAAGCCGAGCGACTGGACCACGATGCCCAGCGGACTGCCGGGCATCGGGTCGCCGAAGACCACCAGGCCGCCGGCGATGCCGGCGATGTTCATGGCGGTGGAGGTGACCGCGATCACGGGGACCGCCTGGCCCTCCTGCAGGCTCATGGCGGAGGCGTAGAAGGAGACCACCGAGGCGAGCAGCGCCACGGCGAACCAAGGACTCGAGATCAGCGCGAGCGGGCCGTGCGCGAGCCCGATTCCGGCGAGCGCCTTTATCGCGGTGTCCGAGACGCCGAACAACACCCCGGCGGCTGCGGCGAGCATCAGCCCGTAGTGGGCCCCGGGCCCGCTGATGTGGGGACCGGCGATCAGCAGGCCGCCGAAGCCGAACATGCTGGCCTCGAACGAGAACATGGTCATCGGCGAGAACTGCGAGTGCGAGCCGTGGATGGCCGGCTGGCTGAGCGTCAGGAGGACGAGCGCGCCGGCGATCAGCCAGAGGCCGAGCCACTGGCGGCGGCCCACCCGGAAGCCGAAGAAGCGGTCGGCCATCACCGCGATCAGCACCACGCCGACGGCGAGGGTCACCTGCACGACGGTCATGGGCACGAGCGCGAGGGCGGCCACGTGAAGGCCCCAGCCCACCGCGGCAGCGCCCATGCCGATGGCGAACCAGCCGGAGGAGAAGAGCGCCCGGCCGGAGCGCAGCGGATGGCGCACCTGCACGGCCGGTGCGGAGTTGGCACCGCGGTACTTGAAGAAGAAGCCCAGGTTCGCGGTGAAGGCGCAGAGGAAGGCGAAGAGGATGCCGAGGCCGAGCGTGAGTGTCATGGTCTAGGGGCCAGAGGGGTCTCGGCCAGGGAGATCTTGGGTATGGGCAAGGGCTTGGAGAGCGAAGGAGCGCGGGAGCTGCTGTCAGGTGACGCTTTTCCGGAGTCGGCTTGGCGGCCCGGATGCATTAGGCGCTGGCCCGCTCGTTCGGCAGATTATCGGGGCCACCCTATGCGAAACCTAAACGCGGTGCGTCGCCTGCCAGACGGCGCCCAGGGCACCGGCTCCCTCACGGGGCGGCGCCCCCGGCGGAGGCGGCGGGCGCCGGCGCGGCTTCGCCCGCTGGAGGGGACCCGCCGGGCGTGCCCGTGGAGCCGACCCCGGCGAGCACCCCCGGCAGCTGCAACGATTCGGAGACGGCGGCGGGGGCAGCTCCCCCGGGCGCGCCGAGCGAGATGGCGCGCAGGGCGCTGCGGGGACGCCGGTGCGCGATCTCCACGGCCAGGGACCAGTCGCCGAGGGCGTCCGTGCTCGCCTGTGCCACCGTGCGCTCGCTGACAGCTTCCCCGCGGCGTTCGACCACCCGTTCCTGAATCGCCAGCGGGACGCCGGCGAGCGGGTCTCCGGCGAGCGTGGAGAGGCGACCGGAGAGGGTGCCCGTCACGGGCGCCGACCCGGGCGTCGGGGCGCCGGCGAGGCCGGTCAGGGTCAGGGTGGCGCGGGCCGCGGCGCCCTGCATGCCCGCCACGCGCGGGCGCATGGCGGGCAGTTGCCTGTATAGGACTGCGCCCGGGCAGTCCGTGGTGTCGGCATCGCGGTGGCCGGCGATGCGGGGCAGCGCCACGCGGGCACCGGCCGGGTAGCGGCTGTAGACCGCCCCGGAGGGGTCCACGCGCACGATCTCTGACCCGGCGGCGGGAACCCCGTGCAGCGCGAGCTTCCAGGCAAGCAGGTGTTCGAGCGCTCGGCGGGCCGCCGCCGAGATCGGTTGGGCGGAGAAGGTGCCGAGCATGGCGATGCCCGTGGAGGCGTAGTTGTACCCGCCGGCCTGGGCGCCGATCACGGCCTCGTCGATCCCGCCGGCACGGGCCTCGAAGATGCGCCCGTAGAGGTCGACCACGAAGTTGTAGCCGATGTCGTTCCAGCCGCGGGCGAAGCGGTGGAAGGCGTAGATCGCGCGCAGCATGGCGGGAACCTCGTAGGCGCCGTAGCCGTTGGGGTTGTCCGTGTGGTGCACGAAGGCGAGCCGCACGGCTCCGTATTCGGGGTCCACCGCCGGAGGGCAGCCGCTCCCGGCCCAGGCGCGCCGCGCGATGATCGCCGGCTGACCCGGGCCGGCCTCGAGCACTGGAGCGGCGAGCGGCAGCGGTGCATGGGTGGCCAATCCCGCGAACGAGAGCGCGCGCCGGCGCGCGCCCATGCCGCCGCTGACGTCGACCAGGAAGATCCGCACGTCGCCGAGTGGCCGCTCGGCGCGAAGCTCCAGGCGGCGCACCCCGCCGGTCCAGATCGGGTCTCCGATGACCCCGGCGGTGCCGCCGCGCTGCGCCCCACCGGCATGCGGGGCGCAGCCGGCAGCGGGCACCCAGCGGGAGAGGCCGCCCTGGCGGCCGGGTAGCCGCACCATGAGCGACCCGGGAGGCCCGTTCCAGGCGGCGCCGACCAGGTCGGCGTTACCGCGCAGAGCAATCGTGGTGGAGCCACGCCCCAGGCGACCGACTGTCTGCTCGCGCAGGACCGGTGGCTCCGGGGCGCCCAGCAGCGCCAGCGCATCGACCGGGCGCAGCGCGCCCGCCGCCAGCGCACCGGCGGTGGCGCCCAACAGAGACCGGCGCGTCAGCCCACCTTCGCTCATCGACTGTTGATAGCACCGCCGAGGCGCCCAAGTCGCGCCTCGGCGATGAGACCATTCTCAGAGTGGCGCGTAAGGAGCCGGCCGACTCCTCACGCCTGCGCTCAGTCCTCGGGAACCTCGAT
>Ga0335085_10009712_pt1 | contig 14488 bp, 7 predicted proteins | sample Lox_Sample_45_FD_206712 | JGI IMG/M metagenome (GOLD analysis project Ga0335085, IMG submission 206712) | Soil microbial communities from Loxahatchee National Wildlife Refuge, Florida, United States - Lox_Sample_4.5 | ecosystem: Environmental > Terrestrial > Soil > Wetlands | place: USA: Florida...
CTCAAACTGGTGTTCAGCGTGACGGCGCCGCCTGTGCCGGAGAAAATGGCGGCGTTCGTGCCGAGTGTGGAATTGTCCTTCCACGCCACATCGGCGGTGCCGTTCCACCAGTTGGCAGTGGTATTCAGATTCCAAGTGCCGACGCCGCCGGAACCGCCGTTCAGGCCCGGATCCCATGTCAGGATGTCCGCGCGCGCAACAAAAGCCCCGCTCAGCGCGAACAAGATGACCGGCAATATTTTTCTTTTTTCTCTGATGGCTGCAGACACTGCTGCCTGAATCTTACGATGGTCAGTTCTCATAGGGTGTGGTTGATGGATTAAATTAAGAGGCGGAAGCTTATCTGAGTGGACAACTGGACTGGGTTAATCATCACAGTTTGGTTTCAACAGACTGGAGATCCCCTAAAAAAGCTTAAATCACGGACCACCAGAATGCCGTCATCAAGATATGCGATTTCTGCGGGGGATTTCCGCCACTTATTTTTGGAAATTTTTCGGTAGGCCGGAATCGGCGTTATTTCGGACTCGCAGAAGGTGTTTGAATCAGCCCCTCGGCTTCACGCAGGAGAATGCGGGCGTAGAGCCAGTCATACCAGAAGCCCTGGGCACCGCCTCCCTCCTCCAAATCCTTGGAAAATTCGGCTTCCACGGGTTTGCGGCCCTCCTCCAATTCTGAAACCGCCTGCTCCGTTTCACCCAATTGATGGCAGGCCATCGCTTCAATGATATGGGCCGTGGCAATGCGCGGGGGATTATCGCCGGAATAGGACAGGCACTTTTCACACCAGCTTTTCGCGGTCGGCGCGTAGCCCTGCCGGTAGGCCATGATGCCCAGCGAGATGCAGCGCCAGGCAGCCATGATGTCATTGGGATTCATTTTCCCCTGCAAGGAAAAGGCTGAAACATCGGAAAAAGCCTCCAATGACCTCATCAAATCCGGGTCCGCCGGCAAGAGCAGGCTGATTTTGAGCGTGCGTTCCGCGAAGATGGCATCCGTCGAGCCCGCGTAACGGGCGATGGCGGCGCGGCGAAATTGCTCGTATCCCCGCATGTCGCCACGCTCGATCAAGATCGGTCCCGCCATGAGCAGGTCGTCGGTGATCATCCACGAATTGTCGTTTTTATCCACCTGCAAGAGGAGGTTGAATCGCTCGGCGGCCTGGGTCCAATGGCCGTTGAGGGCGTGCCATTTTCCCAGGTTCCGGAATACGGATTCGGTTTCGAGGGAAGGTTTCACCGTGGCGACTTTGTCCGCCAATTCGTCTGCTTCCTGAATTCTATTTTGGCTGATGAGAAATGCCGCCTGCGTAATGCGTTCGCGATCCTCGGCTTCGATGCGCAGACGCGCCTGCTGTTGCTCGGCGGCCACCGCCATTTGTTCGGCGGCCACCGCCCGTTTTCGTTCGCCTCGCTCTTGATACCAAAAAAGGGTCGCGAGGCCCAAACCGGCGATCAATGCAAGAGCGACCAGTGCGCCAGCGATGAACGTGGCGCGGTTTCTCCCGACGAGTTTCTGAAGGCGGTACAGACGGTTTGGGGGCCGGGCGACAACGGGTTCGTTGTTCAGATAACGTTGCACGTCCATCGCCAGGCCATTGGCGGTCTCGTAGCGGCGGGCGCGGTCTTTTTCCAGGGCCCGAATGACGATCCAATCCAGATCCCCGCGCAGGAGCGAAGCAAGTTTTAGCGGTTCAGCGTGGCGTTGATGGGCGAGTTGCGTGAGCGCCGGTCCGCGCAAGGTTGTGATAATCACCGACGGCCGCTTGGGCTCGCGCTCCTGCAACGTGCGCCGCAAACCATCTATGCCCCGCTCCAAAAGCTCCTTCGTCTCAAAAGGCGTTCGGCCCGTCAGCAATTCATACAACAAAACGCCCAGGCTGTAGATGTCACTGCGAGTGTCCACATCCACTCCGCTCATCACGGCCTGTTCCGGGCTCATGTACGCGGGCGTGCCGACGAATTGTTCGTAGGCGGTGAAAATCGTGCTGTCCGTCAGCCGCCCTTCAATCGCTTTCGCGATGCCGAAATCAATCACCTTCGGAATCGGAACCCCGTCAATAATCGTCACCAGGATGTTGGAAGGTTTGATGTCGCGATGGATCACACCCTTTTGGTGCGCATGTTGAATGGCCTGGCAAACCTGAATAAAGAGTGTCAGGCGCTGGCGAGTGTCCAATTCGTTTTGGTCGCAGTAGTCGGTGATTTTCACCCCGCGCACGAGTTCCATCACGAAATAGGGACGGCCCGCTTCGGTCGCCCCGGCGTCCAAAACGTGGGCGATATTCGGATGGTCCATCATCGCGAGCGCCTGCCGTTCGGCTTCGAAACGGGCGATGACGCTTTTGGTGTCCATGCCGAGCTTGATGATTTTGAAGGCTACCCGGCGCCGCACGGGCTTTTCCTGTTCAGCCATGTAGACGACGCCGCAACCGCCCTCACCGATTCTTTGCAACAAGCGGTACGGGCCGATGCATTTCCCGAGCGATTCGTCTTCGCCGTCGGGCGACTCTTTAAGGACGGGAGTGTCGGCAAGGGACCGCGAAATCTCCTCCACCGGAAGACGGGCAACGCCGCCTTCCCGAAAAAAGCTTTCCACTTCATGCTGGGATGCGAGCAATTTATCCACGAGCAAGCGAAGTTCGACATCGCCGGCGCAGGCGCGCTCCAGAAAAGCTTTGCGCTGGTCGGGCGGCTTGATTGCGAGCGCGGAGTAGTAAATGTCTTCCGCTCTTTCTGTCAGCGCTTCGGGCATCTTGTCTTCAAAGATTCATGCGTCAACTGGCGGAATTTTTCCGCCAATAAAATGAATTACCGGACCGCATCCTGAAGTTTTTGGAAGAGCCAGGCCTTGGCACAGACCCAATGCCGATCCACGGAGCGCTCGCCGATGCCCAGCAGATCGGCGACTTCCTTGTTGGTCATGCCGCCATAGAATTTCATGACCACCACGCGGGCTCGTTCCGGGTTGCTGCGCTCAAGACTCTCGAGGGCATCGTTGACCAACAAAACTTTGTCGTCGGGAGTGGCCTCGGCCAATTCCAAATCCTCGATATTCAACCGTTGCTGGCCTCCGCCATGTTTGAACCGGGCTTTTCGCCGGGCATGCTCCACGAGGATGCGCCGCATGGCTTCGGCGGCGGCGGCGAAGAAGTAGGCGCGGCTTTTCCAGTTTTGATTGGTTTCCCCGGTGAGCCGCAGCCAGGCCTCGTGGACCAGGGCCGTGGGTTGAAGCGTGTGTCCCGGGGCTTCCTGCAACATGCGGACGGCCGCAACGTTTCGAAGTTCACCGTAAACGAGAGGCAACAGCTTCTCCGGCGCCTCGGTTTCACCACGATTGATGGCCTCGAGTACCAACGTGATGTCGCTCATGGAACCAGTTTATCCGATGAAACGCCTCATCGTCACTGAGAAACGAACGTTCTGGGATTGGCGAGCTCTGGCGTTTCTGTCCTCGCCTGCTCCACCCCGCGAAGACCGGAATCACCAGCCGAACCGATCACCGGCGGCCGTTAACACCGGAAACGCCACCATTGAACAGACATTACTGGCCAGCGAAACCAGCCAACACCGCATGAGGCCGGGAGGAGACGCGTTCTCTGAGCCTCCCGAAAAATAATTGCAGATGAGAAAAACCAAATATCCTTCCGCAATCACAACAAAACTTTCTCCGAGCGCGACAGCGACAGATGGGCGGAGCGAACCAAGGGAATGCAGCAGTCCGAGAAATGCCGGGAAAGTGATCAAATGCATCCCGAGAACCCACAAAATGAACAAGCGCGGCCTGCGGAATCGCCGAAGGCATAAAACCCAGCAGACCGCCTCAACGAGAATGGCGATTGTCACGGAGAAGGCAAGCGGGCCGGTCACGGGTTTCTCGGGCAATGGAATTGGATTTGCCAGCACGGGCATTGCGCAAAACAACACAACCGATAGAGCTCCCCATTTCACTGTAGAGACGAGTGTCGATCGCATTTTCATTTGATTCCGGAATTGGCCGCAGCACGCGGGTCGATTGTTTTTAGTTCGTTGGTCGCATTCCTGCGAACATCTTCGTCAGAGTCACCCAGGAGTTTCACCAAATACGGAACCGCTTGTTTCCTTGCTTCAGGAAATTGCGCGCTCCATTCGCCCGTCAGGTAATTGGCCGCTTCATTTCGGACATCGGGAAAACGGTTGGTCAATCCTTTCATCAAACACGGAAATGCATTTGAGCCCGTGCCAAGTGTGGCAATCATTGCGCAGAGCGCCAGATCCCTGTCGTTGACGTCCATCAACTCGGCAAGTCGCGGCAGCGCCGGTCTTGCCTGATCTCCCAAAGCAATGAGTCCGGTGGCCCCCTCCATGCTCACCTCGAAATCGTTCAGGCCGAAAACCGGATCCCTGTATTCGACCCGGCGAAGCAAGGCAGGAATCGCGCTCGCATTCATGTGCCGAAGAGCTTGCACGCAGTTGGTCTCAAGTCCCGGGCCATGACTACGACGCAGCCTCCGCAGCCATTCACCCAACGGTTTGCCTTGATAGTCCGGGTCCTCGGGAAACTGGAAAATCGCATCTCCTTTTTCTTTTTTCTTCTCCAACATTTGCCGCATTGCGATCGTCGCGCGCTGGGCGACTTCGGGATCATTGTCCTGGGCCGCCAGTTTCAATCCTTCCGCGATTCCCGGCGTGTCCACTTCGAAAGTATCCGCCACGCTCACCGCCTGCAATCGCCGTCGAGGATCGGGAGAACGGAGTTCGGACAGCGTCATTTGCCGGCTGAGTTCCGGGGCGATCGATTTCAAACTTCTCAAGGCAGGGCCCGACATGGCGGCGGTTCCACTCACGACTGCATTGCTCAGCACTGGAATGGCTTGAGCCGGAGCGAGCGCGGCCAGCGCATTCATTGCGGCGCGACTGCGTGTCGGTTCACCCGTTGCGATCTGTTGGGTCAGCGGCGAAATCGCCGGCAGGCTGTTCGTCCCAAAGCCACCGAGCGCATCCGCCGCCGCTGCCGAGACGTGAGCGTCGCGGTCATTCAAAGATTCAATCAGAATCGGAACCGCGAGCTCGGGCGCATTCTCTTGCGCGCCAATTGCTCTCACTGTGGCCAATCGGACGAGGGCTTCGGGGTCGTTCAGGCATCCTTTTATCAGAGAAATATAAACTTCCACGTCGTCCGTGGCTCCCGCCAACGCTGACACGGCCCACTCCCGCACCTCGTAATTCGAGTTGGTCAGGCACTGTAAAAGTGCTTTTTCGGCAGGTTTGCCGATGTCGTCTAGACATCGGACTGCCGTGAACGCTCCATCTTTGTCATCCAGCAATCGCGTGAGCGCGCCGACGGCCGGCGCGGCGTTCGAGCCCAGCACTTCAAAACCAGCCACGCCTTCGAATTCGCAATCCAATTCGGTCTGCCAATGCAGAAAGTCGAGCTTGAATCTTTTGCTCGAATCCAGCACCCACTTGTCGAATGAATTATCTTTTGTAGTAACGAGGCGGATCAAAATCGGCACGGCTTTCTGCGGGCCTATGGCGCGAATGGCCTGCCCAGCTTCCGCGAGCCGGTTCGTCTCCTCCAGAGACGCGTCGGAGTATTGTTTCAGCCAACTGGTGAGTGTGCGGCTCTGATAACACGGTTCGCCCGCACGCAATAAAAGCAGCCACGCACTCAATCCGGCCAGGATCAAGAATCCGAATATTGCAGAGCGACTCCGCAAACCGGTTGAACCAGGGTCTGTCATTCAAGTCTCCACAGATTCTATGCCCCAAATTGCCGTCTGATGGAAGATGAATCCGCGTTCGAAGAAAACTGTATTCCAATTGCAATCCCGTCCACTTCACCTCAGGACTCGTTGAATATGCCCGCCTTGACCGGTGGCGCGGAGAGTTCGCGTTTGTTCGTGCGCAACGTGGATAGAAAACGAAAAGCCGTGTGCCAGGGCCCCGATAAATTCCATCGCGCCCCGGAAATTTTTTCTGACTTCCACGGAGCTTTGAGAAACTCGGCCAACGCAGGTCCTCGCTGGGTCCGCCGATCATGGAAAAGCCATTGCCAGACTTCGAAAGTCCAAACGCGCCGGCCGATGTTGGAATACCAGCGCATGCCGGCGCGGAAAAGCGGGTCGGGATGCGCGAGCAATCGGAACAGTGATTTCGGCCGAAGCTGGCAAATCGCTTCGATGGATTTCACCCAGAGCAACACGCGCCAATTGGGCACATTAGTGCTTTCGAGGACCTGGTGTTTGTAATCCCATCGGCTCATGTCCGTCTGCACGACACGATGTTTGCCTTCCTGCACGGCGAATGGCGTCCAACTGTGCGGAGTGGCATACAGCGCCTGGATTTGGTCGGGATCGTAGGCAAGCAGCTGACGCAACGTCCGCCAGTAATCGCTGTCCTTCTCCTGCACAAACCCGGCCACCCACGCGGCCATGGAAATGATACCGTGCCGGCGCATCAGCCGGATGGCTTCCCGATCAATCGCTTTCGTGCTGCCCTTGTGGATGGCTTGCAGCGTCTTGTCGTCCGTGCTTTCCATGCCAAGCAGAAACCGCACGACGCCGGCCTGCCGGTAAAGGTGGAGAATGTCGGCGTCGCGCACAATATCTCCCGCGCGGGTCGTACCGATCATAACGAGCGGAACGTTTTCGGCGATCATCGCCTTAAGAAATGCCTCCCACGCTGAACGCGAAGCAGTCGGATTTTCATCCGCAAAATTGATCAGTTCAACTCCCTGCTCGCGATGCAATCGCGCGAGTTCGGCGGCGAATTTCACCGGATCGCGATGCCGCCATGTCCGCCAGAAATTGTGCTGGCCACAGTAATTGCATCGATGCGGGCAGCCGCGCGAGAATTGCACCACGACGGCCCGGCGTTTCCCGTAATAAGTATAGCGGCGGTGATCGATGAGTTCCCAGCCCACGCGGCAACCGTCCAGGTCTCGAATAACTGGAGCCGGTGGTGTGGCGACAACCTGGCGATTGCCCGAAGCGACATCCGCCGCACGAGTCCCTCCGCTCGCAGTGCCGCTTCGGAACGCAATTCCCGCCACCTGCTCCAGCGGTTGGTTGTGCTCGAGTGTGGTCATCAATCGAACAATCGTCTCCTCCCCTTCCCCGCGCACGATGATGTCGAATGCGGGTTCCTCTTTGAGAATATCGAGCCAGTGATACGTCGGAAAAACGCCGCCGTAGATAATCCATGCGTGCGGCAGCGCGACGCGAACCGCCCGTGCAATCCGCGTCGCCATCGGGTGAGCGGATGTTGAACCTGAGTGGCCAAGGAGCACGGCGTCAGGCGCGTACCGCCGCGTCTCTGCCAGTATTTCTTCGAGGCTCATTGGCCCAAACTCCGCGTCGATCAGCTTCGTTTCATGCCCGGCATCGATCAGCGGACCACCGAGAGCGAGCAGTCCCAGCGGGGGGAGATGTTCTCGCGGGATACGGCTTCCGATGGAAGGATGCGGCGGATTAATGAGCAGTATTTTCATGTGTTTCTCCTTGAACAGTATTGATACCCAAAGTCATTTCTCTCCTTGTTTACTGATACCGGCAAACCGATTATACTTTGTATTACAAAGTAAATGACCGAAAGTTTCAAAGAATGTTCGATTTTCTTTCATTGGCTTGAATTCCTGGTTTCCGGAGAGGTTTATATCCCCGGCTTTTCCGTGGTATTTTTGACCGATTGCAGGATCACAGGCTTTGCTTCTCCGCGATTTTGCGGTTCGTAATATTCGTAAACGGCGCTGGGCGGCGTTTGGACGCGAACCGGATACTTTGCGCGGAGTGAGTAGTTGAATTGCAGCGGCGTTGTATTCGATAACTCCCGCAGATAGAGAATGACCTGGTTGCCGGTGACTTCGAATTTTTCAAGCCGGTTCTCCTGCTGCATGGCTTCAAAGGCGGTAGTGTCCACATCGAAGCCGGGCGGAATGCCAAGGTCGACGATGGCCATATTGACTGTCTGGGCCGCATTGTTCCTGACTGTCACCGAGCAGTTAAGCAGGTCATTCACAGGCAATGTGGCGCGGTCATATTGCAAATCAATTTGCAGGAGATCGGATTGGGGAGGCGCGGTATTGGTAGCACTCGAACGGGTGGGAAGCCAGTACGCGCCCGCGATTTGAACGGGCAACTCACCCGCGGGGGTCTGGTGTAATTCGAGCCGATTTTCTCCTGCATGAAGATGTTTGGTGAGGTCGATTTGTTTCGCCACGTCGCTGTTCTGCTTGTCAACTTTGAAGGTCTCCACGTCCTCACCATTCAGGCGAACTGTGATTGACGACTTGAAATCCTGGCCGAGCGACGTGCTGCTGGCTTCCAACAAGGCTCTCATCGCGAGAATCGTCGCCTGCGTTGAGCCCAGCGAGCCGTCCGCGAATTTATGCCTGGAGATCCACGTCAGCGCCTGCTTCACCTGAGTGGGCGAGGTGCCGGCTTTCATCAAAGCCATGGCGCACAGCGCGGTGCATTCGTGATTCATTCCGGAATCGTGCGAATACGTGATGCTGTAACCTTTCGAGGTCCAATGAATCATGTCTTTGCCGTCCGCGATGGCTTCGCTCTTCAGCTCCTCTGCGAGTTTGCGGCCGAAAGGATCATTTCGGTCGTGCGCGAGAAAGGCGTTTGCGGCAAGCGCCTTTCCATAAGTAAGCTCTTCGGGATGAGCGCGCACATAATTCAGCGCGTTGTCGAGGCTGGCCGAATGATCGCCGGATTCCGCGAGCGCCCAGGCGACGAAGGCGGTGATGGACCCCGGGCCTTCCCATGTCTCGCCACGATAAAGTTCGTTCCAGGAACCATCGCTTTTCTGTTGGCCGTACAGCCAGTTGCGAGTCCGCTCAATAACAGCTTCATCCACCGGATGCACGCGCGCCATGTCGGTGAACTCGAGAATGCCGTAAGCCGTGAGACAAATATTTGCCGGCGGCCGACCGAACCATTCGAACCCGCCGCCGGGCACTTCAAATGTCAGCAGCCGCTGATAGCCGGCATTAATATATTTTCGCGCTTTGACTTCAATTTCCGGTGTCGCCAATCCCATCCGCTTCATGTAATCCAAAACCAGGACGTTCGGATACGTCGTGGACGAGGTTTGCTCAAAGCAGCCGTAAGGCGCCTGGAAGACGGCGTCCAGACCTTCCACGACCTCACTGAAGCGTGACGGATAAAATTTCAGCCAAAGGCTCGGCGAGTCAGGAATGCTATTGGTCGGAATCGTGAACGTGTCGCAATAGGAGTCCTTCAACACGTCGTTTCGAATGTGCTCGATGCATTCTCCCGTCGGCACCACACGCACTTCGCGTTCGATGGCATCGGCATTCCTCGTTCCCTGGGCAGTTACACGCAGCGAATGATTTCCGACCCGCGTGACTTCGATGGGAAAATGGACGCTCTTCACTTCGCCTGCCCGAAGATGGACGGGAAGTTGTTCGGTTCCTGCATTGAACCAGTCACCCGCTGCCAGCGTCAACCGTACGTCCTGCGGTTCTTTCAAGTAATTATAGCAAGTCACCGGCACCGAGACTTGATCGCCCAGCGACATTTCCACAGGCAGATCCAGGTCCACGAAGAAATCCTGGAAGACAGTAATCGGCGTTTCGACGCTTCCCAATTTGCCCGCCGCGCTGACGCCATCCACGGACGCGCGCCAGGTCGTGATTGAATCGGCAAGGGGAATTTCCAACGTGGCCTTGCCGTGTTCGTCGGTGATCAATTCAGGGCGCCAGAGAAGTGTCTCGGGAAAATCCCGGCGCACGCGCGGAGGCGGATTGCCGTTTTCAGAGGCGGGATTGTCGGATGCCGCCACGCGCGCCGCGAGATCGAATTGTTTCAAGTCGTTCAGCAAACTGATGCTGAGCGCCCGCGACTTTGCCTTGGCCAAAGCCGGCAAAAGCATCGCGGCCATGATGAACAGCAGGGAGATGATTACCAGCAATTCGAGAACAGTGGCTCGGCCAACGCGGGCTTGCACACCCCGCGCCTGCAGTTGCCGCCGTGCGTGTGTGCCGAATGCCCCGAGCACGAACAGGGGCGCTGCGATGCTGGCCAGGAACCAAAGAGGCATCAACGCTTCAAAATCGTTGGGATCCATGACCGCACACGCGAATCCCGCCCGCGAAAAAAAGAATTGCGCGAAAAAGGCCCAAAGAAAAACGCGCAGCCGCATCGTCTCCGGTTTCAGGTTGTCGTCTGGCGCTTTGGCAATCCGGGTGTAAAGTGATAGCAACGCGAGGACAACTACGATCGTTTCAAAACCCAGAAGGACCCAGCCCACATTGTCCGAGCTGCTTTGTTCAGAAATAAAGGTACCGACGGGGTAACAAATCAACGGCAACATGGTCAGCACCGTCAGGATATTGTGCGTGGAACCAACTATTTTCACGTACCGGCTAAGCGCCGGGTCGTCAACGACCGCTTGTTGATTGACTCCCAGCCGGTGGTAGTAAATCAACAGCAGAACCGGCGATAAAAATAGCAGCGAGAGAAATCCGATTTGCAACCACATCCGAAGGCTTTTGAAATAGCGTTCCCGATAGGCCTCGGCGGATTGCGTTTTTACGGGACCGGTCGCCTCGCGCAGGTTGTAAATTCCCTGCTGGTCTTCGAGCAATCGAATCATCGGAGCATATTGCGGGTCCACACGATACTTCTCGTAGAACGGCGTTCCCCGCATGCTCCGCGCGAATTCAACCATACTCGCCGGGATGTAACCGCCGTTCACCAAATCATTGAGAGTCGGGGCCGCATGCTGTTCTTCCAGCGAAGCGAAGTAAGCAGCGGCCATCTCCTGGTTCCGGCTGTCCAACAGCTCCGCGGGGGAATCGAAGAACTTGATTTGATAGCGGGGCTTCAGCAGATCGCTTTCGACGTTGAGAAATTGTTGCAACAGTCCCGGCCGATTTTCGCTCAGGGCAAACACGCTTTCATCAACCGCCGCGATACCCAGAGCCGCGGGTGTCGGCGTCCCATTCGCATCGGTGACGGAGAAATCCAGTCTGGCGACTTCACCCGGGCGATACGTGCTCTGCGAAAGTTTCGCAGCAATGCGAAGACTTGAGGCAGGATTGACATAAACGACCCGCGTGCAGCCACGATCCTCCCCATCGGCTGTGATGACGTAAGCGTTGAACTGGAGCATGCCGACGAGGGACGGCGGCAGCGCCAGATCGTATTCTGCTTTGTGTTCCTTGAGCGAAACCGATTTGGTCAGAACCGTCTGGCCATCTTTGATGGCGTCGATAAAGATCGTGTCGCTGCTGTTTGGGGAAAGAATTCCAATCCGCGCCGTCTCGCCGGCCTGATAAACCGCCTTATCCGTGCGCAACAAAAAAGCCGGCGGCGCCCGATTTGTTTCCGAGCGATAAGTCAGCATTCTTTTTTTTCCCGCAGCATCAACCGCTTGAATTTCGAGCGGTTGATTCGCGCTGACAGGAGCGAATATGACATCGCAAAGTCCTTGAGGGTCCGTTTGATGAGTCACGCCATTGACGACGATTTTACACGGCGCCGGCTGGCCGTCAGGATAAGTGGTCAGCACATAAACGTTATTCTCCACTCCGGGAACGAGCGCGCCCCCTTCGGGAATGGCGGTCACGTTCAATTCGTAAGGCGACACGGATAGCGACAAGGTCTTGGTTTCCAAATGGCCGGCGCTGTCACGGACCTCAGCCGTCAAATCCAAAAACGCCTGCTCATTCTTCTGCGGAAGGCCCACAAAGAAATCAGGAAGCCCAAAATGAAATGAATATTTTCCCGCCGCGTCCGTGTGTCCTGTGAGTTCGGAGACCACCACCGGCTTCTCCTGAAAAGTCGCCGCGGTGAGCTTCACAGTTCCGTTCGCCACCGATTTGCCGAAAAAATAATCGGACAACACTGAACCGGAAACGGTCTCGCCCGGCATATACCAGGTTTTGTCCGTCACAATTTGCAGTTTGAATTTTGGCAGGACGTATCGCTTCACATCCACCGTTCGCTCGACGGTCGTTGCGCCGGCCAGCGCGCGAATTTCATAGCGGCCCAGATTGACTTCAGTGGCGAGGACAAAATCGGCCGAGGCAATCCCGAAGCTGGAAGCCTTGTGCGTTTCCTTGAACACTTTGTTCCCTTTCGCATCGCTGACTTCAAAAGTAATTGCCTGGCCGACGAAGGGTTTTTGCGTGCGCGCATTCAGCATCAGGCTGCGCAAGTGAATGGTCTGGCCCGGCTGATAAATGGGTTTATCGCAGGAAAGGAGAACCCGGGCGGGCTGTTGAATTTGAACTGTCTGGTTCAAATGATCGCTGCCCAGCGGAGAGGCGGCATCGATGATCAATCGATATTCGCCAGGAGCGATGTCAGGGATATCAATCGAATTCGTCAGGCTGCCATCGGCGTCTGTGACGTAAGTGCCGAGTTGAATCGCATCACCCGTCTTTCCGGATAACATCAGCCTGACATTCGCGCCGGGAACGGGCACTCCGGAAACCCTGTTGCGAACGAGAATCCTCAAACCGGCGGGAAAACCGGACGCCAAACTGGTCTGTCCCAGAATAACCGTTTCCTGTGGATCTGGCTCATGGACAGCCACATAAATCGAGTAGCCCGTGACCATCGCCACCAGGACAAGAATGAGCAGCACAATGGCTTTGATAAGGGAACGTCGCACACGGGAAGAGCCGGCAGGATTGCGAACTGAATTCATAGAGAACCTCCGAGGTTGAGAGTTTTCCACACCGTCCAATTCTCATAAGCTATCAAATACTATCATTTAATTCTATTTGCAAGAAAATAATTGCACATGATAGCCAATGGAGTATTCTACCCTGCATCGAAACCGTTAATTTCTATGGAAAACAGCGAAAATTCGAAGAAAACCAACTGGTATTCCATCCGTGAAGCCGCCGAGTACCTGGATGTGGGCGAACCGACTCTCTATCGCTGGATGCGCGAGGGCAAAATCACCTTTCGGAAAGTCGGGGATTCAACGCGTTTTTGGCAGGAAGACCTGGATTCCGTGATGGAGGTTTTTCACAGCGCCAAAGATCTCGATAAGGCGCGCGAAGTTTGCCCGGTCTGCCGCCATGACGAATTGGTGGAAGGCAAAGTCCGCGGCGCGGGCCTGGTTTATTTTGTGCCGAAGAAAACGAAATTCTGGACCCTCAAGGATAGCTTCGTTGAAACCACCGCGCGCATGTGCATGCGCTGCGGCGCGATCTCCTGGTTCGGCGACGTCAAAAAAATGGAACAACTGCGTTTGAAATTGCAGGAGGAATCGAAGGACCTCGGCGAGTAATCACGGAGCAAAATTTCCTCACTGCGAGAGCACCCGGTAAAAGCGGCGGGGAAACGCCCCCGCGTTGGTATCCACAAATTGATAGACGCCGGGGCTGAGTTGGGTCGCAGAACCGACAGCCTGCCACTGAACGAGGTTCGTGGAACCGAGCACAGTGTAGCTGCCGTTCAAGGCGGAAAAGGTAAGCGTCAGTTGACCGTTGGTCTGCATGGAAACACTCTGGATCTTCGGCGGCGCCGGGCTCGTGATGGCGAAAGGAATGTTGGAAAACTCCACGCGGTAAAAACGGCGCGGATGCCCGGCAATGGGATCGTCGTAATCGAACGCGCCCGGGGAATTTTCGATGGCAGTGCCGATGACCGACCAGTCCATCAAATTGGTCGAGGCCAGCACAGTGCAGGTGGCGTTGACAATGCCGAGGACGTGCAAATGGAACAGCCCGTTCGTCAGCCCCGCGCTGGAGATGGTCGGCGCGGCCACAATGAGCACGCTGGCGCTGCCCGCCGAGGATGCCCCGAACTGATCGCTTACCGAATACATAAACGCATCGCCACTGGTCTGGCCGGGTTTCAGAAAACCGAATTGATGGTTTGGATTATAAAACACGACGCCGTTGGAAATGCTCACTGAGCCGATCGTACCGCCAGTAAACACGCCGGCGATGCTCAAACTCGCCGTGTCGCCGGGATCCGGGTCGGTCGCGTTGGCGAGCAGCGACGTGGTTACATCGATGGGACCCGCCAGCGAGCTGATGACGATGGCGCTTTGCCCCGCGACTGGCGGATGGTTGGTGGAGAAAACGACCACCGCAACTGCGCCGGTGGCCGTGGCGCCGTGGACATCGCGAAGTTGATAGGTGAAGGAGTCGTTGGTCGTCTGACCGACCGCCAAGGCGACAGTCGCGGGCGTGTAACTGACGAGGCCGTTGGTGAGCGACACGGTTCCGGTGGTGCCGTTGGTGTAGATGGCGCTGATGGCCAGCGAAGCGGTTTCGCCGATGTCAGGATCGAAATCGTTCGAGAGCATCAGGCTGGTGATATTTGTGGTCTGGCCGACGAGCACGGCAACCGTATCGGGACCGGCAACAGGCGGGTCGTTGACGCCCACATTCGTAATCGTCACGTTCGCCTGCGCCGTCGCGCCATGGACATCCTGAACAACGTAGGAGTAAGTATCCACCTGGTTGCTGCCGGCGGGCAGCGAGACAAATTGAGGGCCGGGTTGGTAGAAGA
>Ga0335085_10009713_pt1 | contig 14487 bp, 16 predicted proteins | sample Lox_Sample_45_FD_206712 | JGI IMG/M metagenome (GOLD analysis project Ga0335085, IMG submission 206712) | Soil microbial communities from Loxahatchee National Wildlife Refuge, Florida, United States - Lox_Sample_4.5 | ecosystem: Environmental > Terrestrial > Soil > Wetlands | place: USA...
CGGAATATGTCTCGGCAGGCACGGATCGGAGCCGTCGCCCCAAGCCTTGTTCGAACGCACGCCCACAGCACGACGAAGGTGTTGGGGGTGTACCTAACCTGAAAAGGAGGAAGCATGGATAGGTGGCGGAAGCATACGGTGATCGGGCTGGTTATTTGTCTGATGCAGTTGTCCGTGGCTGATGTGGCCATGGCGCGAGGTGGGAAGACAACTACCGATCCGACGACGGTCAAACACACGGTCAAGCTCTCGGGGGTGGGGACGAAAGTGGAGGTCGGCTTCAAAGGCGGCGAGCAGGTGCATGGCGCCATCCAGTCGATTGGTGAGCAGGATTTCGTGGTCGCACCGAGCGATTCGGCAGTCGTCCGGCACATTGCCTACGATCAGGTGCAACGTCTCAACCTGACGCAGCGCTCGTACAAGGCGTCGGGACAGGCGGACCCCGGGGAAGCCCGCCGGGTGGTAGCGGGCTTTGGTGTCGGCAAGGCGATTCGGGTCACGCTGGCCGATGGGAGAAAGCTCAAAGGTAAGATCCAGACCATGGATACGGATCACTTTTCACTTTTGCCGAACTCCCAGGCTGCGCCCATCCAAGTGGCTTATACCGACGTGCAGCAAGTGGGGACAGGAGGCCTGACCACAGGTCAAAACTGGGTGATTGGCGCCAGCCTCATTGGTGGTATAGCCGTCGTCGTCATTGTAGTCATGGCTACACTGTCGAGCGGTTAGCGGGGCAATGGAATTAACAGGCGCTGAGAGCTACAGCGCTCAGGTGACGGGCGGCGCGCCTTGGGCGGTGCCAGCGCCGGCCTCCAGTGTCGGCGGTTTCGTGCTGCGGCGCAGCCTCCCTTCGCCACGGCGGCAGAGCAAACTTCGATGTTTTTAAAAGAGTTAACACGGAAACGCGGTTGGAATGCAACGTGCCTGATCACCGACAGAAGCACGGTAGTCCAAATCGCATAGTCGTAAGAGGTAGTCACGGGAAGCAAGCGCGGACCTGCTCCGAAAAGTGACCCCTCACCCGGCGGCACATGGCCGCCACCCTCTCCCCTCGGAGAGGGACGGATACCAACTTTTCCCTCTCCCGTGGGGAGAGGGTGGCCGAGGGACGAGGGCGGGTGAGGGGTTACTTTCATGCTTCGGGGTGACGCAGAGCATCATGAGCGACTCTTTGTAAGGTCCGAGGCTTCCCACTTACTGAGGATTGCAGAATATAGTGACAGGTCCCACGTAGCGCCGTCATCTTGCCGGCCTCGGAATATGCCGCCGGGACGGCGGCGCTACGAGAGTAAGCTGTCACTATATTTTGCAACTCTCCGTAAGGTATTTCGCCAACCGGTCCATGTTCGGCAGCCAGTATCGCCGCGCAGGACTGAGAGCCAGCAAGGACACTAAGGAGGTGTCTCATGAAACGGATCGTTCTTCTCGTATCGGTTCTACTCGCATGTTTGGCATCTGCGGCGTGGGCGCAGACATTCACAGGTAACGCGAGAACAGAGGGCGTCGCCCAAAACGAATTCCAGCAGGGAGCCCCTTGCGGAGATGGCTGCTTGTGCTCACCTGCTGGCCTGATCGGTTGGTGGGCCGGGGATGAAAATGCCAAGGACAATCAAGGGGCCGGCCTTCCGTGTCTCAAGATCCCGCATGTGCCCAGTAATGGAATCCTGATGAATGGAGCGACGTTCGCTCCAGGGCTCGTCAAGAAGGCCTTTTTGCTCGACGGAATCGATGCTTACGTGAATGCTCCGGACACACCGGCGCTCCACGCGATCACAACCGCCGCGACCGTGGAGGCTTGGATCAATCCTGAGATGCCGACGTCACCGGGCTTCTGGGGCTGGATTTTCGCGCGCCGGGAACCGTTGGTGAGTGAGGGGATTTCGCTGGCCATCAATACTGATGGGTTCCTGGACTCGCAGTCACAGACCGATGTCTACTCAGCCGTTGATTCAGCGGCACCGGTGATTCAATTCGATGGCCAATGGAAACACGTAGCTGTTACGGCGGATACAAGTTCAGGTCAGGTGTATCTGTATCTGAATGGTCAACCCGTTGCGCTGCAACCTTATGTGACCCCCAGCGGACAATTTGCCAACGTCAGCCACCTTTTCATTGGACAGCGACAGGGTTCTGACACTCCGGAAGGTGAAGTGTGGGCCATGCGCTATAAGGGCCTGATCGATGAAGTGGGGTTTTACAACTGGGCTCTGACCCCCGAGGAAATAAAGGCGATTTACTCCGTCGGTCGCGGGGGAAGATGCAAGAAGCTGTTTGAGCCGGGATCGCAGGATGGCCGGGATGACTCTCGCTAGGTCGGATCGATGAGCGGGTAGCGCCCCGATGAATCGGGGCGCTACCGGCTGTCGCGCGGTCGTTCTGGCGTTCGCACGAGAGTGCCAGTGTAGGCCTTCAATGCCAGCGGTCTCTTGGTGCGTCGCAGTCTCGCTTCGCGACGGCAGCGCGGCAGGGAGTGAAGCCTTGTTCTGGATGGCTGCCACTCTTCGGTCGTGGTTTCAGGTGGCACGCTTTCAGCCGTGGGCTTGCGCTTTTACGAACCCAGGCTAGATTCGGGACTTTCCAAGGAAGAAAACGTCCACAGCACTCGAAATGTGCCGCGACGAACTTCAATTCAACAGGAGGTGAGCATGAATAGCTGGAGGAAGCATGCCGTCATAGGGCTGATTGTTTGTCTGCTGCAGTTAACGTTGGCTGACGTCGCTTTCTCAGCCGACACCACGGCACCCAATCCGAGCCTGACCCGGCAGCGCGTGGATCAATTCGGCGTGGGCGCGAAAGTGAAAGTGGAACTTACCAACGGCCAGAAGTTCAAAGGACCCATCCAGTCCATCGAGGAGGGAGGATTCCTGCTGGCGGCGGCCAAAGGCGGCGCACAAACGCGGGTTCCCTACGGTGACGTGGCGAAACTGAATCTGGCGAAGAACACCTACAAGGCGACGGGCCAGCCGGATTCGGTGGAGGTACGGCGCGTGGTGGCGGAACTGGGGGTGGGCCACCACATCATGGTGAAGACATCGGAAGCGAAGGAGTACCACGGCAATATCGTGGCGATCGCGGCTGATAGCTTCAGCGTGCTGCCTGACCACACGGCGGCGCCGGTCCAGGTGGCATACGACACCGTGCAGCAGATGGGGCCCAACATGAGCAAGGGCAGTTGGATCGCCATTGGCATCCTTGCGGGAGTCGCCGTGGTGGTCATCGTTTTTGCCGTAATTTTTTCGGAAGCCCACTAGCCTGGATTACCACGGAAAACCATGAGCCTGAGAATCGGCGGGTTTTTCTGGATTCTGGTGGGTCGTCAATCTCGGCGGCAGGTTGTTGCCGCAGATATAGCGGGTCGCGCAGAGCCTCGGTTTCCAGAGACTCTGCGGCTTTTCGCCTCATCGTTGTTGGAGGTGCGCTATTCCCTGTTAAAAGGCAGGGGCGGCAAGAACGGGGGTACGCGCTTCGGCCTCAGTCTGACGAGCCTTTCAGCTCCATCAGGCGGCGTTGGTTAGCGCTTCCGGAGTTTCCTCCGGGAGGATTTCAAATGTGGTCTCGATCTTGGCGGTTTTGGAGATCATGGCACCTACGGAGCAGTACTTGGTTTCCGAGAGGTGAATGGCGGCCTTCACGGCCTCCGGGTCAATCTGGCCGCGCAGCCGGTGCTTGATCTCCACGCGCGTGAAGACGGCGGGCGGCTCGGGGTTCTGGTCGGCGTGCAGCTCGATTTCGTAACCGGTAACCGTTTGCCGCTTTTTGCGCAAGATGCTGATCACGTCAAAAGCCGTGCAGCCGCCCAGTGCCAGAAGCGCAAACTCGATGGGCTTGGGCCCGGTGTGGCCGTCCGCGTCGTCCATCACAAACGCGTGGCCGGTGCCCGACTGGGCCACAAATTGGCGGCCCGTGCCTTCCACGGTGGTCAAACACAATTTGCCTTCAATCATAGCTCACCTCATTTTTCTGCCGCGCTACGCGCCATAATCCGGTGCTGTCCTGATTTGGGCCGTAGCGCCGGCTTCCAGCCGGCATTGAGCCGCCAGGATGGCGGCGCTACGTTCAAATTAGCCCAATACCCACAATCCTTCGCAGTGACAAAAGGCCTGACCGGCGGTGTATGCGCAAAAACCTTGGTTCGGCGAAACCGCCTCGCAGGCATTTCCCTCACCTCATGGAGATGAATGCAATTTGTGGGGAAAAGTGACAGAAAATTCTAAGGCCGGTGGTTGAATGCGACTTAATGACCCGATTATTCTGGTGCGGACCCGCAAGAATGTCCCAAGCCTACTAGTTTTGGCTTTTGCCCTTTCAGATTCGGACATATTGTTCCATTTCCCGCCTCTCCGTTCGCTCCTCTGAAATGCTAGCCCGCCGCTTCCCGTCTCTAAAGCAGAGGTCTTAGGATAGATGGCTTATAACCCTTAATGGCTCCCATGAGCCTCTTGTCCATCAAATTTCTCATGCGGCTCGGGCGCTGGGCGCAAAGTGACGGTTGCGAATTTGGGTTATACTGGCGCTGGTGTTGTCCGGCAACATCGGATGGCTCGCCTTTCTGACATCCTAAGAGGGCGGGTTCCAAAGCGTCCCGAAGGCGCCATGCAGGAAAGGACTCCCGCTTGGAATTCGAAATCATCGATATTCGCCGGTTTGAGCCCAAGGAATTCTCAAACCTCCTGGAAGCTGAAGCGCGCGCTTGGAGTGACGGGATGCGATGGGACTTCGCCGCGTCAACGCGCGTCATCAACGCCTGCTTGCGCGACAAGCGGCTTTCCGGTTACGCCCTGGTGATCGAAAGGAAGATTCGCGGCTACTGTTTCTTCTTCTATGATGGGGAAAAGGGGATCATCGGTGACCTCTTTGTGCATCCGGAATTGGCGGGCCTGAGCCACGAACGCGAGCTGCTGGAACACACCCTGGAGACGCTCCTGGGGACGCCCGGCTTGCGGCGCATTGAAGCGCAGCTTCCGCACTACGAGCGCGAGGAATTGGAGCCCTGTTTCCAGCCCCGACAGTTCCAGAGCTTCCTGCGCCGCTTCATGAGTCTTTCCCTGGAAGGCCGCCGGAGGGCAGAGGGAGTTGAACACCGTTCCGAGCCCGTGCCGGAGAATCCCTGGGTGCGGGAGGAAATCGAGCTGATTCCTTGGGAAAGGCGCTTCCATGACGACGCGGCGGAGTTACTTTACCAATCCTACCGGCAGCATGTGGATGGGATGATTAACGATCAATACACGTCAGTCATGGGCGCAACCCGGCTGATTGAGAACATTTTCCACAACCAGGGGTGCGGTGATTTCCTGACGCGGGTGTCGCGTATGGCGCTGCATCGCCCCTCGCAGCAATTGGCGGGAATCCTCACAGTGACCAGCGTGCGAACCCACACCGCGCATATTCCGCAAGTGGGGGTGGGTCCGTCATTCCAGGGACTGGGGGTGGGCACGGCGTTGATGGAGTCGGCGTTTCAGGACCTCGCGCAGGAAGGCTTTGAGCAGGTCACGCTGACCGTTACGGATGCCAATGCCGGCGCCGTCCGGCTTTACGATCGACTGGGATTTACAACCTTCAAAACCTTCGGCGCGTTCATCTGCAGCAGGGATTAGGGACTAGCGGGGAGGGACAAAGGATTGGGGATCAGGGGGCTCGGGTTCGATCTGCCCCTTCGGGTTGGCAGAATCAACTTCAGACCTCAGAGTCCGGTATATCTTTTCCCCCAAAATCCCAAACCCCGAATGCCTAACCCCCAGCCCCTAACTCACTTCCCCTTGGCTTTAAGCAAGTCCTTCAACTCATCCATGAATTCGCGGACGTCCTTGAAATCCATGTAAACCGAGGCGAAGCGCACATAGGCAACTTTATCGAGCTTCTTCAGCCGGCTCATCACCAACTCGCCGAGTTCCGTAGCGGGACGTTCGCGGTCGGGCGATTCCGCCACGTGCGATTCAATCTCGTTCACCAAAGTTTCCAGCTTGCCCATGGGTACGGGGCGCTTCTCGCAAGCCTTCAGCAAGCCCGCCAGAATTTTCTGCCGGTCAAATTTTTCGCGCCGGCCATCTTTCTTGACGACCATGTAAGGGATTTCGTCGATGCGTTCGTAGGTGGTGAAGCGCCGGCGGCATTTCTCGCACTGGCGGCGGCGACGTATGGTGTCGCCGATCTTCGCCTCGCGGGAATCCACAACCTTGTCTTCGACGTGCCCGCAGAATGGACATCTCACGTTGGGGGTTCACCTCGAACCGTTGGACGCTATGCACTCTCCCAGGGGCCAGGGCGCTCAGAGAGTGGTCAAATATCTTTCAAAGTCACAGCTTGTTCTTCCTCTTCAGCAATAGCTTCCAGCTTGCGGATCGACAAGCCTTCGTGGATCAACAGGACCAACCCCAGGGCCAAGCAGGGGACCGATATTGTAATCCAGATCAAAATGCTCGCCCCCGTCGCGGGCTCGACGGGGACGTTGAAGATTTCGGTCAAGGCTAGAATGATGCCAACCTGGTATCCTCCGCCAATCCCCGGCAATTGCACGATCAGGCCCAGGGCCGCACAGAAAAGCGTCAGGGCCGCGGCCAGCCAGGGCAAGTTTCCATGGTGCTGCCGCACACTCTTGTAAATCAGCCAGATGATTGTGGTATTAATTACCCACAGGATGGAGGTCGTCACTACGCTGCCGGCCAGTCCTTTCCAATCACGAATCACGCTCAGGCCCTCTCCGAAGGAATGCAGGAAGCGGGAGAAAGAGCGCAGTGCGCGGATGGGAAGAAATCGAAATAGCTTCAGCGCCCCGGAGGTCATAGCCTCGGCCTTCAGGCGGAATAGTACTAAGCCCAGAATCAGCAAGCCGGTAAATCCGAAGAGTACGTGCCCGCCTTCATGCATAGCGTGCAGGACGGAGATTCCTTTGGGCGTGTCCGGGCTCACCGGTTCGAAGTAAATGGCGGCGGCGAAGAGCACGACCATGGCGATGGTGTCGAGCACGCGCTCGAGCAGCCACACCGCGATCATCGCGCTCATGGGCACGTTTTCCTTTTTCGCGATGTAAGCGGGACGGACGAGTTCGCCGGGACGGCCAACAAGGAAAATGGAGCTGAATCCCAGGATCTGCCCAACGAACAAAACCCATAAGGAAGCAGCTTTGATGGGGGCCATAAAGAACCGCCAGCGGATCGCCCTCACTACGAAGGTGCTGTAAACAAGCAGCACCGACAAAAGCAAGTAGTCGAGGCGCGCCCTCACGATCGAATGCCAAAGGCGGTCCCAGCGGAAATTACTCCACTCGGGACTGCGGCTCAGGTTGTAGAAGATCAGGGCGATGACAACGGCCCCTGCGGCCAGCCACACCCATCGCCCCCATGATTTCTTCATAGAAAGGTCCTGCCGGGGTTCTTCCGAGCAAAATTATCCGAAGGGTATCAGGAAGTCAAGCAGGCGAAACGATTCTCAGTGTCCTACGTGCCTTCGGCCAGTATCCGTTGATAACATTCGCGCGTGCGGCGGTCAAAGCAAACAAAGAGAACCTTCTCGACGGCGGGGTTCTTTTCCAGAAACGCGCGCACCTCTCGGACCGCAATGCGCGTGGCGCGCTCCAGGGGAAATCCATAAACGCCGGTGCTGATGGCGGGAAATGCCAGGTTGCGCACACCGTTCTGAACGGCAACCTCAAGCGACCGCCGGTAACAATTCGCCAGCAACTCATCCTCGAAATTATGTCCGCCGCGCCAAACCGGCCCCACCGTGTGGATGACCCACTTCGCCCGGAGGCAATAGCCGCGCGTTAATCTTGCCTCACCGGTGGGACAGCCGTGCAACGTGCGGCATTCATCCAATAGCTCCGGCCCCGCCGCTCGATGAATCGCCCCATCCACGCCCCCGCCGCCCAACAACGAGGTGTTCGCCGCGTTCACAATAGCGTCCACGTTTTGGTCCGTGATGTCTCCCTCGACAATCACGATGGCTTCGTTTCCCATCTCTTCGCCTCGGGAAATTACTCCTCGATTCGTTCGCCAAGGATTAACGTGGGGACTTTGCGTTTGCCGCTATTTACACGCGGAACGAACTCCGCCGCCTCGGCATGCGCTTCGATGTCGATTTCCGCGAAAGGCATTTGGCGTTCACGCAGGTATTCCCGTGCGCTCCGGTAACCGGGGCCCCATGAAGTGGCATACATGCGTATCGGGACGTTCATACCGAGGGCTCTGACCCTTGCGCGTCAAGAGGTGTCCAAGGAAAGGGTGTCTGTAGCCCTCCCCCTGCCCTTTTCCTGCCAGGGCATGTGACGCTGGGCCAGCAAGTGAATTCAGGTTGATGTTACAACAAACTGGGCACTCGGACGAACCGCACCTTATGGCCACGAGGGGAAGGCGCGATTACCCACGGAGCTTTTCTGCAGTCTCTAGTCGAGCCAGGGCCCGGCGCAAGGCCTCGCGCGCGCGCTCCATGTCCACCTGCGGATCATTAAATCGCTTCAGGCGTTCCTCGGCGCGGGTCTTAGCTCTCTCCGCTCGTGCCAGATCGATCTCCTCCGCGCGTTCAGCCGTTTGTGCCAGCACGATGACGCGATCTTCCAGGACTTCGGCGAACCCCCAATTCACACACAATGTGTGTTTGACGCCGCCGGACGAGTACGCCAACTCGCCGGGGACAAGCTCCGTCAGCAGTGGCGCGTGTCCGGGGAGGATTCCTAAATAGCCGTTCTTGCCCGGAATCGTCACGGCGGTCACCGCATCGTGGGCCACCAAGTGGTCAGGAGTCACGATGTCGAGGCGGATTTCCGTGGGTAGAGTAATTTCTGCCATGGCTTTGTTCTATCGAATTATTGAATCATCGGGTCATCGGGTCATTTAAAAGCTGTTCGTTGTCCGTCGTCAGGGGCTTTAAGCCTTCGATTTCCGCCTATCGCTTGCAACGGACCAAGGACAACTGACTAGGGACAGCCTCCAAATGGCCCGATGAATCGATGACCCGATCCCTTCACGCTGCCGCCTTCAACTTCTCGGCTTTCTCCAGGGCTTCTTCGATGGTGCCCACCATGTAGAACGCCTGTTCGGGGAGGGCGTCGTGCTTGCCGTCCACGAGCTCCTTGAAGCCCTTGATGGTGTCTTCCAGCTTCACGTAGCGGCCGTCCATACCCGTGAACTGCTTGGTGACAAAGAAGGGCTGTGACAGGAAGCGCTGAATTTTGCGCGCCCGTCCCACCGCGAGCTTATCCTCTTCTGAAAGCTCGTCCATGCCCAGGATGGCGATGATGTCCTGGAGGTCCTTGTATTTTTGCAGGATGGCTTTCACGGAGCGCGCCACGTTGTAATGTTCGTGCCCCACGATGCGGGGATCGAGAACCCGCGACGAGGAGGCCAGGGGATCCACCGCCGGGTAGATGCCGATCTCCACCAGCGCGCGGCTGAGCACGGTGGTGGCATCCAAGTGGGAGAAGGTGGTCGCCGGAGCGGGGTCCGTCAGGTCGTCGGCAGGCACGTAAATCGCCTGCACGGAGGTAATCGACCCGGTCTTGGTGGAAGTAATACGCTCCTGGAGTTCGCCCATTTCCGTGGAAAGATTGGGCTGGTAACCCACGGCGGAAGGCATGCGGCCGAGCAGCGCCGAAACTTCCGAGCCCGCCTGGGTAAACCGGAAAATGTTGTCGATAAACAGCAGCACGTCCTGGCCGCCGACGTCGCGGAAATATTCCGCCACGGTAAGGCCCGTCAGGCCCACGCGCAGGCGCGCGCCGGGGGGTTCGGTCATCTGGCCATAGACCAGAGCGACTTTGGATTTCTCGGGGTCGCCCGCCACCATCACGCCGCCTTCCTGCATTTCCAGCCACAGGTCATTGCCTTCGCGCGTGCGCTCGCCCACGCCGGAGAACACCGATACGCCGCCGTGCTTCATGGCTACGTTGTGGATCATTTCCATGACGATGACCGTCTTGCCCACGCCCGCCCCGCCGAACAGTCCCGTCTTGCCCCCCTTCAGATAGGGTTCGAGCAGGTCGATCACCTTGACCCCGGTCTCAAAAGCCTCCAGGTTGGTGTTCTGTTCCTCCAGCGAAGGCGCATGACGGTGAATGGGCCAGCGGTCCTGGCATGCCATGGGGCCCAGCTTATCCACAGGCTGGCCGATGACATTCATCACCCGTCCCAGCGTGCCCTTGCCGACGGGCACCGTGATGGGCCCGCCCTGGTCCTCCACGCTCATGCCGCGCACCATTCCATCCGTGGGCTGCATCGACACACACTTGACGCGCCCTTCGCCCAAATGTTGTTCAACCTCGGCGATGACGTCGATGGGAGTCGGCGCCTCGAAGCCCTGGGAGGTGATCCGTACGGCGTTGTAAATCGGGGGAAGATGGCCACCTTCAAACGCCGCCACCACCACCGGCCCTATGACTTCCACCACTTTGCCGATATGCCGCTCTGACATCGTGAATCCTTTCTTTGATTCGGCTGACAGCCGACAGCTAACAGCTCAGAGCTAAAACTCTGACTTTGCCAACGAACCTTCGTCGCGCAGCTGTTGGCTGTTAGCTGTTAGCTGTAAGCTGCCTTTCCTCACGTCGCCGCCGCTCCGCTCACCACTTCGATGATCTCGCGGGTGATGGCTGCCTGACGGACGCGGTTCATGTACAGGGTCAGGTTATCAATCATCTCCGAGGCATTGTTTGTGGCCGCGTCCATGGCCGTCATGCGGGCTGCCAGTTCCGCGGCCTGTGATTCCAGCAGCGCCCGGTAAACTTCAATCTCCACATAGCGGGGCAGCAGGAGGTTAAAGATTACCTGCGCCGGCTGCTCGTACAGGTAGTCGACCAAAGCCCCGCTTGGGGCCGGCACAATGGGCTTGATGGGGAGATAGCGCTCCACCATCACCCGCTGGGTCAAGATGGACTTGAACTCGTTGTAGACGAAATCCACGGAGTCCACTTTCTCTCCCGTGTAAAGTTCGATGATGCTCTTGGAGATGGGTTGTGATTGGTTGAATTCCAGGCGGCCAAATATATTGATGTGCTCGCCAATCACCTTGACCGGCCGCTTGAGGAAGAAGTCCCGGCCCCTGCGGCCCACGGTGATAATGGAAACGTCCCGCTCGCGGTTTTCATCCAGATAACTCTGCGCGGCGCGAATCAGGTTGGCGTTGAAAGCCCCGCACAAACCGCGGTCCGCGGTAACCAGCACGAGAAGTTGTCTTTCGATGGGACGCTCGACCAGCAGCGGATGGCAGCGGTTGGTGGTGCGCGTCGCGACGCTGGAAAGCAGCGCCATCATCTGGTTGGCATAGGGCCGCGCGTTGAAGATGCGGTCCTGGGCACGCCGCAGGCGCGCTGCCGCCACCATTTTCATTGCCCGGGTAATCTGCTGCGTGCTCTTTACCGAGCGGATCCGGCGTCGAATGTCGATTAGGGCTGCCATGAGAACCTTGGGGAGTCAGAAGTCAGGAGCCAGGAGCCGGAAAAAACCACCTATCTCCTGACTTCTGGCTCCTGACTCCTGCATTAGGCTTTCGCCTTACTTTCCGCCACAAACTTCGCCTTGAATTCGTCGAGCATCTTGCGCAAATCGGCGCGCAGGGACTCGGTAATTTCTTTCTTCTCGGCAATCTGCTTTCCCACCGCCGGATATGACGTATCCATGAAATCGTAAAGCGCCTGTTCGAAGGGCAGGCATTGGTCAATCGGCAGGTCATCTAGGTAGCCGCCAGTGCCGGCAAAGATAATGGCGATCTGTTTTTCCACCGGCAAAGGTTTGTACTGATCCTGCTTCAGGATTTCCCCTAGCCGCCGCCCGCGGTTGAGTTGCGCCAGGGTAGCTTTGTCAAGATCGCTGCCGAACTGGGCGAAAGCCACCAACTCGCGGAACTGGGCCATTTCCAGGCGGAGCATTCCGGCAATTCCCTTCATGGCCTTGATTTGGGCGTTGCCCCCCACGCGGGACACGGAGATGCCAGCGTTCACCGCCGGCCGGATGCCGCTGTTGAAGAGGTCGCTTTCCAGATAAATCTGGCCGTCAGTAATGGAGATCACGTTGGTGGGAATGTATGCCGAAACGTCGCTGGCCTGCGTTTCGATAATCGGCAGCGCCGTAAGTGACCCGCCGCCGAGATCCTTACTGACCTTGGCCGCGCGTTCCAGCAGGCGCGAGTGGAGATAGAAGACGTCGCCGGGATAGGCTTCGCGCCCGGGGGGACGCCGCAACAACAGCGAGATTTCGCGATAGGCCACGGCGTGCTTGGAAAGGTCGTCGTAGATGCACAAGGCGTGGCGGCCGTGGTCGCGGAAGTACTCGCCCATCGCGCAGCCGGCATAAGGAGAAAGGAACTGCATGGGGGCAGGGTCGGATGAACCAGCCTCAATCACGATGCTGTACTTCATGGCCTCGTATTCTTCCAGCGTCTTGACAACCTGGGCGATGGTGGAGCGCTTCTGCCCGATGGCCACATAAATGCAAATCACATCGCCGCCGCGCTGGTTCAGAATCGTATCCAGCGCCACCGCGGTCTTCCCGGTCTGGCGGTCGCCGATGATCAGCTCGCGCTGACCGCGCCCGATCGGAATCATGGAGTCAATCGCTTTAATTCCCGTCTGGAGCGGCTCGCGCACGGGTAGGCGGTCCACCACCCCGGGGGCGATGCGTTCGATGGGACTGTACTGATCGGTGAGGATGGGTCCCTTGCCGTCGGTGGGGCGGCCGAGGGCATCCACCACGCGCCCCACCAGGGCCTCGCCCACCGGAACCGACATGATGCGATTGGTGCGCTTGACGATGTCGCCTTCCTGAATCAGGGTGTAGTCCCCGAGCAGCACCGCGCTTACCTGGTCTTCTTCCAGGTTCAGCGCCAACCCCGCCACGTCGTGAGGCAGGGCAAGCAGTTCGCCGGCCATGACGCGGTCAAGGCCATGAATGCGGGCAACACCGTCTCCCACGGAAATGACCGAGCCCACTTCCGCCACCGTCACGCTGTGGTCGAAGTTCTCAATCTGTTCCCGAATGATTTTGGTGATTTCGTCGGCTTTAATTTGAGGCATTATTGCTCCATCAACTGTTCCCGAATGCGGTCCAGGTGGCCGCGAATCGAGCCGTCATAAACGGTGCTCCCGATTTGCGCCACGAGGCCGCCAATCAAATCGGCGTTAAGGCGGAATTCCAATTCTGACTGCTTCTGCGTCAGCTCGTTAAATCGCGACCGAAGAAGCTCCCGCTCCTGGTCGGACAGGTCCGAAGCGGAAGAGATCTTTACCCGCACGATTCCCAAGCGCGCGTATGCCACGCTGCGGAAGGCCTGGATAACTTCCTCCAACAGCGGCAACCGGTAATGGCTCATCAGCACGCGCAGGAAATTCAAGGTAATAGGCAAGCAGGCCATTCTGCCGGCGAGGGCTTGCAGCACGCTTAACTTCAGCGCCATGGCGATGGCCGGGGTTTCGCAAACCTCGCGCAGTTCCACGCTCTGGCTGTAGGCCGCACCGAAATCTTCCAATTCGCTCAGCACCTGGCGGTAATTCCCCGTGGGCGCAACGACATCGGCGAGGGCGCGCGCATAGCGATTGGCAACAGCGGTTGGCATACCTAGTTTTTCCGTTCCTTGGACTCGAGAGTGGCCACGAATTGTGCCACCAGCCGTCGGCGGCCAGAGTCATCCAGGCGGGTGCGAATCAGTTCCTCGGCGAGCTTGACGGATTTCTGCGCGGCGTAATTCTTCAGTTCCAGCTTTGCCCCACGCACGGCCACGTCCGTTTGGGCGCGCGCTGATTCCAGAATTCGGGCCGTTTCCTCCGCGCTGCTTTGTTGCATGCGCAGGCGCTCCGCTTCCATTTCGCGCGTGGCGGAAGCCTTGAAGGCGGCAATCTCCTCTTCCAGCCGGCGCAACTTCTCTTCCACTACCGCGAGTTTGGCCTGCGAGGCTTCCAGCGCCTTCCGGCCCTCGTCCAAACTCTTCTGAATGGAGGCGGATCGAGAACTGAAGAACTCCCCCAGCGGCTTGCGCAAAAGGTAACCGAGTCCCCCCACGAGAATTACAAAGTTGATGACCCGGTAGAGCAGTTCATGGTGTGGCTCGGAATTCTCTTCCTTCGCAGTCTTCTCCGACCCCTGTGACCACACCAGCCGGGGGGAGGCAATCCCCGCCAGGCAAATCCCCAGGAGGCCGAACAACGCGGCTTGGCGAAGCTTGCGGATCACAGGCGCAACCTTCCTTGCCCGCTGGGGGTTGAATCAGGCCCCACCAGGCTTTCGGAGATTTCTTCCGCCAGGGGTTGGCACGCGGTGTCCAATTCCGCTTTGGCACGAACCACTTCTGCGGCCAGCGCGGCCTGAGCGTCGCGAATCACTACCTCGGCCTGCTCGCGAGCCTTCCGCAAGGCCGCGTCGCGCTGCTCCAGGTTTGTGCGCCGGTCCGCTTCGCGCTGGCGGTAGACCTCCTGCCGTGCGGCTTGAAAGGCCTCTTCGTAGTCGCGCGTCTTGGTCTCTGCCGCTGCAGCCTGCTCGTGAGCCCGCGCCTGCGCACCCACGGTCGACT